>Ga0209478_1000702_pt1 | contig 35885 bp, 27 predicted proteins | sample DewCreD2012metaG_5_FD_184109 | JGI IMG/M metagenome (GOLD analysis project Ga0209478, IMG submission 184109) | Hot spring sediment bacterial and archeal communities from British Columbia, Canada, to study Microbial Dark Matter (Phase II) - Dewar... ...
GGTGTAGAAAATCCCAATTGCAGCCCCCAGCGCCATCAAGAGCCAAACAGCTGGACCACTAACGGTCACAAGGAGTGCGCCAATGATCGCGGCAATGACAAGCAGCACGATGCCGAGCGCTCGGTGCGACTGCGGCGACATGATGCCATCAACCAAGACACGGCTCGAGCCCAGCACACGCCAGGTATCTGCTCCGCGCTTCCAGTCCATATAATCGCTGATCACGTTGACACCCGCATGTGCAATCATCGTACCGAAGAGAACAAGCAAAAACTTCCACCACACAAGCGTTGGTGCAACAAGCGATCCAACAAGAACAGGCGCCAACGTTGCTGGAAATGCAAAGGGGCGAATGGCTTTCCAGAACAACTGCCACCACGAGTAGCGATCGCGGTGCTCGCGGAAGAATGCCATCACCGCATCGTTGACGGTGAGGGTCGTCCGGGGCTTCCATTCTCGGCTGAAGTCGGAGATGTAGAGCTCCGTTGGTCGAATTCGGAAGAGCATCACCCCGGGAATCATTTTGGCGTAGAGCACCAGTTCGAGCGCTTTGCGAAAGATGATGTGGGCCTCCGGGCGCTCTTCGATCGGCCCTAAGCACTCGGCAATTCCTCGACCCTGGACGAAGCGATCCGGAACGCCGCGTTCGATCACGAAGAAGACCTCAGGGTTTTCCATCACATTTCGATAGTTTCGCCCTTGTTCGAGTGCGACGTAGAGGTAGCCATCTTCTTCGCCGAAATATGCCTTCCCTGCCCACTGGCCGGATGACCCCGACGTCACGAGAGTAAATGCTTTGTTCGTACGGAACACATACTTTGCTACATGCAGCGCATCAGCGTTCATTGCATCACCATGATATTGACCGACTATTCGGTCGGCAAATTTACACAAGAAAAGCATTTTCAGCTGCTGCGGTGTGGAACTACTACCGTGCCGGCTCGCGACGAAGTCCGGACCGTCGGCCGTGTCCGCACCCCAAGCGGTGTGATTAGTGATCTGAGCCCTGCCATCCGCGCGGAGGTGACGACAACCGGCGTCGCACCGACTCCAGATCAGAACCCAGCCGTGCGTTTGGACGTGTGGCCGAATCCAGCAGAACGCGATGTCCGAATCACTGCCCACACCACCCCAACCACTTCCCTGCGGATCGAGATTTGCTCCCTCGATGGACGGACACTCGCGACTCTTTACGACGGCACTGTTGTTGGTACCGCCAGCGCATACTGGAACGCAGCCGCTCCAGGTGTGTACTTGGTTGTTGCGCGCGGAAATGGTATGTGTGTCGTCGAACCGTTGGTGGTGGTGCGGTAGCTCGGCGCAGTAGCCACGCGGTAGGATTCTCTTCGGAACGCTACCGTGCTCCAGGCTTGAATGCAAGCCTGACATTTGTAAGTGGAAGAGTGAAGGGAACCACTGCGCCCAGACGCGGAAACATCAGGAGCGCGCGTGCGGGGAGGTGCTGCACGCGGTACAAGCCGTGAGACAGCTAGCCATACCAGATGCATATCGCCGTACACCAACCAGCCAGAGCCTCTTTCCAATCCCCCTCGCTTGCATCCCGGCACCCTTCCTCTCATTGTTGGAAATGTCCGCAAGGCGACAATCGTATGTCCCACTCTACACTAACTGTTGGTCCCGATCGTATCTATAACAGGTTTGTTATTTACACGATTCGTTATACAATGAACAAGTGCCAAGAACTAACCGACCGCACCTGTGTTCGCATCACCGTTGACCCGAAGAAGCTCTCCCGCCTGCATAGGGAGGCAATGCGCAATGACCACCTTGTAGCGCTGGCAGCGTTCATGCAAGCAGTCGGCAACGAAACCCGGCTGCGGATGCTCTACGTACTCCACCGAGCCGGCGAGCTGTGCGTTTGCGATCTGGCCGACATCTTCCAGATTTCACAGCCGGCCGTCTCACGCCACCTGAAAATTCTGCGTGAAAAAGCGCTCGTCGAGGCACGCCGGGAAGCACAGACAATCTACTACCGCGTTTGCACGGACAATCCATTTGCCCGACTGCTCACGAAGCTCTTTGATGAGGAAGACCTGGAACGCATCCAGTTGACCATTTCTGTGGAGGAATACCCATGAACTCGCGTAGTGTGAAGAGATCAGACAGGCGACTAGCCCTTTCGAGCGTACTGGCAGCTATCGGAGCAGGGCTTCTGGCATCGGCGTGCTGCCTGGGACCGCTTGCGGCAGTGCTCCTTGGTATTGGCGGTGCGTGGGCGAGCAGTTTTTCCGCACTGGAACCCTACCGACCATTGTTCGCTGTCGTTGCGCTGGGCGCGTTGGGACTGGCTTGGTACCGAGAGGTGCAGCGCTCCCGGAAGCCACGGTGTAATTGCCAGACTGAACCCCGTCCGAAGACTCGCCGCTTGATGCTGGGATTGGGCACGGTGCTCGTGCTTGGATTTCTGCTGGCACCCTCGTTGATCGAGCGGACGCATCCGGTGGCGATAGCACAGCAATCGCAGGGACAGACAGTGCGTCAGGTCGTGCTAACGATCAAAGGCATGACGTGCACTGCCTGTAGCCGAACTATCTCCCTTGCGCTGCGGCGGCTCGACGGTGTCAAGAGTGCGGACGTAACATTCAGACCGCCCCGGGCACGCGTGCGCTACGATACCACAAAGATTTCTGTGGCGGCAATCGTGGACGCAGTTCGTGCTATTGGTTACGATGCTAGTCCTCAAACTGGAGTGTTACCATGACGACGATTCTGGAGCTGCGCATCAGCGGTATGACCTGTCCCCACTGTGCTCGCACAATTGAGCAGGCACTTGAGCGCCTGCCTGGCGTCCTGCACGCTGAGATTCCCGACTGGCAAACCCAACGAGCAGTCGTGACCGCGGAGGGGAACTCCCCGAACATCGAGGAGATCAGGGCAGCGATTGCCCACGCTGGACATCACGCTGGACACGGTTACCGACTGGAAGGGTGGTCGGTGCTGCACCACACCGAAAAACAGGAACCGCCAGCCAGCAGCACAGCGGCGGCAGCCCCTGACCTGGTAATCATCGGTGGTGGTTCGGCGGCGTTTGCAGCAGCGTTGCGTGCACGCGAGCTGGGCTTCCGCTGCCTCATCGTCAACGATGGCTTGCCGCCGGGCGGTACCTGCGTCAACGTCGGCTGCGTGCCCTCCAAAGCGCTCATCCGCGCAGCCGAAGCGCACCACCGCGCGGCACACCATCCGTTTGCAGGTATTCGTTCGTCGAGCACGGTGGAAGACTTCCCCGCCCTGATCGGTCAGGTGCAGGCGCTTACCGACGAGCTCCGCCAGCACAAGTACCTGGACCTTCTCGACGGGCAACACATTGTGTTTCGCACCGGAAGGGCACAGCTATCAGGCCCCACCAGCATCCAGCTTGGAGACGAGACAATCACTGCTCGGGCTGTGCTGATTGCCACCGGTTCACGTACGGCTGTGCCTCCTATTCCTGGCCTGGCCGACGGTCCCTATCTGACCAACGAGACGCTGTATCACCTGACCAAGCTGCCCGAACACCTGCTCGTCCTCGGCGGCGGCTATATCGGACTGGAAAACGCACAGGCATTTGCCCGACTGGGTAGCCGGGTGACAGTGCTGGAATTCCAGCCACAGATTCTGCCACAGGAAGACCCCGACATTGTCGAAGCGCTCTCGCAGTATCTCCGCAACGAGGGCATTGACATCCGGACCAATACGCGCCTTGTGCAGGTAGCCTGGAACGAAGGTAGCGTGGTGCTGACTTGCGAACACCGGGGCAGGACGTATCAGCTGGAAGGTTCGCACCTGCTCGTGGCAACCGGTCGCCGAGGCAACACCGATGACCTGGGTATGGAGGTGCTGGGCATTACCACGGACCGGCAGGGATTTCTGCAGGTGGATGAAACGCTCCGCACAGCAGTGCCAACAGTGTTCGGGGCAGGCGACGTGATCGGCTATCCGCCATTTGTGTACACGGCAGCCTACGAAGGGCAATTGGCCGCCGAGAATGCGCTGCTGGGTCGCCACCAGGTGCGGGACTACCAGGCGCTTCCGTGGGTGGTGTTCACCGATCCGCAGCTGGCAGCAGTAGGGCTCAACGAGCGCCAGGCGCAGGCCGCTGGTCTGGCCTACGAAACGTCGGTGCTGCCGCTGTCGGAGGTGCCGCGGGCGGTCGTGAGCCGGGACACCCGCGGCTTTGTCAAGCTGCTGCGTGATCCGGGCACCGATCGGCTGCTCGGTGCGCGGATTCTTGCGCCCGATGGCGGTGAGCTAGTCACCGAGTTGACGCTGGCACTACGCTACGAGATCCCGGTTTCCGAGTTGGCCCGCCTGTTCCATCCCTACCTGACGTGGTCAGAAGCCGTCAAACTGGCTGCATTGAGCTTTACCAAAGACGTGCACCAGCTGAGCTGCTGCGCGGGATGAGGAAATCAGCGTGTTCGCCGCTTTCACAAGCCATTGCATGGATGCCGCTGAAAAAACGCCGTGCGGCTCCCCGCTGGAACAGGGAGCCGCACTCGATGCGTCGGCCCGTGCTGCTTAGTGCGTAACCACCACCTGCCGAGCGGCACTGCCACGCGGCGTGCGCACCAGCACCGTGTACACCCCCGACGGCAGCTCCGAGACATTCACCGGCAGCGCCGTGGTGCCCTCCGGAAGCGTTTCGCCACGGAGGAGCATTGCAACCTGGCGTCCGAGACCATCGTAGAGAACAACCTCAACGTTCGGTGTGGTACCGTTGCTATGGAGGGCTACGGTGACACTCTCGCTTGCCGGATTGGGGATGATCGAGCCAATCTCGACCCCACGCAGTAGCGATGTTTCCTCCTCCTCACCAGGCTTGATGCCGGAGACGGCACCTTCGACGATCACCCGCCCTTTGCCGATCGTGGTACCCGTTTCCCCATCGCGGAGGACATACTCCAGCTCAACGGCATCGAGTCCGTCACGTCTGGAGCCGGCAACCGTCATGAAGAGCGGGCGGATCATTTCGCCTGGTGCCAGCGGACCCTCCATGTGGTACCCACACCGAATCGGCGAGGTGCTCGTGCACCGGATGGTGACCTGCGGTGCATCCACCGGACCGATGGCGAGAATCTGCGGCACAGTCCCATCCGGCTGCGGAAGAGCGGTAAGCTCGACTTCGATCTGATTGGCAGCTACCGGACCATTGATGAACGCCAGTGCGAAGGTGCGCACGTGCGGTGGCATGCTCTCGCGGTCTTGGACCAGCGTGCCTGTCGGGTTCGGACGCTCGCCTACGTATGCAGGGATACGGATCTCACGTGTTTCACTGACGTTCTCCGTGGTGCCAGCTGCATCCGTTTCCTCCCAGGTCCATGTGGCAAGGATTGATGTTCCGGAATCGGGGAGAGCTTCTCTCGTGCTGACATGAAGCTCATACGGGGTATTCCCACGCCCACCGAAGATGATCACGCATCCGCCTTCGGTGATTTTTGTCTGAACATCGCTGGCTTCACCGCGGTCGTCATAAATCCGAACGTCACTGATTGCGATGCCGCGGAGCTCAAGCAACCGGAGTCTTCCAACAAATTCACCAGACGCTTCGCTCTCGACAACAATTCCGTCGGTTCTGATCGTAAACCCATTCCGCGCTGTTCGATTGACCGCGAGTGCAAACCAGGGGAAGTCCGGGAATTTCTTTGTGCGTGCCACGCAGTACGTGATGAGCGTATCACACGTGCGGCATTCACAATCGGTGAATGTGTAGCGCACCGTGAAGCAGAGCGAGTCGCCGCACTTGTACCCTGAGACCGGTGGGAAGAGAGCGTTGAGCTGGAAGGTCGCTGGAGTTGCTGTTGGGAACCAGCGCTTGCAACTATCCGGCACGGGTCCTTCCCAGCTGATCTGCCGCGAGAATGGTGTGAGCGTAACTCCCGCACCGGGTGCTGGTGAGAGCCATCCACCGGTGATGTCGCCGTAGATCCGTTGCCAACTGCTCGGCGGCGGTGGAATGATGGGACACCAGCGCTTGAGCTGGGCACTCACGATCGCCGCTTTGAAGGCGGAGATTGGCGCTGTTGCGGTTGCCGTTCCAGTGATGACGACTGTGCCGTTCGAGAACCATTTAACCTGGGTTTGAAGCGTGCGCTGCCAGAGGTCACAGCAATTGCGCGACGCCGACGGGCACTGCGGGAGCTGGAGACGTGCTGAATCGCGACAGAGCACAACTCCCTGACCGACCACAGTGTAGTGCACCGTTATGACACCCGATGCCGCTGGCGGCAGATCGGTGAAGTCCGTGCAGAGTGTGAAGGCGCCTGGACCTGCTGAGAACGCCGCGGGGGTGAAGCTCCCATCCGGGCTTGTCAAGACGATAGATGCTTTGCACGGCAACGTCCCGCTGGCACAGAGTTGATAGACTTGGTTGCCCAAGCTATCGCGCCCTTTGCACTTGATCTCCACTCGGTCAAAGCGTGGGCAGCAAGTGTCTTTCGGGCACGGCGGCAGGTCAACGCAGAGCGTGTCGCATGGCGTGCAGCTGCCTGCAGCATCGAGTGTACCGAAGATGAAGCACGCCACTTGATCCTGCGGTGGGATGTCCACGAAGGTCAGCGTCAGGGAAGACGTTCCCGTCGGGACCGCGAAGCTGCTCGGGGTAACTTGCCCTTGCGGTGAGCTGACGCAGCCCTGGGTAGCCGGACCGGGGTTCACAATTGACACAGTCCACTGGTACTTGCAGGCATCGCCCTTCGGGGTCGAGACAACGCCGACTGGTGTTGGAATTGAGCCAGCAGGCTGCACGCGATAACACCGTGCAGAAGAGTCCACGGTCACGCAGACCGGTGCCGATTCAAGAGCACCGATCGGCACGTCCTGGATAGTGCTGCTATTGAGCAGATGCCGCACGGCTCCTCCCGCAGCAAAAGTGTTGCAGGCAGTCTGCCCGGGCTGTGCCTGTGGGTCGAGTTTCGCTGCGACGACCACTGAGAGTGGCGACGCAGAAACCCCAACCGTTCCGAAGACGAAACCGAGATTCTTCGCACCGGCAGCAATGCCACTACTCCAACTTCCCGCAGTGCCACAGCTCGTCGGAAAGAGCGCCGGTGCACCAATTGCCGAGCTGATTGCATTGGCGTTGGCAAGCGTCGTTGCAGCATTCGCGTAGCCGGTGCTGGCGGGTGTGCTCGCCACGGTGCTTTGGTACGTGAGGCTATACTGGCTTCCGCGCGGGGCACAGGCTTGGAGGATTTTGCCATCGCTCGAGCCGTTGTCCATCGGGAGCAAATCAACGAAGGTGGCGTAGCGCAGCGGCGCAGTGCCCGTGAGATTCATCCGCAGGCGGTAGTTCACCGTCGAGCCAGCGCTCGCCGTCAGCGAGGATTGCCAGTTGGTGGTGTCTTTGGCGACGCGCTTTTCGAGCGTGAAGCCTGTCGTCCCGGTGACCAAGAGGTACACAGTGTTCGAGGTCACCGGCTGCGGCAGTCCTCCACCGGAGAGGGTGTAATTGTTCGGAATGTTGCCGAGTGCGGCAGTATCTGTGATCTTGGCGTCGAACTCGATCCAGTAGAACGGCACACCAGCATTGCCGTAGTAGCCGCAACCGTTCCAGAAGAGGTTCTGGCAAGTTGCCGGGATAGTGATGTTGCTCACCGTGATGGTTTGCCCGCTTACAGTCAGGGTTGGTGCTGGTGTCCAGGGACTGGTGCCGGAGGTGGGGTTGCACGGCGTGTTCCAGGCGTTGCTGGTGTAGAAGCTCGGGTTGCCGACATACTGCAAACTCGGGTGGAGGTTATCTACCAGCGTTGCTCCGTTGATGGATTGCCCGCCGATGTTCTGCAAGCGGAAGCGGACTCGCACGATTTGCCCTGGCGTGTACGATCCCTGCGGTGAGCAAATCTCCTTGCCGATGCAGGCGCTCGGGGCTGGGGCTTGGACAACAAAGGAAGCGCAGGACTGCAAGGGCTGCAGACCTGGAATTTGCGCCCAGGCGCAATTGGTGATCGTACTATTCGGTGTTGCCGTCGGCGAGACGGTGAAGTTGACGGAGAACCAGCGGCACTGCCCAGGTTGAAGAGTGCTATTGAGCGTTGCGGTAATGATACCTCCACTCTGGTTTACTGTCAAGCCCGGATGCGTATAGCCAAAACTCGTAAAGCTCACCCCGCTAGGCAGGGTATCGCTGATTGTCGCCGAAGAGATTGCTACCTGCCCAGTGTTGCACAACTGAATTGTGTAGGTGCCCCCACACCCTGGCTGTCCGTTGGTGGAGACCCACTTCCAGAGTTGTGCCGTTGTGGTAGGCGGTGGTGGCGTTGCTTTCTGCCAACAGATGGTGGTGGATGCTTGGATGGGGCCACACGGATTCTGCGCACTTCCGCTCTGTCCGTTCAGTGTGGCGGTATTCGTGATTTGTGAATTGGCAGGAAACACCGTCGGTGGGTAGTACACCTTCAGCGTGCAGCACTGCGTGTTGTATGGCTGTGTGGCGGAGAGATTCCCCACGTTCCAGGAAATCGTCTGCCCGCTCACATTCACGGGACACGAGGCGCTGACAAACTGTGCTCCGCTCGGTAGCACGTCCGTCACTGTGCCATTGACCAGATTGAGCTGACCGTTCCAGCCCCATTGCCCGGGATTATTGGTCAAGCAGATGAGGTACGTCGCCGTGTCGCCGGCGAACGCACGCGGGCAATTTCCCCCGACATACGTCGAGCCGAGCAGGTGCTTTTGGATGCTCCAGGTACTGGCTGCTTGCGCGGTGGTGGATACGAACTGCGTGCAGAATTCACGGAAGACCACTTGCCCGTTGATGAGCACCGAACCGGCAAGGCATACGCGGTTGCGTGCGGATGCACCGTTGCACGTCGTGCCATTGAGGAACGACACCACAATCGTCATCGAGCCGGAGCAGCCGTTGGGAAGCGCCCCCCAGCTGACGGAAACTGTCCCATTCGAGCCAGGCGGAGGTGCGTTGGTACTTGTTGGAGGGCACGCACTGGTCACCGAAAGACTTTGGAAGACCACAGCCGGTGGCAACACATCAGTAATCGTGACGTTCTGCGTCCCGGCGGGAAAGGAAAAGTAGATCGTGTACGAGAAGGTCACCCCGGAGGGAATCTGCGTGTTGCTGACAACCTTCTTGATCCAGAAGCCCGTCAGCGAATCGGAGGCTTCGACGATGTTCGTACTCTGTGCAGATAGCGGTGGGGCAAGTGCGCTCAGAAGGAGCAAGCCGAGCAGCAGCACAGCCCTGGAGAAATGCCGCTGAAGGGAACGCTGCGCATAGAGCGCGGAAGCGGAACTTTTCTGTGACCACATCATGGGGACACCAACTGAGAAAGTGGAACAAAACCCTCATCACATTGCACTCAAGGTGAACACGCGAAGTGGTGTCCCCCTCGGATGCACAGGGCGCGTATACACACGTTCGGCACCTGGTGTTCCCGACGCCCAGTCAAAAATAGGAATTTGACAAAAAAACGGGCAGCCCTCTGGAGAGAGCTGCCCGTTGAGTTGAGAGATGTGCTGCTACCGCACGATGCGGAGCGGTGCGGTCAGCAAACCATCACTGGTGCGGAGCCGCAGGATGTAACTGCCCGTGGGCAAATCTGCCGTGCTCATGCCGAAGGAGTTCGGTCCTGCCGGCATCCAGCCCAGTTCGGCTTTCAGCTGGCACTTGCCAAGTAGGTCGCAGAGCTCGACCGTAACCTCGCTCGGACGTGCCAAGACGTACTCGACCCGCACTTCCTCAGCTGCCGGGTTCGGCACAACCTGCAGGATACCGCTCGTGCCACCTGCGGGCTTGACGATCTCGACCGGTACCGAGGTCACCTCCATCGTTGCCTTTGCAGTATCGCTGACGATCGGGTTCCCGTCGGCATCGTAGAACGTTACGGCGACGCGCGGTGTGTCTTGTCGTGGCTCGTTCGACGCCAGCGTTGCCCGCAGGATCCACGGATTCTTGATTGGCGTTGTATCCTGCTTGCACGGTTGTAATTCAACAAGTGCCCACCGACCAGCATCTGCTTTTGTGAGTTTGGTACCGCCAACCCAACCGCGGTAGCGACCCGACTCGCGTTCATCTTGCGTCAGTTCGTCTTCGATGCTAACTCCGATCACGTCCCACCCCCGGCTGACCGGCACCACCGTAGCATTACATGCGTGGAGCTCAGGCTTGCCAGGCACTAAATCTCGGCTAATCTCGACTTCCATCAGTCGGACGGTGCGTAGCGGCGATGTTGTTTGCCCAATGCCAATATCGATTGGCGTACCAATGATACACAGCTTCGGATTCTGCTTGGCGCACCAGCTTGGATAGGTGAGCACACAGGTATCCCCATCGCAGTGGATTATAGTGAGCGTCACACTTCCGGTCCAGTTGCAGGTGTAGTCCACACCGAGGTTGAATTGAACGGTGTTATTTGCTGCTGCGCCTTGAGGAGCAGTTGTACCAGGAGCACAAGCCATCGAGATCTGGCTGTACTTCGGGGTACCGCTGTTCGCGACTCCCCAGCTACGGGTTCCACCGTCAACTACCAAACCACCACCATTCCAATCCGGCGGGGAGCACGGAGGAGGAGTGAAGCTAATGAGCACTTTCTGTAGCGGGGACGGCGGCACCTTCTGGTTGTAAATCGTGAATGTTCTTCCGGATAGATTGAGCCCCGGCCAGATAAACGGCGTCACCGCCAGGCTATCGCACTTGGTGATGGGAGCGCGCGCACAGCGGAGAGTGAGCGTATCGTAGCAAACCTTGTTGGGACCGTGCTGGATCGCCAAGTAGAGCGTCACTACACCGCTTGCAGTCGTTGGTGTGACCTCCAGTGCAAGATTCATCGGACTATTGGTACAGGCAGGCGTGAACGTAATGGTTCCACTTGTCAGCCCGTATGGGTTGGGATATGAGGCAGTGCAACCGGTGAAGTTCGTGATGCTCTCCATTGTCCCACCCGAGAGCGACCAGTTGATCTGGGTGACCCCGATGGGGCTTGTCACTGGGAAAATTGGAATCGTGAACTGGCAGCAGGCACTATCAAGCCGGGGCTTCCCAATCGTATCGCACGGTGGCGGTGCGGTGCAGTTGAGAAAGTCGTACTGCAAGACCTGACCTTGGGCAATCGTCACGATGTAAGGGCCACCCGAGGGCGTTGATGGCGTAAAGCCTGGCTTGACTTGCTCGGTAAGTGTGTACGTGCCAGGAGGCACTTGGATGCTATACCACCCATCGCTTCCTGTGGTTGCAGAGAAAGTGTTGTTCCCTGCGGTTGCTGTTATCGTCCATCCGCTGAGTGCAGGCTCGCCCTGGTCAATCTTGCCGTTGCAGTTGAGGTCGTGGATCTTTTGCCCCACAATCCAACACTTCGACTGGCTGCAACAGGTATCAGCAAGCAGCGTAGCCGCTGGACCAAGCGCCATGATACTACCCGCAATGTCAAGCCCAAAGGCGTGTTGATTGGTGTTTCTTACGTAAACCCGGATACAGCACGTACCACTTTGCAGGTTTACTGTATCGCGATAGAGTCGTTGAGGTGTTAGGAACCAATTATTAGTGAGAGTGGGCGTGCGGTTGGTCATCTTCTGTCCGCAGACAAGGATCGAATCCACGATGTCATCGGCAAGCACCTGCAATTCAACAACGGCACGTGTCTGCCTTTCGATGCAGAAGCATCGCTCGAAGACATAGACACCATTGGTGCTGTTGGTAGGACTATTGTAAACAGCTATCCATTGTGATCCTGGTAAAGGTCCCTGCCAGCAACACCCTCCAGGAACATTAGCGTAGCTCGTAATCACGCTGGCCGGTCGTGGTTCGTTTGTAGTCGGGAGTGGGTCGGAGATGACGATCCAGTTGGGGTCGTAGGACGTTGGGGTAATCGGAATCACTGAACCTGTCGCTGGGTTATAGCCTGTGCTGATGTTGATGGATGGGACAAGGCAGCCGCCCTGAGAACCACCCCCAGCCGTACTGCATTGTCCAACAATCTGCTGACTGCATATTGTGGCTCCATTTCCATTTCGAAACGTTACAATCATTGTCTGGGGAATTTGACCAGATACCCAAATTCTGCCGATCGAATATGCTGAACTATTTGCTGGGTAAGCTCCATAGTACGGAATGAAAAAGAAGTGCGGTAGCGAGTTACCAGTTGCATAGGTAACTGTTGAGCCAGTAGCATCAGCCCACCAAATCACAGTTGGAGAAGTAGGGGTAAACCGGACTTCTGCAACATCATTCCGGCTGTTGAGGAGTTCGACGCGATAGATACATCGCTCGACAGGACCCATCTGTGCCATGATAGTATCCTTGCCGATTGGGATGATGTTGACGCTGACGCCGCACGGCTGCTGTGCGTGCAACGGCATCGTTAGCAGCACTGCTGCAATGGTGATTCCCCAGCGGAAGCCACGACGAAGCACGTCAAACAGAGCATTCATGGTTGAACTCCAGATTGTTGAACATTGGTTGAACAAACAAAGAGATGTTGCATGCTCTACCTCCCACACGCTGCATCGGATCTATCAGATGCTTCAGTGTAGCCCCTATCCTCTGGAGGAGGCCTTGGCTTACTCCAAAAGCAGAATAATTCTGCGCATCGCAAGTCTGCCATGCGCCTTCTCTCACGCGCGGCAAGGATCGCTGCGCTGCGCAAGAACCACCACCGCTGTTGCATCGGTACGCCTTGCAATCTTTGTGCGTCAAAGACCGCGTACACCGCAAGTTTGTTCCTCCAACCCTTCCTGCGCAAAATATACAAAACCAATTCACAAATCGCTTCAGTGATTTTGCACTTCGCAGGTGCGTGCGAACGTTATTCCTCTCGATAAAGCTGCACCAGATGCTGCACAACGCCAGGGTCGGCGAGTGTGGTTGTGTCGCCGAGGACGCGTCCTTCGGCAATATCTCGTAGCAATCGGCGCATGATTTTTCCAGAGCGTGTCTTGGGAAGCTCCGCAGTAATGTGCACCTCCGCTGGCCGTGCCAGTGCGCCGATCCGCGTGGCGACGTAGTCTTTCAATTCCTCGGCAAGTCCTCCCTGCATCTGGAAGGATTCCCGCACGGTCACAAATGCAACCGGTACCTGTCCCTTGACTGCATCAGTTCGACCGATCACCGCTGCCTCGGCAACTGCCGGATGCTCAACGAGGATGCTTTCGAGTTCCATCGTGCTAAGCCGATGCCCTGCGACATTGAGGACGTCATCTGTTCGTCCAAGAAGCCAATAGTAACCGTCTCTATCGCATGTGGCTGCATCACCAGTGAAATACTTGCCTGGAAAGCGTGACCAGTACGTTTCCACATAGCGCGCGTGGTCGCCCCAGATTGTGCGCGACATCGCTGGCCATGGATGCTCCAGGACCAAATAGCCGCGCCTACCAGGAGTCACCCGATCGCCGCTATCGTCGAGCACAGAGGCGCGGAACCCTGGCAGTGGTCGTGTTGCTGAACCTGGCTTGAGTGGTGTTATTCCAGGCAGTGGAGCAATAACGATACACCCAGTTTCCGTCTGCCACCACGTATCCACAACGGGGCAGCGCTTGCCACCGATGTGCTCCCAGTACCACATCCATGCTTCTGGATTGATTGGCTCTCCGACGCTGCCGAGCAGCCGAAGGCTTTCGAGATTGTGCCGCTGCACGTACTCCTCGCCCCAGCGCATCATCGTTCGAATCGCTGTCGGTGCGGTGTAGAGGATCGTCACACCGTACGTTTCAACGAGTGCCCACCACCGATCCCGATCGGGATAGTCCGGAGCTCCTTCGTACATGAGGACTGTCGCGCCATTGGCAAGCGGCCCATAGACGACGTAGCTATGGCCGGTAATCCAGCCGATGTCTGCAGTGCACCAGTACACGTCATCATCGGCGATGTCGAAGACCCAGTGGGTCGTCGCAGCAACACCTGTGAGATACCCAGCAGTAGTATGAAGCTGCCCTTTGGGTTTTCCTGTCGTCCCGCTCGTGTAGAGGATGAATAGTGGGTCTTCGCTCTCCATCACCTCCGGAGGACAACTCGGTGGGACCTCCTCCATGAGACGATGCCACCAGTGATCTCGCCCACTCTGCATCGGAACATGTGTGGCGTCTTCCACTCCACGATGGACGACAACTACATGCCGAATGCTTGGGCACTGCTCGAGCGCTCGATCAGCGTTGCGCTTGAGTGGAACGATGCTCCCCCGTCGCCAGCCACCGTCGGCGGTAATGAGCACGCTGCTCTGGGAGTCATTGATTCGTTCGCGGAGAGCCTCAGCGGAAAACCCACCGAACACAACGCTATGGATCGCGCCAATTCGGGCACACGCAAGCATTGCAATAGCAGCTTCGGGAATCATGGGTAGATAGATCGTCACTCGATCCCCTTTGCGTACACCGAGCGAGAGCAGGACGTTCGCAAAGCGCTGTATCTGGCGATAGAGGTCGTAGTAGGTCAGCACGCGCACATCCCCTGGTTCGCCCTCCCAGATGATCGCCGCTTTGTTTCGGCGCCATGAGTGAGCGTGCCGATCTACACAGTTTGCTGCTGCGTTGAGTTTGCCATCCCCGAACCACTCCACCCACGGCGGCTGCGTTCCGGGAGCAGGCGGCTGCCAGCGGAGCGCTCGCGAGGGTAGCACGATCCAGGTAAGATACTGCCGCGCAACCTGCAGCCAGAATTCAGCGTGGTTGCCGTGCGCGCTGCCATCGAAATCAATCTGCAACGGCGTCCGACGCTGCCAGTGATCGAGCTGAATGACTACATCGCTCGAAAAATCAAGAGCGGAACCATGCTGCTGCTCCATCGGTGCTCCGGCTAAGTGTACTCTCGGGCAAATTTAGCGACGCACATTAGAACGACCACTGCAGCTCCACACCAACCGTGCGCGGCTGTGGGGGACCCCAGATGTAATTGCTATCGCGGTAGCGCCCGCGGTCGAAGTCCCGCTGGTATGCATTGAACATGTTGCTAATTCGCGCGCCGAGCGTGAGAGCGCTGTTGCCTTGGAGCAATGCTCCCAGACGATACCGGACACTGGCACTGCAATCAAGCATTGATGGTGTTCGCACAAGTCGGTCACCATTGGCTGCCATGTGTGGAACGAACATCGCACCAGTCAGCACTGCTGACGCCAGGCATTCCCACTGGTCACCAATTGGGATACGCAACATTGCCGAGCCATACAGGTCCGGTGTGCGCAGGAAGCGGGGTTCCGGTGGCATCTGCTTGGACCACGCGACAGGCTGATCGTACCAAGAACGCTGCAGCGTGAACGTTACCACCAACTCGAGGTTGTTCCATTCGAGTTGCCCCTCGCAGCTTACGCCGACTACGCGAGCGCCAGAGCCATTGGTACGTAGCAGAATGCGATTGCCGATCGAATCGAGGCCATCGTCGGTTAGCACGAATGGATCGCGCAGAGACGTGCCGAAGCCATCGAAGCTCAGCTCGGCGATGTACCCATCTCCTTGGAAGCGATGTGTCATCGAAAGGGATAGGCTCTGCGCCGATTCTTTTCGGAGTTGTGGATCGAGACGGATCAGCGAGACGCCTCCGCTTGCGAAGGCAATGTGCATATCGGTTTCGAAGGCTTGCGGAGCACGGAACCCTTCACCGTAGTTGAGACGGAACTCCCACCGTTCCGACGGGCGCCAGAGAAGTCCAGCCCGCCAGAGGAGCACTGCTCCACGGATCGCATCGTGCCAAGCCAGGCGAAGTCCACTGACTGCAGAAACACGCGGCAGGATTTCCTCATTGACTTGCGCAAATATCCCTCCCTGCCCAAGCTGCTGATCAATCTTGTACCCGTACGCTTCGATCGCATCACTGGTACGATCGAATTGATACTCCGCTCCAATTGTCGTGCGAAGTGGCAGGTGAAACGTCCCTTGCCAACCGACAATTCCATACATGCTCCGAGTTCGTCCCCAACCATCTGCATGGTCTACGCCGGTATAGTGGACCCTCGTTGTTGCATTGGTTGCAGCGTAGAGTTCCCAGCGATGCTGGCCGACGTGCGCAGTGTAGCTCGCTGTGAAAAACAGAATGTCGTGCAGGCGATATTCCGCTTGATCGGCACGGTCTGGGGGCTGATCGAGGAGATTGCCTCCACGCCGTTCTTCGTTGATGAACGCAAGGCTGGTATAGACCCTGCCGTTGCCAAGTCCAAATGAAGCGTTTGCACCAATTGCAACATTCCGAAGTCGAGCAAGTTCAGTGTAGCCATCACCATTGGCATCATATCCTCCGCGAGTGCGATAGTGTGCGGTCAATGCGAACGCATTCTCTTGGCCACTGCGATGCATGACAGTTGCATTTGTCGCGAGTTCCACTGTGGCACTACCGATGAGATTCAGATTCGATGTGACAAAACCACCTTGTTCCCATGTATCCCGCGTTACAAGATTGATCACTCCCGCAATCGCTGATGAGCCATAGAGTACCGATGCTGCCCCACGCACCACTTCGATCCGTTCGAGCATCGCCGTCGGGAATTGATCCAATCCGTAGAGCGAAACAAGGGGAGATACAATCGGACGTCCATTGACAAGAATCTGCGTGTACGCACCAGCCAAACCGTTCAACCGTACTTGCGAATAGTTACACGTCTGGCAGTTGATTTCTGTCCGCACGCCAGGAACGTAACAGAGGGTCGAACCAACCGACGGCATCCCAAGACGACGGAATAATTGCTTGGAGAGGACACTTACCATCGACGGCGACTGGGAGCGCTCGATCGGGGACCGTTCTGCTGTAACGATGATTTCATGCACATTGTAACTCGGGTGGTTAGCGCTACTATCCTCCGAATCATGTGAGGTTCCAAGACATGCAGTGGAAAGTAAAATCATTCCAGCTACGACACAGATTGAGAATGCCATATTTGCCTACACTAATAGTTGCAATTAGTCAGGGCTAAAATACGGCAACGCTCGTCCACGGCTATTTTTGCTTTGCAACGTAAACCCCGACACGCTGTGTCATGCCGACACTCTCCCAGGAGAATTACCTGAAAGCCATCTGGCACTTAGCGTCGGAAGGGAAAGTCACACTCCAGCGGCTGGCGTCGCATTTGGGTGTTAGTCCCGCATCAACTCTGGCAATGGTGCGCAAGTTGGCCGCTGCCAACCTTGCTACCTATCACCGGAATTCTGGGGTGAGACTGACGGCGAAAGGCCGCACCTTGGCACTCGACGTCGTCCGGCGACATCGCCTGTGGGAGCTATTTCTCACAACCAAGCTCGGGTACCGCTGGGACGAAGTTCACCGCATCGCCGAGGAACTCGAGCACATCAACATCCCTGACCTTGCGGACCGGCTCGATGCATTTCTGGGATTTCCGACCTACGATCCGCATGGCGACCCAATTCCTCAGCGTGATGGAACCCTTCCTCCGCAGTCGAAGCAGACCCTGGCAGAGCAACCGCCGGGTCGTTACCAAATCGTCGGACTCAAGAGCACACACGAAACTGTACTGGCTCAACTCGCGCACGTGAAGCTTGCATTAGGTCAAGTCGTTGAACTGCGTGCGCGATTGCCCTACGATGGTACAGTGGTGCTCCAGATTGGGAGGCGACAGCAGCACCTGAGTAAACAGCTCGCCGAACAGCTGTTGGTGACACCATCAGCGTAAAAAAAAATCCTTTGCCTCGGCATAGCCTCTGACACTATCTTTGCACTGTCCAGCCGGCGCATTCATTGCAGCAAGAATGTGCCACCTCAGTTGCAAACCGCTTGCGGAATATCGCTCATGGAGGCGTTGACGTCGGACCGTGATATTGCGGCCGATCCGACTCTTGCGTCGTTGCTCGAGCGTGCACCCGATGATGCCACTCGTATCGAGCTGCTCATTGCGCGTGCGCGTCAGCTGCAATCGCAACACCCTCAGCAGGCGATTGCCTACGCACACCGCGCCCTGGAACTTGCCGAGCAGCATTCCTTTGCCAAAGCCATCGCTGAATCGAAGGCGGTCCTCGGATACGCTGCTGCCGCAAATGCAGAGTTCGAGCGCGCCGTCGAGCAACTCGAAGATGCGCTGACCAGCTATGCTCAACTCGGAAACCGTGACGATGCCATCCATGTGGCCTCGACACTGGCTGGGCTTTACTTCAAACTTTCCCGCTTCGATAAAGCACTCCTGCATCTGCACAATGCCCTCTCGCTGTGCGAGCAAAGCAACATCGTACAGCCACTGGCTGCACTGCACTCGAATATTGCGTCTATTTACCAAGAGCTCGGACAGCTCGACTTAGCACTCGAGCACTACCTCAAAGCGCTCGACATCAAAGAGCAGCATGGAAAAGCACCCGTCAGCATCGCGGTGACCATCAACAACATTGCAAGTGTTTACTTCCGTCTCGGCCATTTCGAAACCGCACTCGACTACACACAGCAAGCGCTTGCGTGGCTCGAACACGAAGGACAAGAGCAGGAGCTTCTTGCCACACTCGAGAATATGGGGCGAATCTTCCTGTCCATGCAGCGCTACGACGAAGCTTTAGAGTACCTGTCCAAAGCACTGAGCAGAGCGTACCGAATTGGTGCTGAATACAACATCGCGATGGCAATCTTTTTGATCGGGAAGGTTCATCGTGCTCGGGGGGACTCCGCAACGGCACTCTCATACCTGGCAATGGCGCTGTCATTATTCCGGAAATTGAATGCTCAAAGTGAGGTCTCGTATGTCCTGGATGCCATCGCTCAGTGCTATCGCCTCCACAACGCACCCCGACGCGCCCTTCGCTACTATAAACAGGCAATCGAAGTGGCACGCCAGACACAGTCCACGCTGTTGGAGGCCGAGCTTGCGGAAAATGTCTCGCAGATCCTCGAAGAACTCGGGCACTACCAAACGGCATTGGTGTTTTTCCGGCGGAGTACAGAGCTGCGACGCCGCATCCTTGCAGACGACGCGCAGAAGCTTATCGCTGTCATGGAAACCCGCCACAAAATCCAGCAAGAAGCCCGCGAAAAAGAAATCTACCGACTCCGCAGCGTCGAGTTAGCCAATGCACTCAGCGAGCTTCAAGAAAAAACTGCTGCCCTTCAATCCGCCTACGAAGAACTCGAGCAGCAGCAAGCAATCACCGCACAAATCAACACGCAACTCCAGCAGGCCAACGAGCGACTGGCCACACTCGACCGCGAACGCAGTGAACTACTAAGTATCGTCACCCACGACTTGAAAAATCTCGTCGCCAGCATCAAAATCTCCGCCGAGACGCTCCGCCACCCCAAAGTCGTCAACAAACTCGATCAGGTGCAGAAGCTGGCAGCACGCATCCTGGAAGTAACAGACAACATGCAGCACCTAATCACCTCCCTGCTCGACGTCAGTGCACTCGAAGCAGGCAAACTCAGCGTCCACCTTCAACCAGTGGCAGCGCATTCTCTTGCGTCGAAACTTGTCGAACGCTACCAACCGCACGCCAGCGCAAAAAGCATTACGCTCCTTGCCAGTCTTGACCAATGCTGGGCAATGGCAGATCCTGTCCGCTTAGAGGAAGTCTTCGATAATCTCCTTTCCAACGCGATCAAGTACACCCCACCTGGTGGCGAAGTCCGCATCCTCCTCGGCCAGCGCGGCGATGCAGTCCGCTTTGTCGTCAGTGATACAGGCCCGGGGTTTACAGACCAGGATAAACAAAAGCTCTTCACGAAATTCCAGCGGCTGTCGGCTCGGCCGACTGGAGGCGAAAGCTCAACCGGTCTTGGACTTGCGATCGCTAAACGACTCGTCGAACTCATGCACGGCCGGATTTGGCTCGAAAGTTCTCCGGGCGAAGGAGCGATTTTCTACGTCGAAGTCCCCTCGGCGGAGCAATCGGCCAGCGATACAGTTGCATAAAACCTCCACCGTAATTTGCACTGGCAAAACCACGTGCAATCTCCACAGTCTCGTTATGCGTGCCGTCATCCCTGTTGCTGGCTACGGAACGCGGCTCCGTCCGCACACATACACCGTCCCGAAAGTTCTGCTCAACGTTGCAGGCAAGCCAATCATCGCACACATTCTCGATGCTCTCATCAGCCACGGCATCACCGATGCAACGTTCGTCGTCGGTCCAATGGGCGAACAAATCGAACAGTACATCACACGTCGCTATCCTTCCCTTCGCGCAGCGTTTGTCGAACAAGCCGAACCGCTCGGTCTGGGCCATGCCATTTGGTGTGCACGCACAACGTTCGATCATGAGCCCATCATCATCATCCTGGGCGACACAATTTTCGATGCCGACTTAGAGCGCTTTGTGCACTCCCCTACGAGTGCAATTGGTGTCAAAGAAGTCGAAGATCCACGCCGCTTCGGTGTCGTCGAACTTGTAAATGGGACGATCGTCCGTCTCGTTGAAAAGCCTTCCGTTCCATCCTCACATCTTGCAATTGTTGGGCTATATCTTATCCGCAACAGCCGGCTGTTAGTCGAATGCCTGGAACATCTCATCGCAGAAGACATCCGAACCAAAGGCGAATATCAGCTCACCGATGCCCTCCAATGCATGCTCGATCGAGGCGAACGCATCGCTGCATTCCCCATCGAGGGTTGGTACGACTGCGGTAAACCAGAAACGCTGCTCGAAACAAATCGCTTCCTCCTGGAGCGATACCAGCAATCAGTTCTACCACCAACCGATGCAATCGTTCTGCCACCCTCCTACGTTGCGCCAACTGCTACCATCGAACGCTCGATTGTTGGTCCGTATGCGACAATCGGGGACGGCGCAATCGTCCGTGATGCACGAGTAGCAAATTCAATCATCGGTGCAGGAGCCCGCGTATCAGCAGTTGTGCTCAATAACTCGATCATCGGCAACAACGCTACCGTCTGCGGGAGCTTCCACACCCTCAACGTGGGCGATTCCAGCCAAATCAGCTACGCTTGACGCCAACGTAAATGTACGAAGCTCCTCCCAGGAGTGGGTATGCATCAATACGTGCGAACGCAGCAGTATCAGCCATCATCGCCATAAACGCTTCCCCAGAAGGAAATGCAGCTGCAGTCCGAGGTAAGTACTCGTATGCACTCCGGTCCCCAGTGACAAGCTGGCCGATCATGGGCACAATGCGGCGCGTATAGAGTGCATGCAATGCTCGCAGAAGAGGATGCTGCGGCATCCCAGTTTCCAGAATTACAACGCGCCCCCCAGGCTTTGCCACACGCGCCATCTCCGCAAGCGCACAGAACGGATCATCGGCGTTGCGAACGCCATAGCCGCAACTGACAATATCGAACGTCGCATCCGCATAGGGCAAGGCGAGCATGTCCGCATACTCGATCGAAAGGTTCGGGTGCACACGCTCGACTTTGCACCGGAACACATCGAGCATCGGCTCGCAGATATCGGTGGCGACGACTCGCCCGGATGGTCCAACAGATCGGAGGAATTCAATTGCGAAATCGCCCGTTCCCGTTGCACAATCGAGCACGTGCATGCCGCACCCTGCGCCACTGAGCCAGACAGCGCGCCGACGCCATCGGCGGTGCAATCCCGCTGTGATGATCGTGTTCGCGCGGTCGTAGCGCTTTGCGATGCGAGCGAACATCTGCTCGACAGTAGCGCTCATTGCTCTTTCGATCCTCGTTGTCCGATCCAACCGATCAGCACCAAGAGAAGCATCTTGGCTGCTTCGAACGCTGTCGCCCACGCATGGACACTCGATGGTTCTGGCTGGATTCCCTCCAGCAAAAGCTTCGCTCGCACCGCAAGGAGAGGAACAACGATCGCATGCTCGGCACCCACGATGAGCCCGAGCCCACCAACGGCAATCATCAATGCTTTCCCTTGCAACAGTATTGCTGCCGCCATCAGCAGAACAAGCAAGCAAAGCTCAACGTATGCCAGCGCATGAAAGATCGCCACGCCGAGCATCGCAGCACCATCGCGCGTAATCGGTGGAGTGCGGAAACGTATCGGGGTTTCGATCAAGGAAATGCCAACAGCGATTCCCAGCCAGAGCCAGGGAACAACCCGCACCATAGCCGCGGCGAAGGATCGAAACTGTGCAGGGAGTATTGAACGCTGCGCTGCCATTGCTATCGTTACACCGTTATTCCGTTCCAAAGGCACGGTCGCCTGCATCGCCAAGACCGGGGCGAATATACCCGCGCTGGTCGAGCTCGCGATCAATCACTGCAGTGACAATCCGCAGCGCTGGATAACTGGCAGAAAGCCGCGCAATACCTTCGGGAGCAGCCAACACGCACGCAAGCGTAATGTCACGTGCGCCGGACTCGAGCAATACCTCGACTGCCGCAGCTGCACTCCCACCTGTGGCAACCATCGGATCGAGCAGCACGACGCTGGAGTGCTCGTCAAGTGGCGGCAATCGTCGGTAGTACTGCTCTGGCTGCAACGTGGCTTCGTCACGCCGTAGCCCAAGATAACCTACACGTGCTCCAGGCGCCAGCTCCAGCATTGGCTCAAGCAGCATCAGCCCTGCTCGGAGAATTGCCACTGCGACAATTGGACGCGCAACGATCGAGCACGTCGCTTCCTCAAGTGGAGTTTCGATGTTCGTTTGTTGAGTCGGCAGATGCTGCGTCGCTGCAAGGCAGACATGAAGCCCGATACGATGCATCGCGCGGCGAAACGTTGCACGATCGCTTCGCCGATCGCGTACGATCGCCACATCGTGCAAACAGAGCGGGTGCTCAACGACGATCAGCATGTTCTACCACTTCGGAAAGTACAGCAGCGTAAAGCGCGGGATTGAAAAAAATGTCGAAATCGTGGCAATGTAGCGCTCGCCGTTGCTCATCGTGACAAAGCGCCGCTCATCGGCAAGCATGAAGTTGAGCCGCCACTCTCCACCTGGGACAATCATCCCGAATGGAGTTGGAATGTTGATGAACAGCCCAATGCCTGGTGTTATACAGATGTTCGGAGCACTCAACGGCGAACCATCGCGACTAATCCACACGCTTCCTGCTCCACCAAAGCCGTAAAACACAACGCGACTGTAGGGATTGAGCATCCAGCGTGCACCGAGCTCGAGAAAGTGGTAGCTATCGGGGTTCCGCTGTCCATAAGGGTTTGTGACTGGATCATAGACCACTTTGCGGTTGACCGAGTAGAGGTACGCAGCTTCCACCATCAGCCGGTCGGTGAGTTCCCAGACGGCAAGTCCGCCGAAGGCAGGAATGCCCTCGTAGGAAAGTGGTTGGGTGCGGTTGAGTGCTTCGAACGTTTGCGTCTCGACAATTGTATTCGGTCCAACAAGCCCACCGAACCCAACGACCCGTGGATAGGGATGAACGTATTCAAACTCTGCGGAATCTGCCTCCTGGTCTTGCTGTGCTGGATGAGCAGCTCCAACACTCGCCAGGAAAACGAGCATGCCGATGACTGCAAGGTTGAATAGCCGCTTTGCAGTTGCAGTGGTGGTCATCACAGTTTCTTCAAGGGTGGTTTGGCGGATTACAGCAAGGCGCTCAGCAATCATGCGAACAAATGCAGGTTCGTTTCGCTTGCCGCGGTGCGGCTCTGGAGTCATGTACGGCGAATCGGTCTCGAGCATGAACCGATCGCTCGGTACAGCGCGCAGGAGCTCGACATCCGACCATCGCCGGAACGTTATGTTGCCAGTGAACGAAACGCAGAACCCAAGCGCGAGTGCACGTTCGAGCACAGGAAGTGGCGACGTAAAACAGTGGAGCACACCCCGAAGACTGCCGTCTTGCTCTTGCTCGAGCAGCTCGAGGACATCATCGTCTGCCTGGCGATTGTGGATGATGACCGGCATGCCTGCGTGCTTTGCAATTCGGAGTTGCGTGCGGAAGACCTCACGCTGCACTGCAGGGGGCGCATAGTCGTAGTAGTAGTCCAATCCAATCTCACCGACGGCGACGACCTTCGGGGCTGTAACGCTACGTTCGACTTGCTCCAATAGTGCAGGTGTTGCGCTTGCTGCGTGGTGTGGGTGAATGCCGACGGCGCGATAAATCCATGGGTATTCTGCCACAAGCTGCTCGGCCACCGCTGTGCGCTCAATCGTGATGGCGGGGATGATGATCGCTTCGATGCCTGCTGCCCGTGCTCGCTGGAGCACCGCGTCACGATCGGCATCGAAGGCTTCTGTATCAATGTGCGCGTGGGTATCAACCATAGCAGCGCTCGTAACGGAGAATGCTGCAAATCATTGTAGCAATCGGCTCGCAATCAGTCCGCCAATGACCACAGCCAAGCCAATGCGGTACACCGCGAACACCGCTAACGAGTGTCGCCGAAGGTAGGCAAGCAGAAACGCGATCGAAACGTAGCCACTGAGCGCTGCGGTCAACGTGGCGATGCTCAGCAGCCAAAGGTCATTGAGCGGAAGCATCCGAAGTGCATGCACAAGTTCCAGCATACCACTGGCAAGGAGTGCAGGGATACTGAGCAAGAATGAAAATCGGGCTGCCGCCGCTCGCTCGATGCCAATGAGCATTCCAGCACTGATGGTTGTCCCAGAGCGTGATGCCCCGGGGATTAGCGCTAGTGCCTGCGCTACCCCGATAATGAGCGCATCGGTGATGGTGAGCGATTCTATCGGACGTACCCCCCTCCGCCGATCAGCAACGAGCATCACTACCGCAACTGCAACGAGCATCACTGCGATGATCAACGGATCTTTTGTGAGGTTCCCTTCGATGATCTTGCGAAACGCAAGCCCAAGCACCCCGATCGGCACACTGCCAACGACAATGAGCCAGCCCAGCCGTGCAAGGGGCGATTGCGCAAACGGCTGCTTCCGCTCCCGAAATGTTTCGACCGCCATTGCTGTGGCGATCGAACGGATGTCACTCGCAAAGTAAACAAGCACGGCAAGGAGCGTCCCAAGCTGTACCACAGCCATCGTAGCCGTCCACTGCTCCGGACGGCGGAGATCGAGCATGCCGCTCAGGTGCCCAAAGATTGTCATATGTGCGGTGCTACTGATGGGAATGAACTCTGTCAAGCCCTGGATCAAGCCCAGCAGGACTGCAAGGAGAATAGACATGGAGATGCTGTGCGATTTTCATAAGCAGGGAGCAAAGTTACAAGGATGATGGCGCCGCCCCATGTTTGGCAATCACTCAAATCGGAGGAGGAATTGCTCGCTGATGAGCGCTGCAGCCGTCAATCCACAGAGAGCGCCCAGGACGCCAATCTGCAGCGGTGCTGCTGGGGTCAGGAAAATTCCCAGTGCTGTCCCGATGAAAAACCCACCGACACTTCCCACTGCAACTCTGCTTCCGCTACGGGGATGACTTCCTCGAACCGTTGCAACATATTCCAACGGGATTGCAAGCGTATCGCGCTCACCGGCCAATTCAAGCGCCCGCGCTGTCAGTCGAGCGCGACGGCGTTGCTGGAGTGCCGGTGAGGTTGCACCGCCGCGCAGCTCCACTTCAACATCTGCACCTTCGAGCAGCACGTTCAGTCTTGCAAGGGAAGCACTGTCGAGCTGGTGGCGATGGATTACCACGTGCGTCGTGCTGCAACCTCCCACCAGGACGGCAGCAACAATGCACACAAGGACATACGGCAACTTTCCTGCAAGAGTGCTATGGTGCATACGTTCTCAAAGTTAGGGTTTTGCGTAGTCGGTTACGTCTCTCTCCATAGCACGTTTCGATGGCAATCATACCTTCGAGGGCATTGCAGCAGCATTTCAGAATTGACACCAGCCGCCGATACTGCATATGAGGCATCCTCTGCATGCAGTGATGGATCAACAGACTGCATCGAACAACGTGCTACGACTTCCTGATCAACCGCGACTCTGGAACGAGCTCCAGGTCAATCGCTACGAGTTTCCCGTTTACGCCCTCGGGACCGATCCCGAACAAGCTCGATCAGCAATCGTGTGTGTGCACAACCGTACAAGTAGCCCTGAGCGTTTTATCAGGCTTGGGCAGTCTCTCCTGGCGCACGAAGACGCTGGCAACGTCGCAATCATTGCACTTGGTGCACCGGAGTACTCCACGTTCTGGTATCCCAAAGAAGCATTTGATTCTCCACTAGAAACCCAGCATCCCTACCTGGAATTCAGCTTAGCAGCGCTCGAGCAGCTGTGCCTCCGCCTTGCCGATCATATCTCGATCGAGGACGTCTCGCTCTTTGGGTTTGCCGATGGCGGCTGTCTTGTGCTCGAGTACATGGTGCGGTGTGGCTATCCGCTCAATGCTGTTCTGGCACTTTCCGGTGTCCTCCTTGGATCCAGCCTCGAATCGAGCGACCGCTTTAGTACTGCATCAACACGAACGAAAGTGCTGCTGACGATCGGCGGAGGAATTTCTGCAGCGCTCCGCGTCCGATTCCGTCAAACGGAGCAACTCCTCAAACAGTTCGGCTACAAAGTCATCGCACTCAGTTACGAGCGCCGCCCCGACACAATCGCACCCGATGAGTTAGCCATGGCACGCAACATCATCTACGGGACCTTCGCAGCAGAGTAGCGCGTTCATCCCCGCCGCAATCGCCGTTCGAAATGAAATTCCAAATAGCGCTCGACGATACCTCTGCACTCTTCAAGCACGCTGGATTCGAACTGCTGATCTCCAAGGCGCTCCAGCGGCGTCCGGCCAAGTGTCTGCAGCGTCGCAAGTGTTCTGCGCTCCACGGTGTGGGTACCGATGCTCGATACATCGTCTGCGTGCGATCCTCGATGCGCAAGGTCAAGCAAGACAGGCTCAAACGTGCCTCGGTCGAGACGGAGAATGTACGGCTGTGACTGGTGGTTGACTGGCGGGAGCGCATCGTGGACATCCAACTGCAACGAGAATCCGTGGACCGCAGCGTAGCGCAACGCAAACGCAACAGGGAACGCAGCAGCCGACTGCGCAGCATCGAGCGCTGCGAGGGTCTGCTCGACAAGCTCGTACACCTCGGCGTGGGGATGGCCGGGCAGCTCCAAGCGCAACACGAGTTCAGCGATGCGCAGCGCAGCAACAGTGTGTTCATAACTCGATTGGATTGAGCGTCGCAGAACTGTGCGTTCTGCAGTTCGGAGCAGCTGGAGTTCCCGCCCTGGCTTGACGTAGTACTGCACGTCGATTTGTTCGAGCGGCTCAAGCACTGCTGCCAGCCGACTCTTCGGCGACCGTGCACCTTTGGCGAGGATGCTTTCAACTCCTCGCTGTTCTGTCAGAAGCGTTGCAATGATGCTCGTATCGCTATAGCGCAACCGCCGAAGTACGATGGCATTGGTCCGAACAAGCATCGCTAGGATTCCTCTTGAGCTAACAATTGCTCTGCCAGGAGCCAATCGAGCGGTGTTGTGATTTTGATGTTGGATTCCTCGCCCTCCACCGCAAGGACCGGATAGCCTGCATACTCGACCACACTCGCATCGTCGGTTGCCTCGAACCGATCGCCTGCAGCCTGGCGATGTGCGTCGGCGATAATACTCCGCTCAAATGCTTGGGGAGTCTGCGCCATTCCGATGCGAGAGCGCGGGAGTGTTGATTCGACACGACGTTCGTGGTCGAGGAGTTTGACAGTATCTTTCGGAGGCACCACAGGCACTGCTGCCCCCTCACGCTCGGCTCCATCGAGGACGCGCCGAAGCAACGGAGGCGAAACAAACGGGCGCACAGCATCATGCACGATAATCAACTCTGCATCGCCAGCGGCAGGATGCTCCAGGGCATTGGATACTGATTCTTGTCGAGTACTGCCGCCGTTGATGATCGCAACGCGCTCGGCAAGTCCAACGTCTGCGAACAGACGCTTAGCATAGCTGGCCCATCGAACATCAACAGCAACCACAACCGGCGAATGCTCGCATGCAGCAAGGAGAGCGGCAACCGTCCGAACAATGACAGGGATTCCTCCCAGGAGGCGATACTGCTTGGGGAGCTCACCGCCAAAGCGCTGCCCACTGCCAGCAGCAGGGATGATGATAGTTGTTCGCATAGCCACCAGAACACCGATGGATGGCTCAAAATTACCAGCAGCTGGCGATGCCCTAAGTTTGCCGCATTGTCCGTTCAAGCATTCTTCAACCACCAATGCATCGGCGAATCCAAGTTGCAGTGTTACTCGGCTGTGTGGTCGCTGCCTATTCAGGCTGCAGCGCCACGCAAACTTCGACCAGGACCGTCACAATTGGAACGTTCAACATTGAATGGCTCGGCGACGGCATCGAGCCAGAACAGAAACCGAGAGCAGAGGAAGACTATGCTGCAATCGCACAGCTCATCGCCCAGAGCAACGCAGATGTGCTGGCCGTCCAGGAAATCGAAAACGATAGCGCGATGCGGCGGCTTCTGCGCTATTTGCCTGGATGGAGTGGCTTGCTCGGTCATGGAGGACATCGGCAGAACGTTGGCGTGCTCTACCGCTCCACCGTCCAATGCACACCGTTGGGTGATTACTATCCACTTGCAGTCAATCCAGAACGCAATCGAGCGGGGTTTGTAGTCGGGTGTCGGGCAGGGAATTTCGACTGGCTCATGATGGTCGTCCATCTCAAATCCAGCTCCCGCTACGATTCGACAGAGGAACTTCGACGTACAGCAATTGAGCAGCGACGACAGCAAGCAGCAGTCCTGGCTGCGTGGATAGATTCACTGCTGGCTCATGGCCGCGAGCGAGACATTCTCATCGTCGGCGATTTCAACGACTTCCCTCGGCGTTCGCGGCTGCCGACGCTGACAGCGCTCGAACGCGACACAGCCGTCGTCTTCCTCACCGAAGGGTTAACCTCCTGCCTGGACCATCGCCGGAAAGCAATTGATCACATCGTCGCAACGACAAGCGCTGCTCGCCGCTGGATCGCTGAACGCCGCCGCATGCTCGACCATCGCGCGATGCTTCCCGACCGCGCTGCCGACCGCATCAGCGACCACTGTGTCGTCGTTGGGGAGTTCGAGATCAGCTCTCCCGACAATGACTGAAAAAGCTTTTGGTTCTTACGTGTTTTTGTTGTAAGTTTGGGATGGAGTAATAGCACCGCGAATGCATTCATCACTGGTTTTGACGATCCAGAAAGCACGCGCTGCGTGTAGAGTTTTGCAAATGTTTCACCTCTTGGAGCACTGCAATGAAGCAGTTCGGTTCATTCTTGATGGTACTGTTGCTCATTGGGGCAAGCGCCATTGCCCAGCATCCACGCACTCCACTTTTCGAGGAATTCACCTCGAGCACATGCCCACCGTGCGCGGCTGTCAAGCCATACGTGGAGCAATTTGCTCATCAGAACCCTGACGTGGTCGTGGTTACTTACCACATGGATTGGCCGGAGCCCGGCGATCCATACAACGTGTACAACTACAACGACAACATGGCCCGGCGCAGTTACTACAACGTCTCAGGAATTCCTGATGGCTATATGAGCGGAACGAAGGTAGACCCACGCAGTGTTGCCGCTCTCCAGCAGGCTGCAGACCAGGTCAAGATGCAATCATCACCGCTGGCAATGACCATCAGCGAGGATCGCACGAAGAACCCAATCGAAGTTACCGTCACGATCAAGAACGATGGATCGGCACCAATTTCGGACGCGACATTACAGGTCATGGTGCTCAACTACTACGCAGATCTCACGCAGCAGCTCCAAGGGCAGAGTCAACATGTTTACACAACCTTTGAATATGCACTGCTCAAATCGCTCCCCAATTCAGGTGGGACAGCATTGACGCTCGCTCCGAATGAGCAAAAAAGCTACACGTTCACGTACAGCAAAGGCACGCAAAGCGTCTGGACACAAAACGGTCAGTACGTGATCGCTTTTGTCCAGATGAATAGCACCAAGGAGGTACTCCAAGCCACATCGAATCTCTCCAGTGTTCTCAACCGAGTGGAAATTTCCTCGACACAACCGCGATTTGGACTCATCGCACGGAGTAACAACCTTACCCATCAGCTGAAGATCTCGAACCCAACCGACCGACCGTTGACCGTTGCACTCCGACTCAACTCGACCTACACCGTCCAGCCAGATGGATGGAACATCACCATTTCTCCCTCGACACTCTCACTACAACCTGGGGAAGAGAAAACTGTGACGGTGCAATTTACAGCACCCAACGCCGGGAGCTTTGCGCTCGCCTACGTGGATGCATTCCCCCAAAATAATGGCATCAACGATACAACGTCGTACTATTGCGGCTACCTCACTGAACAAACGAAGTACGCCGTCATCTATGGCCTGATGGGCTCAGGGATCGCCCCATTGTCGCAAGCAATCATGAGCGGTGCAAAATATTCGACAGAAACCGCCTTGATGCCGCTGGTCGCTACCGTCGAACTTGGCACGCTGCCCTGCGAGGCGATCGTTCTGCCCATTGACTATGCTGGGCGCGGTGCGCTCAACAATCAAACAGTCATTGACCAAGTCAACACATGGATTCAACAGAAAAAGCGCCTGTTCATTTCCGGACAAGTTGAGTCTTACATAACATTCTTCTCCCAAGGCGCAAATCCTTCCACCCGCAGCTTTCTGACGAACACGCTTGGAATTCGCGGCGTTCGAACATTCACCGTAACTGTCCAAGGACAGCCCTCTACCGTACCATACTACCACTTCAACTACGACCCCAATACCGGAGCAGTTACATCCCTGAAGCCCTTCACGATCCAAGGTGTCAGTGGCGATCCCATCAGTGACGGCGTCAATGTCACCGCCAACCAATCGAACCAGTACTATAACCTGTACACCGACGTACTCCAGCTGGCACTTGGAACCAATGCAGTGCCGATTTTCAGCTACGACAACAACGCGCAGTACATCGGTGGCGTTCGGGTCCAGACTAACGATACACGGATTGTCTTTACCACCTTCGGGCTCGAAGCAATCTCGAATACGACCGCACGCAATCAGATCGCGCAGAAGATCATGGATTGGCTCACCGCCACAATCGCACCCGAGCCAAAACTCGAACTAATACAGACAACGACCGAAAATGTCATTTCCTTCGATCAAGTCGAGGTCGGCAAGAGCAAGGCGCATACCTTCAAGATCCGCAACAGTGGCGCTGCTGACCTTGTCGTTACCGAGATCGCAATGGATGCTGCCGATGTCGCCGAATTCGGTGATGTCTTTGTGATCACCGATGGTGGGCAAACTCCCATCACAATTGCTCCAGGCGAGGAACACCCGGTAACGATCGAGTTTCGCCCGAAGAAGGTCGAAGACGTTCAAGCGGCTGTCTTCCACATCCGTTCCAACGGCGGCGATGTGGATTTGACGGTAATGGGTGATGGCGTGCGGGCCTTGAGTATTGAACCAAGCGATGTTTCGAATGCTCGTCTGTCACTCCGCGTTGCTCCGAACCCTGTCTCAAGCGAAGCAACAATCATGGCAAACGTCAACACGACTGCCCCGGCAGATCTTATGCTGCTCGATGCACGTGGCAGCCAGGTGCTGCACGTTGCACGTTCTCTTCGCGGAGAACGCAGCATCAGTCTCGATGCGTCGAGCATCCCCAGCGGTGTCTATCGGCTTGTGCTCCGCAGTGGCACCGAGCACGTTAGTGTTCCTGTGGTAGTCGTAAAGTAACCTAGATCTCCGAAACACAGGCGGAGTCTCCTGCAAGCGGGAGACTCCGTTTTTTTTGAGGACTTGGCAATGCATGTAGACGAGATCTGCGCGTACTGTCGAAGCTTCCCAGGCGCGTGCGAGCGTTTCCCATTCGGTCCTACTGCGCTCGTCTTCGCAGTCGAAGGGCGAATGTTCGCTCTGATTTCCCTGGGCAGTGTACCGCCATGGGTCAATCTCAAGTGCAATCCGGAGTGGGCATCGGCGCTCCGCGAACACTATCCCGCCATCAGACCTGGCTACCATATGAACAAGCGGCATTGGAATACAGTAGTCCTCGACGGCACTCTTCCGCACTCGCTGATTCGCGAAATGATTCGCCATTCCTACGAATGCGTCATCGCTGGATTACCCCGCACACTACGCGAATGTTATCGCAAGGAGCTTTCCCAGCTCCAGCTATAGGCTATTTTTGCTTCCATGAAGCGCAGCCTCTCACTTGTTGTCTGTCTGTTCGGCAGCATTTCCCTCGCCTTTGGGCTGGATACGCTCTGGACAGGGGAGCGATTGCCGCCACTAGTCCGAATGGTCCGCGCTTATGGCGGAAACGATGAGCGTCTGCCCCCAATTCTGGTTGTTTCTTCTCAAGGCTCGCAGGGAATCAGTGCGCTCGGCTCTTCGTCGCTGACAGTTGAACTCGACGTAGCATCAAGTGTCCCGCCCGACCTTGTCGCTGTACTGCAGCATTGCACAGCAGAGTGGGATGCCGATCCCAACCCCTTCGTGCTCGATCCTACTGCTTCCCGTGCAGTCGTGCTCGATTGGCAGCTTGCTCCACCGCAATCACGCTACTACACGTACCGCGCCAAACTGCGGATTCCCTCGACAACACTCAAGGTGCCAGTTGGTGGGAATTGGAAAGTACTTTTTTTCGAAATTGGCAGTGAGCGTCGTCCGTTGGCAGAAGCGCGTTTTTTTGCGATCGAGCCAGCAGCTGATTGTCGGCTCGATGTGTTTACGGACTTCTACCAGCCCCGTCGGAACGCTGCGCCCTCGGCACGCATCCTCGAAGCAGTTGTCTCAAATGTACGTGAATACACTGATGGGCAGGTGACGACGGCGGTTTTCTATCGCATGCAACGCTGGAGCCAGCCCTACCGCGCCAGTGGCACACGTCTTGCATCGGGTTCCTCACTCTCGCTACGGACGACACCAACGCTGACCAGTGGAATGGTCGGTGGAATCAAACGCTTCCGAATCGAAGGCCTTCCATGCGAGAACGACTACCGCCGTCTCGATGTGCAGAACGTTGGGCTCTTTCCCCGGTCAACGACCCCAGTGCGCCTTCCGCTTGCTGATGTTCGCCGGCGCGGACAGTTCGGACTATGGTCCACACCCGAAGCCGCACTCATTACAAGTGATGTTTCTCCACTCGATGATGAGTACGTTCCCATTGAGTTCATCCTCGATCCAGAAGGTGTGCCGGTGCGAGATGAAGACGTGTTCGTCGTCGGCTCGATGAACGGTTGGCAGCCAACGCGCGACTGGATGATGAGCTATGACTCAACCCAGCGGCTCTACCGCTTACGTCAATGGGTTCGCCGTGGGCAGCACGCCTACATGTATGGCACGGGTACACTCGACGCCGATACAGGAACAGTACGTAACCTAAGCTTTGAGGAATTCGAGGGCAACAATAGCGCCTCTGGGCAGACGTTCCTTGCGCTTATCTACGCACGGTCGCTCAACGCAGGTGGCTACGACACGATTATTGCCGCGTGCAGCAGTGCTGCACTGTAGCGTAGTTCAGCTTTTTCAGCATTCCCATGAGCATTGACATCCTCGGGTATATCGCAGCAACATTCTCGACGTTCGCGATGCTTCCCCAAGCACTGCACGTTTGGCGCACAGGGCGGGTCGAGCACCTCTCGCTGCGTGCATTCGGTATGGCTACGGTCGGAGCAATCCTCTGGCTGATTTATGGAATCGCCATTGCCAATAGCGTTATCATCGCAGCCAATCTCATCGGGCTGTTCATCGTAGGCTACATCACGCTGCGCAAGCTGCTGTGGCTACAGCAACAGCAGCAGCTCCGACGCACTGGTGTTTCTTCGCACCCAGCGCCCAATGCCTAAGCGCGTGGTTGTTGTCGGTGGAGGCTTTGGTGGGCTCCAGGTTGTGCGTTCGCTCCGCAACACTCTCTTTGCAGTGACGCTCATTGACCGCACAAACCATCATCTTTTCCAGCCGCTCCTCTACCAGGTTGCAACAGCAGCACTTTCGCCCGCCGACATTGCTGTACCTCTTCGGGGAATTGTTCGGGGATACTCGAACACAGAAATTCTCCTCGACGAGGTCATTGGCGTCCAGCTCGAACAGCGACGGGTACTCTGCTCGCGCAGCGGTGCTCTCGAGTACGACTTCCTTGTTCTGGCACCGGGGACACGCCATTGGTACTTTGGGAACGATGATTGGGAACGCTGCGCACCTGGCCTAAAGTCGCTTGCGGATGCATTGGAGATTCGCCGCCGCCTGCTTCATGCATACGAGCAAGCTGCAATTGCTCCTGATCTGGAAACTGCACGTGCGTGGACGACCTTCGTTGTCGTCGGTGGTGGACCAACAGGTGTCGAGATTGCAGGCGCACTCGCCGAAATCGGCAAGCATACGATGACAAAAGATTTCCCAATGCTCGATCCGAGGTCCATTCGCATAATCCTCATCGAAGCAAGTAGCCGCATTCTCCCCACATTCCCACCGCAGTTGTCGGCAAAAGCAATGGCAGCTCTTGAAGAATTAGGGGTTGAGGTTCGCCTCAGCCAGCGCGTTATAGACGTCGAGTGTGATGCAGTCACGCTCGGCAGCGGCGAAGTGATTCTTGCGCATACCACAATCTGGGCAGCTGGCAACCGAGCCCCTGCGTGGTTACGAACGCTCGGTGTACCACTCGACCGCGTGGGACGAGTGATCGTCGAGCGTGATTGCTCGGTGCCCGGCTATCCAGAGGTATTCGTCATCGGTGATGCCGCATGCTTCCGCGATGAGCGTCGCGGCGAGTTGCCAGCGCTTGCCCCCGTCGCGTTGCAACAAGGAAGTTATGTCGCACATCTTCTACGACGAGGAATTCCGCCGCCGAAACGCCCGCCATTTCGCTACCGCGACAAAGGGATGCTGGCAACCATTGGCCGGGCCCGCGCAGTTGCTGCATTTCCCGGAGGAATCAAGCTCAATGGACTGCTTGCGTGGCTATTGTGGGCGGGTGTCCACATCGCATTCCTGATCCGTTTTCGCAATCGCGTTGCTGTCATGACCGAATGGCTGTGGTATTACCTCACGTTTCAACCACGTGCACGGCTGCTGATCGAGACGGCAACTGGAGAACGAGCAGACTAATGCTACACCGCGCTGCGAGCAGGTAGCACGTTGAAACGATAGCCAAACCAGATGAGCACGACACCGATAAGCTCGGTCACGTAGAGAACCTCGACGTAGCCCAACCGTGTAGCTGTTCCCCCAATACCAGGAAGAAGAGCGCCAACCGCTATGAGCACGTTCCCTACAAATCGCCGATAGGTCTCCCGCTGCCGACGATAGCTAAGTGCAGAAACAATTGCACCCCCAACGAGAAAAACCACAGCGTACAAATTGACAAACGGGCTAAAGTAGCGAACCCACTGCCACGCCAGCACACTTCCTGAAAGGCGATGAGCTTCCACCTTGCCAATATCCAACGGACTAAGGAGAACGCAGAGCGAAGCAATGGCAATGACCGCAATCAGCCCAGCTGTCATTCGATGCGCCACACGGCGGGACAAGTGAAGATACACCGAGCCTTGCGCCAATGGCGCACCTCCGAGCAATGCGCCAGTGATGTACCAAGCACGAAACAACGCTGGATGCCAGCCCACAAGCGTTGTCAGCGATTCAGTGAGCGTACCCATACCGTAGGTAGCCATCCCAAGAGCCCACCAGAAATAGTGCATCGCAGTAGGACGCTCTCGAAATCGGAGGAAAAGGTGCACAGCAAACGCCGTCGCTACAACAGTGGTGACAATAGGGAGGTAGTGCGCTACTTCTTGCATCAATGGCATTCATCGTTGTCGAAACGCCGCACAAAAGTAACGCTGCGCCATCCTGCTCAGGACGCTCTCCCACCAGCACACCGCGCGATGAAACGTTCCACATTCACTCCCTCACTCACTGCCCGAGCCGCTTCCTCTGCCGTCTCGATCGTCGCTCGGCGCGGCATATTATCGACCCAACACTCAGAGAGGCTTAGTAGTCGTCCTTGCCGGTGAGTTCCAGTTCTAACTCGTCGGCGGTATTGGTCACCACTAAGACTGCATGGAGCAGCGGCCCGAACTCCGCATCGGCAGCGATCTGGGTTTTGAACAGCACAATGCTGACGTCGTCCTCCCGCTGGACCGCCCATGCACCGATTTTGGTGCGGTTGTTCTGTTCCAGCAGACGCTGCATCAGGCGCGGATCCAGATTGCCCGTGGTCTTGTAGGCAACCGACATC
>Ga0209478_1000735_pt1 | contig 34716 bp, 28 predicted proteins | sample DewCreD2012metaG_5_FD_184109 | JGI IMG/M metagenome (GOLD analysis project Ga0209478, IMG submission 184109) | Hot spring sediment bacterial and archeal communities from British Columbia, Canada, to study Microbial Dark Matter (Phase II) - Dewar... ...
GTTCCAACCTCCAATGATGCTGGGCAAACTCCCCGGGCTACAGACTCTTGCAAAACCCCGAAGCTGCCCCGACATTCAATGAACCTGGTTGCCAAGATGGTGTTTCGAAGCAATCTCCAGCTCCCCGAGCGAAACACTCTTCGTAACAACTCTCTGGTCCCCACAAGGCCCCTCCGCCGATGCGATGGAGTTACCATCACTTCACCCGGCGCAGACCCTCTTGTACTCACGACAAAGCTTGCTGTAGTGCGGAAAAAACGAGCTTGACCGACTCGGTCGCTCCCACCTCCGTCCCGAAGCGGTTCCGAAGATCGTCTGGGCAAAGCGCCCGAACCTCTTCGAGGCTCCACCCGCGAATCATCTCGGTCAAGGCGCTGGCGTAAGCTACCGCCACACCGCAGCGCTCGCCCTGGAACGTGGCCCGTTCGACCCGCACTGCCCCAGCGCCGGCGGCGCTCAGCTGGAGATAGAGGGTCAGCATGGCCCCCTTATCCGAGCGGGCAATCCCGACGGCGTCAGGATTCGGTAGAACCTGCTGGTTACGTGGGCGGCGGTAATGCTCCAGGAAGGAATCCGGCTGGGCAGACCAACGGAGGCCAGCTGTCGTCGAGGAAACCGAGCGAAACTGGGAAACTGGATCAGCCGTTTCTCCCGGTACACCCGTCCGCTTGGGCCAGGGCAGGCCAAACCGGGCCGCGTACCAGAATTCATCATGCACGCGATGGGTCAGCAGGTAGGCCCGCTCCCGCTCCACACTCTCGCGACCTTCCGTGAAGATCTTCCAGGCCAATTCCCACAGCCAATCCGGCTGGCGCGCCTTACATTGCCGGACCCACTCGTCCCAGACCGGATCGCTGAAGTTCTTGCGGGCCATTCGCAGCTGGTTTACCAGGATGTGCTCCATCGGCACTGAGTAGTTGTCGAAACTGGCGCGGAAGCGGTGGCCGATGACCGGCTCGGGATCGTGCAGCACTGGGTAGCCCATGAGCCAAGCTTTCAGGCCGAAGTCAATGTCCTCGACACCGTAGACGCGCATGCCGGGATCGAATCCCCAAAGCTGTTCGTAGAGGTCCCGGCTCATGGCAGCGCAGCAGCCGATGAGCGCGGGCGATTCGTAAAAACGGCGTCCAGCCGACGCGGAGAACACCTCCATTTGCCCCAGTCCAATCCAGCTGACATCGAACCTTTCCAGGTCCATGCGGTAGCCGTGTCCCACTTGTCCCATGTTGTTTTGCCACCGCTCCGCGTCCAAGGCAGCGACGCGCGGGGTCACGATGGCCTGGCCGTCTAAAGCCTCCACGTCCGCGATCAGCCGGGCGATGGCTCCGGGCTCCGGTTTGCAGTGGCCGTCGAGAAACACGAGCACCGCGCCGCAGGAGCTGCGCGCCCCCAGATCCTTGGTGGGCGAGACGCCCCGCCGCTCGGCATGAGCAAACACACGAATGTGAGGAAACCGCTGCCGTAGCGCTTCGATTGAACTGTCGTCAGAGGCGTCGTCAGCGATGACCACCTCGTAGCTGCCGTCCAGTTCCTCGACGGTTTCGATGCAGGACTGGACGGTCTTCCAGAGGCGGTCCCCCTCATTCAGTGAGGCGATTACGATGCTGGCACGGAGCTGCCCCCTGGGCCTGGTAACGGCAGCTGCACCCTGCCGAACTCCTTCCCGCTGGTTCTTTTCGGGGTGCGGGACTTGCCCGGTGCTGCCGGCGAGCAGTCCCTCGAAATCCGGGCGGTCGCCTACCCGCCAGAGCAGCCCTAGGCCCGAAGTTCCAGCAAACTCCTGCCAGTGCCAGATCGGCGGCTGCTCCCGCAACCAGTCGCGTACCGCCTGGGCGACCTGGACCTCTGGTCGCGTCGTGACCACGTCGTGGAACACAGCCACGCCGCCGTCAGCAAGCCAGGTTTTCACCCAGGTGTCGAGCCAGTGGCGGGTCTGCTGGTAGCTGTGCGGGTCGGTGTCGATGAATAGGAATTTCACGGGCGTGGACCAGGTGCAGAAGAGATCCTCGCCCGTCTTCTGGACGAACTCACAGGGCACGTCCGCAAGGTAGGGCTTCGCATCCACCGGGTCCACCGTGATCACCCGGCCGCCCCATCGCCTGGCTGCGTGGACGAGCGTCCGTGTACTCATGCCCCGGCGTGTACCCAACTCGACAATCAGTTCAGGCTGTACCAACGAGGCAACGGCCCAGAGCAGGGGCAGATCCAGGGCGGCATCGCTGTGAAGCCCGTGCTGGACTGCCTCTGCCGGGGCCGGAAAAGCTGCCAGGTACTCCGAGGGTCGCTCGCAGATTCGCGGGTATTCGCGCAGCACCCGATGGCAGGGCCATGTCAGGCGATGTTCTGCCAGAAACCGCTCCATGTCCTTCCAGGCTTCGGCCCGGTCATAGTGAGCCCCCACCGGCCGGAAGGTATGCTCGACCGGGCAGGCATCGACAATCGCCATGCGGAAGCCGTGGGCCTGGGCGATGGCCGACCACTGGACATCAAGACCCCAGCCCATGCGGCTGGATTCGGGGAACGGCGTGACGAGGTCCAGAAACTCCCGCGTCATCGAGACAACCGGCCCTGACTCCACAAAGTTCGTGAGTCGGGCCCAGCGACCTGGTCGCTGGAGCGTGATGGAATGGCTATAGTGGGAGTTGGCAGTCAGGGCAGGCTGCGCGACAGCCGCCCCGAGTGCCGTGACAATCGAAAGGTAGGTGGAGATGAACCGTGGTCCGAGGCGGACGTCGTCATCGATGAACAACACCAGATCCGCGTTCGATACGTAAGGCAGCAACCGATTCAAGGCCTGGGCTTTTCCCAGCCGTCCGGTTCCGCGAGTGAATTGGGCAACTCCTGGCAGAACGGATTGTAATGCCCAGAGATGAATCTCGATATCACACTCTGTCAAGTCCTGAACCAGCTGTTCAACGAGGCTGTCAAGGAGATAGGGGCAGCACACGGCAACCTTCATCTTACCGCGATCTCCGCCCAACATACATATCCCCGTTGAATCCGAGTGACCAAGCTGCTGCGTTGAAAACCGTGCGAAAGAGCGATTTCTTGCGTCCAAATATCACTTCCGTCAACTCCTCCGGGTCGATGAGTGACGGCCCATCAGAGGATGTCGTTGGAAGGTCTTCCAGTTCGCGGCCTATCGTCTCCGTCAATTTCCTTCGTAGAAGAGACGTCGGGATTTGGGGAATGGCTGGGAACTGCTCGGAGAAGGCCATCGGAGCTTCGATTGTCCCTAATAGTAGCCAATCCAGAGAGACCTTCTCAATGGCAACGCTCGTTGCCAGATCGATTGCCCAACACACGCCGGTCCAACTAATGAACTCATACCTGTACGCCCCAATCCTCGCTGATACCCCTCGTGCCCGCCCCGCCTCATCCGCCGACGTGAGGAACTCACGCAGATTCTCAACAGTCGTCTCAAGGAGGGCAATGAACTGTCCCACTTCTGCTGAATTGAACTCTGCTGCGGCGGAGAACACATCCCACGAGGCAACGGTTCTGTTTCCTCTTCTCTTGGCAACCATCGCAGCATGGCAGAGTACGGCAACCGCTTCGTCACTGAAGCAGCGCTCGTATGGGACTACTCGCTGCTCGTCAGTCAAACCTGGACTGTGGCCATAGATCGCAGATGCAAGCTCGCCTTCCTCTAATATGGAGAAAGCCGGTTCGCTGAGACGTTCCAGGACATCTTGACAGCCGTCGGTCGCAGACAGGGTTTCCCAGAATGGATGAACGTCGAGGTCCAGCCGCTCTAGGAGTCGTCCGACATGTTCGGGATTCGTATGAAATAGTCCAACCCATACTAGGTCAGGGCGAACCCGAGGTTGCTCCAGCAATCGCGCCAGTTCAACCGCGTTGCTCAGGCTCAACCGAACAGGATCACCGAAGCTCACCACAGGAACGACCCAGACGGGGAGGTAGTTGCATACGCTGATGCCGTGTGGCAGCCGCATTTCAGACATGAGCCAAGCTTCGGCCTGACGCAGATGTTGTCTCTCAAGGCCCAGAGAATGAAAAACCCCTCTACCCCTCTCTCTTTCTGTGCGCATTAGCCCATACAGAGCATGGGCAACGGTCGCAGGCCCACCGCCCCTGTCGGCCTCCCAGCATGCATACGACAAAGCACGCACGGCATCTGAGCCGAAGCAGCCAGGATAAGGAAATAAGATTCTATCGGTCTCTGTTACCATCTCAGGTATTCCCAGCTTACCGCAATCTCCGCCCAATTTGAGTATCTCCATCGAACCCAGGGCTTATGTTTTCACATTCGTCCACATATGTTCTATTGCTACCACGGTTGGTTCGATGTCATGCTGACTCGAAAACCAGGCGAGCAGAGAAAAATCTGCCGGCCAGGCAGGGACAATTCGCAAGCAGGGCTTGTCCGAACCCCATGCAACCCACTCAATGTTATGACGAGTAATAGGAATCGCTTTCCCCAAAGCCAAGCATAGCCATGTGCGCAGCAGTTGCTTGGTTCCAGATCCAGTATAGGGATAGAAGTGCATTTGATCCCAACGCCCGACCCTTTCGATGTATGCAATAACCTTTATCCCATTGTCAGAAACATGGAAGAAGCCGTCGATTGGCTTTCTCCATGTATCCAACATGAAGATAATTGGCGTCCCGACATCTCGGTCGGGCTGAGTTGCATTGGACGTGCTGTTGTTTACCATATCCATCACTACCTCTGACTCTCCTCGATGGTAAAAATGGAAGGACACTGGGCAATCGGTTCTAGCTAAGCTTCCGTTGGATCTCATCAACACACAACTCAATCATTACAGGTGAGGCACCCACCAATTCCGCACCCTGTTCCTGAGCCAATGCCGTATCCGACGGCTACGTTGACGCCGTTAGCCCCGACGCAGACCCTAAACCCAAGAGTTGCCGCCGCGTACCCAATCGAACACTGCACACAGGCCTCTCCTGAACAGCCGGAAGGAGGACACTGGCCGTACACTTGGGGGGCAACAATGGGGCCGATTGGAACACCAGGACGGACAGCAGGAATCGGGCCGAATACCCTGGGTACGACCTTTGGTTTTCCGAACGGTGGAGAGAAACGGATTATGAACGGCTGGTAGAATCTCATCCCCTTGGAGCTGCAGAGATAAATACCTACTGTTAGACAGCCCTTAAATTGCTTGATCCAAGTCAGGCGGTTGTTCCGGCAGCAAATTTGCCACCCAGCATTGAATTCCCAATCGATGCAGATACACCATGCAGAGATGCCGCGCCGAATGCAGGCATAACCTTTTAGGAATTGCACTCCGATCTGTTCACCAGTAGGATCAACGGCGTTGGTGGGTTGGTTAGAGACTAGAGCATACAGGTTGATGTCTCCGCCGTCGAACACCAACGGGTCCCGGCTCGCAAACCGGCCAAGACGTGGATGAGAATACCGTGCCCGATAGTAGAAGATACTTGATTCTGGGTCTCCTTCCCTTCCCGTGAAGAGCCTCGTGTTCTGTACGGTAGATTGACCATCAGCGGTGAAGATATCGTCCGCACTACCGTAAATGCCATCGGGACCCGGTAGCCAGAGATAAGGTCGCCCGTAGGCATCATAGAGGTAGCGCTCCACGAAGTTGCGGCTGGCGTCCGACAAGCCGAAGACTGAGTAGAGTGTGTTGGCGTGGTAGAACAGCCGCTCGCCCGGGCCGGTGGTGACCCCGTCACCGTTGAGGTCCCGGTCCAGCGTCAACGCCTCATCAACGTACAGGCCGTAAGTGTACTGCCGGGCCAGCGGTTCTCCCCCGCTTCCGTCCGGCTCTCGCTCTTCGATGACCCGCTGGTCGTCAAGATAATAATGAATAGTCTTCGCCGGGTTGGTGCCGACGATGTACACCCGCCGGATGCGGCGGCCGAAGGCGTCGTAGGCGTACCGACCTACCACTGCGCTGTCTGATTTGCGCGTCACTCGCCGCAACCGGTTCTTGGCATCCCAGGCATACAAGTAGATGCCGTCATCGATTAAGTTCCCATTGGCGTCATACAACAGGGGCGTGCCGTCCCGGGCGGTGATCTGGTTCAGGTTGTTGTGCGTGCGGTTTTCCGTCGTCGTGACGCCGCCGGTCGTTGTGGTGTTACTCGGCCAATTGCCGGGACCGTCTAGCGTCCAGTCTTGAGCCTGCAGCAGCCCCGGCGTTGCCGTCGGCATCACTACCTCGGTGAGCGTGCTGTTGAGCGTGCCCCGGTCGAACTCGATCAGCCGGTAGGCCGAGTCATAGTCGTAGGCCTCGGAATTGTCCGGATCATGCGCCTTCTCCTCGGAGAGCTTGGTGTCCGAGGCCTCGTAAACGTGCCGGAAACCGATGACGGGAGTGGTCGAGGTGTACCCCGTCGCAAAGCCGTTGGCGTCGAGGGTACAGGCGAGCCAACGATGAGTGATGACGCGGCCAACGCCATCGTAGCCGCGCAACTCGCCGGCAGGCATGCCCGGCTGATTGGCCGAGGCGGTGCGGGTGTTGTTAAGGTGCGTGAGGCACAGGCCGTTCTGGTACGCCATCTCCAGCAGCCGGTCGGAGCCAATGTACCGCCAAGTCGCGATGGGGGCCATGACACCGTCGTCGCGGATCGTCTTGAGCCGGTCGAGGCCGTCATAGGTGGTCAGAACTTTGCGACCGTTGGGGTAGGTCAGGGCCGTGCGGTTTGCCCCGGCCTGCCAGGCTGTGCCAGTGGTGTAGCGGACCGTCCCGGTCGAACCGATTTGCAGCGACTCTTCGACCAGACGACCCAGCGAATCGTAGACGTGTGCGACCAAGCTGGACTGAGTTGTATCAGCGGGATCGCCGTTGTCAGTAGCACGAGTAATACGCCCTAACCCGTCATACTGCATGGCGACCTGCGTTGTGCCGATGATGCCAGCTGCCCGCGTAATGGTTTCGCCGGTCAGTCGGTTGAGCGCGTCGTAGGTGCGGTCGCTGACCGAGCCATTCTCATCGGTGTAGCGGGTGACGTTGGAGTCACGGTCGAACTGCCAGGTGCGGCTGCGACCGTCGGCGAAAGTTAGCCGATTCTGTCGGTCCAGTGCATCATAACCAAAGGTCGTGGTGTTGCCGTTATCGTCTTTTAAGCTGAGGCGACGCGAGTTGCCATCCCACATCTGTTCGCTGGTAATGATTCCATCACCAGACTGCGTGGGGTCCAACGGCGTTGCCCCAGTGCCGTCCAGCCGCAGGTGCTCCTCCATCTTCAGCGGTCGGCCAGCCCCGTCGTATGTATCGACACGGGTATTGTCGAGGGCATCGCGGAAGTGCGTGGCCAGGTCGCGGCTGTTGTAGGCGATGCGGGTGATTTGGTTGTCCGCCGTAGTCGTGATGTCACCATCTGGCCCTTGAGTTTCCACCCACGTCTGGCGGTTCATCACGTCGTAGGCGAACTTGGTGATAAATACCTCATCCGCCACGTCGGCCAACTGGCTCTTGTCCACCCGCTTGATCTGGATGCCATTCCCGTTGGCGTCGTAGGTTGTTTCCTCACTATTACCTTCCGGGTCGGTGACTTTGATGACCCGGTTGACCCCGTCGTAAGCGGTGACGATGGTGCCGAGGTCGTCGGAGATCTGATGGGTGACGCGCGAAGCCCGGTCAAGCTCGGTGCGCTCCAGTACGTAGGTCGATTGCCCGGCCGTGAGCGTCACGGTGGCGTTGTGTGTGTTGGCCGCCGAGTTGTGGAGCAAGCCGCCCTCGGTATGCGTCACGGCTCGGCCGGAGCCGAGGGTCACACCACTGGGCAGGAACACGTCCCGCTGCGTCTCGTACTGGCGACCCCCTTCGTCGAAGTACTGGTGGGTACGGGCCAAGAGCACGTTGCCGAAGCCGCTCCGGTCCGTCGGGCTGGGCCCGCCGATCTGCCCCTTCTGCTCGACGCGGATCACGTTGCCGAGTGGGTCGTAGGCCCGTTCGGTGGTCCCACCGACAGCATCAATGGTCACCACCGTCCGGTCGTAGCCGTCGTAGACGTGCTCAGCTTCCACGTCCCCGGTGTGGACCAGTGCCGTCCCAGAGCCGAAGGCGTCCTGGATGGTGACGGTATCGTTGTTGCCGGGTGAGCCGTCCGTGTCCGCCGCGTCAATCGCCTCCTTCAGGTTGCCATTCCCGTCATGGACGTTGACGGTCGTCGCCGCGACCGTCGGGTCGTTACCGCCGCGCCGCTCGGCAATCGGCAGGTTCCGCTCGTCATAGTCCCATTCGACCGTGTTTCCCTCGGGCCTGGTCTCCTTGGTCCGGTTGCCGTTGCGGTCGTACTGCCAGGTGGTGACCAGCCGGCTGGGCGTGCTGCCGGTGGCATCAAGGTCTTGGCGGATAGGCCGATCCAGGAAGTCGTAGTCTGTCAGGTCGGTGAACCAGCCTGGCCGGATCGACCCACCCGGACCCGCCGCCACCGGAAAGTTCGCCGTCTTGCCGTCCGGCTCCAGCGTCACGGCCACCTTCATGTAGTTCGGGTTCGCCGGGTCGCTGGAAACTACCGACGCCACCTTGTCCTCGACATCAGCCCGGATTACGTTGTTGTGCGCGTCGTAGTGCGTCTCCCGCCGGTAGCTGAACGGTGCCGGGCCGGTGACGCGGTAGATCTGGTCCAGCTCGTTGAAGTCCTGCGCCGTGACGCTGCCCCGCGGGTCGGTGACCGTCTTGGCGTTGCCCGCCCGGTCGTAGGTATAGCGCGTCGTCAGGTTCTGGTAGACCCCCGGCGTGTTGCGCCTTGGCACCATGAGGGTGAAGCTGGTGAGGTCACCTCCGTTGGGTCCCGAGCCGATCAGCGTCGCCAGGTCCGCCGGATTGACATCAACGTGTACCTCTTTGAGGTAGCCGTACTGCTTGGTGCTCTTGCCCGGGATCAGATCGAGCCCGTCCCCGTCGGGGTCGTTCTCGGGGTAGCGCACGTAGGCGGTGACGTTCCCTTCCGGATCGGTCTCGGTGGTGAGTTGGCCCCGGTCGTTGTAGGTGCGGGTAGTGACGATCTGCTGCGTGGTCGAGCCTTCGACTTGGGCCTGGTTGGAGCCCGGAATCAGGGTCACTGCGGGCCGGATGGCCTTGATCGGGTTGCCCATCCGCTGGTCGGTGCGGCCGTCACCGTTGATGTCTCCCAGACCGAACTGGTAGCCTTGCGGCAAGCCGCCGTCTTTCAGCACCTTGTCTTGCCAGGCCAGCAATTGGTTGAACTGCGTCAGCGTGATGCCCAGGAGGTCAGCCAGCGCCTGCTTGTTGGCGTCGGAGCCGTCCTCCTCGTAGTCGTAGCGGGTCCAGGTGGCGTAGCGGCTGCGGTCCGTGTCGGTCGGTGTTGGCCCGCCGTTCTGGGGGGTGAAGTAAGTGGCAGCAGCATCAATCGGGTTGCCGCGCGGGTCAATGCGGACCAGCTCGCGGCTGAACACCGGGTCGGGGAAGTAGCGGGTCGTCAGCTCCGCCTGGTCCCCGCCCCGCGGGCCCGGCTTGTGCGTCTCCTTCAGCAGGAAGCCCACGCGGCTGCGGAGGGTAAACAGAGGATTGCCGGTAGCCGGGTCGCGGATCACGCCGTCGTCGTAGGTATACTCGGCCGAGTTGCCCTCCGGGAATGTCTGCCGCAACAGCAAGTTGTCGGTGGCCGAGTACTCCCAGGTGGTCACGAAGCTGGCCGGGTTCTTCGAGCTCTTGTTGCGGTTGGTTTGCGCCTCCAGCCGCACCCGGTTCCCCTTGCCGTCGAAGTCATGCACCGCAACATTGCCGTTGGGGTCGGTCATCGTGGTCCGCAAGGCCACGCCCGCCGGCAACGACGCTCCGTAGGCCGCGAACTGATACTGGAACTGGTAAGTGCCGCCCACCGCCCCGCCGTCGCCGATGCGCTCGCTCATCACCCGGCCATAGGTGGACGGGTCCGCCGCGTTCTGGCCGTAGGTGATTACGTGCCGGGGCGTGGCGTTGGCGTAGACCGCCGCCACGTCCACCGTCCGCGTGGCCGTGTCGAGGTATGGGGCTACCTGCTTGGGGAAGTAGACCTTGACGATGTCCTTGCGGCGGTTGGGGTCGGCATTGCCCGTGTCGTATTGCAGGACATAGGCCTTCCCACCGGGGAAGCTGTTGCCGGGCGCTCCCACGGTGACGCTGGGGCCGATGACGGCGACGAGGTTTCCCGTGGTACTGTCGTACTGAAGCGTGATCTTGCGGCCGAGGAAGTCCGTGACCTCCCGCAGTACCTGACGGCCAGCCGCGGCGGCGTAACTGTAGTTGATGGCCCGCCCGGCCGTGTCCAACTCGCTGGTCAGGTGCCACTCCCCGCCCACCTGTGTGTACTGGAAGGAGAACTCATCGCCGACGGCGGTGCGAATGCTCTTGAGCCGGCCGGGTGCGACGCCGGGCGTGTTGAACCCGAAGAACTTGGACACCGTCTGCCGAGGGCTGGTGAGCGTGAATTCGTCGGCGACCGTGTCCTTGGTCAGGCGGGCCGTCGCCCCCGAAGCGTCCTCGTAGAAGACCGTGTTGCCGACCTTCTGTTTGAAGCGGAAGACCGCTTTACTGAACTGACCGTTCAGGATCGCCACGTCATCGTTGTCGGGGTTGGTGTCCCCCTTGTCATCGACGATGACCATCCGGGCCTGCTGGCGGGACTCGAAGCCGGGGACATCGGCTCCCTGGCTGACGTTGGACAGGTGCGTCAGGCTGAAGCTCCAAGGCGCCCCGATGCCCGGGACGGACAGGCCCGGCAGTTGCAGGGCGAAGCGGCCGCTGTTGAGATGCACGGTGGCAGCCGTGGCACTGGCAACCGGGTTGGCGGCGCAGCCGATGTCCACATTACCTTCACAACCACAACCGCACCCGCCTTGCCCTGGGCAGCCACAGTCACGGCGTGCGCCGGCCGGCATGCACGGCGGCTCATCCGGCGGTATCCCAGGCGGAGGCGGGCTCGGCGAAGGAAACGGGCTGGGGGTCGGTGAAGGGGACGGGCTCGGGCTCGGCGAAGGGCTCGGGCTTGGCGAAGGAGACGGACTTGGTGAAGGCGATGGACCGTTGGGCATGGGGGCATCCCCCTATCTTATACAAGCCAGACCTGCTGGAGATGTGCAGATGCGTCAGCCTCTCGCCGTTCCGAACAATAATTCTATCCCTCTACCCTTCTGGCCGTCAAGGGAGCCACGGTAGCCACGGTTCGCAATGTGTCGTGCTGGCACAGTGGTCACCCCTGAAGCCACAGCGTCCAGTGCGCCTGCGGCTGCGCCAAGACGGTCCCCGCTCCGGTCGGCACGATCTCTCCCTCGTAATTGATCGACCGGAGCTGATATCCGGCGCGTTCGATCTCGTGCAGCAGGCCGACCGTCTGCGGCGGGTCGCGCTGGAGGTGCAGTTCCAGGACGACGGCCGCGCGCGGGAAACGGCGCAGCGTCTTCTGCATGCCTTCCCAGACCAGGGCCTCCGCGCCCTCGGCGTCGATCTTCACCAGGTCGAGGCGCGGCCAGTTGGCGCAGAGCCGGTCGAGCGTGATCGCCGGCGCCCGCACCGTACCGCAGCGGTGCGCGTAGGCCCAGCGCTCCAGCGAACTCGTGGCGAAGTCGCCGTCGTGCAGGACGAAGTCCACGGTGCGGTCGTCGAGGTTGCCGATGACCTTCGGGCAGATCTCGACGCCGTGGTAGAAGCCGTTCAGGGCCAGGTTCTGCGGCAGGTACGTCCCGGCCAGGAGCGGGTTCGGCTCGCAGGCCACCACGCGCCCCTCGGGACCGCAGGCGGCGGCCATGAGCAGCGTGTAGTAGCCGTAGTTTGCGCCCACATCGACGCACCACATGCCCGGCCGTAGCTGGCGGGCGATGGCCAGCGTGACCCAGGACTCCCAGAAGCCGTCCAGCACCAGGCGCGGCCCGAGCATCAGGTCGCGGGCATCGACGAAGGCCAGATAGTCTCCCAGCAACCGGCAGAGCAGGCGGTGATCGCCATAGTAGACGCCGGCGGCCTTGCGGCGGCTGACCTCTTCCAGCTCGGCCCGGTTGGACAGCACGTGCGACGGCAGCGGCATGATCAACCCTCCAGGGGAATGAACTCGACGGGCATGCGCTCGTGTTCCAGCCACTGCCCCTTCCAGACCGCATCGCCGTTGCGTTGCAGATGACAGGTCGGCCGGTCCAGCCGGCTCAGGGTCAGGACCGCCCGGCCGTCGTCGATGTTGACGTCCCAGCGCCGCTCGCACTCGGCCGCGCCCTCCCCGACCTTCGCCCCCCGTTCCAGGCGCATGGGCCGCTCGTCGTAGCCGACGCGGCGGTAGAGGAAGCGCCGGCCGGTCAGCTCGTCGATGACCCGCTGCTCCTCGGGCGTGGGGTCCGGGTTGTGCCAGAGGACGCCGCCCCAGCGCTTGCGCAGCTCGGCCACGAGGTTGAAGCACAGCTCCTCGTTCGCCAGGGAGTTGTTGCGGCGGTTGCCGGCCAGGCGCCACTTGTCCTGGCAGCGGTGCTGGAAGACGATCTGGTCCCGGAAGTCGTACTGCACGATGGTGTGCTGGTTCCAACCGGGCGCCCTGGGAGGCATCGCGTACTCGGTGCCCAGGAACCGCCAGGCCAGGTGGAAGCACTCCTTGTCGCCATACACGACCCGGAAGACGAAGTCGGAGTGCTCGGCGTACCAGAGGGCCATGCGCAGCTCGCGCCAGCAGCGGGTCTTATCGATCAGGTACTGGCCCGACTCGAAGGCGACCTCCTGCTGCGCCCGCGGCACCATCCACTCCATGCCGAAGATCTGCCAGACCTCCGGCTTCAGCGTCCAGCAGGCGTAGTCGGGCCAGAAGATCGCGCCGTGCTCCCGAAGTTGTGGCGTGTCGAAGAGGTAGGTCACGTCCCGCACCGGCCCGTTGTCGGCGTCGAGGAAGAGCACCTGAGCGAACGGCGCGTGGAGCGTCGCGTACGGCTTCAGCTCCCAGCCGCACAGGATGCGGCAAGGATGTTCCTGTTCCACCTTCCTCGCATCGACGCACTCGACGCCCAGCGGCTTCAGCAGGCGGCGCATGTAGGGGTCGCACTCGCCGTCGCCGAGATACCAGAGCTGGATTGGCAGCTTGCAGCCGAAGTGGCGGACCAGGCGGATGCAGACCCAGACGCTGGGGAAGTACTTGAGCCCGCCGCCGGCGATGACGATGCCGCGCTCCTCGGGGTAGGCGTGCCGGCCCGGCGTCAGGCGATCGGCGAAGCGCCGGGCCATGACGCGGTGGGCCTCGTTGACGTTGGCCCAGGACGCCCAGCCGGACGGCCAGGGGCCGGGCGGGGCGTGCTCGATCAGCCGGATCATCTCCTCGACCGACAGGTCCGGCGTGGCCGAGGCGCAGCTGGACCAGTCGATGGCCTGCTCGTGAAGGGCGGTCGTGCTCATAAGGGCTCCCAGGTGAAGTCGAATTGCCAGTACGCGCTGACGTGGTACAGCGGGTCGTTCGTGCTGGCGGACAGCTCGATCAGGTGCTCGCCGGCCGGCAGGTCGATGGAGCCGCCGGCCGTGGCCTCTCGCATGGCGCAGCCGCCGCCTTCCTGGTAAGAGCCGCCCGAGGCTACCAACTGGCCGTTGACGCGGGCCTCGGCCTGCTCGTAGCCAGCGTTTTGCGTCTCGACCAAGCCGGTCATGCTGACCGTCAGGCGCTGCGGCGTGCTGAGGCACACACGGCGCGAGGCGGTGCCGGACTGCGTGTTGGCATTCGTGCCGCCGCAGTTCTCGGAGTCCTCGAAGCTGATGCGGACGGACCAGCCGTCGCCGGACCACGAGGCCCCGCCGACCGCTTGTTTCTCCCAGGCATACTCGGGGCACGAGCTGCTGCCGGACGGCTCGGTCGCCGACCCGAGGCCCGAGGAACCGCCGGAATCGGAGCCGGTCCCCGAGCCGGAGCCGGACGATCCCGACCCGGAACTCCCGCCCGGTCCCGAACCGCCCGGCGCGGAAGCGCTGCCAGGAACCGAGCCGGAGAGGGAGCCGCCGCTCGACCCCACGGAACCGCCGGACCCAGGCCCACTCGTCGCGCCCGAGCCGGCGGGGACGGAACCGCTCCCCGCGCCCGAGGAGCCGATCCCCGACGACCCGACGCCGGAGCTGGCCGCGGACCCGACGCCGCTGCCGGATGCGGACCCCGAGCCGGGGGCGCCGCTGGATGCGGAACCGGACCCCGGCACCGAGCCGCTTCCCGAGGCGCTGCCCGCGGCCGATCCCGATCCGCTGCCACTCGCCGAGCCGCTCTGGCCGCTGGTAGCGCCGCTGGTGCCCGAGCCCAGGCCGCTCGTTCCGCTCATGCCCGAGGTCCCCGAGCCAGCGGAGCCGCTGGCCGAGCCGGTGCCGCTTGCTGATCCGCTCGCGCCGGAACTTGCTCCCGACAGGCCGCTCGATCCGGGGCCACTACCGGAGGAGCCGCTGACGCCTGAGCCTTCTCCCGACGAGCCGCTCACACCGGAACTCGCGCCGGAGGAACCGAGCGATCCTGACGAGCCGATCATCCCCGAGCTTGGCCCCGAAGAACCGGCAGACCCGCTGAGGCCGGAGCTATCGCCCGAGGAGCCGGACGTGGTGCCCGACGGGCCGCTCAGGCCCGAACTATCGCCCGACGAGCCCGACAGGCCCGACGACTCGCTGACACCCGAGCTGGTCCCGGAAGAACCGGACCCTTCCCCCGACGAGCCGCTGAGGCCGGAGCTGTCCCCGGACAAGCTTCCCGGCCCTGACGAGCCGCTGAAGCCGGAGCTTTCTCCCGACGACCCCGATTGGCCGGATGTGCCCGACGACCCGCTGAGGCCGGAGCTTTCTCCCGAGGAGCCGCTGAAGCCGGAGCTGTCCCCGGACGGGCCGCTCAGGCCCGAACTATCGCCCGACGACCCGCTGAGGCCGGAACTCTCGCCGGAAGACCCGCTGAACCCAGAGCTTTCGCCGGACGAGCCGCTTTCCCCCGAGGAACCACTGAAGCCCGAGCTTTCACCGGATGACCCGCTAGCGCCGGACGAGCCGCTCGACGATTCCAGGCAGCAGCCGAGCGCGTACACCGGCACGTCGTCCGCCGTCATGCCGACGAAGCGCATCAGGTAGCGGCCGATGCGCGGGAACTCGCAGGTGGAGTAGCCGTAGAGCGGCACGCCGCCTTTCAGCCCCAGGAACCGGGCCAGCACCCGGGGCACGGACGTGTGGAACGCCGCCGGCCCGGAACCCGAGCCGGGACAGCCGAGCGCGTACACCGGCACGCCGCTTTTCGGCCCCACGAACCGCGCCAGGTATCGCTGCTCCAGGATCATTGGTTGATGTCCAGCACCTTGCACTCGAACAGCGTTAGCCAGGTCTTCGTGTCCACGTCGTAGCGCTGCACCTCGCCGGGGTAGTAGCCGTCGGCGTCGGGCGCGTTGCCGGTGATGAGCACGTGGGCCTGGTGGTCGCCGTCATCGAGCCGCACGACGGCCCAGCGCTCGGTCGAGCCCGTGCCCTCGACCCACAGCACCCGCGCCGAGCCGTGCGGCTGGTTCCGCAGCGCCTGCGTGTTGCCGTCGATGATCTCGGCGCAGTCGTAGAGCTTTGCGGGATCGACTTGCAGGCGCACCGGCACGACGCCGGCGACCACCGCCAGCCCGATCTTGCCGGCCGCGACCGGCTCCAGCAGCACGGCGAACTTCCCCTTGTGGTCGTTCTTGGCGGGAACGACCCCCTCGAACGTCACCTGCCGCTTGAACTCGGTCTCGTTGGCGGCCGGGAGGATGATCGGCTCGCTCAGCCCCAGCACGGCGAACCGCCCCCGGTCCGCCCCCGAGGCGTTCTTCACCTTGACGATGCCGCTCTGCCGGAAGAACTGCGACGCCTCCGTGCCGAACTGCTTGTGCTCGCGCGCGGCGCGGGCGGCGTCGAGGAAGGCGTTGAACGCCTCGGCGGTGATCTCCAGCCGCTGGCCCGGCTGGACCTTCTTGAAGGCGTCGCCGGCCATCAGGTGCCGATCCCCAACAGTGAGAAATCCCCATACGGGTAGACCTGCTCCACGTAGACCGCCGCCGGCTGCTTGACCAGCACGTCCTCGTCCTCGGCGTCCTGGTAGCGGACCCAGAGGTACTCCCAGCCCTTCTTGTCGATGCCGGTGATGTCGCCGATGGTCAGCCCGACGGCGTTCGGGCTGGCGGCGAAGCTGAAGGTGATCTCCCAGTCTTCCTGGCCGCGCTGCGAGCCGGAGGCGCCTTGAAAAAGCACCTCGCCGGGCGCGAAGCCCTTGAAGGGGAACGCGTTGACCTTGCCGGTGAGGTAGAAGAGGGTCGCCTTGTAGGCGGGCGTGACCAGCGCGACGGGGATGTAGTGCGTTTCCTTGAAGTTGTAGACCGGGATGGTGATGTCGGTCCCTTCGACCGAATCGTTGTTGACGCCGATGGCCCCCTTGAAGTCGGGCGGGTCCTCGCCGGGCGGAGCGTAGCTGTTGACCGTTTGCAGGCTTTGCGTGATATGGGTCGTGCCGCCGCCGGTGTCGAAACTGAAGCTGGACTCGCCCGGCTCCTTCGGCTCCAGCTTGCCGTAGCGGACGGAGACCTCCCACAGGCCGCTGCCCTGGTGGGCGATGCGGTAGCTCTGGAACACCAGGCCCGCGTAGATGGCCGGGATCGTGGCCTCGACGAGGGCGCGCACGGCGGCGTCGTCCTCGGTGCCGTCCACGACGTAGAGCAGATCGACCGAGGGGTTCTCGACCCCGACGGTGCTCTCGCGGCTGTCGTACTTCTCGATGATCACCGCCATCGCCTGTCCCTCACGCGAAGACCAGTCCGCCGTTCTGGGCCTCCCGGACCAGCTGGCCGGTGTTGCGCGCGACTTGCTCGCTGGCGCGGGCGGTGCGCTCGGCCAGGCTGTCGGAGCCGAGGCCGGCCACGGCGAAGGCGCTGAAGGTCCCCTTCACGTCGGTCTTGGCCTCGGCCTCGTCCAACCCTTCCAGGTCCAGCTCGGGCCGGGGGGCGCGCTGGGCCTCGCGGTCCATCGCCGCCAGCTCGCGCTCCAGCTCCGCCTGCTCGCGCTGCGCCGCCAGCTCCGCGGCGCGTTCCTCCAGGGCACGCTGCGCCGCGGCCACGCGCTCCTGGTCGGCGGCGTCGGCGGCCTCCATCTCCCGCTGCCTCTCGCGGCGCTCTTCCTCCTGCATCTGGTTCAGGGCTTCCTCGCGCTGCCGGCCGGCTTCGCGCGCCTGATCGACGCGCCGGCCGCGCTCCCGCACGCGGCGGTCGAGCCGCTCGCGGGCCTCGCGGTTCTGCTGCTCGACCTCGCGGTTGATGGCCTCGACCTCGCGGCGGGCCGTAGACGGGCTGAACAGGTTCCGCACCCGCGCCCAGGCCCGGCGGAAGAAGCCGACGAACTCGTTGAAGGCGATCTGCAGGCCCGTGCAGAAGGTGTCCCAGCCGTCGGCCAGGGCGTTGACCACCGTCCAGAAGGCGACCTCGATCCCGGTCCAGGCCGTGTTGAAGGCGCGGGCCACGGCGTAGACGGCGCTCCAGAACAGCTCCACGAAGAACGACTTGAAGCGCCGCCAGGCCGCGCTGATGGCGGCAATGCCCGCCTCCCAGACCACCTGGATGCCCAGCCAGGCGACCTCCATTGCCCCGGCCAGGTCGCCCGCGGCGATGGCGTCCTGGATTCCCTGCCAGGCCGTGCCCGCCGCGCCCAGGAGCTGGTCGAACCCCTGGCCCAGCGACTCCAGGGCCATGTTGCCCTCGTCCGTGGCGAAGAGGACGGCAGCGGCGATGCCGCCCACGGCCGCGACCACGAGGCCGATGGGCGACAGCAGGAAGCCAATGGCCGCGCCGAGCATGCTCACGGCCGTCGTGGCCGCGGAGATGGCGAAGGTCACCAGCCCGATGGCCGTGCCGACCGCCGAGATGATCGGCCCTAAGATCATCAACGCCGCGCCGATGCCGACGAGCCCTGCGACCACCGCTGCAATTACTGCGACGAGCTCTCGGTTCTCGTCTAGCCATGCGCCTAAGGGAGAGACGATTTGCGTGAAAATTTCAGAGATCTGTTTGAGCGTTGGAGCAAGAGCAGCACCTATTACGAACACACCCTGCTTCAACGACTTCCAGAGAACTGACAATGCATCGCCAAAAGCTTCAGCCGCTTCCGCGTCCTCGGTTCGAACCGTTAGGCCGAGGCGGTCGGCCTCTTCGCGAAGCTCGCGAATTCCGTCCGCCCCCGAAGAAAGTAGCGGAAGCAAGTTCGCCCCAGCTTTCCCGAAGATCTCCGTCGCGATCGTCGCGCGGTTGAGCGGGTTTTGGATTGCCGCGAGGCGATCGGCGATGAGCTCGAACTGCTGGTCTGGAGAGAGACCCGATAAGTCCGCAACGGTCAAGCCAAGGCGAGCAAGGCTTCGTTGCGCCTGGGCAGAACCCCGGGCCGCCTCAACGAGGTTCTGGCTCATCGCACGAAGACCTTTTTCGAGGTCCTCCGCGGAGGAACCCGACTGATCGGCAGCGTAACCTAGCTGCGAAAGCGCCTCGACCGTAACCCCGGTTCGTTGCGAAGCGTCGAGAAGGTCGCTTCCGGCGTCCGAAAAGTGCTTCGCGGCAGCTAGGAGTGGCGTGGCTAAAAGAGAACCAAGTCCGACGAGCCGCGCCCCTAGCGCCGTGACGCTCGCACCAAACGCCTTAAGCTTCGCGGACGCGGCGTCGAGCCCCTTAACGAGCCGACTGTCACGCACAGAAAGCTCGACGTAAGCGGCACCAGCACGAATTCCTGAAGCGGAGGCCATTCGTCATCCCCGGTCCACGAACACTTGCTTAAGCACCCCAATCGATACCTTGTGCATCGGCGGCTGCTGCCGCCGGTAGTAAGGGTTGAAATCCGTTGGCTTATAAGGCGTAGGTTTTTTCTGGCGGTCACGGTGAATATTCGCGACCAGAGCCAGCAGGGCGGAGGTGTGCGCCCAGTGCTCGCGGCAGCGAGCCTCGGCCATCAAGACGAGTTCCCGGAGGGAGAAGGGTCCGGGGTCGATGCCGAGGATTCCGGCGCAACGCCATACGAGTTGAGCAGCCTGCTCGCTTCGCGGTCGGCGTCGAACGTCTCCAGGACCTTCTCGGCCCGAGACAGGATCCGTTCCCGAACCTTCCTCGCTTCGTCGAGGATCTTCCGCAGGCTGCTCCGAACCTTCGGCTCCGGGAAAAAATCGATCAACTCCTCCAAGAAAGCGTCGGCCGCCCGCGAGATCACGTCCCCCGCGAGTGCACGACCAAAGTCTTCGTCGCTCACCTTGCGGGCCTCGGCTTCGTCTCGGCAGAGGCAATACAAAACATCGGCGAGCTGCACCGGGTCGCTGACGAGCGCGCCCAGTGGCTTAAAGCCGTCATCGATGAGCTTAAAAAGATCGACACCGAGAAAGGCCCGGACCCGCTTAACGGCGGCTACGTTGATGGAAACAACCCAGACGCGCCCCGCGTTATCGGTGAAGGTGTGCATGCTCTTCCTCGTTCTGACCCGCTTCCTCTCGACATCCTACTTCAACCACCTCTCCCGAACAGGGGCAGTGCAAGTGTAGATAATGCCTGGCGTCACCAAGATCGGCGAAGGCCGCTAGGAGACGACGACGATTTCGATCGGCGAAAACCAAGTAGCGCAAAGACGAGAGAGACGAGAGATCGTTGGCGGACATCGTCAACCCTCCGGATCGAATTTTTTCTTTAACCTCTCGACGGCATCGCGAAGGCCGTACAACCCCAAAGCGCCCGCTAGGTAGACTATGGTAAAGATATACCGATCGGGGATAAAGTGCAAGACCTCGTTAGCTGCGAGGGTGGCTAAAACAAGCGCAGCCAGCTTAGTCTTGTAGCCTCGAAGAAGGTCGTTAAGATTCATAGCTCAAGCCTCCTTTTGAGTATGATTAAGAACAATGCGCCGACCAAAACAAGAACAACCCAAGTAGGCCAGTGGGGGGGATTCGCGTTCGGTCGACGCAGATCGGGATCCTTTCCTGGGTCGTAGTTCGGGTCCGGCTTGCGTATCGCTTCAATGGCTCGCCGCAAGCCGTCGGGTCCGTCGTCGTAATCGTCCTGGCGGTGCAGAACCTTGCCGGACGGAGCCTGTACGTAGATCGTCGGTCGTCCTCCCGTCTGGAAGCCGGCGCGGGCAACGGCCCAGTTATCCGGCGCGTAACTCTGAACTAGAAAATCGCCCGTCAAGTCGGCGAGCGGCCCCTTAAGGTCGTTTATAACTCGTTGGCGATCCACCTCCGAACCAATAACCGTCAAACGCAGCTTCTGGCTATCGTCCGTTAGAAGGTCTGCTTCAAGAAGCTTCTTAGCTTCGGTGTACGAGATTTCCCGGCTACCAAGCGCGATACGTTCCCCCGGACGGCCGAACTGCTCGCGGTCGATACCGAAATTCTGCACACCGTCGTGATCGATTACTGGTAAGTGACAATCCCTTGTCACCGATCGACTATCTTTTAAGGGCAGCTTCAACTTATCGAACCTACCCGCTTGCACAGTTCTTGGTGGGGGCGGCGGCGGGGGGGCAAGCAGAATCACCGCCCAGCCGTTACCAAGGCCGGTCCAAGTTTTGAGAAACTCCTGCGGCGACATCCATTCGATCTGATTTTCTCCTGGATAGTTGTTATCCAAGACAGCGAACCAGCGGTCATCAGCGTGGACCAGGTTCACCATATGGGCGATCCGCGAGCCGCCGTAGCGCCCGGTCGGGCTAAACGAGTAGGTCACTCCCGGCATCCGTCCCGTTCGACAGGCCAGCTTCAACAGCTCGAGGTCGCTTCCCTCGTAGTTAAGGAATGATGGAGCGTCAGCATAGCCGCGTTCCTTGGCCATCTGCGGCAGATGCTTCTGAACCGCACCAGGATAGGCACCGCCGGGAATACCCTTGCTCTGAATCCACTTGGGTGCCTCCTGGTAGGCGGGCACGTTCTGCCAGACAGCAGCGTGGTGAATAGATGTCCACACGCAGCACCCCTGGCCGCGCGAGGTAGTATTAAAACGATGCAGATCACCCGGAAGATCGCAGTGGACTTCAGTCCCATCGGGGGCCTTGTTGCCGCCGATCGAAGCCTCGGTACCGAAAAGGGGGTTGCCGCTGGCAACACAGATCAAGATTAACAAACGCCTCATTAACTCCTCCACTTACGGTACAACTATCCAACTGGGCGGGTTGACGGAGTAGGTGGGCTTGACGGTGACGCTGACCGTGATCGCTTCTTCCAGGGCCTCGTTACGGCTGAAACTGGTGACCATGCAGGTCGCCCGCAGGCCTTGTGAGCCGGACGTGGTGATGTCGCCGTCCATGACCGCGAACTCGATAGCGCCGTGGCTGAGGAACGCATTGCGGATGGCGGCGAAGTCGTCGTCAGCCGTGTCCCAGACCATCTCGAACTCTATCGAGGCGTCCTTGAGCGTAGCGACCGTGGCCCGCCAGCCGGCGTTGCCGCGCGTGGTCACGTCGGCCTCGCCGGCCTCCAGGTTCAGGGTCACGTCCTTGACGTTCTTGACCTCGTTCCAGACCGGGGCGACGAACGTGCCCGTGTTGCGGTAGAGCTTGGCGTCGAGGCCGAGTTTGACTGGCATGTGTGTGTCTCCTTAGCGAACCGAATTCTTCCACAAAGCTGGTAAAGCCACCTTCTCCCTCTCGAAGGCCGGCCGCATGAATGGGCGAGGACGATAGCGGAGCCGGCGTGCCCCGGTCTCGGTGCGGTGATCCGCCGCGCCGCCGTGTTCGAGCAGCCGCGGGGCCTGCGAGCCCTCACGGAGAAGAGTCGGACCGATCACAACGCTCTTGCGATCCGGGTCGTAGGCGAACAGGATGAACTTCCGCAAGAGGCCCACGTGCGAATACGGCGGCTGCCCCGGCGGACTGGTGCCCTTACGCTGGCGGATCGAACTCCTGGCCCGCTGCCGCACGAAGGCGCCGAACTTCGACAACACCTTCCGCGTAGCGGCGTCCACCGAACGGCGAACTTTCTCCCGGTCGAAGAAACCGCCCTTGGCGGCCTGGAAGGTCATGGCGATCACGGCTCACCTCCACACGCGAAAGGTCAGCGTAAGGACGCTCGTAAACTGGTGAAACTCCTCCAGGTGTTCGGTCGCGTAGACCGGTTCGTTGGCCACTTCAACACAGCGGGCCTGCGGAAAGCCAGCCAGTGGGTGCGAGCGGAAATGGTCGGCGATCTCCTCGACTAGTGTCATGAGCGTGTCAAGGTTTTCCTTCGTCGGCTCGATCTTGCGTTGCACCGCCACGTCGATCTGGTAATCGAAGCTGTCGCGGTTGCGGTCTAGACCCTTACTAGACATCGAGCGCGGCACGACGCTAACTTTCAATTCGCCCATCTCCGAAAGCTCGAACCGCGGCTGATAGTGTCTTATGGCTGTCAGTGGCTGGCTGAACGCGGTGGCGTTCAGTTGCTCGACGACGGCGTCGGCAATTTCGAGGATCGTCGCCGACATTACTCGACTCCCACTAGTTTCGTATGGATCCTTAGTACCTTACGAAACGGGTCGGACCACCTCCACGCTGGTTCCTTGCCTGGGGCCAGGACTTCGTAAACAAAGGTCTTGCCTCCCTGCATCTCGCGGATCAGGTCTCCCCGTTCCGGCAACGTCTGGGATCCCCCCAACACGAGGTCCGACGCGTGAACGAGGAAATCACGGTCGGTCCATTCCATCCGCACGCCGCCGTAGCCGTCGTCGAGCTTTAAGAGCGTCCGGCCGACCGTGGCCTGCACTGTAACCTGCTCAGTACCGCGCTGGTAAACGACCGGCCGCGAGGCGTGAGCCTTAAGTTGGTCAGTCAGCCAGTCGGAGCCGGTCTGCAAAAGATCAGGCATGACCACCTCACTGACTCAAGCGAACGCGAACCTTAGCATCGCTATCAGAGGCAGCCCGGACGACCTTTCCGAGAAGCTTGTTGCCGGTAGCCGAGGACGTAGCGACTTTAGTAGTGTTGTTCCAGTACACTACCGTCCCGACAGCCAAAGCGGTCCCGGTCCCGGTCGCCTTCGGAAAGTCGAAGACGCCTTCAACGGCCAGCGAGCCGAGCTTTCCGGCCTTGATATCGAGCTTGGCCACGGCTACCAGGTCACCCTGCACGATTACGTCTCCGGCTGTAACGTCGGCCGTTGGGGTGTAATCCACAGCCCCACCATCTTGAACGAAGATTGCTCGTGACATACTGGTCCTCCAGATTAAGCCTCACCTTTTACCTTCACACCAGCGAGCGGCTCAGCTAGATCAACACCGAAGTCGAAGTAGCCGCGGAACTGGATGCCGAGTCGACTGAAATCCAGGTCCGCCGCCTCCACTGTCGGAGTCTGAATGCCATCGAGAAAGCTAACTGCCACGGGAGCGAGAACAGCGGGGTCACGGAAAAGGTACCACGCCTTAGCGCTCGATCCCGCGAACTCGGGGTCGCTCAACCAGTCGGAGACGACGGGACGGTAACGACCTGCGTGGATGTTTGCGGTTCCGGACACATCAGTGGTGCTTTGGTACAACATCTGGGCGACGAACTGTAATTCCGGTGGAACTAGAAGGATGGTCGGCGCCCCACCGATCCGCTTCTTGTCCGGGCTTTTTAGCTTGCGAAACGCCGTAATCCCCCTCTGCAACCCCACGCCGTCATCCGTAAGCTCTGTATCCGCGCCAGAGATGTAGTTGCCGCGCGCGGCCGTGAAGAAGGTGCTGTTGTTCAGGAACGTGGCCCAGAAGACGCTATTAAATTTCCTTGCCGCCCCAGCGCCCAACCGAGCGCGAATATCGTCGAACGCCCCTAGGTCGTCGTCGATGATTTGGCTTCGAGTTAGAACAAATATCTTGCCGTAGGTTCGTGCCTGCCGAGTATAGGCCTCTTCCGAAACGGTGCCGTGCTTGAGCTCGCCGTCCGGCGCAACCTCCTCGTACTCCATGTTGTCCAGCAACCGGTAGCTGGTGACCGTCTTGAAATCGCTGACCGAATGTATAGTTGCAATTTCTCGCCAGGTCTGGTCCTGTTCTTGGTAGGCCTCGAGAAGCTCCTTGTTGACAAGGTTTGAAAGGATACCCGGTAACGATAAGGTACTGGCCCCGGCTCTTAAGGTCTGTTGCGGCACGGTCCAAGCGTAATAAAGAGCGTCTCGAAGGTTGCTTGCATCGATGTAGGATCTACCATTATAGCCGTTGGCCTGAGCTACTAAGTAAATTAGGTGCCGAAGCCGCATCCTTCGCCCAAACTGATCTTCCGCTGCCTGCAAAAGGTCGGCTGGGTAGTGCTTCTCCGGCCGCATCTGTGGCCGCGTCAAGGCTAGAGCGGCTTCAAGAAGCTGCGCCGTCGAGAAGCGACCGGCGGTGTTGCGAGCGATCGCCGGCCCTTGCGGGCGCGACGCTCGCAACACCGCAAGGGCTGTACGATCCACGTCCCAGCCTTCCTCGATAGCCCGGGTCTCGATTTCACTAAACCCGTCGCAAATCTTCCGAATAACTGCGATCCGCCTAGCCTCGGCCGCAGCGGCACGCGTCGCTGAATTGTGTACGTTCATATCCTCACGCCGCTTTCGCTGTGCAGCGATCTGAACAGATGTACTGTCATCCGCAGCAAGAGCTACAAAGCTTACCTCCCCTAAAACCGCCCGCCGAACGATCTCGACGGGGCCGACGAACTCCTGACCGTTGACTTGCACGGTTTCCCCTTCCGGGACAAACTCGACCTGTTCGGTTCTAGCCCCGATCGACGCCTGCCAGGGGAAGCCCTTACGAGCGAGGGAAAGAACTTGTTGGGCTTTAGGTGACTCGCCTAAGATGTGACCAGTGACAACGAGCTGATTATCCACTACCGTAACAGAATCGGTTTGGCCCAATACGAAATCCACGTCCCGCTGGTGTTCCAAAAAAACCGGCTTCGGCAATCGACCCAAATCTAAGCCTGCCAGGTCCACGACGACCGGGTGCTCCCACTCCTCCAGCCACATCGCCCCTCCAGTGTAGGCGACCATGCGGAAGCGAGGCAGCCCCTTATCGGAGCCTTCCGTTGGCGACTCGATCGTCGCGGTAGCGGTTAGGTTGAGCTGACGGTTAGTCTTCATCGTCGTTAGTCTCCTCTAGTAACGGTTGGACTTGTGTTGAAGTTAAGCCTAACTCCTTCATTAGCGCAATCTCCTTCGCCCGCTGGCGCAAGGCGCTCTCCCAATCAAGCCCGCGCTTCGCGTACTCGTCCGCTAGGGTCGTCGTGTGGTTGCTCAGGCGGGTCGCCTGGGCGTTCGCCTCCTTTGCCGGATCAACGTGCTCGTGACCGTCCCAGAACCATTGGTGCGGCCAGTCTCCAATCGGCCCGAGGCCAGGAGGCAGAAAGTTGGGAATCAAAGCTGCCTCGTCGAGCCAGGCGGCGAGGATGCGGTCGAGGACCGCGATTTCTAAATGCGACTGTTCAACGCGAATTGCCTTCCAGTAGGTCTGGTGGTCGAGTCTCCCCGAAGCGTAGTTGTAGCCAGAAGAGTTACACGCTGCGACATTGAATGGCATGTTTAGGCATCTGGCTATCTCGTTAAGTATTTCACGTTTAAACTCGGCGTAAGTCGTCGTCGGTTGTTCCGCCTGTAATTGCGACATCTTCCAGCCGCCGGGGACGACGACGAGCGCTCGCTTCTCGAGTTCTACCGGCTCGAACGGTATGGCCTCGTCCGCCTCGCCGCCGGCGGGGGCGTCCGTATAGAGAATCCCAGCGAAGTCGGCAGCTGTCTCGGCTGCGGCGATGACCGCGAGAGTATATCGCCTTAGTTGCGCGAAAAGCGGTAACGCTGGCAGAATATCGGGAACACCCCGGGCTTGCCCTGGGCGGTCAACGCGGAACCAGTGAAGAACGGATTCCGCGGGAACACGGTCGTACTCGAGCGAGCGGTTTGTTAGGTCGCCGGGGTGGGTCTTAAGTATGTGATACTCTATCGGATTACCGACATCATCAAACACAATACCATCGACAGCGTTCGCGCCGAAGGAGGAAAGGTCAGGTGTGCAAACTTGGTCGGCCTCAACGAGGCGCAGGTCAAGTTGAACCGGCGTCGAAAGCTTCGGGTTCGTTACGAAAACGGCGAACGCCTCTCCGTCCTGCGCGCGCGCGATCCGCATAGTTCTGAGCTTTTCGGCTAGGGAAACGGCCTTGGCCCAAGCGGAAAACTCGCGCTCGATGAGACGGTTCGCCTCGGCGTCTGGTGTCAGTAGTTGTAGGCGCGGACCAGTACCGACTACATCGTTGGCAAGCGTTAGAACGATCCCCTTAGCGTAGCTGTTGTTCGCTACCTCGTAGCGGGCGCGCATCCGAAGGATGCGTCGCACCTCGGCAGAGTTCGCAGCGTTCGCCGAAAGGCTGTCTGCGTTCGCCCAGTGGCGGTAATTATCCGGAGTCGTCGCTGCCGCGTCGTAGCGGGCCCTGACGGGCCGCACGACGCGGCGCGAGCGACTACGCAAAAACAAGTTAGCCAGCCAGGTGAACACGTCTAATCCGCTCCGGGGGGGACGAACTTACTGAAACGCAGGCCGCGATGCGGCTTCTTAGCGGCTTCCTTGGCCGCTAGATAGCGATCAGCCTCAATCTGATCAGGTAGTGAGTGCTGCTCCACGCTCCCGGCATCGCCAGACGCTTTCGCCGGGCCTTCAGCGTTCTCGCGGATCTTGTTCTCGAGGTCGTTGTCCATGATCCTCCCTCTGCTCTCTACAGAGAGAGATTACCAGACAACGGCGGAATTGCTACCAGGAAAAAAGAGAAATGCGGAAATCGTGCTATATCTAGCAATCGCGCTTGTGAGCCCACCCCGGGGGGGACTCGAACGTTACAATCTTCCGCCCACAGTGGCGACAGACCTTCCGCCGGCGGATGCGGCCGTCACGTAGAGGTTCGGTATGGGTGGTGTAAAAATGTCGACAACCACATCGGGGACAACGAAGTCCGAGGTCTTCACGTCTTTCTTGAGATTGGTTCATCGTCGCGCCCTCCGCTGCAGTTCTGCAAAGCTGACACGCTCGCGCTTCGGCGGGTCCGTTTCTTGGAGCGACACGCCTTGGATCGATGCCGCCACGGCGCAGCCGACTAGGCAATCGAACCAGTGGTTGTCGCTACGCTCAGGCCGCGGCTTCCACTCGTCCACCGTGCGCCCGCGAGCTTCCGTCTTGACGCGGTACTCGGCAGTCAGGTGTTCCGCGAACAGACGATGCACCTTTGGATCGTCGCCGAAGAGCGACAGGCAGCCGCGTTCGCCCATCGGCACCGCCAGGCGGGCGTAGATGAAGGACTTCCAGAAGTTGGTGTCGAACAAGACATGGCGCACAGCCCGCCTGCCCTGCACGTTGGGCATCCGCCAGTTGAAACCGACCCGGTCGCCCGGCCGACGCTTGTACTCGCTAAACGGAAGACTCGACGCTCCGACGAAACGGCCGTGGCTAGGAAGAACGATCCCGGCGTGAATAGACTGTCGACAGAACTGGTAAACAACATCCGTAACCGACCCCCAGTTTGCGTCGACGAGACAGCGCTCGATCCGCAGCTCCGCTCCGTCGTCGCGTCGCCAAGGGCGGCCGAGGAGGGCAGCAGTCAGCTTTTCTAACCCTGCGTAGACGGCCCCTTCGAGACCGGCCGCCCCAGTTACCTCAGACAGTGTAGGCCGGGCGTCGCGTAGCGTAAAATATCGCCGCTTCTGATCCGGGAAAGTACCATAATCGAGAACATAACCGGTAAAGCCGTCCTCCCAGGCCACAACTACGTAAAAGAGCAGGTTGGCGTGCACGTCGACAAAGGCCGTTAAGAGATTGCAGCCGATGGGAGGCACCCCTCGAGGTATCCGGTTCAACTTGCTTGCGATCCGGTCTACTGTCAACTCATCGTCACTACCCAACGAAGTCTCGGATAACGGCTCGTTCTGGTACTCTGCGTAGAACGCGACCGAATCTTGGAAAAACAAGTTCATCGCGTGCTGGATCGCTGAAATTTCGTCGTGATTGTAACGCTCTGGCCAGGCAACGACCGCACCCTCATCCATCGCCTCCCGATTCTGGCGGTAAAACTCCGTCGCTTCCTCCCCGTTTCCGCCACGGCGTAGACTCTCAGCACGAATTTCGGCGTAGCGCTGCCACAAGGCCTTGTTGGTAGGGAACGAGTAAACCATCTTCGTACGCTCACCGTTCCACTCGGGGTGCCGGTCGCGGTCGAGGATAGTATCGGCCAAGTCTCCTGACCGTATCACTGTGCACGGCATTATCCCCGAAATCTTCTTCCCCGGTCCGGCAAGGCCAAGGATCGCACCGGCGAGAATTCTCTCCCGCGTAGCGCACTGCGAGGGAGACCTCGCAGATTCGTCGGTCTGCGGGTCGTCGACGACGACGAGCGTTGGACGAACGGTACGGCCGTCCGGTCTTTTAAAATTCATCCCTCTAATCCGACCGGTAATACCCGCCGTTTTTATCACGGTGCCTGAAGCCTTACTGCCAGGGATCGTCGGTAAGACGATCTCACGAGCCGTCCAGACGATGTATGTGCGTTCACCACGGTAAAGTTGTCCACTACAACGGTTTGCGATTCCCTCAAGGCATCGAATCGGGTAGACGACCTCGGGGAAGTCTTCAAGCAAAAGGTCGTTGCCGTCGAGTTCCTTCTTAATCGAATCTAGAAGGCTCATCGCGAGCCCCTCGTCGGAGCCAATCAGGCAAACAAACTCGCGGTGTCCGTAAAGAACGGACCAAAGGCAAGCGCATTCGCATATAACGGTCTTCCCCGAACCACGCGGCATGGCCAAGGCAAAAAGTCCACCACGGAGCACGGCCTGCTCGACTTTGCTGAGGATTTTTAGGTGGTCCTTTGACCAGGGGAGGTAGAAGGTCTGGGGGAAGTACTGCTCGCAGAAATAGCGAAAATCCGACGCAGCCCGGGCTTTCCGCTCCGGGTTCACCACCGGCGGCAGCTCGCCAATGTCACGGCCAATCAGCGATAAAGCTAAGTTACGGGCGCGAGCACGCTCTTTGAGTTTTTCGTAATCGCCTTTCATTAGGACTCCGAAACAAACCCAGCGCAATTTTGTGACTGTTCCCGGCGCGGTCGCGGCAGTTTTAAGCCAGGTAGTACCTTTTTAACCAGGTAAAACTTGTTAGTCCAACCTGTGTGGTGAGAGGTGCGCCCCTACAGCGCACCTCTCACCACACAGAACCAGTAAGTTCTGTGTGGTGAGAGGTCTATAGGGGGGTTATAGGGGGGACCTCTCACCACACAGAACCGTTTTGTTCAGCTCGGCAGTGATCTAAAGATCACTAGCCGGCTGAGGTATGCTTGCATAGGTCGATGGGCGATTCCGCCCATTCCCCCAACGATAAACGAGCCCGAGGGCTTCCGCCCGCCGCAGCAAGCGTTCCGCCTTCCAGTCGGAAAGCCCGGCTGCGTTGGCCTCGCTAAGGATAGCGTCGCGCGTCTTGGGGGTGCTAGTTATAAACGCCGCCGCAAACCGCTTCTCGTCCCAGGTAACCTCGGGTTTGGCCTCCTTTACCTCCTTCGCCTCTTCCCCCCGATGTGCCTTCCGAGGCCGTTCGCTCCGTAGTTTGGTTGGGTCGAGATCGTCTGCGGGGGTCCAAACGGGGAAGGTCCAACGTAGGCACCGGGGTAAAACCGGGGGCCAGGAGCGGACCGCCGCCTCTAGGACGACGGCATCGTCCTCTTCGTGAGGACGAAGGATCAGGTGCGTATCGGTGGCCCGGCTCTGGCTGCCCGCCCCCGCCCCTACGTCGGTCAACGCCTTCCCGGATTGGTTTCCTTTGCTGGTGTGGTGAATGAGGACGAAACTACAACCGAGCAAGTCGGCGTAGCGGTCGATTGCGTTGTAGACGCCGGTTATCGTTCCGTTGTCGTTCTCGTCTCCTCCGCGTGGCATGAAACGGTACATAGCGTCGAGAACAACTAGCTTAAACTTTTTCGGTTCCAACGCCCGGAAGTAGGATTCTAGTGAAAAAAAGTCCATTAAGCTGCCCCGAAGAGTTTGCACAAAAACCCTTTGGCCAACAACGGTTAGATCGATCCCCCTAGCCGCCGCAACCTTAGGGATTCGGTTGGCTAGTGTCTCTCCGTGCAGTTCGTTGTCGAGTATCAGTACGTCCCCCGGATCGGTTTCGAACGTGTCAAGCCAAGGGCGGCCCGAGGCGGCGCTAAGGGCGAGGTCTAAAACTAGCCAGGATTTTCCGACTTTTGGGGGTGAAACTATGTTCATCGTCTCCCCCTGACGCAGTAGACCATGCACTACTGGCGGGCGAAGGTTGGGATGGCTCGCTAGCAGGTCGACCAAGCTTACCGGTGTAAGTTGTGGTTGAATTAGATAATCACACCGTCCTTCGACCATCGCAGTCGCGATCTGGTCTGGGGTGTACTTAGAGATACTACTGGCAATCTGTTCAACCTCATATGTCGGTAAAGGCGGTACGCACCGATCTTGGTTAACTTGAAGTAAGGCGGCAGCAATTTCGTTTCGCGTCATCCCTACTCGCCTCATCGTTCCTGCCAGGCGCGCGAGAGCGGAGTTTCGCTGTCCCTCTGGAATCGGCCCCCCGTCTGCTGTGGTAGCTACCACTGGTTGTATTATGCTCAGGCGATCGAGTTCCTGGACCAGCCACGCCGGCGGTTCTGGTAGCCTTTCCGGTGGGTCCTCGAGTTCCCCTTCGGGGGCCCAGCGGTAGGCTCGTCCGTCGACTTGCGACGGGGGAACGAGGACGTAGCCTCCGTCCGTGCGAGTGTCAACCTTCGGCCCCAAGCGAGATTCGGTGCATCGCCAGGGTTTTCCTGCCGGTTTTCGAAAGAAGTAGTGTCGACCCCCACGTGGCGTAAGGCTCAAGGCGCCAGTTCTAGTCAGATCGGCACCACGTTCTGGATCCCCTGGCCAGGGGTTGGCATTACCGTCGATATCGACTACGAGCAGCCCTTCGGTTGCGATGGCAACGTTTGCGTCTGGGTTTTTTGCCCACCAGCTCTCGATCTTCTCAGGGTCGCAAGTTGCGTCGTGAAAACCATGCTGTGTCAGCGGTGTCTTCCCGCCGGGGACGCAGGGAAAAACTCGATAGCCGAGTTCGACGTAATGGAGCGCGGCATCTAGAAGGCTAGAGGTTGGCATGGGGGTTACTCCTTTTTTGCTCTCGAAGGCAAACGATTACTTTACCATCTTTTACTGGCTCGTTTTTGCTGATCTCTAAGCGGATTACTTGACAATCGTCGTGAAAAACGCCGGCGTGCTGGAGCGCATCCAATAAACACTTAAGAAAGTTGTCGATATCGCGCTTGCGGCGATCTGGAGGGAAAAGACCTATAGATAGGTTCAGAGGCCCGTTTAGTGGCTCAATCTTTAGAGTCGCCAGGAGCTCCGAAACCGCTTCTCGGTAGGCTCGCCCCCGGCGGCTGATGAGCGTTTTGTGCCCGACGCGGCGATAGTAGTGGTTGACGCTAGGTGGGAATGGTAATTTTAGGATTAACATTCTAGCCCTCGAAGAAAAAAGCGGCCACTGTACGATCGTACATCGTGCGGTGGCCGCCTAGATGCCGTTTAGCGTCGCCAGGAAGGGGGGCTAGAGGTTGTTTGCTGCTGTGTGGCCGAGGCTTCCTTCTTAAAGTACCCGCGTATCTCGTTGCGAACCTCTCCGTTGTCGCGCTTCCGGCACTCGACTTGGATCACTAGCGGCAGGTTATGGAGCTCTACTGAATCTTTAGGCGCCGGTACGCCGACAGCCCTGCAGATCGCCGCTAGTTCCGCGCGAGCGATTCGGACCGCGGTCGGGTTCGGGTTTTCGAGGTTTAGACGTGCCCAGACGAGGCGTCCTTTATGGCTCCCCTCTAAGATCTGGAAGGTTAGCTGGAGATAACGTCCGTCCCCCCTTCTGGTCTGCCTTATTTGGCTGTCTACTATCATCGCTAGGTACTTTCCCGCGGGGATCGGTTCGAAGCTGGTAATCCTCGGTTCGACTTCGTTGTTCAAGAAATTGCTTAAGTCTGCCATGGTCGTTCTCCTTTAAATGTGGTTTAATACACGCAGTTCCTCGTACCCTGTAGGCCAGTAGTTCATCTGTCGGCATTGCGCCAGGCGGTCTATTGCCACCTCATTTTCCCGTTCTGCGACGTCCAGGACGTCGGGGTCGATTCTCCAGACGCCGCAACGAAAAGGTTCCCGCTTCTCTACGGCGACAAGGTAGGCCGGGAACTTCTCGCCGAAGACCTGAGCGAGCAGGGCGCGGTAAAAGGCGAGCTGGTGCACGTAACCGAACGTCTTTACGTCGTTTTCGAAAAACTTTAGGTTTTCACAAGTCTTTAGGTCGATTAGCCCCCTTACGGGGTTGAGCCAATCGAGCCGCGCCTGGCAAGGGATATCGCGGTACTCGCAACGGACGACCCCCTCCGCTACCCCTTCGGCTAGGAGTTCTTTAGCTATGGGGTGACATCCTACAGCAGCCGCCATTTCTTCGACCAAGGCCGCTTGGGGGGCGGTGAGCCCGTGGCGTCCGACCCACTCTTCGTAAGCCTGGCGGCCCTCCAAGACGAGCGTGTGTGTTGCCTGACCGATTAGAAAAGCGGCCCGGTTTCCTTCGGCCTTTAGAAGACCTAGTTGACGTTTTCGGTAAAGGAGCGGGCTCTCGCGGAAGTCCGCTAGAGCGTGGCTCGTGAGGTACTCCTTAGACTTAGAGTGGTAGGCATCGGCCGGTTCGCAGATTAGGAATTCTAGAAGCATTTTTCACACCTCTTAAGGAAAGAGTTTCCAGGCTTCTTCGGGGCTCGACGGTTCGTCTTCGGCTACGGAAGAGATGAAAATTTCGGAGTGACCCCCTGGCAGGCCCAAGCTTCTGATCAGACTTAGAAGAAGAGATTCTTCTAAATTCTGACGGTCTTGTTCAGACAACTTAGCCTGTCCGGCCATTTTCTCGGTTCGGCTGCGGAGAATCTCCTTGGCGAGGGGGGCGACGAGAACGATCTTTCCTTTCATGTTAGGACCTCCGAAAGAGTTGTGTGTTTTTAACCCGCCACCAGAGCGGGCACGAGTAAAATATTCTGTCGCTTATCCCCCTGGCAAGTAGATTTTTTTTCATCGGGCGAGCCAAAGTGTCCAGTGCTCTTGCGGCCGGTTTAGGATTGTCGTCGCTTCCACCGGCTCCACCTCTCCCTCGTAGTTGATGGCCCGGAGATAGTAGCCGGCACGTTCGATCTCCTTAAGTAATTCGAACGTCTGCGGCGGGTCGCGCTGGAGGTGCAGTTCGAGAACGACGACCGTCTGCGGGAAGCGGCGCAGTGTCTGCTGCATCCCTTCCCAGACCAAGGCCTCCGCGCCCTCCGCATCGATCTTTACCAGGTCGAGGCGCGGCCAGTCGGCGCAGAGGCGATCAAGCGTGATCGCGGGCACCTGCACCTTACCGCAGCGATGAGCGTAGGCCCAGCGCTCCAGCGACCCCGTGGCAAAATCGCCATCGTGCAGGACGAAGTCCACCGACTGGTCGTCGAGGTTGCCGACCACCTTCTGGCAGATCTCGACGCCGTGGTAGAAGCCGTTCAGGGCCAGGTTCTGCGGCAGGTACGTCCCGGCCAGGACGGGGTTCGGCTCGCAGGCGACGACGCGGCCCGTCGGACCGCACCCGCTGGCCAAGAGAAGCGTATAGTAGCCATAGTTCGCGCCGACGTCGACGCACCACATGCCGGGCCGCAGATAGCGAGCAACAGCTAGGGTGACCCAAGACTCCCAGAAGCCATCCAACACCAAACGCGGGGCGAGCATTCGGTCACGGATATCGACGAACGCTAGGTAGTCGCCAAGTAATCGACAGAGCAGGCGGTGGTCTCCGTAATAAACCCCAGTGGCGCGCTTGCGACTGACCTCTTCGAGATCGAACCGGCTAGCCAGGATGTGATGTGACAGCGGCATGTCATCTCTCCAAGGGGATAAGTTCAACCGGCATGCGCTCGTGTTCCAACCACCGGCCCCTCCAGATGGCGTCGCCGCCACGCTCGAGGTGGCAAGTCGGCCGGTCCAGCCGACTCAAGGTAAGGATCACCCGACCATCGTCGACATTCACGTCCCACCGCCGCTCGCACTCGGCCGCGCCTTCGCCGATCTTGCCGTTCGGTTCGAGACGCATGGGCCGCTCATCGTAGCCGACCCGGCGGTAGAGGAAGCGTCGACCGGTCAGCTCGTCGATGATCCGCTGCTCCTCTGGTGTGGGGTTGGGGTTGTGCCAGAGGATGCCGCTCCAGCGCCGACGTAGGTCGGCTACGAAATTAAAGCACAGCTCCTCGTTGAGGAGCAAATCATTACGACGATTTCCAGCGAGCCGCCACTTATCCTGGCAGCGATGCTGGAAGATGATCTGGTCGGTGAAGTCGTACTGCACGATGGTGTGAATGTTCCAACCCGGCCCCTTGGCCGGCATGGCATACTCGGTGCCGAGGAACCGCCAGGCGAGATGGAAGCACTCTTTGTCCCCGTACACGTGCTTGAAAGTGAAATCGGAATGCTCAGCGTACCAGAGGGCCATGCGAAGTTCCCGCCAGCGGCGGGTCTTGTCGATCAGGTACTGACCGCTCTCAAAGGCTCGCTCCGTGTGGGCGTGTGGCCGCATCCAGTCGATACCGAAAATCTCCCAGATGTCCGGTTTTAGCCTCCAGACGTCGTAGTCGGGCCAGAAGATCGCGCCATGTTCTCGGAACTGCGGCGTGTCGAAGAGATAGGTCACGTCGCGCACCGGGCCGTTGTCGGCGTCGAGGAACAGGACCTGGGCGAAGGGCGAATAGAGCGTCGCGTAGGGCTTCAATTCCCAGCCGCACAGGATGCGACAGG
>Ga0209478_1000740_pt1 | contig 34542 bp, 29 predicted proteins | sample DewCreD2012metaG_5_FD_184109 | JGI IMG/M metagenome (GOLD analysis project Ga0209478, IMG submission 184109) | Hot spring sediment bacterial and archeal communities from British Columbia, Canada, to study Microbial Dark Matter (Phase II) - Dewar... ...
GAAGGCGAACATGGCCGCGGTGAGGATCCCGGAGACGGCCAGGGGGAACATCACCCGGCGGATCACCGCCAGCCGGCTGTAGCCGTCGATCATCCCCTGCTCCTCGATGTCCCGCGGGATGGAGCGGAAGAACCCCATGAGCAGCCAGGTGCAGAAGGGGATGGTGAAGGTCGGGTAGACGAGCACCAGCGCCCACAGGGTGTTCTGGAGGTGGAGCATGGCGATGACCCGGGCGAAGGGGATGAAGAGCAGCGTGGGGGGGATGAGGTAGGTGAGGAAGATGGCGATGCCCAGCCGCTCCCCCCAGCGCCCGGCCAGGCGCGCCAGGGCGTAGCCCGCCGGCACCGCCACGAGCAGGGTGATGAGCACGACGAGCGCCCCGACCAGGACCGTGTTGCGCACCCAGACGAGGTAGTGCGTCTCCAGGAAGAGCAGGCGCACGTGTTGCAGGGTCGGCGGCTCGTTGAAGATCCAGGGGATGTGCTGCAGGTTGGTGGCCCCCACGTAGAGGTCGCGGTTGGTCTTGAAGGCGGTGAGGAACATCCAGTAGAAGGGGAAGACGGCGAAGACGGTGAAGGCCAGCGCCGCCAGGTAGAGGGCGGTGCGCTTGAGGAGGCGGACCGCCCGCCGCCGCCCGCGCGGGGCGATCCCCGCCTGCGGGCCTGTCCCCCGCAGCGTGGCCACCGAGGCCGCCCGGGCGTCGCGCGTCTGCCAGCGCCTCACCCGCCCACCTCCGCCCGCCGGGCCGTCCGCAGCATCACCCAGGCCACCACCACCAGCACCGGCAGCAGGAAGAGGGCGATGGCCGCCCCCTGGCCCAGGTTGGCCGCCAGGATGCCGCGCTGGAAGGCCAGCGTGGCCAGCACGTGGGTGCTGTTGTAGGGGCCGCCGCGCGTGAGCAGCCAGACCACGCCCAGGTCGGTGGCGGTGAAGACCACCCCGAAGAGCACCGAGACGGTGATGATGGGCAGCAGCAGGGGCAGCTGCACCTGGAAGAGCCGGCGGAAGAAGCCGGCCCCGTCCACCACCGCCGCCTCCCGGATCTCCTGCGGCAGCGCGGTCATCCCCGCGAGCACGATCACCGTGGCGAAGGGGAACATCCGCCAGACGTGCACCGTGATGATGGCGATCATCGCCAGGGTGGGGTCGCCGAACCAGTAGAGCCACCCCTCCAGCAGCCCCAGGACCTTGAGCGTCCAGTTCACCACGCTGAAGGTGGAGTCGAAGATCCAGGTCCAGGCCATGGCCGCCAGCGAGACCGGCACCGCCCACGGCAGCAGGAGGAGGAAGCGCACCACCCGGCGGCCGACGAAGGCGGCCTCGAGGACGTTCGCCGCCACCACCGCCAGCAGGATGACGATGGCCTGGGAGACGGCGGTGAAGAGGAACGTGTTGCGCAGCGCCAGGCGGAACTGCGGGTCGGGCAGCAGGCGGGCGAAGTTGCGCAGCCCCACCCAGGTGAAGTCCAGGCTGCCGGCCGTGGCCGCGCTGAAGCTCAGCAGGATGGCCAGGACGAAGGGCAGCCCGACCAGGAGGAGGACGTAGAGGAGGGCCGGCGTGAGCATGACCCGCGCCAGCACGTCCTCCCGGTCGGCCAGGGTGCGGCGCGGCGTGACGACCCGCGGCGGGGCCAGGGCGGCTTCCCCGACCTGGCGGCGCAACGCCATGGGTCAGCGCGCTCCGTCGCGGGCGCGGCCGGTGGCACGGTCGAAGGTGCGCAGCGCCCGCTGCGGCACGGCGAAGCGGTACACCTCCCCCTCCTGGATGGGGGTGCGGATCGTCACCGGCAGGGCGGCGATCACCGTCTGGTCCCGGCGCGCCTGCTCCTCCAGCGTCCCGTAGAGGAGGCGGTCGGCGCCCAGGTGCTCGATCTGCCGGACGCGCAGGTGGAAGGTCACCACCGGCTCCTCCGCGGGGAAGACCTCCCGGGGGAGGAAGTGCTCCGGGCGGAAGCCCAGCAGCGTCTCACTGTCGTGCTCCACCAGGTTCATGGGGGGCGAGCCCAGGAAGGTGGCGACGAAGGTGTCCGCCGGGTAGTCGTAGACCTCCTGGGGCGTGCCGATCTGGCGCACCTTCCCGCGGTCCATCACGGCGATGCGGTCGCCCAGCCCCATCGCCTCCACCTGGTCGTGGGTGACGTAGATCGTCGTCGTGCCGATCTGCCGCTGGAACTCCTTCAGCTCGTAGCGGGCGATGGCCCGCAGCTGGGCGTCCAGGTTGCTGAGCGGCTCGTCGAAGAGGAAGACCCGCGGGTCCCGCACGACCGCCCGGGCCAGCGCCACGCGCTGCCGTTCGCCGCCGGAGAGCTGGCGGGGCAGGCGCCGCAGCAGGTGGCCGATGCCGAACATGCGGGCGCCGGCGTCCACCTTCTCGGCGATCTGCGCCGGGGGCAGCCCCAGCGCCTCCAGCGGGAAGGCGATGTTGCCGAAGGCGGTCTTGTGCGGGTAGAGGGCGTAGCTCTGGAAGACCATGGCCACGCCGCGGGCCCGCGGCGGGACGTCCTCGTCCACCTCCTCCCCGCCGATGACGATGCGGCCGGAGGTCGGCGTCTCCAGCCCGGCGATCATGCGCATGAGGGTGGTCTTGCCGCACCCCGACGGGCCGAGCAGGACCAGGAGCTCCCCCTCGGCGACGTCGAGGTTCACGCCGTCGACGGCGCGCACCTCGCCGAAGTGCTTGTGCAGGTCGTGCGTCTCCACGTACCCCATCGCGATCCCCTCACGCCCTGTGGCGCGCCCGGCGCGACGGCGGGGGCGCCCGGCGCCACGACGGGAGCACCCGGCGCGACAGCGAGAGTACCCGGCGCGACGGCGGGGGCGCCCGGCGGACCCACCTCCCGCCTGTGGGTCCTCGGACCGCCCCCGCCGCCATCGGCCCGCCCCGGGAGCCCTCCGGGCCGGCCCCGATGCTGCCCGCCGCCTCCAGGGCGCGGACCGGCCCGGTCCGCTTACCGCTTACCGGTCCCGGCTCCCGCCGCCCACCAGCCCGGCGCGGCGCCACTTCTCGAAGATCGCCTTCACCCGCCGGTCCGCCTCGCGCACCGCCTCCCGCGGGCTCAGCTGCCCCGTGGCGGCCTTGGCGAACATGTCGGGGATGACGAAGGTGTCGAAGATCTCGCCGATGGCCGGGTTGGCCGGGCCCGGATGGCCCGGGTTGGTGGACCACTCCTCGGCGTCGGCCAGGACGGCCAGCTTGTTTTCCGGCTTCGACCCGAAGGGATCTTTGAGGACCGCCGCCCGCACCCACTTCCGCCCCTCGTCGGGCTTCTGGGCCACCGGCACGTTGCGCGGCGCCACCGAGCCCATGAAGGAGGGGAAGTTGTAGAGCTTGCTCGCCAGCACCGCCTCCCGGTAGTTGTCCACCAGGTCGAGGAGGAACTGCTTGGCGTGGTCGGGGCTGCGGGCGAAGCGCCAGATCACCCACACCCCCATGACGTGCTCGCTGGCCCACCGGGCGCGGGGCCCGCGCAGGGCCGGGACGAAGTGGATGTCGTCCGCCACCGGCAGGTTGTTGTCCTGCGCCGTGCGGTAGGCCGAGATCGAGTTCAGGATGTAGGCCGTCTGGCGGGCGTTCAGCGCCTGGTTGTTGCTGGCGGCGTTCCAGCTCAGCACGGCCGGGTTCATCACCTCGCGGAAGAGGCGCGCGCCGTACTCGACGGCGCGCACCATCTCCTCCGTGTTCATGGTCACGTTCTCCTGGCCATCCTGCTCCGAGGCGCCGAAGGACCACATGATGGCGTGCGTGGCCATGTTGGAGTCGATGTCCTGGGAGAAGCCGATGCCGATGGGGATCTGGATCTCCCGGAAGCGCTCCTTGATGCGCCGCCCGGCGACGAGCAGGTCGTCCCACGTGGAGGGGCCGTTGGGGAACCCCACGGCCGTCCACACGCTCTTCAGGTAGTCCCCCGGGTCCGGCACCCAGTTGTCGGAGAAGCCGAAGTACTTGCGCGTGTTGGCGTTGTAGACGGACTTGCGCACCAGCGGCACCATCGGCCCGTAGCGCCGCTCCGCCTCGCGGTTGATGTCGGTCAGGTCGAGCACCTGCGGTTCGAAGGCCGACGGCGGCGACAGGAAGAAGAAGAGGTCGTGGCCCTGCTGCGCCGCGACCTCCGCGTTCGCCCGGGGGACGATGTCGGCGAAGGAGATGTGGTCGACCGTCACCTGGATCCCCTTCTCCCGTCCCCACCGCTCCGCCCAGGGGTCGAACCAGGTGTCGAAGGCCGGGACGAAGTGGCTCCACGTCAGGATGCGCAGTGTGCGCGGCTGGGCGCGGACGATGGTGGGACCGAAAACCGCCGTGCCGGTGGCGGCGAGCCCTGCCCCGGCCGCACCCGCCACCGCCAGTTTCAGGAAGTCGCGGCGGGAGAGGCGTCGCCAGCGCCCGTCCGCGACCTTGACCCACTTCTCCTGCGGCTCACTCACTCCCCACCCACCTCCTCGATCCATCGGTGTGGACCGCAGATGCTCCCCGAGGACCGCCGACCGTCGGGACCGCCCTGCCCGACGGCCACGGCCCGCAGCGCCAAGTCGCCTGACAAGCCCGACACAACGGGATTTTTTAGCAAGTATAGAGGGAACCGGCGGGCATTGACAACGACGGCGCCCGCGAGGGATGGGAGCGACGCGCGGCCGGACACCTGGTGCCCCCAGCGGGATTCGAACCCGCGTTACCGGCTTGAAAGACCGGGGTCCTAGGCCTGGCTAGACGATGGGGGCCAAGCAGCAGGACACATTCTCAGTATACCATCGACGCCGCCCGTGCGGGCTCGCTGCCCACGACACCGTGGCGGGCCGCCCCGCCTCCGGGCCGACCCGCTACCGCGCGTGGCGGACCACGAACGCCAGGATCTCCCGCCGCACCGCCGGCCCGTGGCGCGTCCCGAAGAGGTAGGTCCCGTGGGCGGCGGTGGGGTAGAGGCGCAGCGTCTTGGGCGGGGGCGTGCGCGCGTACATCGTCCGCACGCTGGTGGCGAACGGCTCGTCCCGGCTCCCGGCGATGAAGAGCTTGGGCGCACGCAGCGCCGCCAGGTGCGGCCGCACGTCCAGGCCCCGGAAGCGCATGCCGCTCGCCACCACGACGATCCCCTGCACCGGCCGCTCCGCGGCCGCGCGCAGCGAGACCGTACCGCCCATGCTCGCGCCCACCAGGACCACCGGGCGGTCCGCGCCCCGCCGCCGGACCAGGTCGACCGCCGCCACCGCGTCGCGCCAGGTCTGGGCGATGACGAAGCGGCCCGCCGACCGGCCAATTCCCCGGTAGTCGTAGGTCAGGGCGGTGAGCCCGCGCCGCGCGGCCGCCTCCGCCAGGTCGAACCAGATGCGCTGGTCGGTCCCGTACATGTGGGAGAAGATCACGACGCCCCACCCCGTGCCGAAGGCATGGCCGCGGAGGAGCACCCCGTCGTCGGTGCGGAAGGCGATCGCCTCCCGGGCCAGGACCGGGGCGGCCAGCACCCCCACGGTGGCCAGCAGGAGCAGCCCGCCCGCCCACCCCCACGCCGCACGCGCGCGGCGCCGCAGGCGCCCGGCACCCCCCGGGGCGCGGCCGCTCACAGCACCCCCCGGATCTTGCCGCCGTCCACCTGGATCACCGTCCCCGTGACGAAGCTGGCCTGCTCGGAGGCCAGGAAGGCCACCACCGCGGCGAACTCCTCCGGCCGCCCCAGCCGTCCCAGCGGCAGGTCCCCGGTCCACAGGCGCCGCGTCGCCTCCTCTTCCGAGATCCCCTGGCGCGCCGCCATCGTGCGGGTGAGCGCCACCAGCCGGTCCGTGGCGATCGGCCCCGGACAGACGGTGTTCACCAGGATGTTGTCAGGGCCCAGCTCGTCGGCCAGCGTCTTCGTCAGCCCCGCCACGGCCAGGCGCACGCTGTTGCTGAGGACGAGGCCGGGCAGGGGCTGCTTCATCACGTAGGAGGTCACGGCGATGATCCGTCCCCACCGCCGCTGACGCATCCCCGGGATGACGGCCCGGCAGAGGCGCACGACGCTGAGCAGGGTGAGGCGGACGGCCTCCTCCCACGCCGCGTCGTCCACCTCGAGGAAGGTCCCCGCGGGCGGGCCGCCGGCGTTGGCCACCAGGATCTCCACGGGGCCCAGCCGTGCCGCCGCCTCTTCCGCGGCCCGGGTGGCCCCTTCCGCGGTGGCCACGTCCGCGACGATGTCCACCGCCTCGCCGCCGACGCCGCGCACCTCGGCCACCGCTGCCCGCAGCGCCTCGGCCGAGCGTGCGGCCAGCGCCACTCGGGCCCCCTCCCGCCCCAGCGCCACCGCCACGGCCCGTCCCAGGCCGCGGCTCGCGCCGGTGACCAGCGCCACCCGTCCCCGGATCCCCAGGTCCATCCCTGCCCCTCCCACCTGTTGCTCTCGCCACTGGTGACTGGACCCGCAGACGCACGCCGAGAGGGACGCCTGCCGCGCCCCGCGCGGCCTACGGCCAGAGGAGGAAGGCGCGGAGCGCCCGTCTGCGGGATTTGGCCAGGGGGATGAGGGTTTCCTGTGCGTCGTCGAGCAGGAGGCTGTGGGCGTCGCGCGACCAGGCGACGATCCGCCGCACGCGGCGCAGGTTCACCAGGTAGGCGCGGTGGCAGCGGAAGAAGCCGTGGGGCGCGAGCAGCTGCTCCAGGCGCCCGAGCGGGACGCGTGCCCGCAGCGACCCGTCCTCCAGCCGGAAGGTGACCACGGCGCCGTCGGCCCGCGCCGCCAGCACGTGGCGCACCGCGATGAGGCGGTGCTCCCCATTCACGCGCAGGCACAGCCGGTCCGGCGCGGCGCCGCCGTGGGCGGCCAGTGGCTCTCCTGCCCCGCGCAGGCGCGCCAGCGCCCGCCCCAGCCGGTCGAGGGTGGGGGGTTTGACCAGGTAGTCCACTGCCGGCACGTCGTAGGCGGGGAGCGCGTAGTCCGGAAACCCGGTGACGAAGACGACCGGGATCCCGGCCTGCCGGCAGCGATCCCCCACCGCCAGCCCGTCCAGGTCGGGGAGCCGGATGTCGAGGAAGGCGGCGTCGACCGGCCGGTGCGCCAGCACGGCCAGCGCCTCCGCACCGGTGCTGGCCTCGGCCACGACCGCGTGCCCCAGGTCGCGGAGCAGCCGGCCGAGCAGCCGGCGCCCCGCTGCCTCATCGTCCACCACGAGGGCCCGCATCGACCCCTCCGCGCCCCTGCGCCGCACGCGGCCCGCACCCCTCCGGCCACCCCGGCGGTCCCGCCGCTGCGGCTGCCGTCGCGCCGGCCTCCTCATACGGCAGGCTCACCACCGCCAGCCACCCGCGGCCGCGACGGCGCACCACGCGCACCGCGCCCTGCCGTCCGTACGCCAGGCGCAGGCGGCGGCGCACGTTGCGCAACGCCACCCCCAGGCCGGGCCGTGGCCGCGCTTCGCCGGGCGAGGCCGGCTCCGCTCGATCCCCGCCGGCGGCCCTCCCGTCGGCGACCACCGGGAACCCGTCGTCGGCCACCAGGAGGAGCAGCCGATCGCGCCGCCGGCAGGCGTGCACCTCCACGGTGCCGCCGAACGGCCGGACGCTCACCCCGTGGACCACGGCGTTCTCGACCAGCGGCTGGAGGACGAGCGGCGGGATGACCGCCGTGAGCGTCTCAGGGGCGATGGCCAGCCGGGTGCGCAGCCGCGGCCCCAGACGCACCCGCTCCAGGGCCAGGTAGGTGAGGACGACCTCGACCTCGTGCCGCAGCGGGACGACCGTGGCCGGGGTGAGCCGGGCCTGCACGTAGCCGGCCAGCAACCCGATGAGGTGTTCGGCGAGGCGGGGGTGGGTCCCCACCCAGAGCTGGACCGCCGTGAGGGCGTTGCAGAGGAAGTGGGCGTGGATCTGCTCCACCGCAGCGGCCGCATCCGCGGCAGACCACACGCTTCCCTCGCACCCGGCCATGCCCCCTCCCCGACCCTGGCGGGCCACCCTCCCCTTCCCCGCGGTCACCCGGAGACCATGGCAGGCTCGCGCGACCCGGCGCTCGGGGGAACAGGCACCGCTCGCGCCCCGGCCGCCGGCCGGTGGGAAGGGGCACCTGCTGCAGGACGCCGGCGCCGCGGCTTGCCGTTCGGGGAGAGCCCGTCGGGGTGCTCCACCGCCAGGGCCGCGCGCAGCCGGCGGATGGCCCGCTCCTGGAGCTCCGATGCGCGCGTCATGGAGATGCCGAAGCAGGCCGCCACCTCGCGCAGGCGCAGGCCGTGGCCGAAGCGCAGGGCCAAAAGCCGCCGGTGGCGCTCGGGGAGCGCGCGCCAGGCCCGCGCCACCTCGACCCGCAGCTCCTCGGCCAGCAGGACCTCCTCGGGCTGTCCCTCGTGGCCTGTCAGCAGGGCGGCTGCCTCGAGCGGGACGAGGTGGGGCGGTGCCACGGCCACCGTCGTCCCCGGACGGAGGGCCGCCCGCCGCTGGCGGCGCAGGCTGCGGGGGAGCGGGTCGCGCCCGCGCAAGCCGTCGAGGATGGCCCCCCGGATGCGGTAGGTCGCATAGGTGCTGAAGTCGACGCCGCGGGACGGGTCGAACCGCCCGATCGCCTCGAGCAACCCCACGACCCCGTCGTGGACGAGGTCGTCCACCTCGACCGACGGCGGCAACGTCTGCGCCACGCTCCGGGCGATCCCCCGGACGAGCGCGAGCAGCGTCTCCGCCGCCGGGGGCGTCTGTTGGCCCGCGCCGCTCCGCGCGTCGCTCCCCGGCTCTCCCACGCCTGGTGACCTCTCGTCGGTGTGAGGCCATGCTCGCACCCCCTGCTCTCCGCGGTCTCACTGTGACGCACAACCGGCCGGAAGGGCGCCACGAGCGGCCGCACTACGGCGGCAGGCGGCAGCTCTGCAGGCGAGCCGGACGACCGGGCCAGGCCGGTGACAGGAGCGACCGGGCCGGGCCGCTGACGGGAGAGCGGTCAGGCGATTACGGGGGGAGGAGGCGTACGTCCAGCGCCGCGCCGTCGAGGACGGCCAGGGCGCCGGCGATCTCATCGCGGCCCATGGTGCAGTTCACGACCGTCGTGGCCCCCAGGCGGGCGACGCCGGGCGACTCGTGGACGTGGCCGCAAAGGTGCAGCCGCGGCTGCCAGCGCTCGATCAGCGCGCGCACCGCCGGTGAGCCGATGTGCCGGCCGGTGCCCACGCGGTCCAGCACGCCGGCGGGAGGCTCGTGGGTCACCAGCACGTCGCAGGGCCCGGCCGCGGCCGCCTCGGGGCCGGCGAAGGTCACGCCACCGATGACCCGGGTGGCCTCGCCGAGGAGGACCCCGCGCCGCCGCATCGCCTCCACGGTGTGGGCGTCGTCCATGTTCCCCGCCACGGCCACGATGGGCACGTCCAGGGCCTCCAGCAGCTCGAGGGCCTCGTACCCGCTGCCGGCGTGGGTCAGGTCTCCCGCAAGACAGAGGACGTCGGGGCGGTGCTCGGCGACCAGTGCCCGCACCCGCGCCACGCGGTTCGACCGTCCGTGGAGGTCGGCGCAGGCCAGGATCCGCACGGCCTGTATGATAGCAAGGGCGCGGTCTCGGCTGGCCCGAGGAGGAGGGCGCGATGCGACGCACCGTGGACGGGGTGACGCTGGGCTACGACCTGGAAGGGCGCGGCGAGCCCCTCCTCTTCCTGCACGGTTTCCCCCTCCACCGGGGCATGTGGCGGCCGCAGATCGCCGCCCTGCGCGACCGGTTCCAGGTGCTCACCGTGGACCTGCGCGGTTTCGGGGAGTCCTCCGTGAGCGACGAGGTGACGCTGGCGCAGCTCGCCGCCGACGTGGTGGCGCTCATGGCGGACCTCGGCATCGCGCGGGCCGCCGTAATCGGCCTCTCCATGGGTGGCTACGTGGCCTTCCGGCTGCTGGAGCAGGCGCCGACTTTCGCCACCCGGCTCGTCCTCGCCGACACGCGAGCCGAGCCCGACACCGACGAGGGCCGGGCGCGCCGCCTGGCGCTGGCCGCACGGGTGGCGCAGGAGGGCCGGGAGGCGATGCGCGACTTCGTCGCGGGCCTCGTCGGGCCGACGACCCGGGCCCGCCGCCCCGAGGTGGTCGCCACCGTGGAAGCCCTGGCCGCCGCCGCCGACCCGCGGGCGCTCGTGGCCACGCTCCACGCCCTGGCCGCGCGCCCCGACAGCCGGCCGCTCCTCTCCCGCATCACCGTCCCCACGCTGGTCATCGTGGGGGCGGAAGACACGATCACCCCGCCCGAGACCGCCCGCGCCATGGCCGACGCCATTCCGCACAGCCGCCTGGTCGTGCTGCCGGAGGCAGGGCACCTGAGCAACCTGGAAACCCCGGAGGCGTTCACGGCCGCGCTGCGGACCTTCCTCGAGACGACGGCCGGGTGATGCGGCCAGGCGGCGGCCGGGCGCGGCGAGACGACAACCGGGCGCGGCGAGACGGCGGCGGGGTGACGCGGCTTCCGCGGGGGTCTAGCGCAGGTCGAGCGGGACGTAGGCCCGGCGCTGCGGACCGATGTACTCGGCGCGCGGCCGGATGAGGCGGTTGTCGCCGTACTGCTCGAGCACGTGGGCGGTCCAGCCGCTGATGCGGCTGACCGCGAAGACCGATGTGAACAGGTCCATGGGGATCCCCATGGCGTGGTAGGTGGCGGCGGAGTAGAGGTCGACGTTGGGGTAGAGGCCCTTCTCCTCCCGCACCACCTCCTCCAGCGCCCGGGTCAGCTCGAACCAGGTCAGGTCGCCGGCCCGTGCTCCCAGTTCCCGGGCCAGGCGGCGGAGGTGCCGGACCCGCGGGTCCTCGGTGCGGTAGACGCGGTGGCCGAAGCCGGGGATCTTCTCCTTGCGCTCCAGCTTCGCGTGGACGACCTCGCGCACCCGCTCCAGACGGCCGATCTCCTGCAGGACGCGCATGACCTCCTCGTTGGCCCCGCCGTGGAGCGGTCCCTTGAGCGTCCCCACCGCCGAGGTGACGGCGGCGTACATGTCGGAGAGGGTGGCGGCGGTGACGCGCGCGGCGAAGGTGCTGGCGTTCAGCTCGTGGTCGGCGTGGAGGATGAGGGCGACGTCCATCGCCCGTGCCAGCTCCGGCTCGGGCTCACGGCCGAAGAGCATGGCCAGGAAGTCGGCGGCGTGCCCGCGGGTGGGGGTGGGAGCGACCGGGTCGAGTCCCTGGCGCAACCGGTGGAAGGCGGCCACCACCGTGGGGAACTGTGCCACCAGCCGCCCGGCGATGCGCCGCGCCGCCTCCCCCGCCGGCGCACGCCCGTCCGGATCCAGGGCCCCGAGCGCCGAGGTGGCCGTGCGCAGCGCGTCCATGGGGTCGGCGTCGGCCGGCAGCACCCGCAGCACCCGCAGCGCCCCGTCGGGGAGGGCCCGGGCCTCCCCCAGCTCGCGACGCAGCGCCGTGAGCTGGGCCCGCGTGGGCAGCTCGCCGTGCCAGAGGAGGTAGACGACCTCCTCGAAGGTGCTGTGCTCGGCGAGGTCGTGGATGTCGTACCCGCGGTAGAGGAGGCGGCCCTCCTGACCGTCGACGAAGGAGATGGCGGAGGCCGCCGCGACGACCCCTTCCAGCCCGGCCTGAACCTGCGGACGCGCCCCCTGCGACACGCGGTGTCCCTCCTTGGCGAATCTAGCGTAGGGAGGGCCTCTGGGGCTGTCAACGGAAGTGGCGCCGGCGGGATCGGCCACCGGGACGGGGGCACCGGGGACACCCGGCCGGAGTCACCCGAGCGCCAGCACGGTCTGGCGCACCTCGAGCGCCGCGGCCGTCTGGCGCACCCGGCCGTCTGCCGAGTGCGGCAGCACCGCCTCACGTCGCCCAGGCGCCCCCATGCGCGGGCGCGCCCCGCGGCCCGCAGTGGCCGCGGGACGGGCTGACGCCTGCGGGGACGCGCTGAACCCGGCACGCGCCTTCAGCGCAGCCACGACCTCGCGCACGCGCCGCTGGTAGCTCCGGGGTGCGTACGTCCCCCGGTAGAGCCGCTCGTACTCCGGGACCAGCGCCGGCCGCCGCTGCGTCAGGTAGGCGAAGAAGGCCTCGCGCGTCACCTCGCCCAGGTAGAGCGTGTTGGTGGAGAGCGCCCTGGCCCCGTAGCGCCGCGCCGCCTCGACCACCGCGGCCAGCTGCTCCTCGCGGTCGGTGATGCCGGGGAGCACAGGGGCGAGGAGCACGCCCACCGGGATGCCGGCGTCGGCCAAGCGTGCCATGGCCTCCAGCCGCCGCTGGGGCGGGGGCGCGTCGGGTTCCAGCTCCCGGGCCAGGACCGGGTCGACGGTCGTCACGGTGAAGTAGACGAAGGCACCCGGGCCGGCGGCCAGCTGCGCCAGGACGTCCACGTCCCGCACGGCCATCGTCGACTTCGTCACCAGCGCCGCGGGGGTGTCGAAGTCGCGCAGGGCTTCCAGGATGCGGCGGGTGAGGCGGTAGGCGCCCTCAGCGGGCTGGTACGGGTCGGTGGCGGTGCCGATGTGCACCTGTTCCCGCCGCCAGGTGGGGCGTGCCAGCTCCCGGCGCAGGACCTCCGGGGCGTTCACCTTCACGAAGATGCGCGAGGACCACTGCCCCACGCCGTCCTGGTCGAGGTACCAGTGGGTGACCCGCGCAAAGCAGTAGGTGCAGGCCATCTGGCACCCCCGGTAGGGGTTGATGGACCAGCGGAAGGGCATGCCGCGGACGCGGTTGAGGACGGATCTCACCCTGACCTCGACCCACTGCACCCGTGGAGTCGACCGCTCGCCGACGGGGTGGAAGAGGCGGGGCATAACCGTCGGCGGGGAACTCACGGCGACCGGCGGGCCTGCCTCCGCCGCGCGCCCGTTCAGCGCCGCCTCCTCCGCCGCGGCCGCGAAGACCGGGAGCCCGTGAGGCTCGGCCGCAGTCGGCTCAAGAGGCTGAGTGATTGGGTGATGATACACGGCGACCGGGATCTCCCTCAAAAACAGCCTATCACGAACATATGTTCGTAGTCAAGGGCAGGCCAGGCTTCCGGGTAGGCGCAGCCGGGCCGCGTAGGCGTGGCCCGGCAACCCCTCGATCTCGGCCAGGCGGGCCGCCACGGGGACCAGCGCGGCGGCCCCGGCTGGAGAGACCTCGAGGTAGGGGGCGACGCGCAGGAAGTGCCCCACCCAGAGGCCCGAGGCGAAGCGGGCCGCGCCCCCTGTGGGCAGGACGTGGGTGGGGCCGACGCCGTAGTCCCCGAAGACCTCCGCACTGCTCGGTCCCACGAAGAGGGCCCCGTAGGCGGTGAGCCGCTCCGCCAGCGGGGCCGGGTCGCGCAGGTGGAGCAGGACGTGCTCGGGAGCCAGGCGGTCCACGACGCTCGCGGCTTCCACGACGTCGGCCACCAGGATCACCTCTCCGTGCCCCTCCCAGGCCCGGCGGGCCGCCGCCTCGGCGGGCATCGTGCGGAGGCGCCCGGCGACCACCTCCACTACCGCCTGCGCCAGCCGCTCCTCGGTGGTGACCAGGACCGCCCGGGCGTCGGGGTCGTGCTCCGCCTGGGCCAGCAGGTCGGCGACGACGAGCTCGGGGGCCGCGCTCCCGTCGGCCACCACGCACACCTCGGAGGGGCCGGCGAGGAGGTCCACGCCGACGGTGCCATAGACCTGCCGCTTCGCCTCCACCACGTAGCGGTTGCCCGGACCCACGACGACGTCGACCGGGGCGACCGTGCCCGTGCCGTAGGCCAACGCGGCCACCGCCTGCGCACCGCCCATGCAGTAGATCTCGTCGGCGCCGGCGAGAGCCATGGCGGCGACGGTCACGGGGTGGATCTCGCCGTCGGGGCCGGGCGGGGCGCAGGCCGCCACCCGCCGCACCCCGGCGACGCGCGCCGGCACGATGGTCATGAGCGCGGTGGAGGGGAGCGGGTGGCGTCCCCCCGGCACGTAGCACCCGGCCGCCCCGACCGGGAGGAGGCGGTGGCCCGCCCGCACCCCGGGCTCCACCTCGACCTCCAGAGGGCGCAGCGCCTCGCGCTGGCTCCGGGCGAAGGCGGCGATGTGGTCGTGCGCCCACTCCAGGGCCTCGCGGAGGGGTGGGTCGAGGGCGTCCAGCGCGGCCAGGGCCGCCTGGCGGGGGACGACCGGCGAGGGACGGTCGACGCCGTCGAGGCGCCGCGTGTGCTCGCGCACCGCTGCATCCCCGCGGGCGCGGACGTCCGCCAGGATGCCGGCCACGACCTGCGCGACCTCGTCGGGACCCGGATGGGGGGCCGGGGCTTTGAACCAGACCGGGCTCATCGCTCGGCGGCCGGCCCGCGCTGCCCGCCCGGATGCGGCCGGGCCGACCGGCTCACAGGCTCACGCCTCGCCGGTGGCCGAGGCGAGGGCCTCCTCCAGGGAGTCGAAGGTGGGCAGGGCCTCGTGCGCCCCGGCGATCTCCAGGATCCGCCGCAGCACGCTCCCCGGGGGTGCCACCACCAGCAGGCGCTGGCGCATCGTGGCCAGGCGGTCGGCGGCGCGCAGCAGCGCCCGCACCCCTTTGCTGTCGAAGTAGACCGCCCGCACCAGCGAGACCACCACCGCGCCGTACTCGGCCCGGGCGGCCCGGTCGAGCGCCGCCTCGAGCTCGTGCGCGTTGGTCAGGTCGACCTCGCCGCTCACCTGCACCACCGGCACGCCCCGCTCGTGCTCGACGCCGAACTCCCCCTGCGCCGTCATCCCCGCCCTCCCCGCATCGCACACCGCCCACCGCCACCGCCCCGTTCCCCGCCACCGACCTTTGCTAGGGGGCCGGCGCGGGGGCGCCGGCAAGCGCCAGCTCCAGGTGCACCCGCGTCCCCCGCGCACCCGGCGCCACCTCCGCCCGGTCCACCAGCGCCCGCATGATGGCGAGGCCGCGGCCGCCCCCGTCCGCGCGGGCCGGGCGCCACCGCCCCTCGTCTTCCACGACCACGTGCAGCGCTCCCGCCTCGACCGTCGCCTGGACGCGCAGCGGACCGGGGGTGATGCCGTAGGCGTGCTCGACGACGTTGTTCACCGCCTCGCCCACGGCGATCTGCAGCGCCCCGCTGCGCTCCGGCGGGAGGCGGATCGCTTCGGCCAGTTGCTTCAGCGCCTGGCGCACCAGCGGGACGGCGCCGGGGATGGCCGGCAGGGTCAGGGTGAAGTGCGAGAGCGGGACCTGCGCCACGGTGAGGGCCACCAGCGCGATGTCGTCGGGCGGCCGGCGGTCGCCGAGGACCTGGGTCACGATGAGGCGGGCCCGGTCGGCGGCCGGGTCGTCCCGCGCCGCCGCCGCCGCACGGAGGAGCGCCTGCTCGCCGTCGACCGGGTTGCGGTCCAGCTCGATGAGGCCGTCGGTGTAGACCACGAGGAGGTCCCCCGGTTCGAGCACCACCTGGTGGTCCCGGAACTGCCCGCCCAGGCGGATCCCCAGCGGGAGCCCGCCGGCGGGGAGCAGGCGCACACCACCCGAGGCGCTCGCCAGCACCGGCCCGGGGTGGCCGGCCGCGGCGTAGGTCAGGGTGCGGGTCACCGGGTCGAGCACCCCGAACAGGACCGTGGCCATGCTCTCGGGGCTGCTCAGGTGGAGGAGCCGGGCGGCGCGGGTCAGGACGGCGGAGGGCTGCTCCTCGTCCCAGGCGGCCGCGCGGAGGGCCTGGCGGACCTGACCCATCGTCACCGCCGCTTCGACGCCCTGTCCGGTCACGTCCCCGATGGAGAGCGCCAGCGCGCCGTTGGGCAGCCAGAAGGCGTCGTACCAGTCCCCGCCGACCTCGGCGGCGGTCCCCCCCGGCAGGTAGGCGGCGTGCAGCCACAGCCCGGGCACCTGAGGGAGCTCCGCCGGCAAGAAGGCCTGCTGCAGGGTGCGGGCGACGAAGTGCTCCCGCTCAAAGAGGCGGGCGTTGTCGACGGCGATGCCGGCGCGGCGGGCCAGCTCCTCGGCCAGGGCGACGTCCTCGTCCGCAAAGCCTCTCCCCGACTCCGCCATGGCCAGGGTGATGGCGCCCAGCACCCGGCCGCGGGCGATGAGGGGGACGGCCAGGACGGCGCGGAGCTGCAGGTCGCGGGCGAGCTGCAGGGCCGCCTCGTCCGAGGCGACGGTGCGCAGCCACTCCTCCGTGACCTCGGGCACCAGCACCGTGCGGCCGGAGGCGATGGCCCTGGCGAGCGGCGAGGCGGCGGTAGGGGCGACGGCCGGCTCGCGGCTCAGGAGGCTGCGCACCCGTTCCTCCCGCTGCGGGTCGCGATGGGCGACGTCCAGGCGCCGCACGGTCCCGTCCTCCTCGAGGGTGTGGACGACGCACCAGTCGGCTACCTGCGGCACGACCAGGCGCGCCAGCCGGCGCAGGGTCGTGGCGTAGTCGAGGGAGGCGGCCAGCAGACTGCTCGCCTCGGCGAGGAAGGCCAGGCGGGCGCGGGCCTGCTCGACCGCCACCCGGGTCTCGCGCTCCCGCTGGGCCGCCCGGCGCGCCTCCCGGTAGAGCCGGGCGTTGTCCACCGCCACGGCGGCGCGCTCGGCCAGTTGCCGGGCCACCGCCAGCTCCGTCGGGGTGTAGGTGCGCCCCGAGTCACCGAAGACGAGGGCGATGGCCCCGAAGGTCCGGCCGCGGGCGCGCAGGGGGACGACCAGGAGGGAGCGCGTGCCGAGCGCCCGGTAGAGGGCGACCTCCTCGCTGTCGGCCGGCGCCCGGACGACCGTCTCTGCGGTGGCCTGGGGGAGGAGGACCGGCTCGCCGCGCCGGATCGCCTCCACCACCGGCGCCTTGGGCGCCGCCCGGACGTGGAGCAGCTGCTGGACCAGCGTCCGCCGCGCCGGGTCGGCGTGGGCCACGGCCAGGCGCCGGGGCCGCTCCGTGCCGGGCTCGAGGACGTAGACGCTGCACCAGTCGGCCAGGGACGGGACGACCAGCTCGGCCAGACGGGCCAGCGTCTTGCGGTAGTTGAGCGAGCCGGCCAGCAATCCCGACGCGTCGGCGAGGAAGCGCAGCGCCGCCTCGCCCTGCTTGCGGTCCGTGACGTCGCGCACGACCACGATGAAGCGCACGGTGCTCTCCGCACGCAGCCGCCGGACCCCCACCTCGAGCTCCACGCGTCGGCCGTCCTTGCGCAGGATGGCCGTCTCGTAGTGGTCCTCGGTGGGCTGGTCGGCCAGCGCCCGGGCCAGGTGCGCCTCCAACACCGGCCGCTGGTCCGGGGCGGCCAGGGCCAGGACCGACGGGAGGGCCTGGAGCTCCTCGACGGTGTACCCGCTGAGCCGGGCGCACGCCTCGTTGGCGTAGACGACGCGCTCGCCCTCCAGGATGAGGAACCCCTCCCCCACCTCCCCGAGGGCGCGCAGCAGCGCCTCGTACAGCTCGGTCTGGCGGCGCAGCGCCTCCTCGGCGCGCTTGCGCTCTCCGACGTCGCGGGCGATCCCCGCCACCGCCACCGGGCCCGCGGGGCCCTCCACCAGGCGCGTGTGCACCTCCAGGGTGCGCCGGCTCCCGTCGCGCGCCAGGACGTCCAGCTCGTAGCGCGTCGCCCCGCCCACCGCGAGTTTGCGCTGCACCATCTGCCGGGCCCGCTCCCGGTGCTCAGGAGCCACCAGCTCGAAGATGTTCCGCCCGAGGAGCTCCTCCGGGGTGGCCCCCAGCAGGCGCGCCCCCGCGGCGTTCACCGAGAGGAGAGTACCGGTCAGGTCGTGGGTGTAGACGGCGTCGGTGGCGTTCTCCACCAGGTCCCGGAACCACTCCTCGCTGCGGCGCAGCGCCTGGGCGGCGGCCTCGCGGTCGACCGCGGCGGCGAGCACGTAGGCGGCGCTGCGCAGCACGTGCACCTCGTCCAGCGTGAAGCGGCGCACGTGCGCGGTGTAGACGCCCAGCACGCCGAACGGCCGCTCCGGCCCGGGGACGGGGACGCTCATCCCGCTGCGCACCCCGTGGGCCTGCAGGAGCGGGGTGGCGGCGAAGCGGCGCTCACCGCCGTAGTCCTCGACGACCACGGCATCGCCGGCGAGCAGGGTGAACCCGGCCTGGGTCCCGGGCCCCGCATCCACCGTGGCCTCCCCCGCCACCTCCGGACGCCACCCGAGGCCGGCCCGCCGGCGCAGGGCCCGGCCGTCGGGGAGCCACTCCAGGACCTCGACGTACTGGACGTCCAGCGCCCGGGCGAGGAGCTCGGCTGCGGCCTGGAGGAGGTCGTCGAGCGCCCCGCCCACGAGCCGGAGGTCTCGGCGCCGGAGGGTCATGCGGGAGCGCCGCTCGGCTCGCGCACGCGGGCCACGCCGTAGATGTCGCCGTACTTGCTCCAGAGGTACTCCAGGTACGGCTCCAGGGTGACCGGCCGGCCGGTGGCCCGCTCCAGCAGCTCCCGCGGCAGGAACTTGCGCCCGTGACGGTGGACGTGCTCCCGCAGCCAGCCGAGCAGCGGGGCGAACGCGCCCTGCTCGATCTGCGCCTCCAGGTCGGGCAGCGCGGCGCGCGCCGCGGCGAAGAGCTGCGCGGAGATGACGTTCCCCAGCGTGTAGGTGGGGAAGTAGCCGATGGACCCCTGCGCCCAGTGGATGTCCTGGAGGACGCCGTCGGTGTCGGTCGCGGGCGCGCGCCCCAGGTACTCGAGCATCTTGGCCCGCCACACCTCCGGCAGCTCCGCGGTGCGCACGGCGCCCTCCAGCAGCGCCACCTCCAGGTCGAAGCGCAGGATGATGTGCAGGTTGTAGGTGACCTCGTCCGCCTCGGTGCGGATCAGGCCCGGCTCGACCAGGTTCACCGCCCGGTAGAAGGTCTCCACGTCGACGTCCCGCAGCGCCTCCGGGAAGTGCTCCCGGAGGGTGGGGAAGTAGCGGCGCCAGAAGGCCCGGCTGCGCCCCACCAGGTTCTCCCACAGCCGCGACTGCGACTCGTGCATCCCCAGGCTGGCCCCGCGGGCGAGCGGGGTGCGGGCCAGGGCGGGGTCGGTCCCCTGCTCGTAGAGGGCGTGGCCGGTCTCGTGGAAGATGCTGAAGATCCCCGTGGGCAGGTAGCGGCGATGGTACCGGGCCGTGATGCGCACGTCGTCCCGCCCGGCGCCGCTGGCGAAGGGGTGCGGGGCCCGGTCCAGCCGGCCCCGCTCCCAGTCGTAGCCGAAGGCGGAGGCGACCGCCCGCCCGAACGCCTCCTGGCGCGCCTCGTCGTACTCCCGCCGCAGGAACGCGGCGTCGACCACGGCCCCGCGCCGGTCGATGGCCCGCACGAGGGGCACCGTGGCCTCCCGCAGCTGGTGGAAGAGCGTCCGCACCTCGGCGGCGGTCATGCCCGGCTCGTAGGGGTCGAGGAGGGCGTCGTACGGGTGGTCCTGGTAGCCCACGTAGTCCGCCGTGCGCCGGGCGTAGGTGACCATCTGCTCCAACCACGGCGCGAACGCGGCGAAGTCGTCCGCCGGCCGGGCCCGCCGCCAGACCTCCACGCTGAGGGCCGCCGCCCGCGCCCGCTCCGCCACGAACTCCGCAGGCAGGCGCAGGGCCCGGTCCAGGTCGCGCCGGACCACCCGCACCAGGCGCGCCTCGTCGCTGTCGGGGTCCAGCCCGTCGACCTCGCGCTCCGCCGCGGCCAGCAGTTCCCGCGTCTGCGCGCTGGTGAAGAGCTCGTGGGCCAGCCGGCCCAGCGTGGCGCGTTGCTCCGCCCGGGTCCGGCCCGCCCCGGGCGGCATGCAGGTCTGCTGGTCCCACCCCAGGATGGCCAGCGCCCCGTGGATGTCGACGATCGGCGCCAGGTGCTCGCGCAGGCGCTGGACGGCAGGTGTGGTCTCGTGCATGACTCCACTCCTCTGCGGCGTGCGGGGTCCGTCAGCGGTGGTCCGGGGAGGGTGCAGCCGGCCCCGCCTCAGGATGCCCTGTCGGGACGATCCCTGCAACCGCCCGCAGGCGCTCCCACCACCCGCCCGCCTCGACGTCGGAGAGGTCGAAGACCATGAGCCCGGCGGTGTGGCGGAGCGCCGCCCGCAGCGCCGCCGCGCCCGCGGCGGGATCGTCCCGGTAGAGGTCCAGCCACACGCTGCCGATCACCGGCACCTGCCCGGCGACCGCACGCGCCAGCCGGGCCCCGCCGGTCACCGAGCGCCACCAGGCGCTGCCCTGCGGCCGCGCTTCCCAGGGGGAGACGGCGCGATAGTAGAGCCCCGCCAGGACGTAGTCGAGGTGCGGCAGGAGGGTGGCCGCCTCCCAGGCGGGACTCCACCAATCGGTCCGGCCGGCGGGACGGGCCGCCGCGCCGCTCCCCCAGTTCTGTCCCGTGCGGTAGGCCTCCGGATACCAGGCCCCCACGTAGTAGCCCAGGGGGATGTCCGGCCGCAGCGCCCTGGCCAGGGCCCGTGCCGCCCGGACGAACGCCGCGATGACCCCGGCCCGCCACGCCACCCACTCGGCAAAGCGCGGGCCGGGGGTGAGGCGGACTCCGGACGGGTCTACGGACGGACCCGCCTGCCAGGTCAGCACCTCGTCGGGCCAGCGCGCCACCGGACGCCCGGTGGCGGCCTCGAAGCGCGCTCTGGAGAGGTCGGAGAAGTCGGCGGTGAGGTCGGGGTAGCGGGCCCGGTCGAGCACCAGCCCGTCCAGCGGGTAGCGGCTGAGGACCTCCCAGATCACGGCGAGCTCGTAGAGCTGCACCTCGGGGTGGGCCGGGTTGGCGAAGACGATGGCCTCGCCCGCCTCCGCCGCGGGGACGAGGCGGGTGCCGTCCGGCCCCGGCTGGACGTGCACCGCCTGCCACCCCGGGCGCTCCAGCGCCGGCCCCTGCCCGGTCCAGGTCAGCCCCTCCCCGAAGGCGTTCACCGCCACGTGCACCCGCAGCCCCGCGGCGTGCGCCTCGCGGACCAGCACCGCCAGGGCGTCGTGGTCGGCCGGGTACCACGCCGCCGGCGGCGGGTAGCCCGCGCGCGGCAGGCGCGAGGTGCGGATGTGGGGGGCGAAGGCCGAGTCGTAGAGGACGAAGCCCCAGGCGTTCTTCGCTTCCGGGATGAGCGTGTCGAACCCCGCCGCCTGCGCCCGGGCCACGATGGCCCGGATCCCCTCGACGGTGCTCAGCGCCCGGAGGTTGGCCGAGACCTCGATCCACAGCGCGCGGCGCGGCAGCGTCCCCGGGGCGGCGGTGGATGGGGGGAGCGGCAGGGCGAGGACCAACGCGAGGGAGGCGCAGCGCAGGAGGCAGAGGCAACGACGCGGCGCCCGCCGCCCCGGGGGACCGATGGCCATCGTCCGGCGTCGGGCCCCGCCATCACGGCGGCCCTCCCCGGCGACGGGCCAGGTCTTCGAAGCGGTTGAACTCCTTCTGGAAGTAGAGCTCCACCTTGCCGGTGGGGCCGTTGCGGTGCTTCTCCACCCGGATCTCGGCGATGTTCTTCCGGTCGGTGTGCTCGTTGTAGTAGTCCTCCCGGTAGATGAAGAGGACGAGGTCCGCCACCTGTTCCAGTTCCCCCGTCTCCCGCAGGTGGGAGAGCTGGGGGCGCTTGTCCGCGCTCATCTCCACCGCCCGGGAGAGCTGGGAGATGCCGATGACCGGGACGTTCAGCTCCTTGGCCAGCGACTTCGTGGCCCGGGCGATCTCCGACATCTCCTGGGTCCGGTTCTCCGTGCGCCGGTAGGACTGGATCATCTGCAGGTAGTCGATGATCACCAGGGCAAGGCCGTGCTCCGCCATGAGCTTGCGGGCCTTGGCCCGCATCTCGATGGCCGTGATCCCGGGGCTGTCGTCGATGAAGATCGGCAGGTCGTCCAGTTCGGCGATGGCCCGCCCGATCCGCTGGAAGTCCGCCTCCGACAGGAACCCCGTGCGCAGCTTCGAGCCGTCGACGCGGGCCGTGGCGCAGAGCAGCCGCTGCACCAGCTGCTCGGTGCTGGTCTCCAGGCTGAAGATGGCCACCGGCCCCGCGCGCTTCGCCGCCTCTACCGCCACGTTCAGGCAGAAGGTGGTGTTGTGGACGCAGACGTCGTTGGCCACGAAGTTGTGGGTGCCGGGGACCGTGAGGTCGTACACCTGGAAGGAGCCCACTTCCTCGATGGCCACGATGGGGTCCCACATCACGTCGACGTCGTCCAGCAGGGTCCGCTGCTGGTGCCGGGCCCAGCGGCGCAGCCGCTCCTGCCCCAGGAGGCCCACCTCGCGCAGGAGCACCGGCATCGCCGCCGGCCCCACCCGCACCTCCGTGCCGCTCACCGCGGCGGGCACGCCGAAGCGCAGCAGCAGGTGCTGGACCTGCCGGGCCGCGCGCACGGAGGGGAGGGCGGCGGTGAGGCTCACCGCCTCCCCCTCGACCGTCACCGTGCCGGCCGAGGCCAGCAGGCGGTTGAGGAAGAGGGCGAGCTTCTCCCGGCGCAGGAGGAAGACCTCCGGCGGGATGGCCCGCTGCCCCGCCTCGCCGCGCAACGTCGGGTAGCGCGCGTAGAGCACCTCCACCACGGCCGCGCCCTCCGCGCCCCCGGCGACGGCGGCCGCCCCGCGCCCGGGTCCCGCCCGCGCCCCGCGCAGGAGGCCCTCCGCCTGCACGCGGGCGCCACCCCTCCCGTCACCCGCGGACGACGCCGTGACGACCGGGCCCTCCTCTTGCGCGCGGGCGCCACCGTCCCGCGGCGCCCCCGCCGCCGGGTCCGGCCCAACGGCGGCGTGCGGGGGCACCGGCGGGACGGGCAGGGACGCCGGCCGGGCCAGCAGGGCCTCGCCCGCGGCCAGGGCGTCGGTGAAGTCGGTGGCCAGCCTGGGGGAGAGGGGCAGCCGGCCGCTGGTCAGGTAGGCCAGCAGGCAGACCTCGTAGGCCGGCAGGTCGAGGGTGCCGAAGACCGGCAGGCGCCGCGGGACGGCGATGAGGGTCCCGGGGACGAGGTCGTGGAGGGCGCGCCAGCCGTGCGGGGTGAGGAAGGGGTGGGTGAGGGTGGTCTCCACCATCCGCCCGCTGCCTGTCGTGACGCGGAAGACCGGCTTGATCCCGTCGTCGACGAAGGCGCTGGGGGCGGCGGCGGTGAGGTGCATGGTGTCGTCAAGGGTGAGGAGCGAAGCCTGGCGCGCCCCCACGATCTCCTGGATGGTGCGCAGCGCGCCGGTGGACGGGTCCACGACCTCGGCGTCGTACTTCAGGCACTTGCCCATGCCGGGCCGGGCGGCCACGATCACCAGGTCGGCCGGTTGCAACCCGGCGGTGAGCCGGTCGAGGTCGGTGAACCCGGTGGGGACCCCGGTGACCGTCCCCTTGTCCTGGTAGCGGCGGTCGATGCGGTCGAAGGACTCGCGCAGGACGTCCCGGATGGGGACGAAGTCGACCTGCATGCGCCGGTTGGCAATGGCGAAGACGAGCTTCTCGGCCTGGTCGACCAGGACCTCGACGTCCTGCTCCTCGCGGTAGCCCAGCCCGACGATCTCGGTGCCGGCGTGGATGAGCTGGCGCAGCAGCGCCTTCTGCAGGACGATGCGGGCGTAGTACTCGACGTTGGCCGCGGTCGGCACGGCGTCGAGCAGGGCGGCGAGGTAGGCCGCGCCCCCCACGTCCTCCAGCTGCCCCCGCGCCCGCAGGCGGTCGGTGACCGTGATCAGGTCCACCGGCTCTCCCCGCTCGAAGAGGTCGGTGATCGCCTCGAAGATGCGGCGGTGGGCGTCGCGGTAGAAGTCCTCCCCCCGCAGCATCTCCACGACCTTGGCGATGGCATCCCGCTCCAGGAGCATCGAGCCGAGCACGCTCTGCTCGGCCTCGAGGCTCTGAGGGGGAATGCGCTCCAGCGGCATGACGCGCATCGAGGACGGCCTCCGGGTTGTCTCACCAGTGTAATCGAACACATGTTCGCGCTTTACGGGGGCCTCCTCCTGCCGGCGGCGAGGGGAGTACTCCGGGCTAGGGGATTGCCCGCCGGCCCTGGGGATTCCCTTGTGGATGATGAGGGAAGCTCTGGGGATACCTCAGGGATTTCAGGGGGTGTTTGGGGGATAGAGCGGTGGACAACCTGTGGAAGGGTGGGGACAACTGCCGGGGTGAGGCCTCCTGCTATCTGGCGAAGACGTGGGGGAGGGCATCGGCGGCCGTGGCCACCGGTACCACCTCGAGCCCCCGCGGGGGCTGCCCCACGTCCTGGGCGTTCTCGGCCGGGATGAGGACCTTGCGCATGCCGGCCTGGCGAGCCCCGTAGAGCTTCTCCGGGATGGCGCCCACCTGCCGCACCTTCCCCTGGATGCTCACCTCGCCGGTCATGGCCACGTCCTGGCGCAGCGGCCGCTGCTGGATGGCGCTCATCATCGCCACCAGCATGGCCAGCCCGGCGCTGGGGCCGTCGATGAGGCCGCCGCCCACGACGTTCACGTGCAGGTCGTAGTGGGCGATGTCGATGTTGGCCATGCGGCGCAGCACCGAGGCGGCGTTGAAGACGGCGTCCTTGGCCATCGTCCCCGCGGTCTCGTTGAAGCGGATCGTCCCCTGGCCCTTGCGCGCGGCGGGGAAGGCGCTGGCCTCGATCTCGATGATCGAGCCGACGTAGTGCACCACCCCCAGCGCGAAGGCCCGCCCCACCTCGGTGCGCTCCTGCCCGCGCACCGGGGCGGAGAGGGCCAGCCGGCTCGTCCGCACCACCTCCAGGAGGTCCTCCCGGGTGATGCGCACGCGTCCGCGGCCGCCCCGGCGGTGGAGGGCCATGCCGTAGGCATCCGCCAGCAGGTTCACTGCCTTGCGCCCCTCCACCGTGTACTCGCTGATCAGATCGGGGATCTGGCGCGCGATCTCCACGCCCAGCCGCCGCGCCGCCTGGCGCACGATGCGGCGGATGTGCTCGGGCGAGAGCGGGTCGAAGAAGATCTCGGCGCAGCGCGAGCGTATCATCGGGCTGATCTCGTCCGGCTCGCGGGTGGTGGCCCCGATGAGGATGAAGTCCGCGGGGGCCCCGCGCTCGAAGAGGCGGCGCACGTACTGCGGCAGGTGGGGGTCGGAGGGGTCGTAGTACGCCGACTCGAAGAAGACCCGCTTGTCCTCCAGCACCTTCAGCAGCTTCGCCTGCAGGATCGGGTCGAGCTCGCCGATCTCGTCGATGAAGAGCACGCCCCCGTGGGCCCGGGTGACCAGCCCGAGCTTGGGCTCGGGGACGCCGCTCTCGGCCAGGTCGCGCCGCCCGCCCAGGTAGATGGGGTCGTGCACCGCGCCGAGCAGCGGGTCGGTGGCGTCCCGGCCGTCCCAGCGCAGCGCCGAGCCGTCCACCTCGACGAAGGGGGCGTCGGGACCGAAGGGGGTGGTGCGCATCCGCTTCGCCGCCTCCAGCACCAGCCGCGCCACCGTCGTCTTGCCCACCCCCGGCGGACCGTAGAGGATGACGTGCTGGGGGAAGGGGACCGCCAGCTTGCTCAGCAGCGCCCGGATGGCCCGCTCCTGGCCGACCACCTGGCCGAGGGTGCGCGGCCGCAGCTGCTCGAGGACCGAGCGGGCCAGGCTGATCCGGTCGAGGCGCTCGAGCTCCTGGAGCTTCCGCTCGGTGAGCGGCGTCTCGACCCCCTCGGCCTCCCGCAGCAGCTCCAGCCGCAGCTCGCGGATGAGCGCCTGCCGCTGCTCCTCCAGCCGCTCCTGCACCCGCCGCTCCAGCTCGGCGGTGAGGTTCTTGCGGGCGATGAGGTCCGCCACCCGGTCCTCCACCGCCTCCAGCGCCGCGGAGAGGTCGGCCTCGTCCGCCGGGGGCGTCTGCCCGTCGTGGCCCACCAAGCGCTGCAACGCCAGGATGCGGTCGCGCAGGCGGGGACTGCGCATCAGCGCGTCACTCTGGGTCTCGGCGGCGCGGGCGGCCAGGGCCTCCTGGCCGTAGACGCCGGCGAGCACCCCGTAGAGGGCCTGGACCTGGCGCTTCAGGTGTTCGGTGCCGCGGAGCTTCTGCGGCAGGGTCTGGCGACGGGCCAGGCGACGGGGCATGGCGGCATCACCGTCCAAGCGGCACGACGTTCACGGTCAGGGTGACCGTGCGCCCGTGCGGGAGGCGCACCTCCACGTGGTGGATCCCCAGGGTCTTGACCGGATGGGGGAGGACGACCTGCCGCCGGTCCACCGCGTGTCCGCGGGCCGCCAGGGCCTGGGCGATCTGCTGCGCGGTGACGGCCCCGAAGAGCCGCCCCTCCGCGCCCGCCTTGGCCGGCACCTCCAGGACGAGCGCCTCCAGGGCCCGGGCCAGGGCGTCCGCCTCCCGGGCCTCGCGGGCCCGGCGCTCCTGCGCCGCGCGCGCCGCCTGCTCCTGTGCCCGGATGGCCCCCTCGGTGGCCTCGCGCGCCAGCCCGCGCGGGAAGAGGTAGTTGCGGGCGTAGCCCTCCTTGACCTCGACGAGCGCCCCCGCCGCCCCCAACGACGGCACTTCGCGCAGCAGGATCACCTTCACGGCCGGACCTCGCCTCCGGTCCGCCCCGCCGGGCTCACGACCGGACCTCCGCGCCCGCAGCCGGAGTGCTGCGGGCCAGGCTCGGGTCGAGCCGCTCCCGCAGGCGGAAGACCGAGTCCGCCATGCCGGCCAGGGTGACGACGACCCCCAGCAGGGGGTTCAGCACCACGAAGAGCAGGATCACCACCCGCAGGAACGGCAGGAGGATGTACCGCCGCAGGGCCACCCAGACCACCAGGATCCCCTGGGCGGCGAAGGCCATCTGCACCCCGTAGAGGATGTTCAGCCCCACCACCGCGGGGAGCGCCATCGGCGGTGCCGTCTCGCCCTGCGGGGGCCGCACCGGTCCTGCAGTGGCCGTCAGGAGGAGGCCCGCCGGGAGGAGCCACAGCACGTAGGGCGGGAGGCGCCAGGTGGAGGCCGGCGGCAGCGCCGGCAAGGTGTAGCTCAGCCGGCCCAGGACCGCCCGGGCCACCTGGTAGTTGATCCAGGCGCTCATCACCCCACCGAGCACGATCAGCACGGGGATGAGGCGGGGCATCAGCGCCAGGACCTGCCTGACCTGCCGGCTGGTGGCCTCGAGCTGTTCCGGCGGGATGCCCAGGCGGCGGTAGAAGGCCTCGCTCGCCTCCTGTCCCCGGCGCATCGACTCGATCATGACCTGGTAGGGGTTGACGTCGGCCAGCGCCAGGGTCAGCACCAGGTTGAGGAGGAGGGCGGCCACGGAGACCAGCGTGAGCATCCCGAGGAGCGCGGGCGCCGAGCGGCCGGCGCGCGCGCCCAGCCCGAGCACGATGCCCAATGGCGCCACCGTGGCGAGGATCCCGAACCCGGTCAGCGGGCCCGCGAGCGCCCCGGCGATGAGGCCGGCGACGACGGCGGCCAGCACGGCGGGGCGGATCCCGTGGCGGATGACCAGCACGGCCAGCGGCAGCGGGATGAGGAAGGTTGTGACGACCGCGAGCAGCGGGACGTACCGCGCCCCCAGCGCGAGGACGGTCACCAGCGCCGCCTGGATGGCCCCCTCGGTCAGGCCGCGGGTGGACATCCCCCTGGCGGGGGTGGAAGTCCCCCTGACGGAGACGCTCGCTTCACTGCGGATCCTGGACATGGCCCTCGGGTCAACGCACGGGAGGCGGGGTCGTCCCCCGCCTCCTCATGGTAGCCCGCCCTCGGGAGTCCGGCTATCCGAACACTCGGCCAGGCTCTCTGCACTCAGATATACGAACCTTTGTTCGAATTACCGTACCCGCGCCCTAGGCCGATTCCCTCCGCCGCCCCTATTCGCTGGTGTAGGGCAACATCGCCAGCTCCCTGGCCCGCTTGATGGCCACCGCCAGAGCCCGCTGGTGCCGGGCACAGGTGCCCGAGACCCGTCGGGGTACGATCTTCCCCCGCTCGGTCACATACCGGCGGAGCTTGCCGGCGTCCTTGTAGTCGATGAAGGTCGCCTTTTCCGCACAGAAGGCGCACACCTTTCGCCGCGGACGCCGGCCGCGCCAGGGCTTCCGGGCCCGCTCCTCACGTTCAGCCATGAATCGCTGCTCCTCCCTGGTTCACTGCTGAGGGCGGCTAGAAGGGCACGTCGTCGGCCGCCCCGAACTCCTCCCCCTCATCGGCAGCGGCGACGGCCCCGGCCGCCACCGGCGCCGCCTTCCGGTCAAGGAAGCGTACCGAGTCGGCCACCACCTCGGCCACCTTGCGCTTCTGCCCCTCCTGGGTCTCGTAGCTGCGGATCTGCAGCCGCCCTTCGACCGCGACCAGCCGGCCTTTGGTCAGGTGCTGCGCCACCTGGTCGGCCAGCTTGCGCCAGGCTACCACGTCGATGAAGTCGGTCTCCCGCTCGCCGGCCTGGTTGGTGAATGGGCGGTCCACCGCCAGGGTGAACGACGCCACCGGCTGGCCGCTCGGCACGTAGCGCAGCTCGGGGTCGCGCGTCAGCCGGCCGATCAGGATGATGCGGTTCAACATGGTCCTCCCCCCTCGCGCCGTGCTGACGGCGCTCCACTCATGCCGGAGGCCGGACCGCCTCTCCAGCGGGCCCGGCCGTCTCGGCAGCCCGGCTCGGTTCGGTCCCCCGACCGGCGCCGGCCCGTCCCGGTTCGCCCACCCGCGCCGGTTCGCCGGCCCGCGCTGGCTCAGTGCCCCGCTCGGGCGCAGCCTTCGGCGCCGGCAGCGGTCCCTCCGCCACGACGATCAGGGCGCGCATCACCTCGTCCATGATGCGCGTCAGGCGCTTCAGCTCGGGCACGGCCTCCTTCGGCACCGTGAACCGAAGCAGGAAGTAAATCCCTTCCCGGTACCGGCCGATGGCGTAGGCCAGCCGCCGCTTCCCCCACACGTCGACGACGTCCACGGCGCCGCCGGCCTCGGCGACCCGTCGGCCGATGCGCTCCACCACGGCCTGCACGGCGTCGGGCTCGAGGTCGGGACGCACGATCCCGACCAGCTCATACTGCCGCATGCCATCCCTCCTCTGGACTCCGGCGCCCGGGCGCCGGGAGGCCCTGCCGAACCCCTCCGGGGCGGCGAGGGCAGGAGTCTCGATTGACAGCCAATTATAGCATCGGCATCGGTTGCCCCTTGTACGGGGGGCGCAAGAGAATTCCATGCCCCGCACGAGATCCCCAGCCGGACCGCTGAGGCGCCGCCGGAAGCTCCCGGGCGAGGACCTCAGCGCAGCGCCGCCTCCAGCACGGCCTTCCAGCGCTGGGGGTCGATCGCCCAGCAGACTTCCACGTTCGGCGGGCGACGGGTGACCCCAAGGCGGTCCACGACGGTCATCCCCCGGGTCAGCTCGCTCTGGGTCTCCACGTCCACGTAGTGGCGGCTGCGCGCCGTGCAGACCGCCGGGTCGAGGACGATGGCCATCGTCACCGGGTCGGGCAGGGTCAGCCCGGGCTCGCCCAGCCACTCCCGACTGGCCCGCAGGGCGGTTCGGTTGCAGTCGAGCGCGAAAGCGGCATGAGGGGTGCCGATGGCGCGGAGGCGCGCCATGTCCGCGTCGTCCAGGGCGGCGGCGCCCCGGCAGTGTTCCCATCCCACCATGAGGATGGGCATCCCCGAGTGGAAGACGATCCGGGCCGCCTCGGGGTCGACCCAGATGTTGTACTCGGCGGCGGGCGTGATGTTCCCCACGGTGCAGGCCGCCCCGCCCATGACGACGCACTGGCGGACCGCAGCGGCCAGGTCGGGAGCCTGGCGCAGCGCCAGGGCGATGTTGGTCAGCGGGCCCAGCGTCACCAGGGTGTAGGCGCCGGGGGCGGCGCGGATGAGGCGGATGAGGGCGTCGACCGCGTGCCCCGGCGCCGGAGGGCGCGTCGGGGGCGGGTAGCCCACGTCCCCCAGGCCGTCGGTGCCGTGGAAGAAGAAGGCCCACGACGGCTCCCGCAGCAGGGGGCGGGCGGCGCCCTCGTAGACCGGCGTCTCGCGGTCGCACAGCTCCACGGTGTACCGGGCGTTGCGGCTGCCCATCTCCAGCGGCACGTTGCCGGCCACCACGGTGATGGCCTCCACGTGGACCTGCGGCCAGCGCAGGGCCATCAGCAGCGCCACCGCGTCGTCCGAGGCGGTGTCCGTGTCGATGATCAATCGCTCCATGGTACCCTCCCGCTCTTCCCGACTCATCGGCTCGTGCGGTGGATCGCCGCTCCGGCCACTCAGACCTGGTAGGTCTGGTGCAGGCGACGCCCCTCCCGCCGGGCCAGCCGCTGCGCACGGGGCTCGACTTCGCGCAGGACGACCTCCCGATCCAGTGTGCGGATGCGTCCGTCCTCCACCACGACGCGCCCGTCCACAACGACCGTGTGGACGTCCGAGGCCCGGGCGCCGTAGACCAGCGCGGCCGGGACGCTGTGCACCGGGCGCACGTGCGCGCCATCGAGCCGGATGACGACGAGGTCGGCTAGGAATCCCGGCGCCACCTGACCGAGCACCCCCTCCTGCCCCAGCGCCCGCGCCCCCTCGCAGGTGGCCAGCGCTAGCAGGGTGCTGAAAAACGCATGGTGATGCACGATCTTCTTATCATCCCCGTCTCCTCGGTTATCTCGGCGGTGTGGGCACCCTACCCCGACCGGGGTTGCTCTCCAGTCTCTGCGGGATGGTCCGCAGTTCCTGACCGCTTGTTCCCTTTGCTGCCCGCCTCATCCCGCCACCTCGGCCAAGTTGCGTATGCGGACCAGGTTGTAGATCGCGGCGGCGAAGACGAAGAGCCAGTGGACCTTGGCTCTCCCGCGGTGCCGGACCTTGCGGAGCAGCCCCACCGTCTTCAGCCAGCCGAAGATCTCTTCGACCCGATGGCGCTTCCGTTGACTGAGGGCGTAGCCGGGATGGCGGGTGGTCCGCGCATCGATGGCACTGGCGCGTCCCCGGGTCTGCTGGGCGACATGGGGGGTCACCTCCAGCCGGCGGAGGGCCTCCACGAACGCCGCCGTATCGTAGCTCTTGTCCGCCCCCAGGGTGATGCGGCCTCGGCCCGCCACCTGACGGACCAACGCCACGGCCGCCTCCCGCTCCGCGGTGCCTGTGGCGGGAGTGACGCAGGCGGCCACCACCAAGCCATGGCGGTTCTCCATCAGCACGTGGCCCTGGTAGGCCAGGCGCGCTTCCCGCCCGTCGCCCCGCCGCGCCAGACGGGCCTCGGGGTCCGTCGTCGAGGCATGGGTGGTGTTGCTGCGCCGTTCCCCCCGGAAGTCCACCGTGGGGTTGCCCGGGTCGTCCGGCGGGGAAGGAGGCTCCTGGTCCCGGCGCCGGAAACTCTTCAGGCTGGCCCAGGCCTCCAGCAGCGTGCTGTCCACTGTGAAGTGCTCGTCCGACAGCAGCCCCCGTGCGGCGGCCTCCGCCCGCACCCGCTCGAAGAAGCGTTGGGCGATCTCCCCCTCCAGCAGCCGCTGGCGGTTCTTGCTGAAGGTGGTGGCGTCCCAGACCGGGTCGTCCATGCTCAGCCCCACGAACCATCGGAACAGGAGGTTGTAGTCCAGCTGCTCGACCAGCAGCCGCTCGCTGCGGATGGTGTAGAGCACCTGCAGGAGCAGGGCGCGCAGCAGCTGCTCGGGCGGCACCGACGGCCGTCCGGTCCGGGCGTAGAGCCGGGCAAACGCCGGCGACAGCCCCGCCAGGGTGCGATCCACCAGCTGGCGGATGGGGCGCAGGGGATGATCGTGAGGGACCCGGGCCTCGGGCGAGAGGTAGCTGAACAGGGCGTCCTGACGCAGGTCGTCTCCGCGCATCGTCCGTCACTCCGTTGAAATGAGCGGATGCACCTCTGAGCTTGACGAGACTATACGCAGTTGGAGGCAACTTGTGAAGCCACAAGATATAGAACGTTTTTCAGCATCCTGCTAAGGCTTTCATCAACATCGATCTAGCGAGTCTGAAGTTTGGTAAGGCATATAAAAGTGTACTGACTAGGTTAGTCGTGACCACCAAAATCCATCTTTTATCTCCCTTGCCGGCCATAAACGGAAGCCCCCTGCAAGCCTGCTTCAGGGCTTCTCGCAAATCACCAGACATTGCACACGCGCTAGCCAAGAGGGCCCTTGCCAAAGCCTCGGCAGGAAGATTGCCCATCTTGCAAAATGTTTGAGTAGCCAAGCCAAGTTGAATTTGGGCTTCTTGGGCAAATCCTTCAGCATAATGTATGACTCCTCTAATCAAGTGACGGAGTCCGCGCTGATAAGCCTGCCCACTGTCCCATCTCTCAGCACGCTCAAGGCTTCTCAGTGCGTCTTCGTTAAGTCCTAGCGCCAACTCCACACGCCCTATGCTCGTCCAGAGACGTTCTAGGGTGGCAACGTCGGATCTGGGATTAATCTCTTCCGCTAGTCTTCGCAAACCACTTCGCGCTTGAAACAGTTGTCCTTTCCGATATAAGAGATAATACGTCAGCTCTCCTATTCTTGTGCGCCGGCGCTGATCCCCGATTACGTCTGCGAGTCTCATGAGACGAGTAATTGATCGGCGAGTTTCCGCAAACTTACCTTGCCAAAGATAGACCCACGCCCGCTTCAGCTCGCCTTCAAATCTCTCCTTTGTATTGCGGACCTCGCCAGATAGGAGAATCGCTTGGTCCAGATCAGCCTCTGCCTCTTCAAGCCTCCCAAGCACTTGCCTAGCTGCCGCCCGCTTCCGTAGCAAGCGAATCACTTTGAGACGAGATGGTTTGGCTATACTTACCAAGGCTAGTGCCTTCGTGTAGGCCGCCTCTGCCTCTCGCTGCTGGCCACTAGAGGCAGCTCGATCCCCAATAGCTTCCCATTGAGTACCTGCCTCCATTGGGAGCTCGGCTCCCTCAAGATGCCAGGCCAAAGCCTCCGCAGCAGCATCTGGTCGAGCCCTAACCAAAGGTATAATGCGCCGATGCCAGTCGACCCTTGAATCCACCGGAATCCATCGCAAGATAGCCTCCCGTGAGAAGAGGCTGGGAAAATAATAATCCGTCCCCTCCATCCCTATAAGTCCGCGTTGGCGCAACTGGTCGAGTAAGTGCAGCACGGATCGGCGGGGGAGTCGGGATACTTCTACAAGCGATCCAAGACTCTCCCTGTGACCGAGAACGCAAGCCGCCTCTAGAAGAGTGCATGCTTCTCTGGGAAGCAGGGCAAGTCTCCTAGCAATCCGGCCGATGTAGGAGCCCCCGTGTATCTCCTGCAATACCCTCATCAGTCCTGATTCCCACGTACGCCTAAGCAGTTTAAGCGGCGATCTACTCAATTGTCGGGTTGCAGTTTCTAGAAGACGCGGATTTCCACCCGTGATTTCAGTTAATCTATCAATGAGGTGCAAACCCAATCGCTCTTGACCCCAAGATCCCAACAGCTCGCTCACTTCAGAAGGACTAAAAGGCCGGAGGGAAATAATCTCGTCGAAAAATCCTTGTTCCCCAAGAAATGTAAGTACATCCGGTGAGCAATCCTCTTCACTCCAAGTGAGAATGAATATAAGGGGATAGCCAACCAATTCCTTACGTAGCTCTCGGATAGTCCTTAAACTAGAAATATCCGCGGATTGGATATTGTCGAATATGATTAAGCAGGTCCCCTTCGTGGTCTCTCGACGAATCGCCGAGCAAAGCCAGCTCATCATGTCCCTCTCTATAGATAGCAAACGCCTATCGCGGCAAGGAAACGGTGAGTCTTCACCCCGGTTAGTCAGGCTTAGTGAAAGACGGTGAAGACATTGGTAGGACCCAACTTCTTCCGCCAGCTCAGGCAATCGTATCAAGTGAGAGGATCCCCATCGAGCGGGCTCAGCCAGGAGTCCTTTCAACAGAGTTGTCTTACCTAAGCCCCAATCGCCACGGATGCCTATTGCCCGGGTCAAATTTGTTTGAGCTATCAAGAAAATCGAGCGCAAGGGATCACGTTCGCTTTTTACCACAAACGACGATGAGAAAGAGCGTAGCACCTCCGTCTCAACTAGTCGTGGCGTGATCATTCGACCTCGTATCTCTCGGTATAGCCCCACAGTTTCCTGCGTCGGCTCCACTCCCAAGTCACGCCTAAGGTGGGAAATCAAAGTGGAATATATGTAATTCACCCGGTCGCCGTTTCCATCGCGGGCGTAAATTTTCATTAGTTCCTGCGCCGATGTCTCGTTAGCAGGATCGATCTGGAAGATCTTCTCAAAGGCCCTCCGGGAACCTCCAATATTCCCCCGGGCCTGAAGGACTCTTCCAGCGTGGGCAAGAGTCTCTAGATAGAGGACACGAAAGTATTCGCGGAATTCAGTGATCCAGTCCAAAGCGGTATCGCGTCCACCGAGCTCACCATCATACGAGTCCAATAACGTATCAAGAAGTGGAGTCGGATCTGTACCCTCGACTAACGTCTTGCTGATCCTCTCTAGTTCCCAGCAATCCACCCAGATAGCCTTACTTTCCAGCCACAGATGGCTCGCATCCCATGACAGGAATTTAGTCCCAATAGGAGCCATCAGTCCTTTTATTCGCCAGAGCAGCGTGCTTAGGTTGGAGAGCGCTCGTGCCTCCTCGCGATCAGGCCAAAGTGCCAAGGCGGCACTCCTCCGCGATGATCTGGCGTTCGGCTGGAGCGCGAGGAAAGCCGCGAGTTCGACACCCTTGGTCGGAAGACGCAGTGTGTGACCTGAAAATTCAACTCTCATCTCACCGAGGAGATGGAGATTGACCGTCATGCCCTTAACCTCGCCAACCAATTTTCCCCTAAACCGCGGAACTACATTTCCGGAAGCTAGAACTAGGCCCTTCTCTCTGCGCTCGCCGGGGAACGAGTCAGTGGGAGTTGGTGGAAGTGTTCGCGCAAGTTGGGCGACGCCGATTCTTTCTGTTAAGCTTCCCTCAAACCACCTTCCTTTCAACCAGCGATT
>Ga0209478_1000746_pt1 | contig 34197 bp, 29 predicted proteins | sample DewCreD2012metaG_5_FD_184109 | JGI IMG/M metagenome (GOLD analysis project Ga0209478, IMG submission 184109) | Hot spring sediment bacterial and archeal communities from British Columbia, Canada, to study Microbial Dark Matter (Phase II) - Dewar... ...
TGACCGCCATGCAGGGGCACAAGGGGGTCGGCATCCCCTATCAGGTAGAGAGTGGGCACGGGATGGGTCGAGGGTGGTAGTGTGCCGCGGCAATACCCTGCTACAGGGGCGATGGCTGCCAGGCGGTGGCTCCGGCGAGCTGCGTACTGGAAAGTCATGGCAGCACCGTTGGAAAAACCGGTCACATAAACGCGACGGCGGTCGACCAATCCCTGCTGTAACATTTGGTCCATAACGGTGTCCAGAAATGCGACATCGTCGATTTCCTGGCTACCTTCCTGGCTATCTTCCTGTTCTGCTTTGGAGGTTGGTAGAGAGGGTGAAACTGTCGAGTGTAGCACCTTTCCTCTTCCAGTAGGGGGAGAAAGAGAAGGGAACCGTGGATCGGCTTCATCTCTCCAGCGCTGAGGATTATCCCGGAAATGGGGAGGCAGCAGGGGGTTTTGGGGCAAAGCCTCAGGTAGAGCCAAAGCGAACCGATGGTTTTGAGCGGCCTGAGACCAGCCCGTCTCCGTATCGGCCCAGGGAGCGGAGGCTCCTGTTCCGTGAAGGAACATCACGAGCGGCACATCCCTTGCATTCGATGGAACCCACCGCCAATAGCAGCGCTCAACGCCGTCAATAACCAACGGGATCCGATCAAGCATGTTATAACCGTTGCGGGGATTTTACACGGGCAGAAATCGGCAAGAAATTGGAGGAAACAGACACCTTGGGACCTCGGAGCGGGTATAATGGAGCGTCAGCCGTGCGGTCGCGGGGGGATGACCGTTCGGTCGTCTGTCCGCTTCCGGTGGTGTTTGCGTATGGTTCAGTAGTGAACGTTCTACAGCTTGAAGGAGTGAACGGCCTCCGGATACCCTCGACATTTTTCTTCGGGTTGTTCCTGAGCTGAGTGATGGATCGCCCGGTATCTTGAAGCCGGCATCTTAGGAGCACAGGTGTCGAGATGAGGCTATCCTCCCAGCAAGCTAAGGACGGATTCGCCTACTGAACCTTCCGGATTTCGCCCAAGCCGGAGACGCAAATGATGAGTCGCCCAAGCTCCAATGATACTGTCTCACAGGCCGAGTGTGCGGCCACCCCAACTCCAAGTGGGAATGGCGGCAAAAATACGGAGCTTACCAAAGCACCACTGCCCCTTCCTCAAGAGTGTGAACTGGATTGGAACGACACCGTGGAACCAGACATCGACGAACTCCGGGACGAGGAACTGGAAGATACCATCCTCGACGAGGATAATGCCCAAGAAGTCGAGGAAGAAAGCGGTGCCGATGATACGCTCGGCGTCTATCTGCGGCAGATGGGGTCTATCCCCCTCTTGACCCGCGAGGAAGAGTTAGAACTGGCTCAGCGTCTGGAGTATTACCGCAATCGATTCCGCAACGCAGCTTTACTTTGCCCTCTGATGTTACTCCGCGTGCGCGAAATGTTCGAGCGCATCGCGGCGGGGAGCCTGCCGATCGACCCTCACATCGATGTTTACTCGTCGGAAGAATTGCGACTATCCCGCAGTCAGATTCTGAGCCGTCTGAAACCCAATCTTTCCACCTTGTGTCATCTTTTGGACCAGGAACATGCGGTTTTCGCCGCCGGAATTCGCGACGAGTTCCGGGGAGACCAGGAACAATGGCGGCGTGATCGCTGGTACCGCTTACGCAAGTGCCGGCGCTTGGCCCAGGAGCTGTCTCCGCGGACCGAAATCCTAGAACGGTGGATGGATGAACTGGCCGACGTAGCCGATGAAGTCAGCCACCTTCTGTTAGCCCGCGCTATTGCCACGTCTCCTACTGAACGTGCCCAACACGAAAAAACGTTGCGGGAGGTGATGCTGCGTGCTCTGATGACCCCCGCCGAATTGTTCGCCAGTCTGAAAATCCTCCGCAAACGGCGCCACCAGTACCAAGCGGTGCGCCAAAAGTTGGCTGAAGCTAATCTGCGCCTAGTCGTATCGATCGCCAAAAAGTACCGCAATCGTGGGCTGCTCTTCTCCGACCTGATTCAAGAGGGAAATCGAGGACTGATGCGGGCAGTCGATAAGTATGAATGGCGGTTGAAATTCAAGTTTGGAACCTACGCGACCTGGTGGATTCGCCAAGGGATCACTCGTGCTCTGCACGACCATGCCCGCACCGTGCGAGTCCCATGCCATCAAATCTCGGTACTCGCTCGCCTGGAGCGTAAGCGGAGTGAATTGTCCGCAGCCACTGGACGGGATCCAAGTAATGAAGAACTCGCCGCCGCGACTGGTTTGAAAATGGATGAGATGCGCTCCCTGCGGATTGTGGGTCGCCAACCGGTCAGCCTGAACGATTCCCTTGGGGGGGACGGAGATCATGCCTTGGAAGATTTTCTCCGGGATGATCATGATCCTTTTCCGGGAGAAAATGCTGACCGCCGTCTGTTACAGGAGCGGGTCCGGGAAGTGTTGCGGAGCTTGCCTCCCCGGGAACGCGAGGTCATCGAGTTACGCTACGGCTTGAAGGATGGCAAGTGCCGGACCCTGGATGTGGTCGCTCGGCAGTTCGGTATCACGCGCGAACGCATCCGTCAAATCGAAGCGCGTGCCTTGCTCAAGTTGCGTCGGCCTCCTCGTGTCCTGCGCCTTGCGGAATTTGTCGAAAAAGGTTGACTCCAGCCTCCGAATTGACTCAGACTCTAACCGTCCCTTTCTATTCCTTTCCCGAAACTATTCCCGACGGCGTGAGCATTGCGGTAGGACTTCGTGACCCCGGAAACTTTGGGCCTTTTCCCTCCGCCGGCACGGGCAGTTTATGGAAGAGGCTGATTGTCGATAGTCAGAGAGGAGCCAGTTCTTAGGTCAACGGAGGGGACCACGGATGCGGGATATTTCCGCTGTGCGTGGAGGGTCCGGCAGGTGGCGGCGATCGGCTTCCAGTTCGCTTTTCAGCTTGGCGACGGCGGCGTAAGGATTATCTGGCAAGACATCGTCGGCAGCCACTAGATTCATCGGTGGGGTGGGGCGTGGAGCCGGCACAGTGACAGGGGATGGCGGTGACGAGGCCTGGGATGACGGGATAGACCAGCGGTCGGCGAATGGACCCACAGGGCGGACGTGAGTACATCCCGCGCCTAACCAGATGATCGCTAGCATCAATAGTAAATGCCATCGCCAAACTGACATCATGGTTTCACCTCCCGGACACGGACCTCGGCAGTGGCCGGCATGGAGGGAGATGGTGGGGACAGACGCCGAGCTGCTGCGCGTATTTGTTCCTCTTGGTCCAGTCGTGGGGTGTTATTGTGAGCCAACTTGTCTTGGGAACGGGGAAGTTGAATGCCCAGGCGTCCGACACGGAGACGGTATAAGGCTTCTGCCTCGCGCTCCAGCTCGTCGGCCTGGCGGTAGAGGGTCTCATCACCGCGTTCCACCGCGACCCTGCGGAGTTCGGTACACACAGCCACCCGCCGCAGGTAGGCTTCCTGCTCAGCCCGCAAAGCCTCGGCCTGGACTTCGGGAGGCAGCGGAGAAATGACGATCGGTCCCCGCGCTCCTGCCGTTCTGCGGTCCGTGGGACTCCACGTGTTGCTGGGGCGACTACTCCAAAGTTTGTCCCAGAGCGACATGCGAGGCGGCCGTGGAGATTCGGCCCACGCCGTGGGCACCCAACTGCACAGGACTAAACCCACGAGCCATGCTTTCCCGGTGCGCCGATGTAGAACCATTTCCCCCTCCCTCTGAGATCCCATTGCCGAGAGGACGAACGCCCTGTCCGCTCCCCCAGCTTTTGGCGTCACAGTCGGCTCTTGGATTTGCAACCCCCTTACGTTCTCCACTCCCGCGGACAACGGAGGACGGGATGCTCAGAGCCTCATAGGTGGAGCTTCCCTGTACGTTCTGCCACCTGTTTTGTTATCGTCTCGCCTGTTTGACCCCCGGTCGTTTCTTTCCCCAAGGCGATCTGCTATATGCCAGGCTCCGATTGTCAGGTAAAGAGCGCTTTGCACCGGTTGCTCCCCTCAGACGCACCAGATTGGCATCAGAACGAATGGGGAAGAAAAGCTGTGGTAAAGCTAGACGATGATCACGGTGGGCCTCTATCTCGGTTTTTGAACCAATGGGATGATCCAAATCCCGAAGGAGAATGACCAAAATATCCCGACCGAATGTCAAAATAGAGAAGAAGATTCCGGAAGGGCGGCGAGAAGGAGCGATGTCTTGTCCGTTGAAAGAAGGATTCCTAGATTGATTATTCCGTACCCGCTGGAGAAAGGACGAGGGAGATTTTGCCGCCTGCTATGGTGTCCTGCTGGGGATCGGTTGGGTGTCCCGGTGGGGGAATCAGGTGACTGGGAATTCGGTGTTCCCTAGCCAAGGTGGATTGGAAAGCGACAATGGGTGTTAGCCCATCCAACGATTCCGGCGATTTTGACGGTGGGATGGGGTGATCGGTGGCACCAGAGTGAAACAATGATCATCGCAAGCCTATTGATGCTGTTCGCGCAGGAAGGAGGGGAAGCGGCAGCCGGTGCGCCGGGGGGGAATGCTCTGACCCCCCTATTCATCGTAGCTCTGTTCATGCTCTTTCTGATGCTGGTGGTGTTTCCCGCGCAAAGCCGGCGGCAACGACGGGAACAGGAAAAGCTGATGGCCTCGCTCAAGCGTGGCAGCAAGGTATTGACCAACGCGGGGATTGTCGGCATCGTGGTGTCAATCCGGGACGGAGATGATGAAATCGTCATCCGCTCGGAGGACTCTCGGTTGCGAATCAAGAAAAGTGTAGTTGTGCAGATTCTGGGATCGGACGAAGCAGAAGCGAGTAAGAAAGACTGAAACCCGTGTGATCTTTGCGAGCATCGACCTACTGGTCCTTGGGGATGGGGTAACCACCCCGGAAGCGAGCGTGCAACGGATACTGCTATGCAACGGAACTTTCTACGTGGCTTTCTGATCTGCCTGGTTCCCTGTTTGTTGGCCGCGTTCTACGCCTTCCGCTTTGATAAGTACAAACTGGGTATTGATTTGGCAGGAGGAACCATCTTAGTCTACGAGATCAACTTGGAGCGGACCAAGCTCCGCAAGGAGGCATTGGGGGAGCAACAGTCGGGAACGAGCGGTGCCAGCGAAGGGTTGACCCAGGAAGAAGTTAATCAACTGGCGGCTCAGATCAAGCGGCGGATCGACCCTACGGATATCAAAAATGTCACTGTTCGGCCTATAGGGACGACACGGATCGAGATCATTTTGCCTGTGGGAGGAGGTTCGGCTCGTGGGAGGGAAAATCTGACGGCGGAAGAGATCGAAGAGATCAAACGCCTCATCTCGCAGATGGGAGTCCTGGAGTTTCGCATCCTAGCCAATGGCCACGATGACGCCGAAGGGATTGCAGCCGCACGGGATACCCTCGAACGGAAAGACGCCGCAGAGCTGGAGGCTCGTGCTCGCAAGGGTTTGCCGCCGGAAGGACCTGAGGGTGAGTTTGAAGTCGTCATTGGTGAAACGCGGGCCTCTGTGCGTTACCAATGGGCCGAGCTAGCTCCGGAGGAGCGCGAGACGCTCGGTTTGTCCAATCGTTTCGAGGGGAGCGGCGGCTTGTGGGCTGAGGCAGCACGGGCACGGCAAGAACGCAAAGTCCTCTTCGTCGGCCGTGATCGCAACCCTGTCTTTGATATCTCCCAAGCGGCGATGGTGCTGTATAGCCGGGAATGTCTCGACGAAGACCAGCTTGCTCGCGAAGAGGCCGAGAAACAGCGGTTGATCCGGGAAGGGAAATCCGAAGCTGAGGCGGAGAAACTGGTCGATCGCAAGAAGTACGAGTACTTCCTGCTGACACGGGTCTCACCCGAAGATGCCCTCCGAGTTGGAGGCGACATCACGCTGACAGCAAACGTCGGTGTGGACCGGGCTTACAACCCCGCGGTGGACTTCATCTTCAACAGTGCGGGTGCTCGCCAGTTCGGACGGATCACTCGGCGGAACAAGCCAAGCTCCGGCATCGAACGTCACCTGGCCATTCTCCTGGATGGGCGGATTGTCTCCGCACCGACCTTGCAACAGGAGATTACCAGTCACGGTCAGATTCACGGGCGATTCGACCGCAAGACTGTGGAACGCCTGGTGCACATCCTGCGCAGCGGAGCTTTGTCTGCCGAATTACGAGAAAAGCCGGTGAGTGAAAATACCATCGGTCCCACCTTGGGGGCTGACACGATTCGCCGGGGAACGTTTTCCATCGCTGCGGCCTTCGTGACAATTCTCCTGTTCATGCTTATTTACTACCGTTTTGCGGGTTTGGTCGCGTGTATAGCGCTTCTGGCCAATCTGCTGCTCACAGTGGGCTTTATGGTGGCGGTCAATGCTGCCTTTACTCTGCCCGGCTTGGCGGGATTGGTTCTGACGCTTGGCATGGCCGTTGATGCCAACATCCTTATTTACGAACGGATCCGCGAGGAACGGAACAAGGGAGCCAGTCTGGCCTTGGCCCTCCGCAATGGCTACTCCCGCGTCTTGCCCACCATCCTGGACACACACCTGACGAGTATCTTCACGGCTATCGTACTCTATGTCTTTGGCAACGATCAGCTCAAAGGGTTCGCCATTGCCTTGACTTTAGGCCTGGTGATCAGCCTTTTCACGGCGCTGTACATGACGCGGCTCATTTTTGACTACGGCATGGTCCGTCGCTGGATCACCCAGCTCCGCATGCTCCGCTTGTTTGATCGCCCCAACTTCAATCCTATGAAGTATCGCCTCTACTTTTTCACAGTGACGACCATCCTGACGTTGCTAGGCTTGGGATTATTCCTCTATCGTGGTGAGGATGGCTTGAACGTGGACTTCCGCGGCGGAACGGTGTTTGCCGGCCGCCTCAAGGAGGGAGAGGAACGGGCCTTAACCCGTACCCCCGATGGCAAAGCGGGATTCCGCGATCTTCTCGGTGAAGAGAATCAGCAACGCTGGCTCAATGCTATCGATGCCCGCTGGATCAATCAGACCGAGGGAGGAACCGCGGCGGCCAACGTCTTTATCTATCAGATCACCTATCAGAATCCGGATGGCAGCACGTCCCAGGCTTTGGTCACACTGAGCCAGAAGCCAGGACGGGCAGGAGAGATAGACATCGAAGAGATGAAGCAGAACGTCCTGGCCCGCGCGCGGACCTTGCCCGATGTGTCTGTCGAACAGATGTATCTTTCGGGGGAAAGTTACCCCGATGGAAAGAGCCGTTACTTCACAATTCGCACCACAGAACGCGAAGATGACCTGGTACGCGTTAGCTTGCAGCGTCTCCTGCGTGATGACAACGGCCGGTCCATCCTCGATGGAGCCACTCTGGATTACACCGTCGAGGGTGGCGTTGTCCATCTGACATTTTCCCGCCCCACCTCACGTTCCTACGTCGAAAAGCTCTTGGAGCGGGAATTTTACGTAGTTCTCCAGCATGATCCGCGGGGTGTATTTACCCTGACGGGGGCAGGAGATGCTGTCGAAGGGCGCTATACCCAGATGCGCCTGGACGTTAGCCGTTCGCCAGAGTTTTCCCAACTCGCGGCAGCTAAACCTGATCCAGAACAGCAGAAGCTTCAACGGGAGACCCTGGACCGCGTGCTGCGTTCAGCCCAGCAAACTTTCAATAACGCTCCGGAACCGGAACGGTTAGAAGTCTTCGATAGCCAATTGGCAGCGGACACCCGCCAGCAAGCGCTCTTCGCCATCCTTGCGAGCTGGGTAGCGATGCTCCTGTACCTGTGGTTCCGCTTCGGGAACTGGACCTTCGGTCTGGCAGCAGTGCTCTGCCTGATTCACGACCTCTGCTTTACCTTGGGAGCGATCGCCGTCTGCCATTATTTGCATGTCATTCCGGGCATGAACATGCTGGGCATCCAGGATTTCAAGATCGACCTGGCGGCGGTGGCGGCCCTCCTAACCTTGGTGGGCTACTCCGTCAATGACACCATCGTCGTGTTCGATCGCATCCGTGAAGTCCGTGGTAAAGATCCGCGATTGACGCCGCAAATGATCAACGACAGCGTCAATCAGACCCTGGGGCGCACCGTGTTAGCCAGTTTGACCGTTTTCCTCGTCGCATTCGTACTCTACGCCTTTGGCGGGGAAGGAGTCCACCTCTTCTCGTTCATCATGCTCATCGGTGTGATCGTGGGTACTTACAGCTCCATCTTTGTGGCTAGTCCCTTGCTCCTGTTCTTTGGGGAGGGTCAGCAGGAACGAGTGGAAGTCACTGCACTGGAAGCTGCGGCCACTGTGGCCTCGGAGGAGGTGGTCGAAGGCTAATTGCTGGACCCCTTGCCCACCGTCTCATCTATTCTGGCTCGCCCACCTTTCCGATCCCCCTTTGCGGCTGGCCGGACCAGACCAAGGAAATGTTACAGGACTGGCAGAAGGGGTTATTCCTCTATCCTCCCCTTTTGTGGCTGAGGGTGGGAAGAGGATTATTGTTGCTAATCCTGGAGTGATGCTCATAATGACTGCCACACCAGGGTGGGAATATACCTTTTACACCCTTGGACTCCGGCAAATGTTGGCAACCACGTGGATAAAGAGGGGGAATAACAGATGGCCAGCTACAAGGGAGCCTTTGGATTGGTGGGATGTTTGGCGGTCGTGGTCGGTATGGGAGTGCCATCAGGCGATGGGAGAGGAATACAAGCGGGTTGCGCATCAGAAGGCTTGAAGGTTTCGCGGGGTCAGCCGTCCTCGTCAAGTCATTCTCCTGGAGGGGAACCCACCACGCACTTGCTCTTTCGCCAAGTGACCATATACGACGGTAGCGGACGGCCTGCGGAGGTCGGTTCGGTTTACATTCGGGGGTCTAGAATCATCGCTGTGGGTGATATCCAGCCCGAATCGGGGGCGGAGGTAATTGATGGAAAGGGATTGTGGCTCTGTCCCGGTTTCATCGATTTGCACACCCATTGCGATTCTGGATTACTCAATAAAGGCGGGCGAGCAAACAAAAATTATGTGATGCAGGGTTGTACCACGGTCGTGACAGGCAATTGCGGTTCCGGCCCCACCGATGTGGCGAAGTACTTCCGAACACTCCAGGAACAAGGAATCGGAACCAACGTGATTCATTTAGCTCCCCATAACAGCATTCGTGCCGCCGTGATGGGGAATGCCAATCGTCCTCCTACGGCGGAGGAATTGCAGAAGATGCAGCAGATGGTGCAGCGAGCGATGGAAGATGGAGCGTGGGGGCTTTCCACCGGTTTGATCTACAATCCTGGAACCTACGCGGCGACCGAGGAGATTGTGGCTTTAGCCCAAGTGGCAGGTCGCTATGGCGGCCTTTATGCCAGCCACATCCGCAACGAAGGAACCGGCCTGCTCGCGGCATTGGAGGAGGCATTCCGAATTGGCCGGGAGAGCGGTTGCCGCGTGCATATCTCGCATATCAAGGCTTCCGGTAAAGAAGCATGGGGTTTATCAGCCCAAGCGGTCCGCCTGATCGAAGCTCAGCGGAAAGAGGGTTTAGTTGTGACAGCGGACCAATATCCTTACACGGCGAGCAGTACCTCGTTACGAGCAACCGTAGTGCCGCCGCGCTACCGTGAGGGGACGCCCCAAGACTTTCTGAAACGCCTGGACGATCCGAAAATCGGCCCGCAGTTGCGAGCCGATGTGGTCCGGCTCTTAGGGGGTTGGGAGGGTGCCCGCCGCCTACAAATTGCTCATTTCGCCGCTCGCCCTCAATGGAACGGCAAAACAATCGCTGCGATTGCTGAGGCAGAAAAACGGGAGCCTCTGGATATTGTGCTGGAAATCGAGCGGCGGGGCGGAGCGCAAATTGTCCACTTCGGGATGAATGAAGAAGACGTGCGGGTATACATGCGTCAGCCTTGGGTGGCTACAGCCAGCGATGGAGGCGTCCAGAACCCCGGCCCGACAGTGCCGCATCCCCGCAGTTATGGCACATTCCCGCGGAAAATTGGTTACTATGCGATACAGGAAAAATTGCTTCCGGTACCCGCGGCCATCCGGAGTGCCACGGGGCTGCCGGCCGACATCTTGCAACTCCGGGATCGCGGCTACATCAAGGCAGGCTATTACGCTGATCTGGTCGTATTCGATCCCAACACCTTCCGAGATACCGCCACCTTCGATCAACCTCATCAATACCCCACCGGTGTACGCTGGGTTCTGATCAACGGCCATGTCGCTGTGCGGGATGGAAAATATCAAGATGGGGTTCTCGGCGGCCAAGTTCTCCGGTGGCGCAAGCCATGAAAACTCATGAGCCTCGGCTTCCTCCAACATGTTCTCCAAGAAAACCTCACCTCCACCTCGCTCGCCGAACACTAAGTCAGCAGGAGATGCTCGTGTTCCGGAGTTTCCTGCCCATCAGAGAAACTTCCTTCTCCCGCGGCGAAAGTTGGGTGTAACTAGATTCTCTGGGGGTGGGGGCTGAACCCGCGAGGTGTTTCCCCAGACTAGCAGAGCTGCCCGGCAGGGAACTCCCAGAGAATTTGGTTGCACCCCGAAAGTTCCCGGCACTAAACCTCTCTTGCGGGAAATGTCGATAAGAGTGATATGGCGGATTCTCGGAAACGTGCCGGAGTGAGGGGTGACGCGGCCATGGTGCGGGGATGTTATGCTGCGATGTGGATGCTATTCGGAGCCATGTCGGTTTACGGACAGGTAGCATCCGGTAGTGCAGACGGCGCAGCTCTCTCTGGAGTGGGAAAAAATGCGAACCGCAGCGTTCTAGGAGAAATAGAGGGCAATACTGCAAAGCCGTCGACTTCGCAGGAGAAAGGAGCGGCACTAGCTCCCGATTATGCTCTAGGTCCGGGCGGAGCGTGGCGTGTCCCTACAGATGCCAGTTTTTCTGGCAGTCTCTTTGCAACTCCCCTTCCGCCAGCGCCCCAGCAAGTGGCTCTTCCTGCTGGTCCGTTGGCTGCTCCTCTAGTTCTTCCCGCAGCTACACCTCAAGCGCAGCCGTTGGGTCAGCAGTTTGTGATGGACATCCCTGGGGGGCGAGGCAGTCCCTTTGACCCTGCGGCGTATCCAGCACCGGAACAGTTTATGCTAGCGGAATCCACGGGTCCGCGACGAATGTGGAGCTGGGGCAATGTGGAATTGCTGCTGGGAGCGACGAGCGGCGTGGATGTGCCGCCTCTCATCACGAGTGGACCGATAACGGCCGGTTCCCAGGCCGGTGCCATCGGCGTTCCTACGACCACCTTCGTCTTCGGTGAACGCAAAATGCTGGACAATTGGCGTCCTGGACTGCGAGCCGAAGTAGGGGTGTGGTTCGGCGAGAAACACCACTGGGGCCTGGCGGCACGATACTATTCCCTCTACTCCACGAGTGACCCGCTCACAGTGCTGGGTGATGGTACCAATGTGGTGGTGGTGCCGCAGGTGGTAGATTTGACGGCTCCAAGCTTAGACACCCTCGGCGCCTTGTTCCCCCTCTTGTTCCAGACTGCGGCGTTTCCAGGAACAAATTTGATCAATACAGCCACCAACATCCAATTGCCGTTTTTTGTGAGTTTTCCGGGAGTGGCGGTCGGTTCTGCCGCGGCCTCTGTGCGCACAAGTTTTGTGGGAGGGGATATTCAACTACGACGAGTGTGGATATCAACAGATGATATACGCTGGGAAACATTTGTAGGTTATCGGCAACTCCGTTTGGGAGATGAATTGAGACTAAACTATGTTAGTACTTCCGTACAAACCGCTTTTACAGCAACGGGGGAAGATAATGTCCGTACCAGCAACAACTTCTACGGTGCTCAGATCGGCTCACTCATGTCCTTGGCGGAGGGACCTTGGTCCTTGCAGCTCAGCGGCGCAGTGGCACTGGGTAACAACGCTTGTGACACGGACTTCAGCCGAATCCGCTTGCTCAGTGCCGCGGGAGTAACCCTGCCGCTCGTGTTGAGTGACAGTGGGAATCGCATCAACTACTTTTCCGTCGTGAGCGAAGCCAACGCTCGCGTGGGGTTGCGTGTTTCCCGGCATGTGAAGTTCACCTTTGGCTATACAGGATTGTACTGGTGGAATGTGCAACGAGCACAGCATCAATATAATCTCAGTCAGAGTCTCACGGGGAGGACAACGCAAGTTTACGTATCCATGCTCAACTGGGGCGCAGAGATACGCTACTGATGATTGGCTCATGGGAAGGGTCTAGAGTACCGACTCGCCGGCCGGCCAACACCTGCCTACGCCTGCTCGATCTGTTCAACTGCTGGCATAGAAGGCTTCGGCCGCAGCCACGCCGCTGCCGCGACTGCAATGCACACCGCAATCGATGAGAACTTTCTCCAAGGCTGCTAAAACCTGGAAGACACAGTTGGTCCGACTGTTGTACCCCATCAGCCCGATACGCCAGACACGACCCTTATATTCGCCCAGTCCGCCGCCGACTTCGATGCCAAACTCTTCCAGGAGCCGTTTGCGCCCCTGAACATCGTTGACGCCATCAGGCAAGAGAACAGCATGAAGTTGGGGAAGCTGGCAAGATTCCTCAGCAAGGGTACGCAAACCTAGAGCCTCCAGTCCCGCTCGCAGGGCACGGGCATGCCGCTGATGACGCTCAAAACGGGCTTCCAGTCCTTCCTCCAGAACCAGACGAAGTCCTTCGCGTAGGGCGTAAATCATGGTGATCGGGGCTGTGTGGTGATAGACCCGCTCTGTGCCCCAATAGCTCCGCAAGGCAGTCAGGTCGAGATACCAGCTCCGGACGGGGCTTTTGCGGCGGTAGAGAGCTTCCAGCGCTCGTGGGCCGAATGTCAGCGGAGCCAAACCAGGAGGACAGCTCAAACCTTTCTGAGAGCAACTGAACGCCGCATCGATTTGCCACGTATCTATGGCGACAGGGGTACAACCCAGGGAAGTGACACAATCGACGACCGCAAGAGCGTCAAATTCCCGGCAAAGGGCACCCAGGAAAGAAATATCCTGCCAGGCCCCGGTCGATGTTTCGGCATTGACAATTCCCAGGACTTTCGGTCGGACTCGGCGGAGTGCTTCCCGGAGCCGATCTGGCGAAAAAGTCTTGCCCCAGCTTTCTTGTTCTACGTGGACCTCCGCGCCGCACCGCCGGGCCATCTCGGCCATCCGCTCGCCAAAGTAGCCAGCGACGCAAATCAAGGCCCGATCCCCCGGTTCCAATAGATTGACCAAACAGGCCTCCATACCGCCAGAACCAGTGGCGGAAATCGGCAAGGTCAATTCATTGCGGGTCTGGAATACGGCCCGGAGCATCTCCTGGGTTTCCGACATCAGCAGAAGAAACTGCGGGTCCAGATGACCCAGGAGGGGAGTGGTCATGGCTGCGACCACGCGGGGGTGCAAATCACTGGGTCCAGGCCCTAGCAGCAAGCGGGGCGTCGGATTGAGCTGACCAGGTAACGAGGGTGTTGAGGCCGAGGTCATAAGTTTTCGCACACTCCGGAGGATGTTCCCTTAAGCAACGGGATTGCAAAGGGAAATCGTGATGATTTTCCCCCACCGATGAAGATTGGCTTAGGATGCGCTGCGGGCAATGACCAGTTGACGAAACGAAGCGAATTGCGGATGGGCGGCATCTCGGAGCCACTCAAAAGCGATCGCCTCGACTGTCGTCAGGATGGCTCCTGCCCGTTCCAGCCGGCGCAGGGCGGTTTCATGATCGATGGCAAAGCGCGCGCCGAGGGCATCCACCGGTAAATAAACCTGAAGGCCGGCCTGGAGCAGATCGAAAGCGGTCTGGCTGACACACACGTGGGTTTCCATGCCTGTCAGCACGATCTGCGGGCGGCGCAATATCTCCAGCTCTTCGAGAAATGTCCCGGCTCCGCAACAACTGAAAGCAGTCTTGGCCACCGGTGGACGTGGCAAGCGGCGGGCTAACTCCGCAGTCGTAGTTCCCAAACCCTGGGGATATTGTTCCGTGGCCCGCACCGGTACGTCCAGCAGTTGGGCCACGTCCAGGAGAAAAGCGATGTTCTTCACCAAACTAGGCGCTGTTGGGATACGGGACAGCAGCTTATCTTGCACGTCGATGACCACGAGAACGCTGTCGTGGCTTTGTAAACATCGAACCTGGCTGCTCATGGGGTTTGCACCTCGGACGAGCCGGTCAATTGGGAAAACATCCTTTTGGGCTTGAAATCTCCTGTTCCTGCCTACCTCTCGTCCGCCTCCCTTGCGCTTGGCTTCAATAATCTTCCGGAAAATCACAAAAAGAACGAGAATGCGGCACAGAGTCAGCAACGCCCTGTCGAAGGTCACACGGTTAATCTAGGAGGTGGGCGAGTTCGCGGTGATGGCAGGCTGTTGCCGGAGCTGGTGGCTCAGGTCCTGGAGGCGTTGCCGCAGGGCAGTCCAGTGTTCGATGCTGAAGCTCCGTCCGCCAAAACGTTCGGCGTAGTAAGTGTGGACCCAAGTCAAGGGCAAGTCGGCATAAGGGGCGAGGCAGTTGTCCTGGAGCATGCGAGCGGTGATACGTTCGGCCCACGCGGCCATCGTCTCGCCGGGAAGAGGTACGATACCCAAAGGTTTCAGACATGCCAACAATTCAGCACAGGGTTGGCGGGATGGGGGCGTTGCAGGCCGCCTTCGGTGTTGCCAGAGACGGTAGAGAGTGGAACCGGCCAGAGCCATTCCAAGTGCTACGCCGATCCAAGGCGCCAGCCAGCCCAGATACGATCTCAAGACGATCCAGGCCTGCCGCTGTTGCTCAGGCGTGAACTCGACCAGGTAGTCGCGGAGCCATTGCTGAACCTCCCGATGTGTGCGCTGGAGCCAGTAATTGCCGGGTGGGGAAACAGAGGGATCAGCAGAAGGTGTGGGGTCCAGGCTGAGCCATCGGCTGACGGGTCGCATACCGGGTCGCAAAGGGGGTTGAAATTCCTCCAACAGGCATTCGACCCAAGCATGAGCATGCTCATGGCGGACCAGATAACGTCCCGGTTGGTCCAAGGGTTCCCATCCTTTACAACCGAGGATCAGTTGAGCCGGAATGCCCTGAGAGCGTAACAGGAGCACCAGAGCGCTGGCAAAGCGTTCGCAGTGACCGGCCTGGCTGTGGAACAGGAAATCCTCGATCGGATCCAGGTCTGAACGAGTGATCCGCAAGTTGGTAGTGTATTGAAGCCCCGCTTCGCTGCGGAGATATTCACACAAGAGTCGAGCGAGTTGGCCATGATACTGCCGGCGCGGCCGCTGGAGGACAGGGTCGATCAGGTCCGCGGGTAGACGCCCTGTTCGGATCCACTGGCGGATGAGGTCATCCGCGTACTCCTGCAAGCGGGGCAGAGGGTTTTGGGTCAAGGCACGCAGCAAGGGAGCTGGGTCTGGCTCCACGATGACAAAAGGAGGACTCAAATCAGGTAAATCGGCGGGGTGCCAGTACTGCTGATAAGGGAACCGTTCCGCTTCCTCCAAATCAGCATAAAAAGTGCCATCGCCGAGCCATTGCCACGGTAGAGGGGGGCGGCCTTGCTGCAAGCTGACAATAGGGGTGGGCTGATTGGCTCGCCAGGCCACAGGATCGGCCAGGAAAAAGGAACGGTTCCCAGGCCGGAGATGAAAGGTTAAAAGCAGTTGCTGCGGTCCAAGCTGCGGGGACTGCCAGGGCAGAAATGTCTGGGTGCTAGGCACAATGGTGGGCAGGCGGGTATTGCCGGCTTCCCAGCGACCGGAGTTGTACAAACGCAACTCTCTCCCCCGCCACCTTTGTTCCGGTGAGAGTTGGCCCGGTGAACCGTCCGGCCGTTGCACAGTGACTTCAAACAACGGTGTCCGATTGCTGTGCAGATAGCCTGTTTGTGTCAGGTCTAGCATCTGGTCTGCGGCGTAACCGATCTCAATGCGGGGCTTTCCAAACGTGGCAGGCGGGATGGGAGAACGAGGGGTCAGCAAATAGAGGGGAAGGGCTAGGAAGAGGGCTGCTATCACGAGGAGGAGGCCGTGGGCCACTCCCCAACGGATGCTCGGAGTCGTCATCATATACCGGACTCGATGGAAGGGCTGCCCTGGCAGCGGCGGCAGCCAACCTATCCGGTGCGCCACATGAAGCAAACGCAAGTTGCTAACAGCGAGAGTCACATATAGCAGGAGGAAAACGAAACCGAAAACATCTTCCGTCATCGCGGCGGCTAGAGTGGCAGCAGCTAAAGCCAAGCCGTGCAACCACCAGTAATCCCCAACGTGCTTGTCCCGCCGCAGAAGTTTGGCAGGCAGCAATACCATCGTAAGCGGACCGAGCAATGCCACAAGCAGTAAGGACCAATCGGTGTTGAGCAACTGAGGTTGAGTCCATTCGCGTCCCATACGCCAGGCGGCCCAGAACAGGGTGAGCACGCCGACCAGCGCACCCAGGCGATTAGCTGCCGGGATGGATAAAACCGCCCATCGGGATTCCCGAAAGTACAAACCCACCAGTGACACAAGGACCATCGCGGCGACGAGAGAGGATTCCGGGAGGAGGGCGTACTCGGCGTAACCCAAAGCTAGACAGGCACTGCCTAACGTGGCGTAGAAACTTCGGCGAAAGGCAGTGTACCAGAACATGACAACTCTCCCCTCGTGGTTTGGGCCTAAACCTAACTACCCCTCTATTGCTGGAGCTAACGTTCCTGGCGGAGTGTACCAGGACGGGAGTTGCTCCAGGGTCAGCGGGATGAGCAATTGTCCTGGGGGGACGAAGGGCAACTCTTCCGGAGACGGATCAGGGAGCATTGTGTTGGGGGTGAGCACCAGATGAACGCAACGGCCGATACGACGAAGAAGTGTCGGTGGCGGCGGATCTGGAGTGAACGCTGTGGGGTCAGCCAGCGGACGGAGGATGTGCCTTATTCCTTGACCAGAGGGAGGCAAATAGAGGATATGGGGGGAAGCTCCAGCAATCACGAGGACGAACGGGGTGTGTTCTGCTGTCTGCGGCCAGTAGTAGGCCATGGTTGCGGCAAATGATAGGGTAGCTTCCCATCGCTCAGTCACTTCCTTGGGGCCAGGAGAGGCCGGAGGCAAAAGTGTCAGCACGACGGGCATACCGCAGGCGGTGTCGTATTCGCGAACCATCAGGCGCCGCCTCCGGGCCGTGGTGCGCCAATGGATGGCTCGGAGCGAATCCCCCGGACGATAGGGACGTATGCCCCGGACTTCGATCGGCTCCAGAGTGATCCGCCGCTGAGAGGGCCGCGTGATCATGGCGCCGGGAAGCTGGCGATCCAACCAGCGGCGCAGCTTCGGTATGTCAATATCCCCCACCGCAGGAAGGACAATCACCTCGCCGCCGGGAATCGCGGTGCGCCTGTGGAACCAGCCGAATCCGTCACTCTCGCTGAGATGCAGTTGTATGGGGAAACGGCCTCGCTGCCGCAGAATAGCCGTCCAGGAAATGCTCTGCTGTTGGCCTGGTGGGGCTGCCTCCAAGTACCAGCGGAAGGTTTGCGGTCCGATCTGTATCTCGGCAACACAATCAGCACGCATGCGGGCCGAATTTGTGACCACGATCTGTCCTAGAACACGTTCCCCAGCAAAGAGGGTGGGAAGTGCCGACATATGGGCCTGCCAACCCTGCCGGCGGCGCCACAGCGTATAAAGCTGCCCTCCGAGCAATCCTGTCATGACATAGGCCAGCAGCAATACGGCATTGAAACTTTTCCACCACCCAACTAGTCCCACGACCAGACAAATCCCGATCCAAGTGGCACCTTCCGCACTCAGTCGCCAACGCGGTTGTTGTCCTCGAACGGGGGAGGAGGGCGTATAATCACCGCTCCCCGGTGATGCCTCCCTGTTAGGAGGGAGTTCCTGAGCTAGGAGGATAGACATAGCAGTTTACCCTATCGAAGTTGGGAGATTATATTCTCCCTGAAGCTATTGTAACCGGGCTTTTCCGTTGAGGTGGCACCATCGCCGGGGAGAGAATGCCGTGGGAAATAGGGATCGGTTTTGAACCGGCTCGTCGCTTCTCACGACGGAACGGGCAAGGTGCGGAGAATTTGTTGTACCAGTGTTTCGGCGGTGGTGGCCGAGACTCCGGTACTGCTGCGAAGGATGAGGCGGTGGGCGAGCACAGGCACGGCCAGGCGCTGAACATCATCGGGGATCACGTAGTCTCTTTGGTGGATGACGGCCCAGGCTTGAGCGGCACGGTATAAGGCCAGTGCCGCCCGTGTGCTCGCTCCGAGAATGATTTCCCGATGCTGTCGCGTGGCCTCGACAATGTCCAGAATGTACTCGACGATATCGTGTTCCACCTGTACCGCACGGGTCACCGCTTGCAAGTGCCGTACCTGCTCGGCTGTCAGAACAGCGGGGAGGTCCTCGCCCGGTTCTCCACTCCGGTGCTGGTGCAGGATCGCTCGTTCTGTAGCGCGGTCATGGTAGCCGATGCGCAGTCGCAGTAAAAAGCGATCCAGTTGGCTTTCTGGAAGAAGGAAGGTCCCTTCGAATTCGTAAGGGTTCTGGGTCGCAATGACTAGAAAAGGAGGACCGAGGCGGTGAGTTACCCCATCGACCGTGACTTGGCGTTCATTCATGGCTTCCAACAAAGCGGATTGGGTGCGGGGAGTGGCACGATTGATTTCGTCTGCCAGGAGCACCTCGGTGAACAAGGGGCCGGGCTGAAAGACAAATTCGCCGTTATGTTCTCGATAAAGCGTGACTCCGATGAGATCGCTAGGGAGCAGGTCCGGAGTGAATTGGATGCGGCGGAAGCGGCATCCTAGGCTGCGAGCCAGGCTTTTTGCGAGCAAGGTTTTACCCACCCCTGGCACATCTTCCAGGAGCACGTGGCCATCCGCCAAGAGAGCCGCCACGGTCAGCCGGACTATCTCGGGCTTGCCGAGAAAAACTGTGCCTACATTGGCAAACAGGCGGTCCAGAAGATGGGCGACTGATAGGGATGTGTCCCCAGTTTCACCCATGCCTACCTCGTTGCTGCAGTCGATCCTGCAACGACACGTTCCCTGTTTCTACGCTCGTCGACATCCTGGAGTTCTGCGTGCGCGGGGGGGAATAAGTATCCGGCGAGTTTCATTCCAGAGGAGGCAATGGTTCCGAACCGATGCCGCCTCGCAGACCAGGCCGGCTGGGCTTACGTTGGGCCAGGCGTTCCATCGCCTCCTGGAGATTTACCCGTTCCTCTTCGGCCTGGGCTGCTGCTGTGGCTTCTGCTTGTCGTTGGGCGATACTCCGCATACTCAGGGAGAGACGGCGATTTTCCGGTTCGATAGTCAGCACTTCGACATTGACCTTTTGACCCGGCTGAACTACTTCGCTGACCCGCCGCACCCGGTGGGGAGCCAGTTCGGAGATGTGGACCAAACCCTCAATGCCCGGCGCCACTTCCACGAATGCGCCAAAATCGGTCAAGCGAGTCACCACCCCGCTGAGCACGGTGCCAGGCCGGATCGTGGAAGCGAATTCGGCCCAGGGGTCCGTGGTCAGGCGCTTCAGACTCAAGGTCAATTTGCGTTGTTCCCGATCCAGGCGCACTACTGCGACTTCCACTTCCTGCCCTACCCGCAGAACGTCCTCGATCTTCTCCACCCGCTGCCAGGCCAGCTCCGAGGCGGGCAACAATCCATCTGCCCCTCCCAGGTCGATGAATGCGCCAAACGGCCGGATCGCCCGGACCGTTCCTCGAAGAATCTGCCCTTCTTGAATCTGGGACCAGAACTGCTCGGCTTGTTGCTGCCGCTCCCGTTCCAGGACCGCGCGCCGGCTCACAACCAGGTTGCGTTCCGCAGGGCGTACCTCGATGATCTCTACCTTGAGACGCTGATTGACCCACGCCTCCAGGTCCTCGACGCGGTGCAGATCGATTTGGCTGGCCGGTAGAAACCCGCGAACTCCCGCAACTTCTACCAGCAATCCACTCCGTTGTTTGTTGACGCCGACAACCCGCGCCTCCACTACCATATGAGGTTGTAACTGGGACCAGTCGCTAACTTGTTGAGCAGCTCCCTGGCGGGACAGTTGCCACAAGCCCTGAATAGAATCGTAATTTTCCAGCCGGCACAGGACGGTCTCGCCCACTCGAGGGACTTGTCCTTCAAACTGTTCCAAAGGAAGCACGCCCTGGCTCCGTTCGCCGGGAATATCCACGAACACATCCCGGCCGTGAATGGCGACGATACGTCCTTCAATGCGTTGACCGGGTTTGAGGCTGGCTTCAGTCGATACACGGGATGGGCCGGCCTGAGTGCTTCCTGGAGCGCTCAAGCTCTTTTCCAGGTCCACTCCGGATAGAGCAGCTTGTAGTTCGGCTTCGATGAGTGCATCCAATTCCCGGCGATTGAGCGGTGTGGTGGTGGGGGAAGTGGTTCCGGGGAAGGACACCTGCTTCGCTGAACGGGGCACCTCGGATATCCCTGGGGATGGCGATGAGGTTTCGTCTCCGCTCTCGCCGATTGTTGTTCTTTGCCGGTGAGGCAGAGAGGGGCGGATCACATGACGCCGCGGCGGACCAGGCTTCGGTGGCGGCAGCTTTTTCACCCGTTCTACGGCACGGGAGCTGTTGGCCGTTGTTTCAGGAGTCGGAGTTGCTGACGGCCTCGTACCACCGCTTCCTTCTTCTGTCGGGTCGGTGGGAGCTGGGGTTGGCGGTCCAGCTTGATGGCTCCCCATTTCTCGAGGATTGGATGAAACCGTTCCCTGTAACGCTTGTCCTGCTTCGGCTTCGTTCATAACACTGCTCCTCTGGCAGTGAGACTAGAAGTTCTGTCGAACTCCGACAATGTTCGGAGGCCCCCAGTCCACCGGTCCGAGTTCTTGGGGTAGAAGCTGTCTCGAGCACACGCCAATCGTTCGTCCCGTAACTGTTCTACTGCGGCTAGTTGGCCTTGCGGCATGTGATGACTACGTAACGACACCATTGCCATAGCGCGGGCCAATGCCGAAGCAATCCTTGTTCTAGACGTTGCAGCCATTCTATGCCCTTGCGCCAACCCAGTCGCCGGACCAAGGCCAGCAATTGGAATCCCTCGACGTGGATGTTCGCGAAGTAGGGGCGCAGGTGGGCCAAGCGGCCCGATGTCAAGGGGCGCTCCTCGGGGGTCCGTTCCTTGCCGGGGTAGGGCAGGTAGCGCCGGGCGATTTCCAATAACGGATTCCCACCCCAGGGTTCGCAGAATACCGCCACGCCTCCAGGGCGCAAGATGCGTGCCACCTCGGCAGCGGCGCGCTTCACGCAGAGGTGATGCACGATGGCGTGCCCCCAGACGCGGTCAAAACTGGCACTGGGGAACGGTAGGACCTCGCCATCGGCTTGCAAGCATCGTACCACGACACCATTGAAGGCGGCGCGGCGACTCGCCTCCGATATGTAGCCCGCCGAAATGTCCACAGCAAACACTTCCGCGCCCCGCCGGGCTAATATCACAGCGGCCATCCCGTGGCCACAGCCATAATCCAGGACTTTGTGTCCCGCCTTCGGTTCGAGACGTGCCCAGGCCGAACGCAGCCAAGTCTCATGGTCGAAGTAGGCATCCTCGTCTACCCACCACTTTCGGGAATCATCTCCCAGCGCCGCTGCTCGGCGGGCCGCTTGCCGATCATGGAATTGCTGCTCTTCCCATCCCCGATCCATTTCGTCCCTTTGCTTCCTAAGATTTTTCCCATCAACTTCCCTTTTAGGACGGTCTGATGAACCTGGCTGTAAAACTTCGATCGAAGTTCTATCCTCCCACTCCGCTTTCATACCCTAAAATGATCAGTCCCGAAAAGAGAGAATGCTGTTTGAGGGGAATTCGTACTGGGGTCAACAACACAGGGATGATACCCCAGATCTATGGGAAGACCAGCCGTGACCGAGACAAACCCGGAATTGCTCCAAGCGCGCCTGGACAAACTTCGCCAGTTGCAAGCCCTGGGTATCGATCCGTGGGGCGGTCGTTTCGACAACACCCAGCCCATTGCTGAGATTCGCCGACTGCCTGCGGATTATTTCCGGGAGGACCAGCCGGGACCCACTGTTCGTGCTGCCGGACGTGTCCTGCGGTACCGCAGTGCGGGGCGACTCCTGTTCCTGGAGTTGTGGGATCAAACAGGCCGCATCCAATTGATGATCCGGGTCAATAAAGTCAGCGAAACCGAGTGGAAGGTCGCCCAACTGATTGATCTGGGTGACATCATCGGCGTGGATGGCGAGCTGGGCAAGACGAAAACCGATGAACTCACCATTCAGGTCACCCGTCTGACCTATCTCACCAAGTCTCTGGAGCCGCATCCTAAGGATGTTTTCGGTTTGGAGGATATCGAATACCGCCTCCGCCATCGTTACTTAGATATGATCTACACGCCGGATACGCTGCGGCGTGCCCAACAACGTGTCACAATCATCCGGACCATCCGCAGCTATCTGGATCGCTTGGGATACATGGAAGTGGAAACGCCGACTCTCCAGGCTGTGGCCGGGGGAGCAGCCGCCCGGCCTTTTATCACGCATCATAACGCCCTCAATATCGATCTGTATCTCCGCATCGCTTTGGAATTGCATCTCAAGCGCCTTCTGGTGGGAGGATTAGAAAAAATCTACGAAATCGGTCGTGTCTTCCGGAATGAAGGGATCAGCCCCCGGCACAACCCCGAATTCACCATGCTGGAACTGTACCATGCCTACAGCGACTATCGCGGCATGATGGACTTAACGGAAGGACTAATCCTAGCGTGTGTGGATGCCCTCTATCCCACTCGGATCATCCCTTATGGCGACAAGACTCTCGACCTGACTCCTCCTTGGAAGCGGGTCAGCTATGCTGAGCTATTCCGTGAATATGTGGGCTGCGATATGGCCGATGAGGTGAAGGTGGCCGCTGCTGCCCGGGCGGAAGGAATTGACACCACCGGCAAGGAACACGCCGTTCTGGTTCACGAATTGTTTGAGGATGTTGTCGAAGAGAAACTGGTCGGTCCGGTCTTCGTTTACGACTACCCGGCTCCTCTCTGTCCTCTGACCAAACGCAAACGGGACAACCCCGCGATTGCCGAACGTTTCGAGCTGTACATTCACGGCATGGAGCTTGCTAATGCCTACACCGAACTGAATGATCCTATCACGCAGGAGGAAACGTTTAGCAAACAGCTCGCTGGTCTGAGTGAGGAGGAATCCATGGCTCGGATGGATCGCGACTTCATCCGGGCCTTACGCTTCGGGATGCCTCCGGCAGGGGGGCTGGGTATCGGCATCGATCGCCTCGTGATGCTTCTGACTAATACGCCGACCATCCGTGATGTCATCCTCTTTCCCCTCCTACGTCCTGAAGGTGCTCCACCTGGCCGATAGGTACGCGCGTGGGGCGTCTGTATTGCTAGTCGCCCAAGTCAGGAAGAGGGGGGCACTGGACCCACCGGGGGGATCAGGGGATCGGTACTTGGAGAAGGTGGCGGCGTGTGAGGCGGAGCATCGGGGCTGACATCGCGAGGTGTAGCCGGTCGGGCAGGAGGAGGCAGATTCTGACCCCGCTGACGCAATTCTTCCGCACGTTGCAATAACTCCTCCCGATTGGGTTGCCGGGCAGGTTGTAACTCGAAGTAATACCTTCGCACATCACGAATGGGGAAGGGCCAGAGCACCTCGGTTAGAAAATCGAAAGGGGGATAGGCATACCAGGGGGCGACGACGTGGACGCGTTGGCGTAAGGTTTCATAGCCGGGATGAGACAGGGTGATCGTATAGTATCCGTAATATTCAAACAGCATGTGAGCGGGGGCGGCTCCAATCGGCTGTTCGTTAATGTAGACTTGCGCATTAGGAACGTTGGCTTCGATAACAAATCGCCGCTCGACGCAGCCGCAGAGGGCTAGACTCAAACCGAGCATCGTGGCCGTTCTGCGACGCATCTGCTCTAGCTCTCCCCTGGTTCCGTATTCGTGGAGGTGCCCCCACTGGACGCCGCTTTACCAGGGAAACCATGCAGAATCAAGCCAGTTTTTCCATGTGGCCATTGACGCAGAGCAGGAAGGCAGGTAGGTTGCCATACTATGGGTAGTAGGTGGCCATGAGTGTTTGGGATAAGCTAGAGAAAAATGGAGGCATCAGGTCCGGAGCGATGCACTCCTCCCATCTGTAACGTTAAGATTTTCCGCGGAGGAGGTTTTTCGGGTATTTTGCTCACGCAGACCGCGGCTTCATAGCGTATGATGACAACAACAGGGAATTGGAAGATCGAGGGTTGTCCGTGTCGGCTTTCGAACCGCCTCGTTATGCGACTCTGACGGATGTGGGGGTGAAGCGCAGCCACAATCAGGACGCCTGCGCCGCCAAGCCGGCCGTCGATGCCGCCACGTTTGCCAGTTGTGGGCACATTTTCATTGTCGCGGATGGAATGGGAGGCCATGCGGTTGGTGAGAAGGCTAGTGTCAAGGCTGTGCGGGACATTCCCCATCTGTACCAAAAGCATGTCCACGAAGGGGTGATTGCTGCTCTGCGCCGGGCTTTTGCCGAAACGAACACTGGAATCCATGAGATCGGCCAGCAGAACCCCGAATTCCGCGGTATGGGTACTACCAGTACCGCTCTCATTCTTCGCCCGGAGGGAGCTTGGATCGGCCACGTCGGCGACAGCCGGGCATATCGAATCCGGGGCAACACCGTCGAACAACTCACCTTCGACCACTCTTGGGTCTGGGAAATTGCCCGGCGCACAGGTGTCGATCCGGACGAACTGGGCGATTTCAAGAAAAATGTGATCATTCGCTCTCTGGGACCGGACCCCGAAGTCGAAGTGGATATCGAAGGTCCTCATCCGGTCCAGCCTGGGGATATCTTCTTGCTGTGTAGCGACGGCCTGACCGGTCTAGTCAAACCTGAGGAAATCGGGGCTATCGTAAATGTTTTGTCCTTGGAGTCCGCCGTCCGCCTTCTGGTTCATCTGGCCAATCTCCGCGGCGGACCAGACAATATCACGGTGATCCTAGTTCGTGTTCCGGGGGGACCTCACGATCCCGGTGCACCACGCTACTCCTCTTCGTCCTTCACGCGCCTACGAGAGACCCTCTCCCGCCACTGGCCGGTCTGGACTATCCTTACGGGATCGGTGTGTGCGCTACTTTCCCTCTTCCTCCACCTCCAGGAACTCAAAACGCTGTCGCTTCCCCTCTTTCTCTTGGGAGCACTCATTATCCTGGTAGGCATCATCGGTTTGGTCCATTCCCTACTCCGTACCCCCTCCGACACCGGTGAGGCGAACGTTCCGCTCACGGACCCAGAACTGGAACAGCCCCGCTCCCTTAACATCTACCGCCAACATGATTGCACGATCACGCCGGAACGCCTCAGCCAATTCGCCGAGACCGAACAACAGCTCATAACCGCTCTCAAGGAACATAACATACCGGTGGATTGGGAGGCCCATGCGCAGCTCGCTGGAGCTGAGGATGGCGACCTTCGGGATGCCTTCCGCCTCCGCTGCGAAGCCATTCTGCTCCTGGCGGATGCCTTCCACAAAGCCCGGCACAAACAAGAATCCTTCCAACCCTCTTGGACCTCGCCCCAACAACGTTGAAAGCTCAGACAACGGTTTTCACCGATGTCTGAGCAAGGGGACTGTTCCCAAGGCTTTGTCAGGGTGCTGCAGGTTCCTCAGCCATTCTCAGGCACAACGCGATTGGCATGCACGTTTCTCTCTGCTGTCGCTCCGCCATCATCACGCCTAGGCAAAGACCTAAACTGGGAAGCATCTTCGGGGGCTTGGTTTCCTCCTGTCTCAGAAGATGATCGTGCGCTCATGCACACCGAGGCTGTTGAGGAACCCCTGAGCTGCATCTCCCGCTAGGCCCGTAAACCAACTGCCGCCCCAATTCCAGCGGTCTTGGAACTCCGCATAGGACCAACTCCTTTGCACGCCATCCGTATCCATGTAGTAGAGTGTTTGCGTGGCTTCATCGATACCGTTGAGGACCACGTAGTGGAGAATGCCAACTTTGCCCAAGAAGTCGCTTAGGATGCCAGAAGCCACCAGAGCGATGACGGGTCGGCCTTGACGGAGCAGATTCACAACAGTCTCAAAACTTGCCCCTGTGGCCAGTTGGGTTTCAGGGCGGTAGTTAGCGATCATATCTCGCAACGATCCAGGCCGCGTGCCAAGGTTGGATTGGGAAACCAGGTCCGGCCAGCTTGCGGCCACCGATCGCAGAGTTTCGTAGGAAACTTCGATGCCATAGGCTCGCAGGAAACGCGAGGCGGAGTTCGGACCGCAACTCCAGTTATCGGTTTGAGGGCTTCCTCCAGGCACGGAAATCCAAACGACTTCGCAGTGTCTCACGAAGGTGTTAGCTAGCAGATTAGCGCTGTCGTGACCTGCGTTGCCGAATAGGAAGTCATTCCGGCTCCGGGAAACCAAGCGGTCGTTTCCTGAGCCACCACTCAGAACGCTGCCCAACAGGTTGGAGTTCGGCCCACTTTGCAGGAAATCGTTTCCGTTTTCTCCGCGGAGCACGTCGCTACCGCCTCCGCCGTAGAGCCGATCGTCGCCGTCCCCGCCGTATAATTCGTCGTTTCCTTCGCCGCCGAAGAGTACATCGTTACCTTCTCTCCCATATATATCATCCATGTCACGTCCACCCACGATCAGATCATTCCCGGCCTGACCGTCCAGCACATTATCACCATTTTCGCCCGATATGATGTCGTTTCCAGCACCACCTAAGATGTAGTCGTCGCCATTTCCACCGTTGAGAACGTCGTTATTGCGTGTGCCAATCAATTGGTCGTTCCCATCGCCCCCGTTCACAGTACCGCGTAATGAACGGAGAAGGTTGAGTCGGATCTCATCGTGGCCGGCATATCCCTCAATTTGAACTCGGCCCGCTGTGACTCGAGACTTGCTGAATCTGCGGTTGTAATATTCTTCGTTGTTCCAAATGATAACTTGGTAGTCTGCCTCAGTTTCAATGACTCGGATGATATCATTCGCAGCGGTTCCGTGTACATGTAGAATCCCATCTCGTATGAAGGCGGATGGAACCGTGCGGTCTTCCAGAGCTTCGACCTTAAGCATAGGCGTGGCTGGACTTGACTGATTCGGATTGCTTTGTTTCAGCCATTGGCGCAGTGCTCGAAACATGGCTCTGCCTCCTTATTAGGGTGTTAGGATTTGGTGAGAAAGTCTCCTTTTTGTATTGCCTCCTCTGCCTTGCCTTTCGCTGGGGTGTCCGTTCACTCCTCTCATGCAAAGGCAGCGATGTTGCCGGACAACATTTCGAAAAAAAGCAAGAGAGACCGGCGACGATACGATCGTGGACGGATGACGACAGGAAGGTGTGTCGGATTTGGGGCGTCAAGAAGCAGCGTTGGTGAGAGAATCACACACCCAGAACGGGTAGGGAGATAACGAGGGCGCCGTTATGAGAAAGAGGCGAGACGATATTAGAGATCGGTCTAAACAGGAGTGGTTGATGACTCGATTCAGTCGGACTGAGTGCTAAACCTGATGAAGGGGGGTGAGAGCCGACTGTGGGATTCGAACCCACGACCTGCGCTTTACGAAAGCGCCGCTCTACCGGCTGAGCTAAGTCGGCCTGCGACGAGGAGGGATCCATCGAGTTAAGCAAGTCGATGCGAGCGGTTCCCCTTAGAAAATTCCGCTTACCAATCCGTGAACCCGTCCACACCTCCGTCGCAAGGGGTCCATTCTTCCCAGCTATTGCAGGACTTAGAGAAACCAGTGTTGTTGGATTTTACTACTTCATCCGGGAGGGGACAAGATACGGGAGACCCTCCCAATGGGGGACCTGACGCTAATGAGCAACCCAGGGGAGGATTTTTTAGGAGAATCCAGGGGATACTCTGGACTTAGAGGGAACGAGGGCGTTCCAGTATCACCACGACTTGCCGCGTTCCACTATAGTGTTGTTGGGTGGTGAATATGGATAATACCCGCCAACCTTCTTCGGCCCATTCGTTGAGAACTTGTTCCATCTTGTCTGTATCCAACTTACTCCCCAGCAGTAAGCCGCGAGGATAAAAGGTGAGAACCTTGTACTCGTAACGGAGCATGGTTGCTCTCCTAATGGCGGTGGATTCTGCGGCGATCCACTCACGCCCCCTGTCTTGCCCTCTCGACTGATTCCCAGCGACTCCTCTTGCGCAGGAACGAACCGGCGCTAGGCTACCTCTGTATCAAACACTCCCGTATCCCCACCGTTGGGAGCGGTCCCACTGCTTGTCCCCAAAGAGGGAGACAGGCGGCGATTTCCTGCCTCGCTGCATTATCATTCCCGATGCGTAGGTCTGCGAGTTGACGTCACTAGCTATAGGTAATGTCCTAGTGCCCGGCAGCAGCGTACCCTTATAAGCTGCCACGCCGTCAGTGGTCGCCAGACACCTCGTGCCAGCAGGGAATGGCGGCAGGACTGGCCTCCCTCTCTCTAGCCCCTTGCGGGAAGGCCCATGAGCGACTGACTCCCTCCCTGACGCTGAGTTATCAGAAAGAGACTTCCTACGTCGAAGCCGGCGGAAACGCTGGCTGGCAGTGTCGGGCCGCAGGTTACGTCACCGAACAGCCCCGCTGCCCGGATTCGACGGCGACCCCGCGACCATCACCTTCGGTGCCTATAACGCCAATGGCACTGCCAGAACCTTTTTCAAGCCAAAACCAGGTTAGCGTACTGGGAACGACAGCCTGCTGTGCCACCCATTTTGTGCTTGGGAGGTAAAGAGCATGGCTCACGGCTTACCAGACTTCGGAGCATTTACGTGCCCCGTTTGTGGCTTTCCGGGGTTGTGTGAACCGCCGCGCAGTGCGAAGACGGGTGGCCCTTCCTATGAAATCTGCCCGTCGTGCTGGTTTCAGTTCGACGTTACAGACGATGATCTTGGATATACTTACGAGCAATGGCGAGCCAAGTGGATTGCAGAAGGCATGCCGTGGAGCGATGGAAGCACGCCACCGCCACCAGGATGGAACCCTGTCGAGCAGTTGAAAAAGCTCACTGAACGATCAGCTTGATACGATGGCCCACAGCGATAGCTTCCCCGCCTGCCAAGTTGAACCTGCACGATTTTTACCAATCGAAGAAAGACAGTCTGCTTTTTGGGGCGGGTTGTTTCGATTACCGTTGGTAGGCGCTCGACGATATGTCTCCAAAGCCTCGGCCGCTGGACGAGCCTTGATCCCCTTGGGTTTGACGCGGGCGATCCCAACCTCTATCGGTTCGTCTTCAACGTCCCGACGGTTTATACCGACCCAAGTGGGCTGATCCTTCCCTTCGTCATTGGTGGTGCCCTTCTGGCTGGAGCCGCAATCGGTGGATTGCACTATGGCGCCTCACGGTATGACTATGCAGAGAAGCATTATCTATCCCGTCCCATCCATGAGTGGACACCCGAGGTGGAAGCAGAGTATCGCGCCTACGTTCTGACGACGGATTGGATTGCGTCAGTAAGTGAAGTGGCGGCTGTAACAGGGATCAGCATGGTGGCGACACCATACCTGGGGTATGGGTCGGGGTACTTATGGCAAGTCGGCGGAACCGGCGGACGCATCGTGGTGGGCACAGTCGGTGCTGGCGCCGTGAGCTATGGACTTTATGACGCTTACACGATCGTCCATGACTGGAACACGATGAAATGGCACGAACGGTTCCGTCGGGTCGGCGACTTGGCAGGGCCGATGGTGGTTGGGTTTGGATTTGGACCACGTTACTTCGCTTTGGGGCGCAACGCTGCGGAACTCCGAATTCCCTTCTGGTCTTCTTGGGATCGCGTCACGCCGCCATATTATGGGATTGACTATCGACAATTAACTACACTGACAGAGTCGCGGGGCAGCTAGCAACTAGGCCATACGCACGCTCTCGTCTTCTCATGAGAGAGATCATAGAATCTCGCGACCCATTCCAGATCCCGGCAGTCGAGGTAGGCCTGGAATTCCTGGAGGATTACGATGGGATGTGCCAGGCTCATTGTGGACAGCCGATAAGAGTAAGCCATCATACGGAGTCTACGAACTTGTGATAGATCCACGGACAAACAAAGTTGTTCATTTTCAGTTCCGCGGCGATTAATGCTGGAGGACTTGGTCCATGAAAATTCAGTTTGAAGTGATTTACGACACTATTGAAGTAATAGGCAGGCCAGGATACGCTGTTAGAGGGCAACCAAAGTATATTGTCGAGGATTGGTCGTTTTATTATGATATTCAGGCATGCTATATACCTACAGTGCATCTGTCGTGTCTTGTCATCGGTACAATTCAGCTCCATATAAACACAGATACTAATTTTTGTGCTTTTATAGATGGTTATTGTCCGTACGGCTTGTGGCAACCGGTATCCCTTATAGTTCCCGACTATTCGCCAGGTCTATTGAAAACACGGCCAGATGAAGAACTGGTTGTTGGTGTTGGCTATGGTATTGAGTATATGGTGCCTCCCGAGATCTGGTTTGATACGACAAATGGATGGTGGTGTATTGGCAGAAAAGAACATCCTGCGGGCAGTCAAGCTGTCGAATTCGCAACAGGCTGTGTTGCTGTGGTTGTAGACGAGCAGTTGGTCTCATTATGGATAAGACCTGAAAACTGGTTGGAGTTAGTCAAGTATTTTGATAAATAGTGGACGGCTTAGATCATCTTGGGCCGCGTCCTCGATCAGCGCTGGCTCAAGAGCGGGGACGGCTTGGCCCTGGACCGTTTGCAGTACAGCTACGACCGCAACGGCAACCGCCTGAGTCGGACCAACCTGATCGACGCCGCCTTCAGCGAGGGCTACAGTTACGACAACCTGAACCAGTTGACCGGCTTCACGCGTGGTTCGCATAGCCGCTCGTGGGACTGCGACGCCCAGGGGAACTGGCAGAGGGTGGTCACCGATGGGAATGTGCAGACACGGACGCACAATTTTCAGAACGAGATCGCGGGGCTTACTGGGGGGTGAACACCAGCGGCCTGTACCACTTCCGCCACCGCGACTACTCCCCCACCCTCGGCCGCTGGACGAGCCTTGATGCGCTCTCCTATGCCGCCGGGGATGTCAACCTCTACCGCACCCTCCGCAACAACCCCCTCAACTCCCTCGACCCGAGTGGGCTGGATGATGACATCCCATTGCCAGATGCCGTCGCCGTACCCCTGCCAAACCCTCGACTCCCTGTGTTGTCCCCTCCACCCCCCATCCCCTCCTGGTTCGATCGCCTCGGTGACGAAGTTCAGATGATCGGCACCTTCGTAGTCAACTCGCCCGGTGAGGCGGCCTGGGAGTATTACACAGGCTTGGCCTACGGTGCTTATGGTGTGTTCATCGAGCCAGTGGTCAACACGGGGGAGGCAATTCTTGATGGGGGCGGGTTCATACTGATCGACGACTACGAACCGCTCAATCATCCGCACATTCAGGGGATGCTCCATGGGGAGCGGACGTGGTATGGGGGTACTATCAGCCTGGTAATGGATGGTCTGGGGGTGGTTCCCGTGGCTCGAGGTGGCCAACAGGTCATCCGCCTGGGCCGGAATGCAGGGGCAGGAACAAATGCGTTCACCGTGACGATTAGGAAAGTAGGAGAATGGCCTACTACTGGTGTCGCTCGATTCGATGAGTTAGCAGTTGAGTGTCCAGCATGGCAGGGATGGGTGACCAACCTACAAAAAAGAGGCATTAAGGTTATGCCCAATCCGAACCTCCCTTCAGGTAACCCTGCCAATTATTTGCCGGGAAGTAAAATCTTAGAGTATAATCCCACTACCTTCAGGTATATCGACCTATTGCATGAGTCCAGACATATAGCCCAGTTTGAACGGGCAGCCGCCAAAGGGTTGGATTTGAGGGAACCTTTTCGAAGTAGCAAACTGTATGCATGGCTAGAAAAAGGTGCATTGGAGTATGAAATGAAGCTTGCCAAGCGATTCAATTTTAGTCAAGAATATAAATCAGCATTGGAAAATAGTTTTAATAATTATTGGACAAGTCAATATAGATATAAATATACTAAGAGTAAACGTTTTCGTTCTAAGATAAATGCCTGATGGAATTGAGGGCCATATAATGCAAGTAACCTATTACTTTCTGATCAAACCTAGAGACACACTACTTCGCCGTCTTCAAGGCCTTCCATATGAATGGACAGAACTTTTGGGTGGCCCTGTACTTTGGACGAAAACCGAAGGGGACAGGATGCTTTGTAGCAGAGAAGATAGATACACTTTTGTAAAGATAGTTTATTTGGCTAGTATTTATAATGATTATAAAGATGCACCAGAATATAATGATATTTTTAGTGATCTAAAACTTGATACAAGTTTCTTTGATATGAATTGGACTCTGGAGGAGATTGAGGAAGTTGAAAATGTTGACGATGTTGCCAAGGAACTGTCTAGAACTGTTCTTTCTGTTCCGATACAAACTGGTCGACCGATTGTTGACCAGTGGTTTAAAGATCTACTGAATAATAGTACCTAATCAGGATGAAGAATAGCTAACTTGTGATCACATGAGCACATCTCAAAGGCTCGAGGATTAACTTCTAGGGTGAAGGCTATGGGGAGTCTGTTAGAGCTAACGGGTCGAGTGCCTAAGTCCCACTTTTGGGGTCGTCATTCTCCAAGTGTATCAATGAATGCCCTGAGGGAACGAGCAATACATGGCATCGACCCTTGGGTGAATCCCTGGAGGGGAAAAAGTCGTTAGGGTTGGCAGAGCTGGTAAACCATTATTAGATGATTCTACACGTTTCACGAGTTATCGGGATATGCTGGAGGCAATTGAGAAGGCTCAAGGGTCTGACCAGAAATTCTGGCGGCACTAAGCTGGGATTTTGGCTTGAATTAGCCAATAGGCCTGCCATTGACCCGATTGCTTGAGAGCCTCCAGGGCCATCACAGCCTCGGCGTTCCGGGCATCCCAACGCCGACCACGCCCCTTGAGACGAGCCGTCAGCGTCTTGCAACACGACTCCGTCGGACCGCTCCCCAACTGCCAGCCCTTCGCCACAAACTCCGGATAACGAATCATCTCCCGCCGCTCCCCCACATACCCCAGCAACGCATCCGCCGCCTGCCGCTTCGCTCCCCGCAGCGTGCCACGCCAGTCGAGCAGCTTCGCCCAGGCCGCTTCGTAGCCATCGTGCTTGAAAACGTGCAGCAACTCGCTCGCCCAGGCTTTGCCAGTGTCGCTGTCCTCGCCAAAAACCGCACGGCGAGCCGCGTGCACGTGCTCGGCCAAGTGGTAGAAATCCAACCCCAAAGCGTCCAGCGGCAGGTTCTGCCGGGCCACCTGCTTGCGAATCCACGGCGCCCCATCGACAATGCCGATCTTTTCGTCCGCCAGATCAAGGCGCAGCCGAACCGCCTGACGCCGCATCAGTCGCCCCGCCGCTTCGTGGTCGCCCTGGGTGCCTTCCACCAGCCGATGCCGCCGCGTGTCGTCATAGTAGACGACCAGCTTGAACTCCTTGAAGGCCTGGTCGGCACCCGGTCGCACCGGCGGCAGCGGCTTGGCCTTCTTACCCCGCAGCTTACGCTTATGCTTGATCGTCGCCCGCCGTTTGCGCTTCTCCGCGTCCGTCACCAGCGGCACCATCACCCCGTCGCAGCCAAAGTAAACCCGCGTCTTCGCCCGAGCCGACGCGGAAGACTTCGAGGGGGAAGCAGACGATGACGCTTTCGAGGCATTCGCTGACGCGGCGGTGACAGTCGAAGCGTTCGCTGGCGTGGCGGTGACAGTCGAAGCGCTTGAGGTCGAAGTCGCCGCTGGCGTGGCGGTGACAGTCGAAGCGTTCGCTGGCGTGGCGGTGACAGTCGAAGCGCTTGAGGTCGAAGTCGCCGCTGGCGTGGCGGTGACAGTCGAAGCGCTTGAGGTCGAAGTCGCCGCTGGCTCGGTCACGACGCAATCGGCAGCCGACCAGCCCGGTGTCAATGCCCCCGACTTCTGGGCGGCCAACACCTGCCGACCTTCCTGCTCCACCACCCGCCGCAACGTCTCCCGGCTCAACCTCAGCTGGGCCGCCCGCCTCAGATTCTCCGCTGCCGCCGCAAAGCTGGAACTGCCAGCATTGAGCCGACACACCAACTCCCGCACCCCTTGACTGATCGTCGCCTCCGCCACGTCTAGCCAACAATCCATCGGCGTCTGGGCCCCCGTAGACGATTGCCAACGGATCCGCTTCAACCGCACCCGCCCGTTGACCGTTAGCACCGTGAACGACTGCCGCCCTTTCTGACGCAGGCGTTTACCGCTCGCCTCCGTCGGAGGGGGGAAAAGCGGCTTCCGCCGCATCGAGTCGCTTCTGCAGAGCCTTGGCGTAAACCTTTTCGCGGAACTTGGCGAAGGCGTCG
>Ga0209478_1000763_pt1:2500-12500 | contig 33565 bp, 34 predicted proteins | sample DewCreD2012metaG_5_FD_184109 | JGI IMG/M metagenome (GOLD analysis project Ga0209478, IMG submission 184109) | Hot spring sediment bacterial and archeal communities from British Columbia, Canada, to study Microbial Dark Matter (Phase II) - Dewar... ...
TCTGGTCTGTGAGAGTCACGCGCGGCTATCGTGCTTTGGGTGTTCTTGAGGGTGATACCGTGACGTGGTTTTGGATTGGTAGTCATGAGGATTACGAGCGCTTCTTCTCATAACAGCGCAGCGGGCTAACGATGCGGCGCTCTCCTTCGAGTACAAGGACGAGCAGAAGCAGTCGGGTCCGCGGCAGCGCTCACTGCGGCCGTCATCCTGGCCTTTATCCTGATTGTCCGCCGCTACGGGCCGGAGACGCTTTTGCCGCGCCCGAAGCAAGTGTTGAAGGATTGAATGCTTTGCCCTGCTACGGAGACTCACGACGCGGCAAGCGATATCATGATCTACCGTGCGGCCGCCACAGCCTCGGCCACCCTCTCGACGCTCACCTGCTCGACCGTGTTGCCGGAGAAATGGGCCAGGTTGAACGCGCTGGCCGAGCTGAATGCCAGGGCTGGCACGCCGCAGAACGCGAAGGTCGAGTGGTTGCTTTGCGGCCAGGGTTCGGTCCACTGCAGCGTGGGGTAGCCGCCCACAAGCACTTCCAGCCGTTTGGCCAGCTTTGCCGCAGCGTTGAACCGAGCGGTCGTGTTGTGCCCGGTCGCGTAGCCAATGCCGTCCATGTTGATCGCCAGGGCTACGTCGGCGAAGGAAGTCTCGCCTGCACGGCGCACGTACTCGTCATCGCCCATCGACAGGCATTCCTCACCGTTAAAGGCAATGAATTCCAGGTCGAACGGCAGCGCCGCTTCGTTCAGCCCCTCCGCCAGCGCCAGCAGTGCGGCGACCCCGTCTGCGTTGTCCAGCGCGCCGGAGGCGTTGATGCGCGTGCCGAAGTGTGCCATCACGACCATCCGCTTCAGGAGAACGCCGGCGCTGACACAGCGAACGCCTTACCGTCTGCCGCGCAGAGCAACTGGATGACGGCCTTCCCCGACGCAGCCGCCAGGGGCACGCTGCCGCCCGGCTCCACCCACTGGCCGGCCATGTAGAAGTTTCTTAGCCCGGGCAACGTCTTGGGCACGCCTCGAATGAGCATCGGCATCGTTTCCGTGGTCATCAGCCAGCCGCAGGTGGATCCCATCCAGTTGCCGGTGTAGCGCCCGTAGCTCAGCGGCGCGTGGCCTCGTCCCCACCACTTCCACGTCAGCGTTGATGCCCGGATGCCAGCGCTCCAGATGCTTCCGAGGGTGTGTTCTCCGTCGGTAATGCGCTGATATTCATCGTGGTTGATCATCGGCCGGTTTTGCACTACGCCCAGCTCTTGCCACATGGCCTAGAACGGCTGGCCTTCGCCGGAGCCGAACAGGTAGTGGATGCAGCCATCGAACACGTAGCCCTTACGCTCCCAGGCAGTACACAGGCCGCCGGGCAGGTCGTGCAGCTCGAAGATAGTGGCGCAATAGCCGTTCATACGGGCGTAACAGCCCGCGGCCAGCCCGGCAATGCCGGCGCCGATGATGAGGATGTGTTTGTCCATGGGCACGGATCGCCACTCCAATCTCTGCTATCAGACGGTTCACGCAAATGGCCTCGAGCATCATCATAGCTCAACAAGCAAATAACTTCCCTGTCGCCGGAAGAGTTTGGGCCTGGTCAGGCGACCAGTTTCATGCCTGAACGTTCCTGAGCAGCGCGATAGCCATGATCAAGTTCAGCAACGTGATGATCGGAAAGATACCCAACTCTACTGCGCTAACCGGTGCACCCACCCGCGCCATGTGCAGCCCCATCAAGCTGACTGCGACGCCGAGGGTCAGGAACTTGGTCAGCCCCACCGAAGCCAGCAGGTAGCCCCAGGGCCGGCGGCGCAAGAGCAGAACACCCGCCAGGATGCAAACCGGGACAATCAGCCCCAAATCCATCGCCTGGATAAACATGCTGGTAGTATTCTCTAATGCTGGAACTGCTCCTGGCGCAGACGCTGCGGCGATGCGACCTAACCAGGCCAGTGTGAGAAAAGCAGCGGCGAAAAAGAGCAGTCCGGCAATCCAGCCGCGCGGCAATTTTGCGGAGAAGTGAGCGGGCAGGGTCTCCAGGTCAAAGGAGATCATCACCAGCACAAAAACGAACAGACTCAGGCTGAACAGGGCGACATAGACCAGGAACAAGGCGTTGTAATGCGCGCCGAACGTCATTGTGATGTAGGTGTACAGGATGAAGCCCAGCGTGCCGGCCAGCAGCAGGCGCCCGCGCAGGGAGCCGCGCTGCGTCAGCCAGAAGGAGATCGCCAGCAGCGGCAGGCCGACGACGAGCGTCACCAGGTCGTTGGCCTGCATCTGCGCAGCGGAACTGACCGTGTCCCAGTAATAAAGCCCGCGCGCGTTGATAGTGACTTCTTCGCCGCGGAAGGTGGTTAGCGGGTAAGGCGTCCCCTCCCCAGGCCAGAGACCCGCCAGTGCAGCGACCAGGGTCAGGATGAAGATGGCTGGGACGAGCCAGTTGAGCGCATAACTGTGTTTCATCGTTACACCTCAAGCGTGTTTGCCCATAGTTTGATCTTGTCCCAATCCCGGTTGTCCACCTCGACGGCCTTGACCATCCTGGCGATGAAGCGATCGAGGAACGAGAGGCGGGCGAAGTCCATCTTGCCCTCGAAGTAGACCGCCTCAGCGTCGGGCAGCAGCGGCCGAATGGCCTTAAGATAGGCGGCGCGGGCGGCCTGGCTGGCCTCGTCGTCGCCGGTGTTGAGCATGTGCACGGTGAAGAGCGCGACAGGCATGGTATTCAGCGCAGCCTGGTTGGCCTTGACGAAGTCCACCGCCTCCGGCAGCCAGTTGCCCATGCGGATGGCGCTGCCCAGCACCACGGCGGTGTAGCCATCCAGGCTCGGCTTCTCCTTCGCCGGCTTGACGTCCACGGCGTAGCCGCGGGCGGCCAGGGTCTCGGCGACGGCGGCCGCGATCTCGGCGGTGGAGCCGGCGCGGGTGGCGTAGGCGACGAGGATGCGGTTGTTCATGGGTTTCGCTCCTTGCAGGGTGATCTCAGGGTATTCGATGCCGGGCGCGCGGGTGGCCGCGAAGCCCAGGCCGGAACAGGCCAGCGTGGCGCCGGCGATGGTGATGCCGGCAGCCTGGAGAAAACGGCGGCGAGATAATCTTTGGGTCTGCATGAGTTCTCCCTTCGTGAAATTCGTGCAATTCGTGGCTAAATAAGCTCAGCTCTCCAGGGCCAGGATAACGCAGCCCAGGTTGTGCAGGTGGCGCACCAGCCCGACAATGCTCGTCTGGTCGGCGCGGATGTTCGTCAGGCAAGTGACAGCGCCCGCGCGCGTCAGCGTGGTCCCGGCCGGGCAATAGGCGGCCACGAATTCCTCGTCCACCCCGCCCTGCAGGGTGAGGCAGTAAATGCGCTGGTCTTGCGGGTTGGCTCTGTCGGCCATCGGCGTCCTCCTTGCTTGTCTGCCCTCAATCTACACCCGCGCAAACAAAAACGGACTACATGGTGATGTAGTCCGTTGGCCGCGAATGATGTAGTTGTCGAACCTACAACAACCCCAATTCCCGCGCCCGCGCCACCGCCTGCGCTTGGCGGTTGACCCCCAGCTTGCCGTAGATCTCCTTCACGTGGAAGCGTACGGTGTTGAGGCTGACCACCAGCCGCCCGGCGATTTCGGCGTAGCGCAACCCCTCGGCCAGCAGACGTAACACCTCCAGCTCGCGCTCGGAGAGCGGCTCGACCAAGACCTCGCCCGGCAAGGGAGGGGGTTGGGGGGAGGGCAGAGCCTGTGCCAGCCACGGCGGGCAGCCGACCTGTCGCAGCAAGGCCGCAATGGCCTCGCCCTCGTTCAGGAAGACGCGGATCGCACCCTCCGGCTCGGCCAGTGCCAGCGCCCGTCGGAGGAAGCCGTGCGCCATGGGCAGCCGGTCTGTGTGGAGCCGGGCAGCCAGGAGCAGCGCGGGCAGCAGTGTGCCGTGGCGGCTGCCCGCCTCGGCCGAACGGATGATGCGCTGCGCCAGGTCGGCCGCGCGAGCGTCGCCGCGCGCGATCAACAGCCGCAGCCAGGCCAGGTGAAGGGGATCGGTGCGGTATGTGACGGGGTCCTCCGGGGCGACGTTGCTCGTCCGCAGGTGCGCCTCGGCTACGGCTACGTCGCCTTGCGCCAGGGCCAGCTCGGCCTGCCGGGCGATCAGCTCCGGCCGCACCCAGCCCGGCGCGCCCTGGGCCAGGAGCGCTGCGGCATTATCCAGGGTCCGGCCGGCGCCGTCCAGGTCTCCTTCGGCCTGCAGCAGCCGCGCCAGGTTGCACTGGCTGTAGATCAGCGAGGCGTTGTGGCCGGAAAGCACGCCCAGGCGGATGCCGCGTTGCAGGTGTTCCCGCGCCTGCGGCAGGTCGTTCCACTCGATGTAGACCAGCCCCAACGCGCCGTGCACGGCGCCGGCGATGGGCGGCGCCCCCGCGGGCGCGCGCTCCAGCCGCGCCAGCGCCTCGATGGCGACCTGGGCCGCCAGGCGCAGCCGGCCGAACTGCACGGCCATCAAGGTCAGGTGCGCCACGGCCAGCATCTCGGTCACCCGGTCGCCCGCGGCCCGGCTCGCGCGGATGGCAGTTTGCAGGGCGGCCACGGCCCGCTCGAAGTCGGCCTGTTGGCGATAGGCCCCGCCCAGCGCCAGGGCGGCCAGCGCGGTCAGCCGGTCAGCGGCCGGCGGGATCAGCGCCAGGCTGCGTTCGGCCGCGGCGATGGCCTCGGCCGCCTGGCCGCCGGCCTGCAGCAGGTTGGCCCGCAACGCCAGGCACTCGGCGCGCAGGGCGCTCTGTTCCGCGAGGGGGCGCGCGTCCAGGGCCGCTTCCGCCTGCGCCAGGAAGGGAGCGACCCGCTCCAACGCCCCGCGCAGCAGGTACATCCAGCCGAAGTCCAGGCTGAGCCGTGGGCTGTGGCCGCGCCACTCCGCGGGCAGCGCGGCCAGCCAGCCCTCCACCGTGCGGGCATAGCCGGCATTCAGCAGCGCCCAGCCGTGCTGTTCCAGGAGCGCCACCGCGCGGCCGTGCTCGCCCGCGGCCAGCGCATGGCCGATGGCCTCCGCGGGCATGGCGTGCGCCTCATGCCACAGGCTGGCGCGAAGGTGCAGCTCGGCTACGCCGCCCGGATCGCGACGGCGCAACTGGGCCTGCAGCAGCTCGGCGAAGAGGCGGTGGTAGCGATACCAGCGGCCTTCGTCGTCCAGGGGAACGAGGAACAGGTTGGCCTGGTCAAGGTAGGCGAGGATGGCCTGTGAATGGGCAAATGGCAGATCTGGAATTCGCTGATTCGTTGATTTGCTGATTCCCCTCACTGCGTCGCACAATTCCCCGCACAGCCGGTCGAGGATCGAGGTCTGCAACAGGAATTCCTGCACCGCGGCCGGCTGGCGGGCCAGCACCTCCTCGGTCAGGTAGCTCAGGATGAAGCGATGGGAGCCGCTGAGGGTGGCGACGAAGGCCACGGGGTCGGCATGGCCTTGCAGGGAGAGCCCGGCCAGTTGCAGGCCGGCGGCCCAGCCCTCGGTGCGTTCGGCCAGGCGGGCCAGGTCGGCGTCGGAGAGGGTCAGCCCCAGGCCTGCGCGCAGGAACGCGGCGGCCTCGGCCTCGGCGAAGCGCAGGTCGGCGGCGCGCACCTCGGTCAGCTGGCCGCGGGCGCGCAGCCGCGCCAGCGGCAGGGCCGGGTCTTCGCGCGTGACCAGGCACAGGTGTAGGCCGGCGGACGGGTGGGCCAGCAGCCCCTGCAACACCGCCAGGATGGCCGGGTCCTGGATGACGTGGCAATCGTCCAGCACGCAGACGAGGGGCTGCGGCCCGGTCGGCCCGCTTGCGGCCAGGTCGTTGAGGAGCGTCGTCACCAGCACGTCGGAGGGCGGGAGCTGGCCGGTTCGCAGCACGGGGGTCAGCTCGGCGCCGACGGCCGGGTCGGCCCCTTGTAGCGCGGCTACCAGGTAGGTGCAGAAGCGCAGCGGGTCGTCGTCGGCCTCGTCCAACGCCAGCCAGGCCGCAGGCTGCGGGAGCTGCGCGGTCCACTGCGCGGCCAGGGTGGTCTTGCCGTAACCGGCCGGCGCGGCGATCAGCGTCAGCGGCCGGCCGGCGGCCAGACCGTCGTTCAGCCGCGCCAGCAGCGCCGGCCGCGACACAGCGTTGCGGGGAATGGGCGGCCGATTGAATTTGGTGACCAACAAAGCAGGTGTGGCAGAGATCGACATTGTGGGCATTATAGCGTTTCCTGGCAAAGTTGCTGCAAAATTCTCGAGGAAGATATGGGCACTGCACTCTTCATCAACCCTTTTTGCATTGACATTGACCCGATGGAGCGATTGCTCCTGGTCAATTTCGAGCAAGATCCCGATACGACCTACACTGGGTTCGAGCCCCAGGTCTTCAACGATCCCATCAATGGCCGGGGGCATCTCGTCATCGGCTGGCGGCGGGATGGCCGGATAGACGTGTTCCACCAGCCCGGTCTGCACCTGGACGCAGACAAATATGACATCGCCGGCAAAGGGCTGGCGCACATGATGGAGCGGGAGCTGGCTGGGGCTACCTACGAAGTGAATGATTTTGGCGCGCAGGCGCATTACGAATTCGAGGACATTCACAACCGGCCTGTCGAGATCCACATCAACGAGCAAAATCCGAAAGCGCGCAAGCCTTTTGGCCTGCTAGCGCCAATGGGCGCCGCCGCCGAAACCCCTTCGGCGTTGCCCCTGGCGTTGTTGCACGATTTCTGCTTCGTGAGAAAACGGCATACAACATTCGAGATCAGCATCGCCGGCAAACGGCATCAACCGGATGTGCTGCCCATGCCGATGGATTTCACGTGGATGTACTTCACCCGCTACAGCCCCAGGCCATTGATCGCCACGCTGAATCCGGCATTCGATGGCAAGCTCGAATCGGTGGAAGTTGCTAGGGGGCAGGCAGAGGTGCGCGCCGGAGATCACATGTTGGCGCTGGATTGGACGGCAGCCGGGCCGGCCATCTGTTGCATCACCCGCCCAAATCCCATTCACCCCATCGAGCTGCGCTTTACCCCGGCTTTTCCGTGCCTGGGTACCCTGGAAGACGGTACCTATCACGGCGGGAGCTTCGAGATCGAAGGCCATCCGTCCACAGGGCGCATCGGTGGGCGCTACACCGTGACGAAGGCGAACGCGCGCATCGAGATCACTATGATTCCTACGCAGGGCTGGCTGCCGCGGCCCACCAAGGCTTCGTTGCGCTTCCTTTACACGGTGGCAAGGGTCTTCAGAACATGGCCGACCACCTATGAATGGACTGCATGCATTCAGGAGCAAGAGACCGGGGCGTATACGATGCGTTCGGCATGGCGCAGGATCAGGCAATAAAAAGGAACGGATGGGATGAAGCTATTTAGTGTGTTGGCGGCCTTGGTGGTCATTGTCGACGTGGGGCTGGCGCCTCATGGTTCAGAGACCCTCAGTCGGGTAGTTGGCTAAAGCAACATGGCAAAAGTTGCCTATCTGTTCGCGTTAGGGGATTTAGGCCTGCTCTCGCTGGTGAAATACGACTGCCCGATCGATACAGAACTTGAGCAGATGTTAGGGCCTTTGTTGATCAAGCTCACAGAGGCAGGGCGTGCTTGCTTACAACAGGAAGAGCTGACCGCTGTGCATCGCAACATTTTATGGGAACGCAACATGTTGCGCTCTTTGATCGATGCTCCCCCCTTTGTGCTCTTTTCTTTGAACGCGGAAGGACGATTTTTGTTCTCCGAGGGGCGGAGACTGGAAGCTATTGGCAGGCGACCCGGCGAAGTCGTTGGACAGTCCATTTTCAAGCTGCATGCAGACAACCCGGAGATACTGGATAAAGTGCGGAGAGTGGCTAAAATGTGGGTCAAATCTGGTAAAATTTCAGGATGATTGAGTGTCCAAAATCTCACCGAACGGAACGGCAAAATCGAGCTGGAAAAACAGGTGGCGGCAGCCAACGCTATCGCTGTATGTTTTGTCAGATCAAGTATACGCCCCAGCCGAAACCTTGGGCCTATCCCCAGGCAATGCGGAAGAAGGCACTGCAGTTATACGTGGATGGGATGAACCTGCGGCGGATCGCCCGCCATCTTGGGGTACATCATCGCACGGTCTCGCTGTGGATCCAAGCGCAAGCAGACCAACTGCCCAACCCGCCCGTCCCCAGCCAGGTCAAAGAAGCGGAGATGGACGAGCTGTTCACCTTCATTGGGCAGAAAAAACCAAATCTACGTTATCACAATCGTAGACCGCTTCACCCGCTGCTATCTGGGCTTCAAAGTGGTCTGGCAGCGAACCCAAGAAGTGATTCAGGAGATGGTGGACAAAGCGCCCAAAGCCAAGCGCTCCTACAGCGATGCTTTTGATGCCTATGAGCGCTTGTGGTATCACGGGGGCATTTATGAAGTCTCCCAAGGCAAAACGGACATCTATTCGGTTGAAGGGGATAACGATGAGTTGCGCCATTATCTGGCGCAACTGGCCCGTCGCTCGCGTTGCTTTTCTCGTTGCCCGCAAGCCTTGAAAGCTGCTCTCCATCTTTTCATTTACTGCTTCAATCGGCGCCAGTTGTACAAGCAGCGTTTCCCCAACTACCCGGCTCATGTCTTTCAGTTTCTCTAGCCCAATGTTTAGCCACTCCCGTTCTTCTGCTGCAGTTCGTCCAGCACAAACAACTGCCCCTCCCAATTGACGGTGTCATCCACAAAGTCGCACTCACCACTGGGCAGGGCGGCAATGTTGTTATCGGCCGGTTCGCCAAAAAAGCGGAAGGTGAGCAGGTCAAAGCGCGGCAATCCTTCTGCGGCGCGGAAGTAATTGGGGTTACGGCTCAGGCGAATGCTCTCGCCGGGTTGTCCAGGTTTCGATCTGATAAGACCCCCAGCCCAGCGGGCGGCGGTTGACATCCTCGTTTTGCAGCAATTCGGCAGCGGTGTACTCGCCCCAGGCGTGTTCGGTCAGCGGCAGAAAGAAGTGCATCTTATATTCGGCGGGCAGATAGCCGGGAATGCCCTGCCACTCGACGGTCAACTCATCCACGGCGCGAGAAGCCGCCGTGCGCGGTGTCAGCCAGCGCAGGGCGAGGATTTGCGGGTCGGAAGCAATTTAGAAGGCAAACACCGAATCGGCAGCCGTCAGTGGAGCGCCGTCCTGCCACTGCAAACCGGCTTTGAGGCGGAAAGTAAGCGTAAGGCGTTCCATTTGCAGCGGAGAAATCCCGTCCCAGCGGACGGCGCAATCCGCCGAGTGACAGCCGGCCGGCAGCACCCGCACGCCGGTACCCAGCATGGCCGGGTTGCCCCCGGCGTCCAGCACATCCTGCCCGCGCTCCACGCTGACGATTTCGTAAACGGCAGCGCCGTTTTCCAGCGAGGGCAGTTCTGCCAGGATGACCGGCTGCGGCTGATAGCCCGCCGTGTCCATCGAGCCGTCGTAAATCCTTCCAGAATTATTCCACATGGCGCGCGAGCTGCCGCCCCCATACAGGTAAAGCGAGGCCGGTTCCTGACCGATACAGATGGTCAGTTCGCGCGGCGGGATCGGGGTTGGGGTGGGCGGGGGTGTTTCGGTCGGCAGGGGTGGGGTCAGGGTGACGGTCGGCGTGTTCACCGGCCCGCCGCTGCAGGCAGCCAGCAGCGCATTCAAGAGGATCAGCAAAAGGGATTTCATCAGGCGCGTGGTGAGTATCTCCGTGTGTGAAAAACAATAGGATTATAAACGATATTTTTAAGAAAAACCCTTGACATGACCAGCTGGTCATGTTAGTATATGACCAACTGGTCATATTGGTTTGACAAAAGGAAAAGGCAACATGGTCAAAACCACCTTTCTCAATCTGGATGAAGAAAAGCGCCAACGGATTCTGGCGGCAGCACTGGAAGAATTTTGCGCTCAACCGTACGAAAGCGCATCCCTGAACCGGATTGTGGCGCAGGCCGGCATCCCCAAAGGCAGTTTGTATCAGTACTTCGAGGACAAGAAAGACCTCTATTTCTTTCTGATAGATGAGGCAGCCGAAGCAAAACTGGCCTTTCTGCGCCGCTGCGATT
>Ga0209478_1000768_pt1 | contig 33359 bp, 23 predicted proteins | sample DewCreD2012metaG_5_FD_184109 | JGI IMG/M metagenome (GOLD analysis project Ga0209478, IMG submission 184109) | Hot spring sediment bacterial and archeal communities from British Columbia, Canada, to study Microbial Dark Matter (Phase II) - Dewar... ...
TCTACGCAACCGCTTGCGGCCAGCGGATCGCTCCCTCGGTGAACCGCAGGTCTTGTTGTTGCCCTCCCTAGCTAGTGGGCAGAGCCAGCAATCGGCGTTGCACCGCCTCTTATGGCAGCAATTCACCTTGGAGCTGAAAACGCGCTCCGGAGTTGAGGCGGAACATGTCCGCTACGTGCTGGAAAAGCTGTTGGATCGGTCGTTCGAGCGGATGAATGCGGGAAGCTTGGATGAGCAGAAAGTCGTCTCCGTGCTGCTCAACCAGCAGGTGGCGCTCACAGGAGTCATGGGGGAGATTCGCAAATTGGCGCGCTCGGAGGGGAAAGAACGGGAACAGCAGCTCGAGAAGCTGGTCAAGCAGTTCCGGGCGGCCCAGCAGGGTCAGAAGGTCGAACTTGGCGGTTCCGTCCGGATATTCTCGTTTGCTACGTCAGGACATGTGGCGGAGGAAAATACGCAGGGGCAGGCGGCGAGCGACGAGCAATTGCAGAAACAGTTGCACCGCCTCCTCGACCAATTGCAGGAACACTTTGAGGGTAAAGTGCCCGTGCTGCCGACCCTACGGTTGGATCAGGACAGCCTGGCTCAGAGCCGCAAACAGTTGGAAGGGGAGATCAAAAGCAGTCAATTCACAACAGCCTGGATTACCCATCGGTGGCCAGAATTACGCCTGGCCGTCACGCGAGTTAGCAATAATTTGGCCGACTTGATCAAGGAGGCGGCCGAGGGGGGAGAGCTGGTGTTGGTAGCGCAGCAATATGTGCTGGAAAAAGGGGTAGTGGTGGACAAGTCACTGGTTATTCGCGGAGCAGGGGCGGACAAAACCGTGATCGTGGTCAAAGGTGGGGAGTATGGGTTGAAGTTCAGCGGAAATTGCCGGTGGCAGTTGCACGGGGTGTCGGTGGAATATGTGGGGAAGGGGGCAGCGAATGGAGTGGTGGCCGACAGCGGTGTGATTCGCATCGAAAACTGCCGCTTCAGCGGTGCCAGGTGGGATCGGCAGGCGCAGCGGGGCGGAGACGGAGTGTGGCTAAGAGGTACGGTACGAGCAGAAATCAGCAAATGTGTATGCAAAGACAATGAATTGTATGGCATACAGGTGTCTGATCAAGCGCAGGTGACGCTGGAGGGGAACACGTGTGAGGGGAATAAGTGGTCTGGCATCGCCTTTGGTGACAAGTCGGGTGGGACAGCGAGGAACAATACCTGTAGTAGGAATGAACAGCGCGGTATCCTGGTATTTGGCGAGTCGCAGCCGGTGTTGGAGGGGAACACGTGTGAGGGGAATAAGTGGTCTGGCATCGCCTTTTTTGGCAAGTCGGGTGGGACAGCGAGGAAGAATATTTGTAGCAGGAATGAGAAGAATGGTATATACGCAGGAGGTGAGTCGCAGCCGGTGTTGGAGGGGAACACGTGTGAGGGGAATAAGGGGCCTGGCATCGCCTTTGTTGACAAGTCGGGTGGGACAGCGAGGAACAATACCTGCAGCAAGAATGGAGTAGGTATTGGTGTAGTTGGTGAGTCGCAGCCGGTGTTGGAGGGGAACACGTGTGAGGGGAATGAGGGGCCTGGCATCGCCTTTGTTGACAAGTCGGGTGGGACAGCGAGGAACAATACCTGTAGTAGGAATGAACTGCACGGTATCGCGGTAGCTGGCGAGTCGCAGCCGGTGTTGGAGGGGAACACGTGTGAGGGGAATAAGGATAGTGGCATCGCCTTTTTTGACAAGTCGGGTGGGACAGCGAGGAACAATACCTGTAGAGGGAATGAACTGCACGGTATCGTGGTAGCTGACGAGTCGCAGCCGGTGTTGGAGGGGAACACGTGTGAGGGGAATAAGTGGTCTGGCATCGCCTTTGGTGACAAGTCGGGTGGGACAGCGAGGAAGAATATTTGCCGCAACAATGGCGGACGTGACATCTACGTCGCCAATACGGCTAAGCCAAAGATCGAGGACTGAATTACCGGGGGTTATCCATCGGACGCTGGGGGGGGAAGTGGGTCGCTTGCCCCCCCCCTATGCTTTTGTCTTTTCCAGCCGGTGTCGGTCGATGATTCCTGGAGGGGATGATTCGTCCTGCCTTCCTTGTGGGATCATTCCTTCAGGTCGTTTTCGGTGAAGAGGGTGAAGCCTTGGGCACGGAGAGCGGCGGCGCCCCCTTCAAAGTCGTCCACATACACGGCGATAGCACCGGCCCGCTGCGGCCCGACCCCCGATAAGAGCGGATACATGTAGCAGATGTTGATCTCGGCGTTGACCAGGGCCTTGGTGATCGTCAAAAGCGGATGTTTGTCCTCCGGCAGTTGCACCACGAGCAGGTCGCTTTCGGTGAAAGGAATTTTCGCTGATTTGAGGATTTCGTAGCCGCGTTCGTAGTCGCTGGGTACCAGGCGGATGATGGCGCAGTCGGCGGTTTCCACGACGGTCAGGGACACGACACGGATGTCGGTTTTTTCAAAGCGGCGGACCAGATCGAGCAAAGCTCCGAGGCGGTTGGCCAGGAAGATGTTGAACTGCCGAACGCTGGGCCAATCCCGCCCGCGCGAGGTGTCCAGATCATAGGTGATGCCGGATTCTTCCCCTTGTTGCATAAACTCCTCCCTGGGGTGGTTTGAGGGCTGCCTTAGAGGCGGTCATGGGGAGCCGGAGGCTCCTTCGCGCCCCTCGGCGGCCGGCGGAGGGCGCAGGCGCTGCAATTCGCTCTCCAATTGCCGCAGCTTTTCTTCCAGAGCCAGACGGGCCTGGCGCTCCTCTTCCGCTTGCTGTTGGGCTTGGAGTGCTTTGCGGTGTTCTTCTTCGGCGCGTTGTTGGGCTTGGAGTGCTTTGCGGTGTTCTTCTTCGGCGCGTTGTTGGGCTTGGAGTGCTCGGTAGTGTTCCTCCAGGGCGCGGCGGCGTTCGGCCTCGGCTTGCTCCAGGGCCTGCTGGGCGCGCTGCCGCTCCTGATCGCGCTGCTCCCGTAAGTCGGGGATGCGCTGGCCCTGCTCGTCGGCACACCAGACGCGGTCCCCTTCCACCTGAAGCCACAAGCGCAACGGCTCGATCCACAATCCCTGGGGCTGGAGAGGAACCGGAACGTACCCTTCCGGCGTCGCCCGATAGGCCAGCAGCCGCAGGCTAGGGTGATCCTCATCCCCCATGTGGTCCACAATGATGTACCAGGGGATGCCGGCGCGGTAATAATGGTCCACTTTCTTCGTCAGGTCAGTGTCGCGCGTGCTGGGGGAAGTCACTTCGATGGCCAACACCGGCTGCGCGCCGATGTCCCAGACGGGAAGCGTCCCCCGATGCGGATTCCACGGCTGGCTGACCTGATCGAAGAGGATCAAGTCCGGACCGTAAGCTCCTAGCTCCGGGGAATCCCACAGCACGCGGTGGTCACAGAGCAGCAGCTTCTCCGGCTGGTCGGCGATGCGATCCTCGATCACCGCCTGGAGGTAGCGCACATCGCGATCATGGGCGGCATTGTGCACGATGAAGTCCCCCTCCTGCGGATGCAGAATGTCCTCCTCGGTGAGGGGCACTTGCTCGATGACCTCCCCCTGCGGCGTCTGGCGGGTGACATAACGCCAGCCGTAGAAGAAGGGATCGGTTTGCGGCGTGGATCGCGCGGATGTCGAGGTACTTTGCCCAGCCATCATCCCCTCCAGCAGGTCTGGAACTTCCTTCCTCCAGTCTAACCCGCCAAGCTCCAGGATGACAAGAGGATGCGGAAAACCGGGGCATGATTTAGTTGACTTTTGTACATTTAGTAGGCATACTGGGAGAAAGCGAGGCTGGCTAACTGCTAACCCTGCCGCGAGCGGTCTGGTCGAGCGGATCAGCAGGCCGGAGGGAAAGGAATGGCCTTCTCCCGCCTTTTCTGGCAGGACAGCTCCGGGGAACCGAGGAGGAACCAGGCGATGGATGAAAGGGATGAGCTGGAGATGGAAGAGGAGATGGTGGAGGAAGGGAGCGATCAGGAAGAAGAGGGGGCGGAGGAGGGGGAAGCCGGGTCATCCGAGTCCGCCGAGCTATGGGAGCTGGAGGAGGTCGAATGTTTATGGCCGTGGGAGCGGTGGCAATCCACGTTGGACCCTGGGCATTTTTTGCAGCGGTGTTTGCTGGAGGTGGACGGCGGGGCGTGGAACTGGGGTTGGGTCCACGAGGAGGTGCAGGAGTTTCTCAGTTGCTATTCGCATGCTCTGGTGGCTTTGCCGCGGGACCACGGCAAGACGACGCAGGTGTGCGGGCGGCTGGTCTGGGAGTTGGGGCGGAGTTCGGAATTGCGGATCAAGGTGGTCTGCGCGACGGAGGGGATAGCGACGGAGCGGGGCCGGTTGCTGCGGGAGTGGCTGGAGCGGGAAGAGGGTCCGCGGGTCGAGGTGTTTCCCGATTTGCGTCCGGCCCATCCCTGGCGGAGCCGGACGTTGCAAGTGGAGCGGTGGACGCGGGTGCTGGGTCCGAGTGTGTCCACCTTCGGCGTGGGGGGCGGGAGCACGGGAACGCGGGCGGACCTGCTGGTGTGCGACGACATTGTGGATGTGCGGGCGATTCGCAGCCGGGTCGTGCGGGAATGGGTGTGCAGCTATTTTCACGAGAATCTGCTCAATCTGCTGGAGCCGGAGGGGCGCTGCTGGCTGCTATTCACGCCGTGGCATCGGGATGATCTGGGGGCGCGCTTGCAGAAAAGCCTGATGTACGGTCTGCTGCGCCGGGCGGTTACGCATGCCTTCGAGCCGGTCTGGCCAGGGCGGTGGGATTCCCAGCGCTTGCAAGCGCGGCGGCTGGAAGTGGGCAGCACTGCTTTTGGCCGCGGCTACCGCCTGGTGCCCATTCCCGAAGGGGAAACGCTCCTGCGCTCGGAGTGGGTGCGCTACTGGGAGGAACCCGCTCCGCTGGAGCAGGTGATCCTGGCGGTGGACCCGGCGGTGAGCCGATCGGAGGCGGCGGATCGCTCGGCGCTGGTGGTCCTGGGACGGGTGCGGCGGCACGATCCCCATCTGCCCTGGAGCGAAGGGGTAGAGGTCCGTGTGTTGGCCTGCACCGCCCGGCGCGTGGATGCCCCCGGCTTGCTGCAACTGCTGGATCAGTGGGACCGGCAATGGCATCCCTCGGTCATTCTGTTCGAGTCCAATGCCGCCTTCGCCGGACTGCGGGACCTCATGGTGCAGCACTCCCTCTTCGGAGGCCGCCTCCAAAGCATCGTTCATCATGCGGACAAGGCTTCCCGCTTTGCTGCCTTCAGCGTGGCAGTGGAAAACGGCATCTTCCGCCTCCAAGGGGACGGCCAGGGCCAGCCGGAAATCACCCAACGGGAACTCTACGACGAGATGATCTCTTTCCCGTGTGGCGAACACGATGATCTCCTGGATGCCGCCGCTATGGGATGCAGCTATCTGCTCCACCGGCCAGAACCCCGCTGCTGGGTCTAGAGGGCGGAGGGGATGGGCTAGAGGCGGCGGAGAGGCCGGCGAGAGCAGGCGCAAACCCAGGGAAAAGACAGCAGAAGAGGGAAGTTCACGGAGGAAGAGTCTGGATCTGAGACGGGATGAGGGAACCCTGCGCGGAGGGCTATGCCATGCCATTGTCGCCGATCACGATTCGCTATCCCCTACGGCCGGTGCGGCGATCGTTGTGGACGAACCAGGTACTCGATTTGTTCGGCCTGGAAGAAGAGGAGGGGCCGTACACGGTGGCGGAGGAAGTGTCGCTGGATGTCCGGCCGGGGGATATTGTGCTGTTTACGGGGGGAAGCGGTTCGGGCAAGTCGTCGCTGTTGCGGGCGGCGGGGGAACAGTTGGGAGCGATCGACGCCTGGGGTGTGGAGTTGCCGGCGGTGCCGCTTATCGAGGCGGTGGCGGGCGCCACGTTGACAGAGCGGCTGGAGTGGTTCAGCGGCTGCGGCTTGGCCGAGGCCCGCCTGTTGTTGCGCTGTCCGGGGGAGTTGTCGGAGGGCCAGCGCTATCGCTTCCGCTTGGCGTTGGGGTTGTGTCGGGCGATCGAACAGGCGCGGAGTGCAGGCCGCGATGCCTGGCTGATGGCAGACGAGTTCACGGCTACGCTGGATCGCCTGAGTGCCAAGGTGACGGCGTACAATCTGGCGAAGCTGGCCCGGCGGCAACAGGCCGGCCTATTGCTGGCTACAACGCATGAGGACGTGATCGAAGACCTGCAACCGGACCTGCTGGTTCAGTGCGAAGCAGGGGGCGTGATGCGCGTGGAGCGCCGGAGGGAGCAAAGGCGCCGCCACATTTCTTTTGCCCCGGAGTTGTGGCTTTCAGACGGTACCGTGCGCGACTGGCCGTACTTCGCACGGTGGCATTATCGGAGCCACCATCTCGGCTGCGTCCGGCGCGTGACCTTGCTCTGGCATGGCCAGCGGCCCATCGGGATTTGCGTCTTCAGTGCTCCCGCCGCCTCCTTGCATTGGCGCAACCGCTGGTTCGGCCTGCATCAGCCGCGTTCCCGCCTGGTCTTGCAAGCCCTTAATGCCCAGCTCTGGCTGCTCCAGCGGATCGTGCTGCATCCGGACTATCGGGGCGCCGGGATTGCCGCCGCCTTCGTGCGGCGTGCCTGCCAGCTTTGTCCCGTGGACTGGATTGAGACGCTCTCCGCCCTGGGCCACGCCGCGGGGGCTTTTTTTGAAAAAGCCGGCTTCGTGCGGGTCGGAGTGGTCCGGCATTCCCACCGGGGAGATGCTGCCGCCATCTATGGCCGAGGCGCCCGCCTCAGTGCCGAAAGCCGCCGCAAAAGCCGCTTCAGCTATCCCATCTATTACATCTTTGACAATCGCCGCCGGTCCGAACACGAAGACCTCCCGTTTTCCCCTCCGCTGTCTGCTCCCCCGGTTTCGTCCTCCAGTCCCCAGCCAGATTCTGCGACCGCTACTCCCCCTGATGCGACCCAGCCGCCCCGGATTGATCCCCGCCGGACGTGTCCTGCCGAAAGCAGTTCCACCGCAAGCGGTGCTTCCGAATGAGCTGGGGAATCGGACTGTTTTTGAGCCGCTTCGGCGTGACAGCTCCTCTGCCGGATGGTATAATCTCCCTATCGCTCGCCGCGCTTTTGCCTGCCTCTGCGGCGGCCCAACTTTCCCACCCCTGCTGTGCCTCTATCCCTCGCTGCCGATTTGGGGGAGGCGCAGTCCTCAGGATGCGACATCATGAACCACGCTGCCAAAATGATCGTGGCCTCCGTTTTTTCCCAAGTTCTCTGGACGTGGCGAAGACTCCGGCTGAGGCGATGCGGCTCTTGTTCCGCAGTGCTGCTGTTGCTGGGGGCGGAAGCGCTGCTCCTGAGGGCAGCGGAGAACTCCCGTGAGCAGTTCGAAGAGCAAGCGGTGCAGCGCTATGCCGAACGCTGGCACAAGCAGAGCACGTCTCCCCGTGCCCGTTGGTACCGGGAGATGCAAGCGGCGTTTGCCGGCAAAGCGGTGAATCCGCAGAAGGAGGAGGATTTCCAGCAGTGGTTCGAGCTATTGGCGGGCGGGGCGGAGCAGTGGCGGCGCTCCCAGGCTCCCACCCCGCAACTGGCGGAACTATTCGATCAGGTGTGTCAGCGGCTGGAGTTGGGACCGGTTCCCTCCGTGAACCGGGAGGAGTTTCTGCGCTACGTTCGACGGGTCCTCTGGCGGGACGGAGGCCGAGCGGAAGACCTGCCGGATATGGACAGCGAGGCGGACCGCGTCTTCCGCGTACTCGATCAGGATGCCGACGGAGTCCTCGACGTGACGGAAATGACCACGGCCTTGCGCCAGCAGCGCAGCAGCACCGATGTGGATGGCAATGGCCGGATCGACCGCACCGAATACCGCCGCTACTTCTTACAACGGGTGACGGCCGTGACGCAATCCCTCCAAGCCAAGGCCGGTGCCGGAAGCGAGCGCGAAGGCAAAGCAGCGAGCGCCCCTCTCGTGCCGCCCTGGTTCCGAGAATGGGACCGCGATGAGGACGGTCAGCTCGCCCTGCACGAGTGGCTCAAGGCCGGCCAGCCGTTGGAGCTGTTCCAGCAGATGGATGGCGACGGCGATCACCTGCTGACTCTGGCGGAATACCTTCGCTCCACCCGCGCTCCGAACAAATCCGCAGGCGAGGGTTTGCCGCTTCCCTTGACTGGCGGCATCAAAAAGGAGCCGCCGCTGCCGGCGGGGCCAGGCCGCCCGCCCGGCAGCCTCAAGCCCTGATTATTCCCTCCTGGCTCGCCTCTCTTTTCTAGCAAGTTCCAACAAGCAGCCGTGCGGACTGCGCCCGCGATGGGAGGCCTACTCCTGGGGGAAACTGGGCAGGGGCTTCCCATGCATTTGTGGGAGTTGAGGCTTTTTCGCCATCGTGTAGGACTTCCGCCGTCGCGGGGAGGGGTGTGGGCGGGACGATTTTTGCTTCGAGGGCCGGAAGTCGAGCGGTTCAGAGGCCCAGGTGGTGCTGAAGTTTGCGGATGGCTTTGTATTTTTCGTCGCTGATGCGGGCCGGTGTAGTGCCCAATTCGCGGGCGATGTCGGGCACTTTCCAGCCGTCGGCTACCAGTTGCAGCACCCGTTGCTGGCGGGGCGTGAGCAGATGCAAGGCCTGTTGGGCGAGGAATTCGCGCTCCTCCTGCGGGAGGAGCAGGGGGGCAGGGGCGCTCAGATCGGCAGGCAGGGCTTGCAGCTTCCGTTCCCGCTGGACCCGCTTGCGCACGGTGTCGATAGCTCGGAGGAACTCCCGGCGCTCCTGCGTATCCTCCGCGTCGAGGACGCTGGTCCAGCCTTCCGCGCCGAGACGTTCCAGCAGGCGGACGAACACTTCGTGGGTGCAATCTTCCCAACGGTCGGCTGGCAGACGGGCATTGCGCCAGCAGGCCTGGCAGTATTTGCTGATGTCCGTGACCACCTGCGGTGGCGGGGAAGCTCGCGCCGCCGGGGTGCTGGCCAAGGCCCCCAGCACCATGGCTGCCATCATCATCCGGCGCGAACCGGACGATTCCCCGTGTGATCGAGCCATACCCTTCCTCCTGTGTGATGAATGCCGGGCGTTCCCTTCCTCGGCTTGTTCCCATTATATCCGGACCACTTGGCGGGTACATCTCGCTCTTGGGCCGGGTTCGTTTTCGGTGGGTTTGCTGGGTTCGTTGGCGTCCGATGCGCCGGCTTCCGTCTGGCAACCTTGGCGGATGTCGTGGGCCGTCGGTCACTTTCGGATTCCATCAAGCCAGTCAGGGCCGCTGTTTGGAAGCGGGGTCAGCGGGTTCCCCCTGCGGAAGGGGATGAGGCGGGGGCGGGAAACGGCAGGCGCTGGAGCAGATGCACCATTTCCAGAGCGGCGAGGGCAGCTTCCGCCCCTTTGTTGCCCGCCTTGCCGCCGGCGCGATCCAGGGCTTGTTCCAGGGTCTCGCAGGTGAGGACGCCGAAGCCGATGGGAATGCCGCGGTCCAGAGCGATGCGGGCGATGCCTTGAGCGGCGGCACTGGCCACGTATTCGTAATGGTCCGTCTGGCCGCGCAGGACGCACCCCAGGCAGACCAGGGCCGCATAGCACCCCGACCGGGCCAGGTGCAAGGCCGCTAGAGGAATCTCCCAGGCGCCGGGAACGCGGACGAGGTCGATCCGTTCCGGACCGATGCCGTGCTGCCGCAGGGCTTCCTGCGCTCCGCCAATGAGGCGGTCCACCACCAGATCGTTGAAGCGGGCAGCGATCAGGGCGAAGCGGCCCTCCAGGGGGGTCAATTCCCCCTCGTAGCGTGTGAGCGTACCAGGCGCGGGAGCGGAAAAGCCGGAGGCAGACATGGCGGGGAGATTCACCTCGTGCAGGCCAAAGGGGCGGGAGATTCACCTCAAGTCTGAAGGAAACGCGACCAGCCTTAGGACTCAGGAAACGTGACCGGCCTGGGAGACCAGGCGGGCCGCCTATCGCGGCAGCGGTCAAGGTCAACTGGTGACGCTGTTGAGGAACTCCTCGTTGGTCTTGTGCTTGCTCAGTTGTTTCAGGAGCAATTCCATGCCTTCGACCGGATTCATGTCGGCCAGGGCGCGGTGAAGGATGTAGATCAGGCGCATCTCCTCCTCGCTGCGGAGCAGCTCTTCCTTACGTGTGCCGGAGCGCTTGATGTCGATGGCCGGATAGACGCGGCGATCGACCAGGCGGCGGTCCAGGTGGATTTCCATGTTTCCGGTCCCTTTGAACTCCTCGAAGATGACTTCATCCATGCGGGAGCCGGTGTCGATGAGGGCGGTGGCCAGAATGGTCAGGCTGCCGCCTTCTTCGAGGTTGCGGGCCGCGCCGAAGAAGCGTTTGGGTTTGTGCAGGGCGGTGGCTTCCAGTCCGCCGGAGAGCAGCTTGCCATTGCCCGGCGCCAGGGCGTTGTAGGCGCGGGCTAGCCGCGTGATCGAATCGAGCAGGATGACCACGTCGTTGCCGTACTCCACGAGGCGCTTGGCCTTTTCGATCACCATTTCGCTGACCTGGACGTGGCGGTCCGGCGGTTCGTCGAAGGTGCTGGAGATGACCTCGACGCGCGGCCCGATGACCGTGCGGCTCATGTCCGTGACTTCTTCCGGGCGCTCGTCGATGAGCAGGACGATGACGTAGCACTCCGGGTGATTGTGAATGATGGCGTTGGCGATCTTCTGGAGCAGGATGGTTTTGCCCGTGCGGGGCGGCGCGACGATCAGCCCCCGCTGTCCTTTACCGATCGGCGTGATCAGATCAATGACGCGGGTGCTCAGCTCCTGGGGCGTGGTTTCCAGTTTGAACCGTTCCGTGGGATGGAGGGGGGTGAGGTCTTCAAAGACGGCCTTCTGGGCCAGCAGATCGGGGGCCTGGTAGTTGACCGCCTCGATGCGCAGGAGGGCGAAGTAGCGCTCATTTTCCTTGGGGGGGCGGGTCTGGCCGGCGACAATGGTGCCGGTGCGCAAGCCGAAACGGCGAATCTGCGACGGGGAAACGTAGATGTCGTCCGGGCAGGGGAGGTAGTTATAGTCCGGGCTGCGCAGGAAGCCGAAACCATCGGGCAGCACTTCCAGCGTGCCTTCCCCGAACATCAGACCGTTGGCCTTGGTCAGCTCTTTGAGGATGCGGTACACCAGGTCCTGCTTTTTCAACCCGATGTATTCCTCGCGGGGCAGGCCGATCTCGCGAGCCGTTTTGTGCAACTGCGGGATCGTCATGTGTTGCAGTTCGCTGATGTAGGTATTGCCCCGCTTGATCTGCTCGAAACGGGAATTGGTTTCGGCGTCGAAGCCGTACTCATTCGGATCGATCGGGGGGATGACGGGTGGCGCGGCCGTTTCCGTTCCTGCGGCGGCAGAGTGAGGAGACCCAGCGGTTTCCGTTCCTGCGGTAGCGGAAGGAGAAGAAGGGCCAGCGGCATCCGAAGGGGAGGAAACCATACCCGTTGGCTCCGGGAGTGCGGTGGCGGACCGATCGGCTGCCCCAGCAGCCTCGGCGTTTTCGGGCGAAGCGGGAGCTGCCTCAGGGTGTGAGGAAAGGGCTGCTGCGGGGGCGAAAGAGGCCAGCTCGGCGTGATCGCCGTTGGTGGGGGTTGGAGCGGGGAGAGCCGTCGCTGGGACAGCGGGGGCCGGCAGGGCTGGGGCCGGTGCTGCCGGTGTTTCCGTGGAGGGCGGAGCGGCGTCCATGATGCCCGCGGCGAACTCTTCGGGATTGACGGTCAGCCGGGCACGGGCAGGAGGGGCCGCCGCGCTGCTGTTTTCCGCCGGGATAGCAGGCGGGGATGGCGGATCTCCCGCCGCACGGCTGCGGGCACGGGTACGCACAGATTTCGCAGATTCCGAATGCGTCTCGGACATGGTCAACCTCTCAGTGGCGGGTAGGTTACGATCCGTCGCATCAAGCCGGTCGGGGCGGGAGGCGTGGCCGCGCTCCAGGGAACGCACCCGACGCTGGAAAGATAGCAGCCCCCATCCTGCGGGCTGAAGAATGTCTCTGAGGAATAACCTTAGCTACTCGCTGGCTCGCGGCTAGTGCTCCCGGAGCCGCCATTGCTCAAACCCCAGGTTTGCAGCAGGCAATCGACTTGCCGCTGTAAGTCCTCCCGATCGCCGTGATTGTGGAGGATAGCGTGGGCGGCGGCACGCTTGCGTTCGGGGGGCCATTGGGCGGCTTCTCGGCCCGCGATCTCGGCTTGGGTCCAACCGCTGCGCTGAACCAGCCGGGCTTGGCGCAGCGGCGCCGGCGCATCCACATAGATAATCCGATCCACTTCCTGGTTCCATCCCGCTTCCAGAAGCACGGCGGCATCCACCACCACGAAGCGAAAGCGGGGGTCCTGCTGAGCTTGGGCGATCTGCTCGCGCAGCCTTTGCTCTATGTAGGGAAACACCAATTGCTCCAGAGCGTTCCGCTGCGCCGGGTCGGCGAAGACGATGCGTCCCAAGGCCCGGCGGTCCAGGCTGCCGTCCGGGCGGACGAGGTCCGAACCCCAGCGCTGGATCACCGCGGCGCGGATGGCCGGTTGCCGCAGGGCCTCATGGCCGAGAGCGTCTCCGTCGATGATCGCTCCGCCGCGCCGGGCGAAACACTCGGCCGCGGTGCTCTTCCCCGCTCCCAGCGGGCCGACCAGGGCCAGGATCGGCTTGCGATTCCCCTGGCGTGGCGGAGGCGGGGCCAGCACCCGCAGCTCCGCCCGTTCAGCACTCGGAACCGCCCCACTTCCCTCCTCAGGATGCTCCCTCCTTTCAGGATGCTCCATCCTTCCATTCCTCCACGTCCAGCCAGTTCGGGCCGACGGCCACATCCACTTGCAGCGGCACGTCCAAGGGCAGGGCGGTGCTCATCTGGTGCCGGACCATCTCTGCCACTGCCGGCACCTCTTGGGGCGGCGCTTCCAACACCAGTTCATCATGCACCGTGAGCAGCAGCTTGGCCTGCCAGCCGCGCTCCTGTAACTGGCGGTACACCGCCACCATCGCCGTCTTGAGCAGGTCGGCCGCCGTACCCTGGATCGGCATGTTGATCGCTTCCCGCTCCGCTGGCGACCGCTGGCGATAGTCCGAATCGGGCCGGATGGCGTCCGGGTGGAAATGCCGTTTGCGCCCCAGCAACGTGGTGACCGTTCCCGTCGTGTGGGCCTGTTCCAGCACACGCTTCTGATACTCCAGGACGCGCGGATACCGCTGGAAATAAGCGTCGATGAAAGCCTGAGCTTGCTCCCGCGGGATGCTCAAGCGGTTGGATAGCCCAGCAGCGCTCATGCCATAAATGACGCCGAAGTTGACCGTCTTGGCCATCGCCCGCTGCTGCTTGCTGACCTGATCGATGGGGACATGGAAAATTTCGGCCGCCACGGCCGCGTGAACATCCAATCCCTCGGCGAAGGCCCGGCGCAGGGTCGGATCGCCGCTGAAATGAGCCAGGAGGCGCAATTCGATCTGGGAGTAATCGGCACTGATGAGCTGCCAGCCAGGCCGGGGCAAAAACGCCTTGCGGAGTTGGGCGCCCCGCTCGCTCCGGGCCGGAATGTTCTGCACATTCGGGTCGCTGGAGCTGAGCCGGCCCGTCTCGGTCGCCGTTTGATGGAACGAGGTGTGAATGCGCCCCGTGCGCGGATGCACCAGTTGCGGCAGCACATCCACATACGTATTCTTGAGCTTCGCCAGTTGCCGGTACTCGATGAGCTTCTTCGGCAGCACATGCCCTTCCGCTGCTAGCCGCTCCAGTGTCTCCTGATCTGTACTCGGTTCGTTCTTGATCCCCGTGCGGCGGTACACCGGCAGCTTCAACTCTTCGTAAAGAACCTTCTGCAACTCCCGCAGCGAGTTGATGGAGAAGGGGTGCCCCGCAAGGTGATGGATTTCCGCTTCCAATTGGGCCAACTCCTCGGCCATCGCCGCGCTGAGCGACTGCAAAAAGGGAACGTCCAGGCAAATGCCTGTCAGTTCCATATCGGCCAGGATGGTGATGAGGGGGATTTCCAGCTCGGTGTAGAGGCGGTCCAGGCCCTGGCGGCGCAATTCATCCTCTAGCAGTTCCGTGAGCCGCCAGGCGGCATCGGCGTCTTCGCAGGCATAATCCCGGACTTGGGCCGCCGGCACGCGGTCCAGCGTGGCAGGCTTCCCTCCTTTCTTCCCCCCTTTCTTCCCCCCGGTGTGGATCAGAGCACTCAGGGGAATGTTGCGATGGTGCAGGTACTGTTCGCTCAGTTCATCCAGGCCGTGGCTGCGTGCGCCGGGTTGTAACAGATAATGAGCGAGCATGGAGTCGCCCGCGATGCCCGCCAGGCGGACGCCGTTCGCCCAGAGCACTTCCAGGTCGAACTTGATGTTGTGGTTCACCTTGGCGATAGCGGGGTTTTCTAAAATGGGCCGCAGGGCTTCACGCACCTCGTCGGCAGGAAGATGGGCTTCGCCGGGAGGGGCCTGCACGGGCAGATAGTAGGCCTGCCCCGCCTGCCAGCAAATGGCGTATCCCACGATCGGATCGCTGAGGGGGTCCAGGCCGCGGGTTTCCAGGTCAAGGGCAAAACGGCTCTGCGAGCGCAACTGACGCAGAAAGCGCTGGAACTGCTGCGGGGTGTGCACCAAGTGGTAGTCGGCGTAGCTCCAGGTGTCGCCGGGGATCGGCGGGGGGAGTTCCTCCGCTTCGGGGAACAATTCGCCTTGGGATGCCGCGGCGGTTTGACGATGGGCACGTTTGGTGGTCTTTTTTCCAGATGTCGAGGGCGTCGCCGCCGAAGGGGGCTGGGTTTCTTCCGCCGCTGGTGTCTCGAAGAGGGCCGCTTGGGTCCTGCCGGCGGGCCGGGAAGCCGAGGACGCTGCCAGGGATGAGGCGGCGGCAGAGGCATGGGCTTCTGCGGCCAGCATCTTGCGGACCCGTTCGGCCAAGGTGCGGAACCCCAACTCGTGGAAAATATCCAGCAGGCGGGGATAGTCCCAGCGCTGGCGCCGCCACCGCTCCCAGTCGCACTGCAAAGGAACGTGGCGATCCAGCGTCACCAACTGGCGGCTGCGCTGGAGGGTGCCATCTTCGGCTGCCTGGCGCAACGCGGCCCGCAACTTGGGACCGCCGGGCAGTTCATCCAGATGGGCCAGAATGCCTTCCAGAGTGCCGAACTGCTGCAACCACCGGGCTGCGGTCTTCGGGCCGACACCGGGAACCCCCGGCACGTTATCGGAAGGGTCCCCCGTCAAAGCCAGATAGTCGATCACCTGCTCCGGGCGGATGCCCCATTCCCGCTCCAACGCGGCAGCATCGATGATCTCCTCTTCCCCCTTGCGGCGCAAATGCAGAATCTGAATATGCTCGCTGATCAACTGGCGGCAATCTTTGTCGGCAGTACAGAGGAACACATGCAAACCCCGCTCCTGCGCCTCGGTGGCTACGGTCGCCAGAATGTCGTCGGCCTCGTAGCCCGGATAGCGCAGTTGCGGAATATGCATCGCTTCCAGAATCTGGTAAATGATCGGTTCCTGGAGCAGCAAGTCCGGCGGGGGGGGTGAGCGATGGGCTTTGTAATTCGGATCGATCGCCTCGCGGAAGGTCGGCTCCGCGCTATCCAGCGCGGCCAGCAGGTAGTCCGCTCCGTGTTCATGGAAGCGGATCAAGGTCCGCGTGACTCCGAAGACAGCATTCGTTGGCCGCCCATCCGGTGCTGTCATCGGCCCGACACCATAATACATCTGATAGATCAAGCCGTGAGTATCGAGCAGATACACGGTGCCAGCAGCGCTCGTCTCGGCTGGCTTCCCTGGTTGGGCCATCGACTAGCCCTCATCTCTCCATTACGGTGCAGGAAACTTCTCGGACTTGACAGTACATCCTCTCTGCAAGATTCTTCAATAAGACTCTTCAAGATTTCGGACCAAGCGTCAGCAGAGTGGCTTGTTGGGGGGAAATCCAGGGTCGCCGCTAGCAGGCCAATAATCCCTACTAACTTCCCACGTGCCGGGAACAGCCCAAGCGACTGCCCCGTTCGGAACGCTCACCACTGTAGCTCTTCAGGCCGTTGCACCCGCAGCAGAGACAGCAGCATCCCCCGCAGCCGCTCCACATCCTCCACACCCCGCACCTTCGCCTCCACCTCCCCAGGAACCTCCCCAAAGCGCTCCCGATACACCAACAACACATTCTCCCGCAACGCCAACACCTGACCCTCCTGCCGGCCTTCCCGCAGACCCTCTTGCCGGCCTTCCGCTCGGCCTTCGTCCAAAATCCGTTGATACGTCGATGACTCTTTCATCCCTTGAGCCTCCGCAAACCACCGGGCTATCTCCACCCCATCATACAACAAACCCAACAAAATGTAAGCCCCGTCCAACAACGCCGTCGCCCGCTCCCGATCCGCCACCTCCCGCTCCACCCGCCGAATAAACCGCCGCGTCCACTCCTCCGCCCGTTCCCGTACCGACTCCGTCAACAGCCCCAACATCGCCGCCCCCAACGGACCCTCCAACAACGCCTCCCCCGGCAACTCCCACACCCGCACCACATCATACTCGAACCGCAAATACACCTGCCCCTGAATGTCCCGATATTCGAGGAGGCCGCAGGAGGCGGGGGGTTCCACCCGGCGATGGAGCAACAGCACCACACTGCGAACCGGCAGGCGTCGCTGACCCCGCAGAAAGACGTTGTACTCCAGCATTCGCTGGGGGAGGTCGGATTCCCAACTGGACTGGATTTCGAGATGGAGGAGGTGGTTTTGGGGGTATCGGAGGCGGAAGACTCTGTCGGGGAAGCGTTGGATGGTGGCGAGGGCGGGGTCGAGTTTTTCGGGTTCGATGGGCGGGGTGAGGTGGAGGCGGGGAGCGAGGGCGGCGAGCCAGTCCTGGGCGCAGTGTTCGAGGAGGATGCGGGTCACCGTGTCGTACTCGCCGGCCATCGGGTTTCTCCGGGGAGGTGGGAGGGGTTGGGGTTGGCGGTGTGCTGGTGTGGTGCCGGTTGGGGGAGCAGCGCCATTACCGCCGTTCGAGTCTTGCCGGAAGTGTAACCGATGGGAGATGGTGGCGCTAGACCGCTGGGGAGGCGGGCGAACAAGGAGATGAGAGGCGGCTGCAAGGGGGTGGGTACGCGGAAGCGAAAGGCTGTTCGCTGGAAAGCCAAGGCCAAACCGATAGCAAACCCAGGGAAAAGGCGAGAGGGAACGGGGCGCACGGGAGCGGTCGATTGGCTACAATGAAGAATTGGGTCGACAGTGGCGGGAAACGATGGGCACGCAGCTAGAGCAGGCTCGAGTCGGGAAGTGTGAGTGACGGCAGCATGGGGGAGGCGCCTCTGACACGCGTGACTTTGCTGGCTCGGCTTCGGGACCCCGGTAACGCCGAAGCCTGGCGGGAATTTGTCCACCTCTATGGCCCGGTGATCTATCGGTTTGCCCGTCAGAGGGGCCTGCAAGATGCCGATGCGGCCGATCTCATGCAGGATGTGTTGCGCAGCGTAGCCCGCCACGTCGGAGAGCTGGAATACGATCCCCGCAAGGGAACCTTCCGCGGGTGGTTGTACACCATCACCCGCAACAAAATTTACAACTTCCTGCTGGCCCAGCGGCGCCGGCCAAGGGCTAGCGGTGATGACAACCATCAGGAACGTTTGGATGCCGCACCGGCCCGTGAAACCAGCGACTCTCCCGAGGCCCAATGGGAGCGAGAATACCAGCGTCAATTGAGCTGGCAAGCGATGGAGCGCGTGCGCCATGAGTTCCAACCCAACACCTGGCAAGCCTTTTGGCTGACCGCTGTGGAGGGGCAAGCCGCCGCAATCGTGGGCGAACAGCTCAAAATGTCCCCCGGTGCGGTCTATGTCGCCAAGTGCCGTGTCCTGGCACGCTTGCGCGAAGAAGTGCAACGACTCCTCGCGGAAGAGGACGACTGATCCTCACGGAGAATCTTCCGATGCCGCCACGAAACCCGTTGCTTCAGCGATGTCCCCCCGCTGCCCCCGTCTCGCGGTCCGCGGCCGCTCAGACCCCACAGGCCGCGGACGATACGGAGGAACCCCGGCAGCATGACAACCACCGTTGCTCCCCGCTTTGTCATGAAAAGCCTCGCTTCCCCTGTGGTAAATCCCAGCAGCGGCTTTTACCCCCGCGAAGGCCAAGAGAAGTAAAACAGCGGGGCGAAAACATGACAGCGGAAATGGAGGGCGGCCTCGCGTGAACCCGAAAGGATCGCCCCAAGGACAAGGATCATGAACGAAGTGATACCAGCGGGCGAATGCCTGGCAGAAGGGGAATTGGAGCGGCTGGTGCGCGGCCGCTTGAGCGCCAGTCGGGCTGCCTGGGCTGCCGACCATTTGACCCAGTGCCGCCACTGCCAGCAGCGGCTGGAAGCTCTCAGCGCGGGAAGCGAATCCTTGACCGCCGCCCTGCGCGAGCTGGCGCATTGGGACTTGCCCCGTGATTCCGCCTACTATCGCGCCCTGGCCGCAGTGGAACAAGAGTTGCGCCGGACGGCCGCTTTCGCCTCTCCGTCCCAGGAAGCCGCGGCGGAGGATTTCCGCTTCCTGCTCCCTTCGGAGGAACCGGGGTTCCTGGGCCGCCTTGGTTCCTTTCGCATCCGGCGGCTCTTGGGGCGGGGCGGCATGGGCGTGGTTTTCCAGGCGTATGACCCGGACTTAGACCGCGAAGTGGCCATCAAGGTGATCGACCCGCGTCTGGTCGGCAACGAGGTGGCCCGCCAGCGCTTCTGCCGCGAGGCCCGGGCCGCTGCCGCCGTCACACATGACCACATCGTGGCCGTGCACCAGGTGGCAGAGGATGAACATTCCGGCCTTCCTTACTTGGTCATGCAACTGGTGCAGGGTGAATCCCTGGAACAACGCCTGCGCCGGGTGGGAAAGCTGGACGGAGTTGCCGTCGCCCGTATGGGCATGCAAGCCGCCGCTGGTCTGGCCGCAGCGCACGCCGCCGGACTGGTCCACCGCGATGTCAAACCCGCCAACATCCTCCTGGAAGCCCCCCACGATCGCGTGAAACTGACCGACTTCGGCCTGGCCCGCGCTGTGGAGGATGTCCGCCTGACCGGCACGGGCATCGTCGCCGGTTCCCCCCTCTACATGTCCCCCGAACAGGCTCGTGGCGATGCCGTCGATCACCGCACCGACCTCTTCAGCCTCGGTACCGTCCTTTACGAAGCCCTTAGCGGGCAGGCCCCCTTCGCCGCCTCCAGCCCCCTGACTGTCTTGCGACGCATCACCGACGAGGAACCGCTCCCCCTCACTCAGCTTGAACCGGCGGTCTCCCGTGAACTCGCCCAAATCATCCACAAACTGCTCGCCAAGCGCCCGGAGGACCGCTATCCCACCGCCTTGGCCGTAGCCGAAGACTTCGCCCGCGAACTGGCCCGGCAGCAGCAGCTCAGCCCTTTGGAACTTCCCGCCGGCGTCTGCGTCGATAGTCAATGCTTTGTCACGTCACCTTCCCGCTTGCCCTGGGCGAATTGGAAGAAACATTGGGGACACTGGTCCAGCCGCCTGCGATCCCTGCGCGGTCTGCTCCCCTGGCTCGGCGGAATGCTCCTCGGTGCAGCCCTGATGGCCCTGCTTCAGGGACCGCCGGTTCCCTCCGAGCGGATCGTCGAAGTGCCCCTGCCCCGCACCAGCGGTCCGCCCCCGCAGATCGTTCTGGACGGCCAAGCCGGCAGCGTCTGGAGTCTGGCCTTCGCCGCACCGGATCGCCTCGTCGTCGGGGCGGAAGACGGTTCCCTGCGCCTCTGGGACTTGCGCCGCGCCGCCGACGGAGCTGAGGGACTGCTCAAAACCTTTGAACCTCGCCAAAACGGCAATATCTGGAGCATCGATGTCTCCCCGAAAGGCAAATACATGGTTTCCGCCTGCGACGACTCCGCCGTCGTCCTCTGGAACCTTCAAACCCTCCGCTTTGAAGGCCTCAAATTCCCTCACCCTCACTCCGCCCGCTCCGCCGCCTTCAGTCCTAACGGCCGCTTCCTGGCCACCGGCGATCGCAATTCCACCGTCCGCTTGTGGGACCTCGACACTCAGGTCCCCGTCGAATTGCTCGGCCACCGCGGCACCATCCACGCCCTCGCCTTTAGCCCCGACAGCCGACGGCTCGCCAGTGCCGCCTCCGATGGCACTGTCCTTCTGTGGAGCCTCGACGATCAACAATGGTTCCCCCGCGAAGGTCTCGAACATGACCTCCGCCTCGCCGAACATCGCGGACCTGTTTACGGCGTCACCTTCTGCCCCCAGGGCGAACATCTCGCCACCTGCGGCTGGGATGGCACCGTCCGCCTCTGGGATGCCACCAACGGCACGCAACTGCTCAGCCTCAAAGCCCATGATGGCGACGCCTGGGCCGTCAGCTTCGGCGCCCAGGGACAATGGCTTGCCAGTTGCGGCTCCGATGGCGCAGTCAAAGTCTGGAAAGTCCCGGAAGGGCGCGAAATTTTCGCCTGGCGCGGCGAACGGGGCATCCATACCGTCCGCTTTGGACCCGATGGGCACACCCTCGCCGCCGCCGGTCGCGATGGCCTCGTCCGCCTCTGGCGGCTCCCCCTCTCCCTGCCCCACAACGACCCCTCCCATCCCCCACCCCCTTGATTCACACCACCCAGGACTTCTCTAATACCCGCCGCTAAGTTATCGAGCCGTCACGGCTGTTGACTCTCCGTTGTCAGTCAGCGGATATGGTGCGGTGCCGAACGACGGGCATCTCAAGAGCTCTGCAAATCTATGGCTGCTTGCCATCGACAGGCGACCTATACGCCTTATTTCTCGGAGTTCCCCCGGAATCTCTCTAGCCCATCCTTCCTGGCTGTCTCTTCCTGACGGACCCCCGGCAAAAAAATTTGGGATTTTTTCCTTGACGCTGACTTTCCCGTCGAATACCATCATGACAATCCACGATCTGGCAGCAAAACGGATCGTCCCATGTCTGGCTCGCAACGCACAACACGCACTATGGGCTGGCTGGCTGGCTGGCTGGCTGGCTGGCATAGCACCGTCCCTCGTGGGTCTTGTCTTGCTAGCGGCGGCGGGACTGAAGCTAGCCGGACAAGCGGTCTCCCCCTTCGCGCAGCAAGGGATTCTGACGGCTCCCCACCTCCAGGCCCTGGCCGTGGTCTGGGAGATTCTGCTGGGAGTCTGGCTCATGTCGGGGGTGTACCGCCCGGCAGCCTGGCTGGCGGCGGTGGGCACGTTTAGTCTCTTCGCCCTCATCAGCGGCTATTTGGGGTGGATCGGCCAGGCGAATTGCGGCTGCTTTGGCGTGATTCGGGCTAGTCCCTGGGCGGCGTTGGCGGTGGACGTGGCCGCTTTGCTTCTGCTGTTGGCGAGTGGGCCGTCGCTCGGCGTGCGTGCGGGGCGAGGCGGGGTGCCGTCGGCAGGGGCCGGTCTGTTGCTGGGGGCGGGGGGATGCGTGGCATTGCTGGTGGCGTGGGGGGTGTGGCAGTATGGCTCGCTTGCCGCGGCCTTGGCCCGCCTCCACGGTGTGGCTCTCTATGCTCCGGCGTATGTGGATTTTGGCACCGTTCCGCCGGGGGAGGAGGCGGTGGCGGAGGTGCCGGTGGCGAACTGGACCGAGGAGCCGGTCCGTCTCATCGGCGGCACATCGGATTGCTCATGCATCACCACAGCAGATTTGCCTATAATGATTGAACCAAATGAGGTCAAATACATTCGAGTAATTTTACGGTCACCAAAATCGCAAGGGACATTAACACGTCGGGCCGAGTTATGGACCGATTGTGAGCGGCAGCGGGTGATACGTCTGACCGTCGGCTGCCGAGTGGTGGAGTGAGGGGAAAAAGAGTCATGCGGGGCAGCCAGGGCATTGTCCTGCTGGGGTCTGGGTGAAGGGAGGCGGGCAGTGCCACGGTTGGCTGAAGATGGCAGGAGGGAACAATTCCGGGGTGGTCCCGGAATGGCGGTGTGACGGGGTGATGTCACGCCGATAGTGTGAGTCCCGAGGACCTGCACTGTGGGAAGCATCTTTCTTCCGAAAGTGCTGAGGTTCATCGGGGGGAATCCCGGCTCTAGGGGTGTGCGTGGTCGGGGGTTCCTACTCCGGTGACGGTGGCAGGTCAGCGGGGAAGTTTCGACTCCGGCGGCGGGGGCTGTCGGAGGTGTGACTGGAGGGTTGCTCATGGTACGCGTGTGTGGTAAGCTCGGTTCACGTGTGTGTGGTCTGCTCGGTTCGGTGTGTGGTTCGGTGGGAATCGCGGTGCTGGTGGTGGCCCTGGCGGCACTAGCCACCCACCACGCCTACGCCGAGGATCCGTTACCACCCCCTGATCCCTGCCCCTGCTTGCCGGAAGAGACGTGGGAGGAGTGTCAGGTTCGGTGCGCGGCCCAAAATGTTTGTCCGGGTCATGCGATTTGTAATATCAACTGCCGATATGATAGTGATATGACAAGCTGTCAAGGTGGTTGTAGAACACTTGGTAACTGTATCGCTTGTGGGTGCAAATTTAAAGCATTCGAACGCAAATGTGTCTGTGAATAATATAGTAATATATATCTATTTATAAAAATGTTGCCTATCAATTTATAGATAATCTTTCCATTAAATTAATACTATATTTGTTCATTATTTTTGGAAGGAATCTCAATGACTTTTCTGTTACTACTCACAGCGTTTCACACTAGCTGGGCGATGGCCGTTGATCAAGCGGTCATCGATAGGATAATTCAAGCTTGGAACGACAAACGGTCGCGTCTACCAGCTGATTACTCCTACAAGTTGGTCGTGACCGACAGTTCCGTGGATCCTCAAACGGACCAGGAAACGGTCAAAGTCCAATGGCGTATTCGATACAAGGGAGTGAGAGATGACTATGCACTAGTGATTGGTGAAGTGGAAACTTTCAATCAGGCGAAGCTCTACAAAACAACAGAATGTTGTATACTAAATCCAAACTACACTGCTGTACTTTTGCCAGGAAAAGAGCAGAATACCTGGTACTTGAAAACAATCAAAACCGATACATTAGAATGGACAAAGTCAAATCGTATAGATTTCGATAAAAGTTACATTGAACGGATGGTACGAGATGCTATCCATCAAGGGAATATACTTGCGTTCTCAAAAGAAATATCCCTAATCGACCTGCTCGTCTCACTACGACCGCATCTCAAGACAGTTGTGGAAGAGGAGCAGCAGGTCCGGCTCGAGTTCATCTGTCCTCCGAAGGCTACTCCACTCGAAGGGCTAATAGGAGGAACCTTAGTTTTCGATTCGTCAAAGGATTACTTTTTGATCTCTGGGAGTTTGAAGTTTAGCCAACCGGAAGGAGTCTTGGTTCAGGAGTTCCTCAATCAAACGGTGTTACATCGAGGGGATCATATTCTGTCTCGTTCGGAGATCAAGAATTATCGTGATGGGATTCTGAAGGGATTTGGTACATGGGAGTGTTCGCCGGTAGCGGAGAGGGTTGCGGTTCAGGATTTTTACATGTCGGCGTTTGGTTTGCCGGAGCCGGTGGGGGTCGTACCTCCGAGGCGGACGCCGGTGTATGTGTGGCTGTTGGCGGCGGCGGGGGTGCTGCTGACCTTGGGGATCTTCTTCCGCTGGCTTTCCCGCCGCCTGCGCCGCGGCACGTCGGAGGGGTGAGAGAAAAGGCGGGTGGACTCCACGGCACTTCCGCAGGGGTGAGGGGAAGGGACCAGGAAACCTCGCAGTCCTTCGGCGGGGTGAGGGGAAGGATCGGTGGACCACTCGGTCCATCTGAAGGAGTGAGGGGGCGAAGAAATCATCTCTCCCCAGCTTGGGGAAAGTCATTCCGGCCATCACAGTGTGGAGCGCCGAAGTCTCAGGGTTGGTTCCGCGGGTGCTGAGGTTCATCGGGGGAATCCTGGCTCCGAGGGCACGCCGTCGGGGGTGTTTTCCGGCTCCGGCGGTGGGGGCTGTCGGAGGTGTGAGTGGAGGGTTGCTCATGGTACGCGTGTGTGGTATGCTCGATTCACGTGTGTGGGGTCTGCTCGGTTCGGTGTGTGGATCGGTGGGGTTGGCGGTGCTGGTGGTGGCCCTGGCGGCACTAGCCACCCACCACGCCTACGCCGAGGACCCCGTGCCCGTGACACTAACCTGCCAGTGCAATCCTAGTGATGAAGCTTGCCTCTCTGCCTGTGCTAGCGTTTGTAGTGTCACTTGTGACGGCTCATTTCCTCAATGTGGTACCGGCTCGTGCGATGCTCCTATTCCGGGTTGTGAAGTGTATAGCTGCAAGCTTATTCTTGCTGTCCCAGCATGTGAATGTAACCCTTTCCGAGATTGACGGTTCAACACACGTCTGGATTGAGAAGGGAGGGACCTGACCCATGCCGCGGGCACTGCGAATGACAGGGCTGGTATCTTTGGGGGTTTTCCTGGCGTCCGTTACTCCGGTTCTGCCAGCAGTCCCTCCCGATGTGCTACAGGGCTGGCAGTCGTACACGCAACGACTCCGTCATGCCACCGGGACCATCCGATCCGTTAGTGCCATACGGGAAGGAAAAGAGACCTCCACGCAGACAGCTACCATATCCTTCGCCTTCGGGACTCACGGCCGACGAGTAGAAATCCTCGTGACCGAGAAGCTCGGTACAAGCAGTAAAGAGCGCCAACTTTCCCATCGAATGTTTTGTGAAAATAGTCAATATATTTTTCAACTCAATCGGTCGAACAACGACTGGATATTGCACAAGCTGATTCTGGTCAAAGGCTCTTCTCATGAAGAAACGACTCCCACGATTCGAGATCGGCTGGCAAGCATTCTCTCGCACGTGTACCTACTGGTGGCAATTGAGGGGGAATTTCTGACGCATATGGCCGACCATCTTCAATGCCAGGGCGATGACAGAACTGTTGTATCTTTGGCCAAGGAATATCGAACGACCCTGCACCAGAAACCCTGGACATTTCGATCCTTGTCTTTGCATTTGAACACGGACGAGTATCATACGGTTCGTTCGGCGAATGGAGAAATTCGAGTCAACAAGGCAGATGGCACATTGGCTATTACGAATGAGTATCAGGTTGTGAGTGGGTTGCCGGTTCCGCTCCGGTCGATGAAACAAGAGGTATACCGCTCAGGTGATTGGAGCATGGAAATCAACAGTACATACGAGTTTCAGGTGGATCCGAGCATAGATCCGCCGGAGCGGGAGTTTACCTTATCGGCGTTTGGTTTGCCGGAGCCGCCGGGTGTGACGTGGGTGCAGGAGAGGCGGACGCCGGTGTATGTGTGGTTGTTGGTGGCGGCGGGGGTGTTGCTGACCTTGGCTCTCGTCTTCCGCTGGCTGGCCCGCCGTCTGCGCCGCGGCCACTCCGAGGGGTGAGGGAAAAGAGCGGGGGAGCTGGACCGCATCTCGGCGGGGTGGAGGGCGACGGAGCGGCGGACCAGGCGACCCTTGTGTGGGAATCGCAGTGTTGGTGGTCGCCCTGGCGGCGCTGGCCAGCGCTAGCGTTCCACCTCAAGAGTGCCAAAACCTTTGTGTGAGGATTCAGAGTAATGAAGCTTATTTCGACTGTATGAGAGCTTGTCTGGGGGGAGCACCCTATGTCTGCGGTGACAATGCAGCAGCGTGCCTCGGAAGCTCCTGTCCGGGATTGGTTGGCCTTCCGGCGGGTTGTGGTCAAAGACGTTGCGGTGATACACGTGATGGTCACCTGTGTGCTCAGTACTGCACTTGCAGGGCTTATGCACGTGAAGAAGGCGGTTTCATATGTCACTGTGTTAACTAATGAGTGTATTGACCGCCTGGTGTCGATTCGTGTAGTATAACTTTCAACTCAGAGTTTGGGCCTTTCTGGACAATCGGTGTAAACATTATGCGGGAGGGTATCCGTCATGGCTCTTCGAGCGTGGGTTGTTCTGACCGCCGTTGTTTTGTCGAGTTCGCTGGTCAAGGGACAAGGTGAGCAGTCATTGGACCTCAAGAGGGATGTCCTCCCGCATATTTCCAAGTCGTTTCTCCCTGAGGATTTGCCAGCTTTTTCGATTCAGCGTCGCTTCACTGTCAGTTATGTTGATGGGACGCCTTCGGAAACTCGTGAGTCGATTGGGCGGTTCTCTCCTCGTGGGGGGATTGTAACGCGGTTGCAGTGGGATAAGCCGATCATTGAAGGTTATAATCCGTGGTATGCGTTTCGCATTGAACGGCCTATAGAGAAGTCAGAGTGGACACTCACTATGTTGTATATGGCAGAGGACCCTGGATATGATGACTTTGTCAAAAATATCAAATTGAACACGAGATATGCTTTGTCTGCGCCAGTGCATATATCTGGAATCAGCATTCATGAGTATGTTACTTTCCGCTCCTTTCGAGTTACGGAATGCCGGCGTGTGATGGAGGGAGGTCAGGAGCGGATCCGCCTCAGTTTTGAGGTTCGGCCTACGTATGAGGAAGCCCGGCGTTATGGCCAAGCGGGGGATGGATTACAACATTTGCGTGGAGGTACAATCATCATCGATCCCCAGCGCTGGGTGACCGTTGAGAGCTGGACGCGCTGGTATGGTAGTAAGGACAGCGAAGTCCAAATCAAGAACACATACGATTATCAATTTGACAAGATGGGTCGGTTGAAGAAACGTGTAAACCATGTCGAGAACTACGAGCAGCGGGGCAAGCAGCCGCCTGTTTTGGGATCGACTCAAGTCATTGAAGTGATCATTGAGACGCCGGAGGATATCCCGGATCGGGAGTTTATGTTGACAGCGTTTGGTTTGCCGGAGCCGAAAGGGGTCAAGGTGCCCGGTCCGTGGATTCCACCGTATGTGTGGTGGCTGGTGGCAGGGTTGGTGCTCGTTGTGGTGGGATACCTGCTCCACCGCCTGGCTCGCAAGCGGAGAGAATCTCCGGGAATGACATAACCCTGACATGCCATGAGGAGGAGGGGGAACCATGAGTCGACCGGAGCGGGGATTCACCCTCATTGAAGTGGTGGTGGTTATTGCGATCATTGCCATTCTTCTGGGACTGATGCTGTCCGCGGTGCAGAAGGTTCGCAGTGCGGCTGCGCGGAGTCAGTGTCAGAACAATTTGCGGCAACTGGCACTGGCATGTCACAACTATGCGGCAGCCAAGGGCCATTTGCCACCAGGGGTCGTGATCGGTAATGGTCGCGCTGAACAGGTCCCCCTGTTTTGTTCGACCTGGCTGGTTCACATTTTGCCGTATGTGGAGCAGTCTGCGGTCTGGGAACAGGTACAGGCGGCGTACCGGGCGGATCCCAATCCGTACAATCCGCCTCACGAGGCCGTCTCCCAGATCGTGATTCTCCTGTACGGTTGTCCGTCGGATTCTCGGATGGGTTCCCCCCAAGCGAATACGGCTAGCGGGTTGGTGCGGGCGCTGACGAGTTATTTGGGGGTGATGGGGGACAATTACGCCACGAATGACGGGGTGCTGTACGCGGATTCGCAGGTGCGGCTGGGGGATATTCGGGATGGGACAAGTCAAACGTTGATGATTGGGGAGCGGCCGCCGAGTGCCAATTTGCGTTTTGGGCGGTGGTACAACGGTGGGGGCCAGGCATTCACTGGCTCGTTGGATGCGGCGTTGGGGGTGCGGGAGATCAATCTGCGTCCTCAGGCGATTCCTCACTGTCCGCGGATCACTTATCGGTTTGAGGCGGGGGATTTTTGGGATGATTGCGATGTGTTTCATTTCTGGAGTCCGCATACGGGCGGAGCGAATTTTGCTTTCAGCGACGGTTCGGTGCGCTTCCTCAGCTATTCGGCGGCCTCGATCATGCCGGCTATGGCTTCCCGCGCTGGGGGAGAGGTAGTCAATCCGCCGGAGTGAACGTGGAGCGTCGCGGCCCCTCCGAGGGGTGAGGGAAAAGGGCGGGGAAGGTGGGCCGCATCTCGGCGGGGTGGAGGGCGACGGGCGGAGGAGGAAGCAGGTTTTGCCGACGTGAAGCCTTGACATTCCACATTTTTGTGATAATTTGTTCAGAAGAGTTAGCGGTGTCCAGCGGGCTTTCTAAGGAGTTGGGGTCGGGGAGGTGTGATCCGGTGAGTTGTGGGGCCAGTGGTATTGGGGGTGTTGTTGGCGGTAGCGGGCGAGGCGGTCGGCAGCAGGTCCAGTGGCTGCCTGGAGGGTTTGGCCGAGGAAGCGGACGGCCTGGACCAGGCGTTCGTCAGGTTCTGCACAACTGAGGCGGAGGAAGCCCAGGCCGGAAGGCCCGAAGCATTCTCCGCCGAGGCAGGCGACGCCGAGGTGGTCGTCGGCCCCTTCGAGTAGGTACATGGCCAGGCCGTGGGAGGTCAGGCCGAGGCGCTGGCACCAGGAGCGCAGGTCCGGGAAGACGTAGAAGGTACCGGCGGGGCGGCGGACGCGGACACCTTCCAGGCGGCTCAGTTCGGTGACGAGCAGGTTGACTTTGGCGCGGAATTGGTTCATTTGTTCATTCCGAGTGGGTTCGTCCAGTTCCAGGGCGGCCTGGGCGGCCTTCTGGACGAAGGGGGGCACACAGGAAAGGGACGTGTTCAGAAGTTTGCCGAAGACCTGGATGACCGGTGGGGGAGCGACGGCGAAGCCGCAGCGCCAGCCGCTCATGCTGTAGCTCTTGGAGAAGGTGTAGGCGGCGACGGTGCGTTCCCGCAATTCCGGCAGGCTCAGGGGGGTGTGGTGTTTCCCCTCCCAGACCATGTGGCAGTAGGGTTCGTCCGAGAAGAGGAGGACGGGGGTGCCGCGGAGGAGGTCGGCGAAGGCGCGGAGGTCATCGAGGAGCAGGATGCTGCCGGTGGGGTTGTGGGGGGAGTTGAGGAAAACGGCTTTGGGGCGGCTGTGCTGGCGGAGGAAGCGGGCGAGGTCGTCGGGGTCGGGGCGGAAGTGACGCTCCGGCCGCAGGGGGGCAAGGACAGGGATAGCCCCGCGGCGGAGGATGTTGGGGAGGTAGGTCGGGAAGGCGGGTTCAAAGACCAGGACGGCGTCGCCGGGTTCGAGGAAGGCTTCGCAGAAGAAAGTTTGGAAGATTTTGGCCCCGGCGCCGACGGCGATGTGGTCAGCGGTCAGGTCGAGGGCGAATTCGCGGTTGAGGGTCTGGGCGATGGCGGCGCGGAATTCAGGCAGTCCGAGGGAGGGGGCGTAGCGGGTGTGACCGGCGTCGAGGGCAGCGTGGGCAGCAGCCAGGGCATGCGGCGGGGTGGGGAAAGGACTGTCGCCGATCTGGAGTTCGATGACCTCCTTGCCAGCGGCGCGGAGGCGGCGGGCCACGGCCAGCACGTCGAAGGCGGTTTCGCTGGTCAAACCAGCGGCGAAGGCGGAAAAGGCCCAATTCATGGAATGATCTCCGTCGGGCGGGGTCAATAGGACCGCGGAAGCGTGGGGCGCTCGTCGGAGCGGTTGCTTCCGGCGGAACGGCGGCTTTCCCCGTGGTCTCGTCCTTTACTTCAGCGCGTTTGTCCTTTACTGCTGCAAGTTGATGGCCCGTGCCAGGGGTTGAAGCACCTGGGGCAGCACCGCCCCCTGCATTAGCTCTTCGAGGATGCGCCGCTGATTATGGTAGGAATCGATGAAGTTGGCGAAGGGCTGCTTATTCCAGAGCTGCCGCACGGTCAGGTAGAGGGAGATCGGGGCGTCCGGCGAAGCCTGGCCGTTGCGGAGGTGGTAGGCATTGGTGCGGGTTTCGATGTGCAAGCGGGCCTGCAACTGGAAGGTGTCGTCGAGGGCCAATTGCAGGATCGGCTGGTAATGCAGGACGGAGGCGCCCGGCATCTGGCTGAGGGCTTCCAAAGGGGTGCCGCTGGCGATGGCTTCCAGGACCAGTTGATCGTGGTTCCCCTGGTAGATCAGGTCGAAGTGGTACATGACATCCAGGGATTCGGTTTGCAGGCCGCTGAGATCGAGGTGGAACGGGGCCAGTTCCAGGATGCGGGTGATGTGTTCATCGGCGGCTTCGAGCGAGGGGGGATTGACGAAGCCACAGCAGAGGCGGCGGCGGTCCAGGGACACCCAGCGGTAGCTGCCGCTTTCCCGCTCTTCTTGGAGGAAGTAGTCCTCCTCGGCGCGCTTCTCGAATTCAGTCATGCTCGGCTGAACCTTTTGGATCGCCTCGAAGAAGTGCAGGACCGTTTCGCGGCCAGTCGGCATGTCCAGCTTGGAGTGCAGATACAGGGTGACCCCGCATTCATCGCACAAGGAAGCGTAGGGGTTCATGAGAAGGCCTCCGCGATGGTGCACCGTGGCAGAAGAAAACCTCCCGGAGGAGGACCGCCCGCGTTCGCCGTTACAGGACAGGAAGAACCGCGGTTGTCGCCGGCGGAGGAGAGGAGCCGGGATGCTAAACCTCTCCTCCCGCGCGGCCAGTATCCAGCCGAAGCGCCCGCAGGTGTGGTGTTGTTATTGTTCGTTCCGAGGTGTCAACTAGCAAGGTTGGCAGAGAGCGTGGCAGGGGGGCAGTGCTGGGGCGAACGGCAAATGCCGCCGCTCCGGGACCGGGCACCAGCGGCCTCTGGAGAGTGGGGAGCCGCCAGCGGTGAACCAGAGCAGGGAGGGGGAAATCGGCGGGAAGTAGGAGGTTGGGGGGCCGGAGCTGTCACAGCCGTGCCAGTGGGGTGAGGGTTTCGCCGGGGCGGGGCGGAGTCGGGGCGGCGGCGGATGAAACGGGGTCGGCGGCTTCGGCAACGGGCAGCGGCTCCGGAGCCATTTTCCCCAAGGCGCTGAGCAACTGGCCGGCCCAGCGATAGATGTTGTGTTCCAGAACCTGGGTCCGCAGGCGGCGCATCCGACGCTCTTGCTCTTCGACCGGCATGGTCAGGGCTTGGTACAAGCCTTGGGCCAACTCTTCCACGTCGAAGGGGTTGACCAGGACGGCGTCGGTCAGTTCGCGGGCCGCTCCGGTGAAGCGCGACAGGACCAGCACGCCGCGCTCATCCTCGCGGGTGGCGACGAATTCCTTGGCCACCAGGTTCATGCCGTCGTGCAGGGAGCTGACCACGCAACCGGCGGCCATGCGGTAGAGCAGGGTGATCTCCTCCGGTCCGAGATGCTCCTGGAGCAGAACCACCGGCTGCCAAGAGGGGGTGCCGTGTTCCCAATTGATCCGGTCGGCCAGTTCCTGGACTTCCTCGGTCAGGTCGCGGTAGGCCGGTAGATGGGTGCGGCTCGGCGCTCCGACCTGGAGGAAGTGGAAGGTGCCCCGGAGCTGGGGATGCTTGCCCAAGAGGCGATCCAGGGCGAGCAAGCGTTCGGGGATGCCCTTGGTGTAATCGAGGCGGTCCACGCCGACGAGCAGGGGGCGCTGGCCGAGGCGGAACTTTTTGCGCAGCCGGGCGGCCCGGCTTTCCCACGTGCTGCCAAGATAGCGGCGGGGCAAATCGGTATCGACACTGATGGGGAAGGGGCGCACCTGGGTTTCGTGCCCGCCGCGGGTGATCGAGAACGTCTCCCGGTTCCAGCGGCACTCCAGGGTGCGATCGACGCATTCGAGGAAGTTGTTGCAGTCATGCTGGGTGTGGAAGCCGAGCAGGTCGTTGCCGAGCAGGCCGTCCAGAATCTCCCGCGCCCAAGGGCAGACCAGGAACTTGTCCACGTTCGGCCAGGGGATGTGCCAGAAGTGGGCGATGGCCAGATCAGGCCGGGCTTCCTTGAGCAGGCGGGGCAGCAGGGCAAAGTGATAATCCTGGACGAAGATCAGGGCTGGGCCGTCCTGCGCTTCCTCCAGAACGGCCGCAGCGAATAGCTCGTTGACCTGGCGGTAGGTCTGCCAATGCTGAGGGTCGAAAAGGGGGCGGCAGAAGACTTCATGGCACAGCGGCCAGAGGCAGCTATTGGCGAAGCCGTAGTAGTAGCCTTCCTCCTGTTCCCGGCTCAGCCAGACGCGGCGGAGGGTGTAGCGGGGATCATCGGGGGGCACGCCGACGCGGCCCGCCTCGTCGCACACTTCCCGATCAGCTTCGCCGGAACCGTGCGCCACCCAGACCCCGCCGCAGGCTTGCATCACGGGGTCCAGCGCCGTCGTCAAACCGCCGGCCGGGCGAATCCAATCGATCTCCCCTTCCCGGTAGCGGTGAATATACGGCTCGCGGTTCGCCACGATGATCAAGCGGGCGCCGCCCAAACGGGTCCGCGCCACTTCCAGCAGACGGTGCTTATCCCAAGCCATCGATGTCCTCCTCGGAAGGTCTCCGATTCCAGATGTTGCTCAAGCTCCGACTGCGCGGAGAGCGGTACGACCCAACGACGCAAAGCACACAGTCATCCGTGACTCAGCAAACACGGTGCCGCGGATCATCCCCACTGCCTGGCTGAACTTGATCCCCAAGAGCGGCGGAACCTCCCACTCGGCTGGCCCAGCGTTTGCAGAATCCCCTCCGGATCTGCGGCATAAAATGCCATACCGCAACGGCTTGAACCGCGCGTGCGGACGGCGGGCGGCGGAAACCCTCCGGCTGCACCAAACCTGCGGCGAATTGTGCAAATACGACCGCCCAGACATCAGCCGCTTAGGATTGGTTTCGCGGGGTTACGCTGCCCCGTCCGATGTTCAGAAACTGGCCGAGATTTGTTCAGAAATTGGACAGCCGAAAGTGGCCTTGCGGGAAAACGTAAACGTTCCTGAGGGAAAACGTACACCTTCTCCGACGTGCCGGGGCAGACTTCGCTGAGTCTCAAGGGGCCTGGCTGGCTCCCAGGAAGCGCCCCAGGGAGTGCTAAGGTTCCTCGGAGCTGTGAGGCGGCAGGGGAAGCGGGCAAGATAGCATGGAAGGATTGCCATGGGGAAGAGGTCGTGTCATGGTGAGAATAGGGGAAGTCCGAGAGGCGGGAGCAGGAGGAGCGGGGATGCGGACGTACATGATGGCCCAGTTGACCGCTCCAGTGGCGGGTTTGAGCGTGCTGCTGTTGGGTTTGGCGGTGGTGGCGGCGTGGTACGTGCAGGACATGCAGGCGCGGGCGTCCGGCCCGATTGCCAGCAGTGTGGCCAGCGTCACAGCGGCCCAGGAGTTTGAAATCGTCATCCGGGAAGTGACGGACATTCTTTACCGGGCGATCATTCACTTGCAGGACCGGGAGTTGGAAGAGCGCCTGCCGTGGCTGCGCCGCCGGGCGGATGAGGCGCTGGCCCATGCCGAGGAGGCGGCCCGCACCGACACGGAACAGCAGCTCATCGTCCGAGTGCGGGAGGGTTACCAGCATTTCTTCGCCGAGTACGACCGCATCCGGGCGCATCCGCCTCCCCAGGGACGCTATCCGGAGATCAGCCGCTTGCTCGATACGGTGCTGAGCGAAGAGATTCTCAAGCCGATCCATGAGTATCTGCGGCATAATGAGGTGATGCTCAAGCAGGCCAGCGCGACCAATGAACATTTGGCCCAGCGGCTGAGCATCGGGCTGTTGGTGGTGGGCTTGTTGGGTTCGATTGGCGGTCTGCTGGGGGGCTGGGTGATTGCGGGGGGCGTCCGCCGCGCTCTTATGGAAAACGAGATGCAATGGCTGCTGACGGTGGAGCGGCTCGACGAGGTGCTCCAGCAGTCGGGCCAGGCGGTGGCAGCGCCGGCCAAGGG
>Ga0209478_1000773_pt1 | contig 33247 bp, 27 predicted proteins | sample DewCreD2012metaG_5_FD_184109 | JGI IMG/M metagenome (GOLD analysis project Ga0209478, IMG submission 184109) | Hot spring sediment bacterial and archeal communities from British Columbia, Canada, to study Microbial Dark Matter (Phase II) - Dewar... ...
AGCGCAGCGATACCCTGGTGCATGGGCGGCGGCGAGCCTCCTTTCTGGGATGTTGTCTCCTAGCCATCCCTTGGCTCGTCTGCCGCCTCACTCCTCCGCCGAAACCACACTTTTCAGCGTAGAGCCGGCGAGGTCTTCCTAGCCGGGCGCCGTCCGGCGCGGCTCAGCTCCCGCAGGAACTCCGCGAGGACCACGGCGTTGTTGTGCGCCTCGTCCCGTGCGGCGAACAGGAGAGTCACCGTCTCGCGCCGGGCCCGCCGGGCAAGGGCCCGCAACTCCTCCAGGGCGGGGCTTGAGCGCAGCTCCTCCCGGTAGCGCCGGCGGAACTCCTCCCACCTGGCGGGGTCGTGCCGGAACCAGCGCCGCAGCCCGTCGCTCGGCGCCGCCTCTCGCAGCCACAGATCCACCCGCGCGTCCTCCTTGCGCAAGCCGCGGGGCCACAGCCGGTCCACCAGCACCCGGAAGCCGTCCGCGGCCTGCGGTGGGTCGTAGGCGCGCCGGACCTTCACCACGGTTTCATTCTCGCACCCGAAGCCACGGCCCGCCACCCTGGACGGCTCCGCGGGCGCCGTGCAAAATCAAGTTCGGAGTCTAGCCCCGGAGGCGCAGATGGCGGCGGCGTTCGGCGTGATCCTGGCCCTGGCCCTGATGGGCACGGCGCTGTACCTGGCCTGGCGTCTGATCTCCCCGGTCTGGCGGCAGGCGGTGGAGGAGGTGGACCGGGAACTCGCAGCCGAGGTCCCGATCCCCAAGCCGGACCTCGCCGCGGACGTCGCGGACCACAACCCGCCGCCGAGGTTGTCGTGGAACTGGGCGGCCGCTCTCCTCGGCCCCTTCTGGTACCTGTGGAGAGGCCTGTGGGCGCACTTCTGCGTGCTGGTGGCCACGGTCCTCCTCAGCGGCGGACTGCTCCTGCCCTTCGTGTGGTTGTACTGTGCGGTCAAGGCCAACGAGGACGCCTGGGAGTACCGCAAGGCCCGGTGGAGCGCGTACTGACGCGGCCTACCCCTGCGGGTACAGGCGGCGGAGGAACCCGTCCTTCCTCCGCCAGTCCTCGCTGACCTTCACCCACAGGTCCAGGTAGACCGGTCCGCCCACCCACGCCTCCACCTCGGGCCGCGCCCGGCGTCCGATCTCCCGGACCACGCGGCCGCCCGCGCCCACGAGGATCTTCTTCTGGGACGGCCGCTCCACGTGCAGGGTGGCCCGGATGTACGTCACGTCGCGGTCCGGGTCCTTGCGGAACTCCTCGAGTTCCACAGCCACCGCGTGTGGCACTTCCTCCCGGGTGAGCTCGATGGCCTTCTCCCGGATGATCTCGCGAACCAAAGCCTGCACAGGCTGGTCGGTGAGGTCGTCGGGCGCGAAGTAGGGCGGGCCCTCGGGCAGACGCCGGACCACGGCGTCCAGGAGCTCCTCCAGCCCCACCCCCTGGAGGGCGCTCGTGGTCAGCACCTCCTCGGCGGGCACGCGGTCTACTACCCACGCCTTCCAGGCGCGCACCTGCTCGTCGGACGCCACGTCCACCTTGTTCAACGCCACGAGGCGTGGCACGCGCACCCCGGCCGCGGCCCGGGCGGCTTCCTCCGCCTCCTCCCCCGGGGTGCGGGAGGCGTCCAGCACGAGCAAGGCCAGGTCCACGTCCTCCAGCGCCTTGCGGGCGCCCCGGACCATGTGCTCACCCAACCGGTGCCGGGGCCGGTGGAGACCCGGGGTGTCCACGAACACCACCTGCGCGTCGGGGCGGTGCACCACGCCCCTCAGGGGTGTGCGGGTGGTCTGCGGCACCGGCGACGTGATGGCTACCTTGGCGCCCACCAGGGTGTTCAGCAGGGTGGACTTCCCGCTGTTGGGGGGTCCGAAGAGGGCCACAAACCCGGACCGGTGGACCAACGGCTACCGGTAGTCCTGGGGGCGGAGGAACGCCCGGGGTAGCAGGTCCTTCAAGGCGTACACCCTGACCCCACCGGCCCGCGGCACCACGACGAACGACGTCCCGAACTCCGCCATCACCTGCCTGCACGCTCCGCACGGCGTGAGCTCGCGGCGGCCGGGGCCGGCCACCGCCACCGCCACCACCCGGCGCACCCCTTCCGAGACCGCCTTGTGAATGGCCACGCGCTCCGCGCAGTGCGACAGCCCGTACGAGCCGCACTCCACGTTGCAGCCCGTGAACACGCGGCCGTCGTCCGCCAGGACCGCCGCACCCACCTGGAAGCGCGAGTACGGGGCGTACGCGAGCCTTCGGGCCTGCTGGGCCGCGCGCAGGAGCTCCCGGGCGGTGGCGCGGTCCAGCGCCGTCATGCGCTGGAGGCGGGTTCCGGGGCTCCCTCCGCCTGTGGGGCCAGCTTCTCGACGCGCAGGCGCGCGATGCGCTGCCCCTCGAGTTCCTCCACCCGGATCACCACGCCGTCGTGGGTCACCTGCTCTCCGAGCTCCGGCACGTGCCCCACGCGGCTGTACACGAACCCGCCCAGGGTGTCCACCTCGCCCACGGGCAGGTCCAACCCGAGTCGCTCGTTCACCTCTTCCAGGTGGGTGCGGGCGTCTACCAGGGCGGTGCGTTCGTCGAGGATCACGATGGGTTCGCGCTCCTCCACGTCGTACTCGTCCCGGATCTCACCCACGATCTCCTCCAGGACGTCCTCGATGGTCACGAGCCCCGCCGTCCCGCCGTACTCGTCCACCACGATGGCCAGGTGGATCTTCTTCTGGCGCATCTCCTGGAACAGCTCGTCCACCTTCTTCGTCTCGGGCACGTAGTAGGCGGGGCGCATGACCTCCGCGGCGGTGACCTCCGTGCGGCCGTCCCGCAGGTAGCGGAACAAGTCCTTCACGTACACCACGCCCACGACGTGGTCGATGGTCTCCCGGTACACGGGGATCCGGGAGTGGCCTTCCTCCAACACCAGGTCCACGATCTCCGGCAGCCGCGCGTCGTCCCGGATGGCCCGGATGTCTACCCGCGGGACCATGATCTCGCGCACGAGGGTCTCCCGGAACTCGAAGATGCTGTGGATCATCTCCCGCTCGCCCTCTTCCAGGGACCCGTTGGCTTCGCCGATGCGGACCAGCAGGGGCAACTCCTCCTCCGGGGCGAGCGCCTGGTCCCACCGGACCCGCAGGCCGAAGGGCCAGCCCACCGCGCCGGCCACGGCTCCGGCCGCCGCGGCCAGGGGCCCCAGCACCCAGGAAACCACCCGCGCGGGGACCGCACACCACAGGGCCGCGCCGTCTCCCGCTCGCGCAGCCACCGCCCGCGGCAGCACGCGAGCCAGGACGAGGAGGGCTGCGCCCGCGAGCGCCCACGCCAGCCACTCGCCCCACCCGCCGAAGCGGCCGAGGAGGGTCCCCACGAGCGCCACGCCGGCGCCGACGTCGCACAGCACCGCGCCGGCCCTCAGCGCGCTGGTGAACTGGGCGGGTCGTTCGAGCAGCCGCAGGGCCACGCTGGCCCGCAAGTGTCCTTGCTCCGCGAGCTGCCGCAGCCGCTGCCGGTTGGCGCGCAGCAAGGCGGCTTCGGCGAGGGTGAAGAAGGCGGACAACCCGACCAGGACGGCGAAGGCCAACAGCCGTCCTAGGCTACTGCCCGAGTCTTCCACCGAAAGCGTTCCTCCTGGCGCCCACGACCTGGTCGGCGGGCCCCGGGGTGTTCGACTCCTGCGCGCGTCATTTTAGCACGGTGCGCGAACCGTGCTCAACGACGCGCCCGGCGCGCCACGCGGCCGCGGCCGCCAGGGCCAGGGAGGCGAGCGCCACCACCGTCGGGGCCACCCACGCGGCCGGGAGTGCCAACAGCCGAAGCACCGGCGGGCCCAGCACCACTGCCCCCACGGCCGCGGCCGCTGCGGCCGCCACCACCACCGCGGCGGCCGCAGCGTCCTTCACCCGCCGGGCTGCTTCGGACGGGTAAGGCGCCACGGCGTCCGACAGCCACTCCACCGCGGTGTTGGCGAGCTCGCAGGCCACCACGAGCCCGCACGCCAGGGCGAGGAGCGCAAGCTCCGACGCAGACACGCGCAAGGCGAGGCCCGCGAGCAACACCGCGGAACCCAGCGCGCACTGCAGGCGCAGGTTGCGCTGCGTCCGCAGCGCGTCCTGCAGCCCGCACCCCGCGGCCCGGAAGGCGTCGCGGAGGCTGCGGTTCATGGGGAGCGCGCACGGCGTCGCCCGGGGAACCGCATCCGTTCCAGGACCCGGTCCTGGGCCGCCCGCATGGCGCGATAGCCGGCGTGCGTCTGGTCGTCGTACCCGAGGAGGTGCAGGGTCCCGTGTGCCACGAGCAGCGCCACCTCCCGTTCCAACGGGTGTCCGGCCCGGCGGGCCTGCCAGGCTGCCCGTTCCACGGAAACCACCACGTCTCCGAGCACGCGCCCGTCCTGGGGAAAGGCCAGGACGTCCGTGGGACGGTCTTTGCCCCGGTAGGTGCGGTTCAGCGCCTGCAGGGTGGCGTCGTCCGCCAGCAGCACGCTGACCTCCACCGGACCCCGTACGCCCTCCGCGCGCAGGGCCGCCCGCACCGCCCGGCGCGCTCGCTCCCTCAGCCTACGGGCCCGTGCGGCGGGGACGCCCCGGAACCGGCAGCGCACCGAGACGGCGCTCCCGGCGGCGGCGGTGCGCCTCAAGGCTCACCTCCGGGTACTCCACCCGCGGGTGGAACATGGACACCAGTAGGCGCGTGAACGCCTCCACGATCCGCTCCAGGTCACGGAAGGTGAGGTCGCACTCGTCCAGCTGACCGTCCTCCAGCCGCTCGCGGACGATCCGCCGCACGAGCTCGCGGATGCGGTCGGGGCTCGGGTTCTGCACCGAACGGGCCGCGGCCTCCACCGTGTCCGCCAGCATGACGATGGCCGCCTCCCGGGATTGGGGCTTGGGTCCGTCGTAGCGGAAGGCCGCGGGGTCCACAGGGCCGTCCTGCTGTTCCAAAGCCCGGTGGTAGAAGTACAGCATCAGGCTCGTGCCGTGGTGCTGCGGGATGAAGTCCGCCACCACCTTGGGGAGCCTGTACTGCCGGGCGAGCTCCAGCCCGTCCTTCACGTGCGCGGCGATGGCGAGGGCGCTCAGGCTGGGCGCCAGGCGGTCGTGCGGGTTGCGGGCACCGATCTGGTTCTCCACGAAGAAACCCGGGCGGCGGAGCTTGCCCACGTCGTGGTAGTAGGTGCCCACCCGGGTGAGCAACGGGTCCGCGCCCACCGCCTCCGCCGCCGCCTCAGCCAGGTTGGCCACCATGAGGGTGTGGTGGTACGTGCCCGGTGCTTCCAGCTGCAGCCGGCGGAGCAACGGGTGGCTGGGGCTGCTGAGCTCGAGGAGCTTGATGGGTGTAACGACCCCGAACAGGTCCTCGAGGTACGGCAAGGCGCCGGTGGCCAGCACGCCGCACAGAACCCCGCCCGCGACCCCCACACCCGCGCTCAGGAACGCTTCCCGCACGGGCGAGCCGGAGACCAGCTCCCCGGCCAGAGCGGCCGCGGCGCTCGCGACGCCCACCAGGATGCCTGCGTACGCCAGGTCGGTCCGGTGCTGGATGCGGCGGACGCTGAACACTCCCGCCAGGGCGCCCACGTAGCCCACCGCCACCAGCCGCACGTCCGGCCCCGAGAACACCCCGGCCAGCACCGCCAGCAACGTGGCGGCGAACGCGGCCACCCTCGGGTTGAGGAGCACCGCGAGCAACATGGTGGCCGCGGGCGCGGGTACGAGGAGCGGGTGCAGGCGCGTCACGGACAGCCGGGTCCCTAGCACCGCGAGGCCCACCAGCAGGCTCAAGAGCACCAGCTGCCGGTCGTTGCGCCACACGTCCGGCTGGAACCGGGCCAGGTAGGTGGCGAGCAACGCCACCAACACCACCGCCATCCCCACCGTGCCCGCGGCGCGCTCCCACTGCCAGGGCCCGGGCACGAGCCCCAGGGCCTGCAGCTTGCGCATGTGGTCCGAGCTCACCACTTCCCCGCGCCGAACCACGACCTCGTCCTTCAGCACCCGGACGCGTACGGGCTCCACCCCGGCCCGCGCCGCGTCCCGCAGGCGCTGCGTCTGGACCTCGTCCACCACCAGCGTGGGTCTCAAGCCCCGCTCCGCGAACCACCGCGCGAGCGCGAGCGCAGGCCCCTGAAGACCCCGCTCGCGCAGTACGGGCACCACCTGCGCCCGTGCGCCGACCAGGTCCTCCGGGCGGATGGGCCGGGCGAGGATGCGGTAGAGAGCCGCCACCGCCGCCTCCCGCGCGGCCTCCACGCCCGCACGGTCCAGCGCCACGGACGCCCGCAGCGCCTCGTCCCGCAGCCCCAGACGCTCGAGCCTGGCCTGGAGTGCCACCCGGTCCAGCCTGCGGTCCGCGCGCAGGCTCAAGATGGACTCCGCCAGCTGGCGCACCTGGCGCTCCGCCCGCTCCGCAGCGCCTGAAACGGCCCGGTACGCAGGCGGGACCGCAGCGGCGACCTCCTGGCGCAGCGCCTCGGTGCGCTCCCAGTCCACGAACTCCACGGTGCGGGGGGCCACCACGTCGTGGGGGCTCACCACGCCCGGGCGCAGGGGTGTGGCGGAGGGCAGGTACGAGAAAGACCCCACCACCGCCAGCGCGACCGCCAGGGAACCGAGGATCAGCCCGCGCCGGGCGCCTTGCTGGATGCGCATCCCGCCTCCCGGTCTCAGCCCCGCTATTCTAGCAGCTCCTGGAGCTGTCGTAGGACGCGGGATCGATCAGACGTTCGCCGCACCACGACGAGGATCGTGTCGTCTCCTGCCACGGTCCCCACCACCTCGGGGATTCGCGCCTCGTCGATGGCCGCGGCCACGGCGTTCGCGCGTCCGGAGCGGGTCTTGACGACCACGACGGCGTCCCCGGAGTCCACGGCGGTGACGAACTCCCGGAAGGCAGCGGCCAACTGGGCGCGGGCCGCGGGCACGGGCAGGTTCGCAAGTCGGTCTGCGGGCGCGTACCGGTAGCCGCCCCGGGGGTCGGGGACCTTCACCAGGCGAAGGCGCTTGACGTCCCGGGACACGGTGGCCTGGGTGACTCGGAGCCCGCGGCGCCGCAGGGCCTCCACCAGCTCCTCCTGCGTGTGCACCGGCTGCGAGGCGCAGATCTCCAGGATCAACTGCTCGCGCCGCGCGCGGTTCATAGCGCCTCGAGCAGACGGCCCTCCCGGTGCGCGCGGTAGACCGGAGGCGGCAGGGCAGCCGCCAGCCACGCCCGCGTGGCCTCCACCTCCTGTGCGAGGCGCTCCAGCTGCTCGGCGACCCGTTCGGGCGCAGGCCCCCCAAGGGAACGACGCTGCCGTACGGAGCCCTCCGGGGACAGGGACTCGTACACGTCCTCTCCTGCTTGGGGGCACGCCTGGCGCAGCGCGTCCAGCGGAAGCTCCCAAAGCTCGCAACCGCGCTGCTCGGCCTCCCGCACCGCGCGGCCAGCCTGCTCGTGCGCGGTCCGGAAGGGCACCCCGCGGCGCACCAGGTAGTCCGCGAGGTCGGTGGCGGTCAGGAAGCCACCCCGCAGCGCCTCCCGCATGCGATCCGTACGGAACCGGATGCCGCTGGCCAGCACAGTCGCAGCCTCCAGGCAGGCGGCGGCGGTGTCCAGGCAGTCGAACAGGGGCTCCTTGTCCTCCTGCAGGTCGCTGTTGTAGGCGAGGGGAACTCCCTTCAGGGCAGTCAGCAGCGACGCCAACGCGCCCGCACCCCGTCCGGCCTTCCCGCGGATCAGCTCAGCCGCCTCGGGGTTCTTCTTCTGCGGCATCAGGCTGCTGCCCTTGGCGACGGAGTCCGACAGCTCTGCGAAGCCAAACTCCAGCGTGGTCCACAGCACGACCTCCTCTGCCCAACGGGACAGGTGCAGGAGGACCAAGGTGGCTGCGAACGCGGCCTCGAGGACGAAGTCGCGGTCGGCCACGGCGTACAGGCTGTTGGGGAACACCGCGGAGAACCCGAGCCAGTAGGCGGTACGTTCAGGCCGGATGGGGTGCGAGGTCCCCGCCAGGGCCCCGGCTCCCAGCACGCAAAGCCCCGCTTGGTGGTGCACGTGCTGCAGCCGTCGGATGTCCGCGTTGAGGGCCCACGCGTGCGCCAGCAGGTGGTGAGCGAGGGTGGAGGGCTGCGCCCGCTGGAGGTGTGTGTAGCCCGGCATCCAGGCCTCCCGGAAGGCCGCGGCCTGGTCTCGCCACACCTCCTGCAACGCCACCGCCCGGGCCACGAGGTCCCGCAGGGCGTCGCGGACGTACAGCCGCAGCGCGGTGGACACCTGGTCGTTGCGGCTGCGCGCGGTGTGTAGCCGGCCCGCAGCCTCGCCCACCCGTTCCCGCAGGACCCGCTCGATCCACGTGTGGACGTCCTCGTCGTCCCCGGAGACCACGAGCCGCTGCTCTTCCACCTCCCGCAGGATCGCGGAGAGGCCCCCGAGCACCGCCTCGGCGTCGGGACGGGACAGAACCCCACACTCCGCCAGCATGCGGGCGTGCGCCAGGGAGCCCACCAGGTCGTGACGAACGAGCCGCCGGTCGAACGGGAACGAGGCGGTGAACCGGTGCAGGGTCGGGTCCAGCTCGGCTCCGAACCGGCCCCCCCACAGTCTTGGGGTCCGCGGGGCTTCGTCCATGCGCCGGCTAGCCGCCCACCCCCTCCTCCACCCGGAGGTCCCGGACCTCCGGGTGGACCGAGGCGTACACGCGGGTCGGCAGCCCGAACAGCTGGATGAAGCCTTCTGCGTGGCGCTGGTCGTAGACCGCGTCTTCCCCGAAGGTGGCCAGGTCCTGCCGGTAGAGGGAGTACGGCGACGACCGCGCCACCGGCAGACACGCGCCCTTGAACAGCTTCACGGTGACCGTGCCGGTGACGAACCGGTGGGACACTTCCAGGAACCCGTCCAGCGCCGCGCGGAGTGGGGAGTACCACTGGCCGTAGTACACCAGCTGGGCGTAGCGAGAGCCAACGAGCTCCTTGAAGTGCAGGGTGTCACGGTCCAGGGTCAACGCCTCCAGGTCCCGCAGGGCCGCGAGCAGCACGGTGCCCGCGGGTGTCTCGTACACCCCACGGCTCTTCATTCCCACCAGCCGGTTCTCCACCACGTCCACCCGTCCGACGCCGTGGGCGCCCGCGACGGCGTTCAGGGACTCCACCAGGGTGGCGGGCGTCATGCGGACGCCGTCCAGGGCCACGGGGAAACCCGACTCGAAGGCGATCTCCACGTACTGCGGTGCGTCCGGCGCGTCCTCCGGGTCTACGCTGAGCTGGAACATGCCGGCAGGCGGCATAGCCGCAGGGTCCTCCAGGACTCCGCCCTCGTAGGAGGTGTGCCACAGGTTCTGGTCGACGCTGTACGGCTTCTCCGGTGTGGCGCTCACCGGGATCCCGTGCCGTTGGGCGTAGGCGATCTCGTCCTCGCGGCTGCGCAGTTCCCACTCCCGCCAGGGGGCGATCACCCGCAGCTGCGGCGCCAGGGCCTGGTAGGCTAGCTCGAACCGTACCTGGTCGTTGCCTTTACCCGTGCAGCCGTGGGCCAGCGCGTCGCACCCGGTGCGCAGCGCCACCTCCACCTGCACCCGGGCGATGAGCGGACGCGCCAGGGCCGTCCCCAGCAGGTAGCGGCCCTCGTACACCGCCCCCGCCCGCAGGGCGGGGAACAGGTAGTCACGGGCGAACTCCTCCTTCACCCGTACCACGTGACAGCTGGAAGCGCCGCTCGCCAGTGCCTTCTGCCGGATGGCGTCGAAGTCCTCCAGCTGCCCCACGTCCGCCACGACCGCCACGACCTCGCACCCGTAGCGTTCCCGCAGCCACGGGACCATGACGGACGTGTCGAGCCCGCCGGAGTACGCGAGCGCCACCTTCCGCACCGAGACCATGTTCCTCACCTCGCCTCCGGGACCGCGGCCACCGCGTCCAGGGCCGCCCCGAGGATCTCCACCGCCCGATCCACTTCCTCTGGGGACACCACGAGCGGCGGGGCCAGGCGTATCGTGTGGGGCCGTACCGCGTTCACCAAGAGTCCCCGCTCCCGACAGGCGTCCACGACCCGAGCCGCCTCCACCCGCACGTCCACGGCCACGAGCAGGCCCATGCCCCGGACCTCCGCGACCGTCGGGTGCCGGGACGCGAGCTGGCGCAGATGTCCTGCCAGGCGCTCGCCCATCTGGCGCGCGTGTTCCACCAGGCCTTCCGCCTCCAGGGTTTCCAGGACCGCACAGGTGGCCGCCGCGGCCAGGGCGTTGCCGCCGAAGGTGGAACCGTGGTCACCCGGCTCGAAGGCGCACGCCACCTCCTCCCGGGCGAGCACCGCGCCCACCGGCACCCCGCCGCCGAGCCCCTTCGCCAGGGTGACCACGTCCGGCTGAACGCCGAAGTGCTGGTAGGCGAACCAGCGGCCCGTGCGGCCGACGCCGGTCTGCACTTCGTCCAGCACGAACAGCACCCCCTGCGCGCGGCAGAGCCGCTCCAGGCCGCGCAGGTAGTCGGGATCCGCGGGCACCACGCCGCCCTCGCCCTGGACCGGTTCCATGAGCACGGCGCAGGTGGCAGGACCCACCGCGCGCTCGGCGGCCTCGAGGTCGTTGAAGGGGACGAACCGGAAGCCCTGGGGCAACGGCTCGAACCCCTGCTGGTAACGGGGGTTGCCGGTGGCCGCCACGGTGGCCAGGGTGCGGCCGTGGAAGCTGTTGTGGGCCACGACGATCTCGTACGCCTGCGGGCCCCTGTGGCGCTTGGCCCACTTCCGGGCCAGCTTGATGGCTGCCTCGTTGGCCTCCGCCCCGCTGTTGCAGAAGAAGGCCCGGCCGAGCCCCGAGCGCTCCACGAGGAGTTTGGCCGCCCGCGCCTGCTCGGGGATGTGGTACAGGTTGGAGACGTGCACGTACCGGGCCACCTGTTCGGTCACCGCCCGCACCCAGGCGGGGTGGGCGTGGCCCAGGCTCGTCACCGCGATCCCGGCCACGAAGTCCAAGTACTCGCGCCCGTCCAGGTCCCACAGGCGCGCGCCGCGGCCACGGGCGAACGCCACCGGCTGGCGCCGGTACGTGGGCATGAGGTAGCGGTCCGACCACTCCAACACGGTGTAGGTGTCCATCACGCCTCCCCGTTGCGACGCCGGATCATGGTACCGATCCCCGTGTCCGTGAACAGTTCCACGAGCAGCCCGTGCGGGGTTTCTGCGCCGATGATGTGGGCGCTGCGGACCCCGCCCTCCAGCGCCGCCAGGCACGCTTCCACCTTGGGGATCATCCCCCGGGAGACCACCCCTTCGGTGATCAGCGTCCGCGCGGCCTCCGGGGTGAGCTCGGAGAGCAACTCCCGGGTGCCGTGCTCGGTCTCGCGGTAGATCCCTTCCACGTCCGTGAGGACGATGAGCTTGTCCGCCCGCAGGGCCACCGCCAGGGCCGCGGCGGCGCTGTCTGCGTTCAAGTTGTAGCTGACGCCGTCGGGTCCGTAGCCCACGGAGGCCACCACGGGCAGGTACCCGGCGTCCAGGAGGACCGTCACCAGCCCGGGGTCCACCTGTGCCACCTCGCCCACCAGCCCCAGGTCCACGCCCGGTGCGTGCTTGCGGGCCCGCAGGAGCGCCCCGTCCTTCCCGCACAGCCCCACCGCCCGTCCGCCCGCGCGCTCCAGCAGGGTGACCAGGTGTTTGTTCACCCGCCCCGCCAGCACCATCTCCACGACCTCCATGGTCTCCTCGTCCGTCACCCGCAGGCCGTTCACGAACCGTGTGGACTTGCCCAACCGCTCCAGGACGCGGGTGATCTCCGGACCGCCACCGTGAACGAGCACGGGCCGCACCCCGGCGCGCTGCAGGAGCACCAGGTCCTCGGGCAGCGTCCCCACCGACGGTGTGTCCAGCACGCTGCCGCCGAACTTCACCACCACCGTGCGGCCCTTCCAGGTCGCCACGTACCGCAGGGCCTCCGCCAGCGACCGACCCAGACTCTGAGGGGGCGTGGCCAAGATCCTCACCGCTCCTCCCCGCCTCACGTGATGTAGCTGCCGTTGATGCGGACGTACTCCTCGCCCAGGTCGCACGTCCAGACCCGCGCGCGGCCGGGCCCGAGCCCGAGGTCCACGCGCACGGTGACCTCCTCACCCCGCAACGCCGCGGCGGCCCGGTCGAACACGCCCTCCACGCCGAGCCCCTCCCGCACCACCTGCACGTCCCCGAACCACACCGCCACCCGGCGCTCGTCCACCTGCGCGCCCGAGTACCCCACCGCGGCCACCACCCGGCCCCAGTTGGGCTCCCCCCCGTGCAGCATGGTCTTCACCAGCAGGGAAGTGGCGATGGCGAACGCCGCCCGCTCTGCGTCCTGCTCGTCTGCCGCACCCTCCACCACCACCTCCACCAGGCGCTGCGCGCCTTCCCCGTCCCGCACCACCATGCGCGCCAAGTCCTGGGCCACCGCGGTCAGCGCCTGGGTGAACCGTTCCAGGTCCTCCCCGCCCTCCACCACCGGCGCGCCCGCGCGGCCGTTGGCCAGCGCCAGCACGGTGTCGTTGGTGCTCGTGTCGCCGTCCACCGTGATCCGGTTGAAGGACTCGGCCACCGCCCGGGACAGCGCCTCACGCAGCACGGGCGCGGGCAGGTAAGCGTCCGTGGTCAGAAAGCACAGGGTGGTGGCCAGCCGGGGGTGGATCATCCCCGCGCCCTTGGCCATCCCGCCCACCGTCACCTGGACGCCGCCCACGGTGGTCACCACCGCGGAAGTCTTCGGGAAGGCGTCCGTGGTCAGGATGGCCTCCGCCGCCTCCTCGCCCGAGCGCGACAGCGACGCCGCCGCCAGCGGGATCCCGCGCCGCACCGCGTCCATGGGCAGCGGCACGCCGATCACCCCTGTGGAGGCCACCAGCACCTCCTCCGGCGCGACCCCCAGGGCCGCCGCGGTGCGCTCCGCCATCTCCCGGGCGTCCAGCCAGCCGCGCTCGCCGGTGCACGCGTTGGCGTTCCCGCTGTTCACCACCACGGCCCGTGCCACGCCCCGGCGAACCACCTCCTGGCACCACAGCACGGGCGCCGCCTTGACCCGGTTGGTGGTGAACACCCCGGCCACGGACGCGGGCGCTTCAGAGACCACCAGCGCCAGGTCGCGCTTGCGCTGCTTGATGCCGCAGTGCACGCCGCTGGCCAAGTACCCCCGGGGCGCGGTCACCCCGCCGGACGTACGCTGCCAGGTAGACGCTCGGGTAATCATCGGCCACCTCGAACGGAGAGCGAAACCACCCCGGGAATCGCCGGCGCGATTCTTGAGGCCCCCAGTCTCCGTGTTCGCGACGATGGTTCGGACATGTTCCTAGGGGAAGACGGCCGGAGCCCACAGGCCCTCGGACTCCGGCCGGCCGAACATCACGTTTAGGTTCTGCACCGCCTGGCCCGCCGCTCCCTTCACCAGGTTGTCGAGCGCGGCCACGGCCACCGCAAGCCCACGGTCCGGGTCCACCCGCACCGCGACGTCGCAGAAGTTGGAGGCGTACGTGGCCTTGGTCTGCGGGAGCTCGTCCACCAGCACCCGGACGAACGGCTCCCCGCGGTAGGCCTCCTCGTACAGCGCGAGCGCCTCCGCCTGCGAGGCGGGTCGGGCGAGCGGGACGTAGCAGGTGGCGAGGATCCCCCGCGTCATGGGGATCAGGTGCGGCGCGAACAGGACCCGGACCGGCGTCCCCGCGTCGTGGAGCGCCTGCTCGATTTCGGGCTGGTGGCGGTGGACGCCCACATTGTAGGGGCGGACGTTCTCGTTCACCTCCCCGAAGTGGGTGCTTGCCGAAGGACTTCGGCCGGCGCCTGAGACGCCGGACTTCGCGTCCACCACCACCGGTCCGGCCACCCAGCCCGCCTGCACCAGGGGCGCTAGGGCCAGCACCGCGGCGGTGGGGTAGCAGCCGGGGTTGGCCACGAGCTGCGCGGTGCGCACCTGGGCGCGGTACAACTCCGTCAGCCCGTACACCGCACGGGCGAGCCACGCCTGCGCGGTGTGCTCGTGCTTGTAATACCGTGCGTACGCCGCGGGGTCGCGCAGGCGGAAGTCCGGCCCCAGGTCCACCACCCGCGCTCCGGCCTCGAGCACCGCGGGCGCCGCTTCCAGAGCCAGCCCGTGCGGTAGGGCGAGGAACACCACATCCGAGTCCGCGCCCACCCGGGCGAAGTCCACGGCCTCCAGGGGCTTTGCGACCACCCCCCGGAGGTTCGGGAACACCGCGTCCACCGAGCGTCCCTGGTGCTGGGCGGCGGTGAGGTGCACGAGCTGTACCGCGGGGTGACAGGCCAGCAGCCGCACGAGCTCGCCGCCCGTGTACCCGGAGGCCCCCAGCACGCTCACTCGGATCGCCATGCGAATCAGTATACGCGTTCCTGCATGAAGATTCAAACCCAGGCGGCGGCCAGCTGCAGGAGGTCCTGGACCACCAAGGCCGGGGCGGCGCCCAGGCGCTCCGCGGGCAGCCTCCTCCGGTTCACCCAGGCGGTGGGGAACCCGTACGCAGCTGCCCCCGCCACGTCGAACCCGTTGGAGGAGACGAAGAGGGCCTGCGGGGGCTGGATCCCAAGGCGCCGGCAGACGTAGGCGTACGCCGCGGGGTGGGGCTTGTAGACCCTCACCTCGTCGTCCACGCTGAGCACCGCGTCCACGTACGCCCCCAGTCCGGCGCTGGACACCGCCGCCTCCACCATGGCCCGGGTGCCGTTGGAGAACACGCAGCAACGGACTCCCCGCGCGCACAGCTGGGAAAGGGCCGGAGGGGCGTCAGGAAAGGCGGGCACCCGCAAAAACTCCTCCAGGAGCCGGTCCCGCGCGGGGCCCGACAAGGATCGATCCAGGGCCTCACAGGCGAACTCTAGGCTCGCCCGGGTGACGGCCCAGAAGTCCTCGTACCGGCCCATGAGACTGCGCAACCACGTGTACTCCAGCTGCTTGGCGCGCCACAGGCGCACCACCTCCGCGCCCAGGCCGGGCGCCACGGCCTCGGCCCGCTCCACGAGGCGATCCACGTCGAACAGGGTGCCGTACGCGTCGAAGACCACAACCGGCTTCATCCCCCGTCCTCCGGTGGGTACAGCTCGGGCAAGCGGCGCAGCAGCAACTCCGCCAGCAGGGGTACCGGCAGGCCCACCACGTTCCAGAAGTCGCCCTCCACCGATTCCACGAACGCGGAGGCCCTGCCTTGGATCGCGTAGCCGCCCGCCCGGCCCCGCCACTCGCCGCTCCGCACGTACGCCGCGATCTCCCGGTCCGCCAGCGTGCGGAAGCGGACTCGCGTGGTCTCGTGGTGCAGCTCCTCCCACGCCTCGGTCGCCAGGCACAGGCCGGAGACCACCGTGTGCGTGCGCCCGGACAGGGTCCGCAGCACGGCTGCCGCCTCCTCGGGCGTTGACGGCTTGCCCCACGTACGGCCGTCCAGGACCACGGTGGTGTCCACCCCCAGCACCGGGCGGCCCTGGGCCGCGGGCATCACGGACCGGGCCTTGCCCTGAGCGTGGGCGCGTACCATGCGCACGGGGTCGTCGGAGGAGTCGTCCTCCTCCTCGTACGGCGGGGGCACCACCACGAACGGGATCCCGAGCTGCGTCAGGATCCCCCGCCGCTGGGGCGAGGTGGACGCGAGCACCAGGTGTGGCCTCACCGACTTCACGCCCCCGAGTGTACCGCGGGCAGGGGCGAGCTGGGGTCAAGACGAAGACCTTCCGTGTGGTCCTCGACGCGTCCTTGCCTCCCTGCTCCCTGCGCCAGGTCCCGCGGCTGGCCCGCGCCGCGGAGGAGCTCGGGGTCCGGTGCCTGTGGAGCACCGAGACCCAGCACGACCCCTTCCTGCCCGGGCCGCTCGTGTTCGAGCACACCCAGCGCCTGACGTTCGGCACCGCGGTGGCCATCGCGTTCGCCCGTAGCCCGGCTACCTTGGCGTACACCGCTTGGGACCTGGCAGAGGTGAGCGGCGGGCGGTTCGTCCTCGGGCTCGGCACGCAGGTCAAGGCCCACGTGGAACGGCGGTTCGGGATGCCGTGGCCCGAGTCGGTGGTGGGTAAGCTGCGTGAGCAGGTGTTCGCCATCCGCGCCTTCTGGCGGTGCTGGCAGACCGGCGAGCCCCTGCGCTTCGAGGGCCGTCACTACCGGCTGAACCTGATGTCTCCATTCTTCAACCCGGGCCCCCTCGGGCATCCCGACGTGCCGATCTACCTGGCGGGGGTCAACACCGGCCTCGCACGGCTCGCGGGCGAGCTGGCGCAGGGTTTTCACGTGCACCCTCTGCACAGCGCCGAGTACCTCCGGCAGCTGACCCTGCCCGCCCTGGAGGAGGGGGCCTCCCGGGCCGGCAGGAGTAGGTCCGAGGTAGCCGTTTCCGTGAACTGCTTCGTGGCCACCACCGAGGAAGAAGCGGAGTTCGTGCGCTCCCAGATCGCCTTCTACGCGTCCACGCCCTCCTACCGGGCGGTCATGTCCCTGCACGGCTGGGAAGATGCAGCCCGAGGGCTTTCCCAGCTGGCCGCCTCCCAGCGGTGGGAGGAGATGCCCAAGCTGGTGACGGACGAGATGCTGCACGCCTTCGCGGTGGTCTCCGACCTCGCGAGCCTCCCGCAGGCCTTGCGGGCCCGTTACACCGGCCTCGCGGACCGCCTCACCCCTTACCTCCCCTTCGACCCCGACCGCCGCGCGCAGCTGTGGCAGGCCCTGGCAACCGCCTTCCGCTGATCCCCGGACCGTCAAACCTGCCGTGGCAACCGAGGACCTCCGAGCGCGAGCACCACGAGGTTGGTGCCTGGGGGGGAGTCGAACCCCCGACACGGGGATTTTCAGTCCGGGAGGGCGCTTTCACGGGATCTGTTGATTCCAGTTCTGGTGCTGGTTTCAGCCATTGTGGCGTACACACTTTTGCACGACCGTACGTACGTTTCCGGCCCCACAGGCGCACAAAAGGCGCACACTCAGGAGTGCGAAGTATCTTCGCGGAAACACCGTGCGCCGCCGGCAGCCCTGCCTGCCCCTCAAACCCCGGCCCGCCGGGTCCGGCACTGCCGCACCTCACCCGGCCTACCGGCCCCAAACCCCAGGAAGTTCACCCAGGGGTGCCGCGGGAATCACCCGGCCCCTGCCGGTGCAGGGTCGAGCCGATTATGGCATACTCCGGATCAGGTAGCGACCATCGCGGTGACCGTGGTCCTGGCGGGATTCAGCGGGACCGTCTACAACAACCGGCGGTTCGACGACGTCCACCGACGGATCGACGACCTGCGCACGGACATGAACGCCGACGACCTATCCGAGGACCGCAAGTGCCAGGAAGACAACAAGAGCGCCGCTCAGCCAGGTCGCCTGCTGCCAGCGCACCTATCTCTCCCCCTCCTGGTGTTCCGCGACATATCTGTTGTGTCCGTCCTGCCCGCTCAGAGGCGGATACGGGTCCAGGGAAGCCAGTCCACACCCCGATAGAGGTTATCCGGAGTAAGGTAGGCCGTGGCCACCTGGATTTCCCAGTCGGGGCTGTCGGGCTGCAGCGCCGCCACCGGAACGGACACGTCTATGAGCGAGCCGGTAATGCTCACCCCGATACCCGACACGGCTACCGGATCAACCCGAAACACCCTGCGTCCCTCGTCAAAGGCGTAGCGTCCGAAAACGAAGCGGCGGCTGGCCAGGTGGTACAGGAGCACCCATGCCGGACTCTGGGAACCCGGTAACCTCCAGAACACACGGATCTGAGCGTCTCCAGTGGGCCGCTCGTACAGCTCTATCTGGACATACAGCACCCCGCCCTCGACCCGATAGCGCGCTTCCCGGATCGCGAGATTGACCGGTGTACGGATCTCCGTGTTGCGCGGCGTGGGCCCCTTGCTTCCGATCAGCCTCCACTCCCCCGGGGCGGGTGTCGCGGCCGGCGTCGGCACCGGCGAAGGCCCCGGAGTCGGCTGTACCGGAACGACAGGCGGGGTGGCGAGTTTCCGGCACAGGAGCGGTCGGCGTTCGAGGAGGCGGAGACCCTACTAGACCTTGCCCGCATGCTTGCTCCGGAGGAGTACCGGGTGGCCCGGCTCAAGATGGAAGGTTTCTCGGACCGGGAGGTCGGCCGGATCCTCGGCAAGGCCCCGGCACCGTGGCCGCCCTCTGGCACCGGGCCAGGGCAAAGCTCCGGGAGAAATTTGCCGGAGGCCTGTAAAGAGACCGGGCCCCCTTGAGCGTCTACTTCGGCGGAGAGAGGGATGAGGCAGCTCGGTAGGCACCGCGAGGAGCGGTTGAGGCAGGGGGTGCTGGGACCTAAACCCGGGCCGGGGCCCGACTGCCCGGACGACCTTACCGTCTTCCACGCGGCCGCCGGGCTGCTGTCGAGTGAAGAGATGCGGGCCTTCGAGCGCCACCTGGAGGGGTGTCTAGCTTGCCGGGACCGGGAGCTCGAGACCCGCAAACTCCTGTACTTCGAGCAGCACCGGATCCCCTACCGGATAGACCCCGAGACCGGCCGGATTCGGAGGGTTTCCCGGATCCGCTTCTTGCTTTCGGCCCTGCACCCGCGGGTGGTCCTCCGCAGACTCGCAGACCTGGCTCCCAGGCGGCTGGTCGTGGCCCTCGCCTCCGTGCGCGTGGCAGTCTTGACCTGGTCCCTTGCCTCCCCGGCCCTGGCCCGCTCCCCCGCCGTCCTGGCCGCGGCAAAACAGGTGCCCGTGGTCCGGTGGTTGCTCCCGGCCTCGGTGCGCGAGTACCTGGAAGCAAGCCTTGCCTGGGACCGGCTGGCCGGAGTGCCCGCGACCGACCGGGCCCGATGGGAGGAGCTACTAGGCCGGGTGGAAGCGCACCTCCTGCGCGCGGTCCGGCTGGACCCCGGCCTTGCCGACGCCCACTTCCTCCTCGGACAGCTGTACGCGGAGCGCTACTACCGCCTGCGGGACCCAGATGCTCTGCGCAAGGCCGAGGTGCACTACCTGCGGGCCATCGCCCTGCAGCCGGACCACCTGGAGGCCCGCTACCGGCTCGCCGACGACGTCTACTCTGCTCAGGGCCGGTGGGACCGCGAGCTGGAGCAGTACGACGCCATCCTGAGAGCTGATCCGACCCACCTGGACGCCCTGTGGGCGCGGGGCTGGGTGCACCTGGAGCGGGGGGAGGTGGACCTGGCGATCCGGGACTTCCGGCAGGTGCTGGCGCGTGACCCCAGGGACTTCGAGAGTCTCTGGGCCCTCGGGATCGCGCAGGCTCTAGCGGGCCGGAAAGAGGAGCTGGCCCGGACGGTGGAGGAGCTCCGCCGGGTCAACCCGGGTCGGGCCCGGCTGCTGGAGCGGTTGATCCTTGCGGGCGGGAAGATCAGGTAGGGCGGGGCTCAAGGCCGACTGCACCAGGGAATGAGGGTGCCTGCGAAGAACCCGATGGTCGACGCGGTGCCGCAACGCCGCCCTGCGGGGCGGTTCGGCGGTGGGCGGCCCCGGAGGGGGCCTCGCCGGCGATGACCGTGCGGGCCGGCCAGGCGGGCGGTAATCGACGGGCCGCCCGTGCCACCTGGGAGCGAATCCTGTCGCCCCTGGAGGAAAGTGGGCCATGAACGTCTTCAGTCTGAGAGACCGCTTGGTCAAGGAGTACAGCGACTTCGTCAGGAGCTTCCTGACCGTTCGCGACAAGCGAATCCGCCAGCTCGTCGAGGATGAGCTCGAGCAGGGCCTCCTCTGGCCGGAGGCTCTGGTCCAACTCAACCCGGGATTCGAGATGGCGGAGACCATCGACGAGCTCGTCGATCAGGGGCTCCTCCACGAGACCTGCCGGCGCATCTTCCGGATCAAGAGCGAGGTCGACCCCGACGGCCGGCCCCTGCGGCTCTACCGGCACCAGGCCGACGCCATCCGCGTGGCGCGGACGGGCGCGAGCTACGTGCTGACGAGCGGCACGGGATCAGGGAAGAGTCTTGCTTACCTCGTTCCCATTGTGGACGCCGTGCTGCGCGAGGGGCCGGGGAAGGGCATCCGGGCCATCGTCGTCTACCCCATGAACGCCCTCGCCAACAGCCAGGCTGGCGAGCTCCGCAAGTTTCTGGAGCTGGGCTTCCCCGACGGGCGAGGCCCCGTCCGGTTCCGCCGCTACACCGGTCAAGAAACGGACGCCGAAAGGCGAGAGATCGTCCAGAATCCCCCGGACATCCTGCTCACCAACTACGTCATGCTCGAGCTCATCCTCACCAGGCCCTTCGAGCGTGGGCTGGTCCAGGCCGCCCGTGGCCTCCGGTTCCTCGTCCTCGATGAGCTCCACACATACCGGGGCCGGCAGGGGTCAGACGTGGCCATGCTCGTGCGAAGAGTCCGCGAAGCGTGCGAGGCACGCGAGCTCCAGTGCGTGGGCACCTCCGCCACGCTCGCGGGGGTCGAGGACCTCGGTGAGCAGCGCGTTCGCATCGCCGAGGTCGCCACCCTGCTGTTCGGCATGGAGGTGCATCCCGACGCGGTCATCGTGGAGACGCTCCGGCGCGTGACCGATGCGTGCGACGCATCCGACCCTGCCTTCCGCCAGGAGCTCCGGCGTCGGGTGGAGGACGGGGCGGTCCCCGAGAGCGTCGGCGCCTTCCGGGGGGACCCCCTTGCCCGCTGGATCGAGAGCGTCCTCGGCATCGAAGAGGTGGAAGAGGTGGGCCGCGAACGGAGGCGGGCGCGGCCCCGGCCCATCCGCGGCGAGGACGGTCTTGCCCGCGAGCTGGCCCGGATGACCGCGCTTCCGGAGGACCGGTGCGCGGAGGCCATCGAGCGGACGCTTCTGGCGGGCTGCACGCTGCGCGACCCGGAGACCGACGCTCCCCTGTTCGCGTTCCGTGTCCACCAGTTCTTCACCCGGGGGGATACGGTCTACGCGTCGCTGGAGCCACCCGAGCACCGCTACCTCACGCTGCGCGAGCAGCAGTACGTCCCCGGGGACCGCTCACGCCTGCTTTTCCCCCTCGTCTTCTGCCGGGAGTGCGGGCAGGAGTACTACGCGGTACAAGAGACCCGGGACGGCGACGGGCAGAGGGTCTACGAGCCCCGAGATCCGCGGGAGCGGGAGGAGGGAGGTGCGTATCTCTACCTCGCCCCCGACGCCCCCTGGCCTGATGATCCGGCGGACGTGTCAAAACGAGTTCCCGACGCGTGGCTCGACGCATCGGGGCAGCTGCTGAAAGAGCAGCGTGACCGGCTCCCTCGCACGGTACGCATCGGTCCGGACGGTCGGGAAGCAGCCGACGGGGTCACATGCCAGCTCATCCGGGCCCCCATTCGCTTCTGCCTCCGCTGCGGAGTCTCCTACGAAGGCCGAGAGCGACGTGACTACGCGCGAGTGGCTACGGTGGGTGAGGGTGGTCGCGCCACGTCCACCACGATCCTTGTTGCTGAGGCCATCCGCGGGCTCGCAGAAGACGAGGATCTGCCCGGCGGCGCGCGTAAGATCCTGAGCTTCACCGACAACCGGCAGGACGCGTCGCTCCAGGCGGGTCACTTCAACGACTTCGTGGAGGTAGGGCTCCTCCGTTCGGCACTCTACCGCGCGGCGACGAAGGCGGGCGACTCCGGCCTCCGCCACGACGAACTCACGCAGCGCGTCTTCGAAGCGCTGGCGCTCCCGATCGAGCGCTACGCGCGTGACCCCTCGGTCCGGTTCGCGGCCCGCGAGGAGACGGACAGGGCCCTCCGAGACGTTCTCGGCTACCGCCTCTATCGGGATCTGGAGCGCGGGTGGCGCCTCACCGCCCCCAACCTCGAGCAGTGCGACCTCCTTAGGATCGACTACCTCTCGCTGGACGAGGTGTGCGCCGCCGAGGATCTCTGGCGGGACCTGCATCCTGCACTCGCCGCGGCGAGTCCCGAGCAGCGGCGGGACGTGGCGCGGACGCTCCTCGATCTGCTCCGCCGGGAGCTTGCCATCAAGGTCGACTACCTCGACCCGCGCTACCAGGAGCGGCTCCGCCAGCGCTCAAGCCAGTATCTCATCCCCCCGTGGGCGATCGACGAGGACGAGCGGCTTGCGACGGCGGCCGTCGCCTACCCGCGCCCGCGCCGCAAGGACGACTACGGGGGACATCTCTTCGTCTCCCCTAGGAGCTTCTTCGGCCGGTACCTCCGCCGCCCGAACACCTTCCCCGGGAACCGGACTTCGCTTCCGCTTGAGGACATCGAGCGGATCATCGGTGATCTCTTCGCAGCGCTGCGGGAAGGCGGTCTGGTGGCCGTGGTGGACGAACAACCCCGGGAGGTTCCCGGCTACCAGCTCCCGGCCGCCTGCATGATCTGGCGGGCCGGTGACGGCACCAAGCCTTACCGCGACCCCCTGCGGGTTACGGAGCCTTCCGAGACGGGTCGCCAGGCGAACCCGTACTTCGTCGAGCTCTACACGGGCGTGGCGGGGGCCATGGTCGGCGTCGAGGCCCGGGAGCACACCGCCCAGGTGCAGGCGGAGGTCCGCGAGCAGCGCGAGAAGGACTTCCGGGAGGGGCGGCTCCCGATCCTCTTCTGCTCGCCCACGATGGAGCTCGGCATCGACATCGCCGATCTCAACGTGGTGAACCTGCGGAACGTCCCCCCGACCCCCGCCAACTACGCCCAGCGGAGCGGGCGGGCGGGCCGGAGCGGCCAGCCGGCCCTCGTGTTCACGTACTGCGCGGCCAAAAGCTCCCACGATCAGTACTTCTTCCGCCGTCCTGAGGAGATGGTCTCAGGGCAGGTCCGCCCGCCCCAGCTCGACCTCACCAACGAGGATCTCCTCCGGGCCCACGTCCACGCCGTCTGGCTCGCCGAGACCGGGGTGGACTTGGGTTCGTCCCTCGCCGATGTCCTCGACATCGAAGGCGAAAATCCCAGGCTGCAGATCCGCCCCTCCCTGCGTCACGCGCTCGCCGGACCCGAGGCGCGCGAGCGCGCCCGCGAGCGGTGCCGCCGCATCCTCGACACCATCCCCGGACTCCAGGAAGCCGACTGGTACCACCCGGACTGGCTCGACCGGGTCCTCGACGGGGCCCTCGGGGCCTTTGACCAGGCCTGTAACCGCTGGCGCACGCTCTACCGAGCGGCCCTCAGGACCCGCGAGGAGCAGAACCGGATCATCGGGGACGCCTCCCGGAGCCCCAGGGACCGCGAGCGCGCCAAACGCCTGCGAGCCGAGGCCGAGTCGCAGCTCGAGCTCCTCCGGGCCGACGTCGAGGGGAGTCGGCCCTACCAGTCGGACTTCTACAGCTACCGCTACTTCGCGAGCGAGGGATTCCTCCCCGGCTACAACTTCCCGCGCCTGCCCCTCTCGGCCTTCATCCCGGGCCGTCGGGGTGCGGTGGGCCGCGACGAGTTCCTCTCGCGCCCACGCTTCCTGGCAATCTCCGAGTTCGGCCCTCGGGCCATCGTGTACCACGAGGGATCCCGCTACGTGATCCACCGGGTGCTGTTGCCCCCCGAACGGACCGGTGAGGGTCGACTCGTGACCCACACTGTCAAACAGTGTGGTCACTGCGGCTACCTCCATCCGATCCTCGAGCCCCCGGGGCCGGACCTCTGTGAGCGCTGTGGCCGGCAGCTGCCGGCCCCCATCGAGCGCCTCTTCCGCCTCCAGAACGTCTCCACGCAGCGGCGAGACCGCATCACCTCCGACGAGGAAGAGCGGCTGCGCATCGGCTACGAGATCCGCACAGGGGTGCGCTTTGCCGAGGAGAACGGCAGGCCGCGCGCCAGGTCTGCCCACGTCGTTGTAGACGGCGAGCCCCTGGCTACTCTGACCTACAGCGGTGCGGCCACCCTGTGGCGGATCAACCTGGGCTGGGCCCGGCGGAGCAACCCCGACCGCCTAGGCTTCCTCCTCGACACGGAGCGGGGGATCTGGCAGCGGCGCGAGCACGAGGAGCCGACCGAGGACGAGGATGCCGCCAGAGCGACAGAGCGGGTCGTCCCGTTCGTGGAGGACCGACGCAACGCGCTGCTCTTCGAACCTGCCAGCGAGCTCTCGAAGGAAACCATGGCCTCTCTCGGCGCTGCCCTCAAGAAGGCCATCCAGGTCGTCTTCCAACTGGAGGAGCAGGAGCTGGTCGTCGAGCCCCTGCCCACCCCTGAGCGCCGCCGGCTGCTGCTCTTCTACGAGGCCGCCGAGGGCGGGGCCGGGGTACTCCGGAGGCTCGTCACAGAACCCGAGGCCCTGCCCCGGGTGGCCCGGAGAGCGCTCGAGCTTTGCCACTGCGACCCCGCCACGGGCAAGGACTGCCACCGCGCCCCGCGGGCCCGCGAGGACTGTGAGGCTGCCTGCTACGACTGCCTGATGAGCTACACCAACCAGCCGGACCACCGCCTCCTCGACCGCCATCTGGTGCGGGACGTCCTCATGGACCTCGCCCGGGCCCGCTGTGAGCCGTCGCCGGGCCCGCGAGCCCGCGGGGACCACCTGGCGGCCCTGCTTCGCTCCTGCCAGACCGAACTCGAGCGCCGGTGGCTCCGGTTCCTCGACGCCCGGGGCCTCGAGCTCCCTTCGCGGGCCCAGGTGCTCATCCAGGAGGCCCGCGCGCGCCCTGACTTCCTCTACGACGCCGAGCGGGTGGCGGTCTTCGTCGACGGCCCAGTCCACGACTACCCGGACGTGGCCAGCCGCGACGAGCGGGCCGCCGAGCGCCTGGAGGACCTCGGCTACACCGTGATCCGCTTCGGTCCCGACGAGGCCGCCTGGGAGGAGGTGATCGACAGGTGGCCCAGCGTCTTCGGGAAGCGTTCCCGGTAGGCTCGCTGGTGCGCGCGCGGGGCCGGGACTGGGTGGTCCTCCCCGGCTCCGACCCGGAGGTGCTCCTCGTCCGACCCCTCGGCGGCACCGACGACGAGGTCACCGGGATCTACCTCCCCCTGGAGCCCGTCGAGCCGGCCACCTTCACCCCGCCCGACCCGTCGGACCTCGGGGACTTCCGCTCCGCGCGGTTGCTGCGCGACGCGCTGCGCCTGGGCTTCCGCGAGACCACCGCGCCCCTCCGCTGCCTCGCCCACATCGCGGTGGAACCCCGGCCCTACCAGCTGGTGCCGCTCCTCATGGCGCTCAAGCTCGACCCCGTGCGCCTCCTCATCGCCGACGACGTCGGGGTGGGAAAGACTATCGAGGCGGCCCTCGTGGCGCGGGAGCTTCTCGACCGCGGGGAGGTGCAGCGGCTGGCGGTCCTCTGCCCGCCGCACCTAGCCGAGCAGTGGAAGCGGGAGCTTGTGGAGAAGTTCCACATCGAGGCCGAGGTGGTGCTTCCGGAGACGGCGACGCGCCTGGAGCGGGGCCTCGGGCTCGGCGAGAGCCTTTTCGAGCGCTATCCCTTCGTCGTGGTCTCGACGGAGTTCATCAAGTCCGAGCGGCGCTGGCAGGAGTTCGTCCGGACCTGCCCCGAGCTGGTCATCGTGGACGAGGCCCACGAGTGCGCCGACCAGTCGGGAGGGCGCGCCGCCCACCTGCGGTACCGCCTCGTCGCGAAGATCGCCGAGGACCCCCGCCGCCACCTGATCCTCGTCACGGCCACGCCCCACTCCGGCAAAGAAGACGCCTTCCGCAACCTCCTCGGCTTCCTCGACCCCTCGCTGGCGGAGCTCCCCGACGACCTCTCCCCCGAGGCCCGCCGGGCCGAGCGGCAGCGCCTGGCCCGCCACTTCGTCCAGCGCCGGCGCGCCGACGTCGAGCACTACCTCGCGGCCGCGACCCCCTTCCCGAAGCGCGATGCGAGGGAGGAGACGTATAGTCTCTCGGCCGAGTACAAGGACTTCTTCCAGCGGGTGCTGCGCTGGTGCCGCGAGCGGGTCCGCGACCCCTCGGGCGGTGCCCACCGTCAGCGGGTGCGCTGGTGGGCGGCCCTCGGCCTGCTCCGGGCGGTGGGGTCGAGCCCGGCCGCGGCCGCCGCCACCCTGCGCGAGCGGGCCCAGGGGTCAGACACCACTACCCTCGAGGAGGCCGACGAGCTCGGCCGCCGCACGGTCATGGATCTCACCGATGAAACCGCCGAGGCGACGGACGTCACCCCGGGAGCCGACGCAGAGGATGAGGCCCCGACCTCACCGGAGAGGCGCCGCCTGCTGGAGCTGGCCCGCGCCGCGGACGCCCTGCGAGGGCAGGCCGACCGAAAGCTCGCCAAGGGCATCGAGCTCGTCCGCGGCCTCCTCGAGGACGGCTTCCGCCCCATCGTCTTCTGCAAGTTCATCGAGACGGCCGAGTACGTAGCAGCGGCCCTGCGCGAGGCGCTCCCGGGGGTGGAGGTGAAGGCCGTGACGGGCCGGCTCCCTCACGCCGACCGCGAGCAGCGCGTGGCCGAGCTCGCTACGCATCCCCGGCGGGTGCTCGTCGCCACCGACTGCCTGTCGGAGGGGATCAACCTCCAGGACCACTTCGACGCCGTCCTCCACTATGACCTCGCCTGGAACCCCACCCGTCACGAGCAGCGGGAAGGCCGTGTGGACCGCTTCGGCCAGCGGCGCCGGCTGGTCCGCACGGTGATGCTCTACGGCGCGGACAACCCCGTCGACGGGATCGTCCTCGACGTGCTCCTGCGCAAGCACCGGGAGATCCGGAGGAGCCTCGGCGTGAGCGTGCCCGTGCCGGAGAGCGAAAGCGTGCTGGAGGCCATTCTGGAGGGGCTCCTCCTCCGAGGCAGGCCGGACGAGGTCATCGAGGCCCAGCTGCAGCTTTTCGAGACGGAGGTCATCGCGCCCAGGCGAAGTGAGTTCCACCGGCGCTGGGATCAGGCCGCCGAGCGGGAGCGCCGCTCCCGCACGATCTTCGCCCAGGAGGGGATCAAGGCCGCCGAGGTGGCCACAGAGCTCCAGGCCCACCGCCGCACCCTGGGCGGACCCGAGGACGTGGCCCGCTTCACCGAAGAGGCCCTGCGTGCCCTCGGCGCCGTCGTGCGCGCACGGAACGGCGCCCTCGAGGCCGACCTCCGGGAGACCCCCAGGGCACTGCGAGACGTGCTCGGTCTCGACTTGCCCGTGGGCGAAGGGGAGTTCCACCTTTCGCGCACCCACCCGGCGGTCGAAGCCCTCGCGTCCTTCGTCCTGGACACCGCCCTCGACCCGCAGGCACCCGAGGAGGTCCGGGTGGCCCGGCGGGCGGGCGTGGTGCGCACCCGGGGAGTGGGGCGGCGGACCACCCTGCTGCTCCTGCGGCTGCGGTTTGACCTCGTGACGCGCAGGCCCGACGGCACCGAGCGTCGCCAGCTCGCCGAGGAGGCCGCGCTCGTGGCCTTCGCCGGTCCTCCGGACGACGCAACCTGGCTCTCCGATGCCGAGGCCGAGCGCCTCCTCGGCCTCGTGCCCGACGCCAACGTCGCTCCCGAGCAGGCCCGCCACCACCTGGCCCGCATCCTCGAGGGCCTCCCGAAGCTCGACCCCGCCCTCACCGAACACGCCCACCGGCGCGCCGAGGCCGTCCGCGAGGCCCACCAGCGCCTCGCCACCGGCGCGGGCCTGCGCGGACTACGCATCGCGGTCGAGCCCAAGCTCCCGCCGGACGTCCTAGGCGTCTACGTCTACCTGCCTGAAGGCTAGCCATGCGAGGGCGCCGAGAACTCTTCACCACCGTCCGCACCGAGGGCGCGGTCCTCCCGGCCGACCTCCTTGCCAGAGTAGTGGCCCGAGATCCCAGCCTCCCCTGCCTCGAGCCCGAGGCCTACCACCTGGCCCACAGCGACCGCCTGAACGAGGCCATCACCCGCTCCTGGAACCGCCTCCTCGGCACCTGGCGGGCGTTCCAGGAGCAGCTCGGCCGGCTTCCGGAGACCGACCGCGCCACCGCCCTCACCCGCGAGCGCTGGCTCCTGCCGCTCTTCGCGGAGCTCGGCTACGGCCGGCTCGCCCCGGCCCGCGCCGTGGAGCTGGACGGCAAGAGCTACGCCATCTCCCACGTCTGGGGCGCCGTCCCCATCCACCTCCTCGGCTGGCGGACCGAGCTCGACCGCCGCGAGCGGGGCGTGGCCGGGGCCGCCGCCCAGAGCCCCCACGGACTCCTTCAGGAGCTTCTCAACCGCTCCGAGGAGCGGCTCTACGGCTTTGTCTCCAACGGCCGCGTCCTGCGCCTCCTCCGGGACAACACCTCGCTGGTGCGCCAGGCCTACGTCGAGTTCGACCTCGAGGCCATGTTCTCGGGCAAGGTCTACGCCGACTTCGCACTCCTCTGGCTCGTCTGCCACGTCTCCCGCCTGGAGGGCGACCCGCCCGAGACCTGCATCCTGGAGCGCTGGCGCGAGGCCGCCCGGGAGCAAGGCGTGCGGGCCCTCGAGGCCCTGCGAGGCGGGGTGGAGCGGGCTCTCGAGGCCCTCGGCGCCGGCTTCCTCGCCCACCCCGCCAACGCGGCCCTGCGCGAGGCCCTCCGCTCCGGTGCCCTCGACCGCCAGGACTACTACCGCGAGCTCCTGCGCCTCGTCTACCGGCTCATCTTCCTCTTCGTAGCCGAGGATCGGGAGGTGCTCTTCGACCCCGAGGCCCCGGCCGAGGCCTGCGAGCGCTACCTCCGCTACTACTCCACGGCGCGCCTGCGGCGCCTCGCAGCCCGCCGGCGTGGCACCCGACACGGGGACCTCTGGGAAGGCCTCAAAGTGGTGATGCGGGCCCTCGCCGCCGGCGCCGGCGCCCCAAGCCTGGCCCTCCCCGCCCTGGGGAGCTTCCTCTGGTCGCCCGAGGCTATCCCCCACCTTGAGGCCGCCCAGCTCGCCAACGAGCACCTGCTTCAGGCCGTGCGGGCCCTCTCCCTGGTGACCGAGGGCGAGGTCCGCCGGGCCGTGGACTACCGGAACCTCGGCACCGAGGAGCTGGGGAGCGTCTACGAGTCCCTCCTCGAGCTCCACCCCGAGGTGAACCTGGACGCCGCCACCTTCGAGCTCAAAGTGGAGGCGGGCCACGAACGCAAGACCACCGGCAGCTACTACACGCCGCCCCAGCTCGTCCAGTCCCTCCTCGACACGGCGCTGGAGCCGGTCCTCGCCGAGCGGGCCCGCGCTCCGGACCCCGACGTTGCCATCCTCTCCATGAAGGTCCTCGACCCCGCATCCGGCTCCGGTCACTTCCTGGTGGCCGCCGCCCATCGCATCGCCCGACGCCTCGCGGCGGTGCGTACGGGGGATTCGGAGCCCTCCCCCGAAGCCGTGCGCCATGCCCTGCGCGACGTGGTCTCCCGCTGCATCTACGCGGTGGACGTGAACGAGATGGCCGTCGAGCTCTGCAAGGTCTCCTTGTGGCTGGAGGCCCTCGACCCGGGACGGCCCCTCTCCTTCCTCGATGCCCACGTCAAGCGGGGTAACAGTCTTCTCGGGGTGACCCCTGCGCTTTTCGCTCGAGGGATCCCGGACGCTGCTTACAAGGAGGCCCACGCCCTGGATGACAAGGAGGCCTGCCGGGCCCTCGGCAAGCGCAACCGCACGGAGCGCAAGAGTCTGGAGGAGGGGAAACGGCAGGTCACCCTGGAAGAGACGGCCACGGCCCGGGCCCGCGAGCTCGCCGAGGCCGCCCGGCGCCTGGCCGAGACAGGCGACGATAGCCCCGAGGCCGTCGCCGCCAAGGAGGCGGCCTTTCGGAAGCTGGTCGAAAGCGGCGCCTACCGCAGGGCCAAGCTCGCCGCCGACGCCTGGTGCGCCGCGTTCTTCCTCCCCAAGCGGAAGGGATCCGACGGCATCACCACCGACACCGTCCGCCGGCTCCTGGACAGCCCCGACTCCGTCCCCGAGGCGCTGAGGCAGGAAGTGGATCGGGTCGCCTCGGAGCTCGGCTTCTTCCACTGGCACCTGGAGTTCCCCGAGGTCTTCTGGGTGGGAGAGGGGGTGCCGGAGAACCCCGAGGCCGGCTGGTCGGGCGGGTTCGACGTCGTCCTCGGCAACCCGCCGTGGGAACGGGTGAAGCTCGAAGAAAAACAGTTCTTCGCCGTCCGCGCGCCGGAGGTGGCGGCGGCCAGGACCAAGGCCGAACGGCACAGGGCCATCGAGCGCTTGAAGGCCCAGGATCCCCACCTCTACCGCGCCTACCAGGAGGCCCTCCACCGGGCCGACGCCGAGCTCGGCTTCATCCACGGCTCGGGCCGCTACCCCCTCTGCGGCCGGGGCGACACCAATACCTACGCTGTGTTCGCCGAGACCTTCCGCATGCTGCTCGCCCCGGCGGGCCGCGCCGGGATGGTGGTCCCCACCGGCATCGCCACCGACGCCACCACGCAGCATTTCTTCGCCGACCTGGTCGAGCGACGGCAGCTGGCGAGCCTCTACGACTTCGAGAACCGGAAGCGCCTCTTCCCCGGGGTACACCGTAGCTACAAGTTCTGCCTCCTCACCCTCGCCGGCCCGGCGCGCCCGGCCCGGGCGGCGAACTTCGCCTTCTTCTGCCACGATGCCGCCGATCTCGCCGACCCCGAGCGCCGCTTCACGCTTTCGCCGGAGGACTTCCGGCTCCTCAACCCCAACACCCGCACCGCGCCTATCTTCCGCACCCGCCGGGATGCCGAGCTCACCCGCCATATCTACCGGCGGGTGCCAGTGTTGGTGGAGGAGGCGAAGGGCGAGGCGGGCAACCCGTGGGGGGTAAAGCTACGAAGGATGTTCGACATGGCCAACGACTCGGGCCTCTTCCGCACGCAGGAGCAGCTTGAGGCCCAGGGATTCCGCCTGGAGGCGAACGCCTTCGTGCGGGGCGACGAGCGCTGCCTCCCGCTCTACGAGGCCAAGATGGTCCACCAGTTCGACCACCGCTTCGGGGACTACGCTGACCAGCCAGCGGGCTCGAAGGACACTCAGCTGCCCGAGGTGCCGCTCGAGCGCCTGGCTGATCCCGACTACCGAGTGCTCCCCCGCTACTGGGTGCGGGAGCGCGACGTCGAGGAACGCCTCGCCGGCCGCTGGGGCCGCGGCTGGCTCCTCGGCTGGCGGGACATCACCAATGTCACCAACGAGCGCACCGTCATCGCCGCTGTCATCCCGCGGGTGGGGGTGGGGCACAATTACCTCCTCATGCTCCCCACTCGGCCTGAGCAGGGCTCATTCCTTGTAGCGGTCCTCAACTCCCTGCCGTTCGATTATTGCGCGAGGCAGAAGGTCGGTGGTACCAACTTGACGTACTTTACTATGAAGCAGCTTCCCGTCCTTCCGCCCGAAACCTTTGATCGCCCGTGCCCCTGGTCGCCCGACGAGACCCTCGCCGACTGGATCCGGCCCCGGGCGCTGGAGCTCACCTACACCGCCTGGGACCTGGAGCCTTTCGCCCGCGACCTGGGCTACGCCGGCCCGCCCTTCCGCTACGACCCCGAGCGCCGCTTCCAACTCCGCTGTGAGCTGGACGCCGCCTTCTTCCTCCTCTATCTGGGCACGCCTGAGGAGTGGGAGCGGGAGGCGACGCCAGAGCTCAAGGCCCTCTTCCCTACGCCGCGGGACGCCGTCGCTTACATCCTGGAGCAGTTCCCCATCCTCAAGCGGCGCGACGAGGCCCGCTACGGCGAGTACCGCACGGCCCGCCTCGTGCTGGAGGCCTACGACCGGATGAGCGAGGCCGCCGCCACCGGCACCGCCTACCGCACCCTCCTCGCGCCTCCCCCAGCCGACCCCTCGGTCGCCCACCGGGCGGGGGCAGCGAGGCCTGGAGCCGGAATCGCACGCCCGCACCAAACTGGTGGACGGTAAGATGGGAGGAGAAAGATGTGGAGGCCCGAGGGCAGCAGGCGTTGCCATTACACAAAGGACGAGTTGCAGCGCTTGATCGCGGAACGGATTCCGGAATCCGGGAGTCTTGAGTACAAGCAGCGGCTGGAGCTCGATACCGATAGCCAGAAGCGCGAGCTCCTCAAAGACCTCCGTCGACCTCAGTGACACCGAGTCGAGCGAGATCCGCAACCTCGCTATCGCCCAGCTCTTGTGCGGCATCTGGCAAGCGCAGGAGCGCAGCTACGAGGCTGCCGTCGCGGCGGGTCGCGACCCGACGCCGGTGGTCATCATCATCGAGGAGGCCCACGAATTCCTCTCGGCCGACCGGATCGCCCGAATGCCCATCCTGTTCCAGCAGGTCGCGCGGGTGGCTCGCAGGGGGCGGAAGCGGTGGTTCTGCCTGGCGTTCTCGACCCAGCTCCCGCAGCACCTGCCGGACGAGGTCCTTGGTCTGGTCAACAACTGGATCCTGCACAAGATCACCGACGCCGGGGTGGTGAGCCGGCTGCGGCGGTCCATCAGCGGCATCGACGACGCGCTGTGGTCGATGTTGCCCGGGCTCGCCCCGGGTCAGGCGGTCGCGTCCTTCACCAGCCTGGCGCGGCCCCTGCTGGTGGCCGTGGACCCGACGCCGTGCCGGTTGCTGATGATCGACTGGCCGGCTTGCAGAAGGTGAGGATGGTCTCGGTGCCGATCCGCCGCTGGATGCCGGGAGCGTTCCGGTCGGGGGGGCGGGAGGTAGCGGCGGCGTGCCAACAGGTCCCGCGTCCGGACCAACTGCTGTTTCAGACCGGCTGCGGCGGCGACGGAGCGGGCGATCACGGAGTTGCGGACGGGAGTGCCGTGCAGGGACGTGTCGCCCATGACCAGGACCAGGACCAGATGGCCCCCGGGTCGCAGGACGCGGGCCGCCTCGCTCAGGACGCGGCTCAGGTCGAGGACGTAGCGGGCAACGATGCCCCGCAGGCGCGGGGGCAGCTGGTCGAGCGGGCCGACCTCCTCCAGGTGCCGGGCGACGTCAAGGCTGATCATCGCCCCACCGGGTTTGCCGGACGTAGCGCACCGCATCCCCTCCGGTCTCCTCATGGAGGACCCGAAAGTCCCGTTCCTCCAGCAGCTGCCGCACGATGTCTGCAGGATTGGGGAGGATTCGCCACACCTCGACGCGGTTCCCGTCCATGCGGAACTCCAGCCGGTCTCCGGGGCGAACCCGCAGGGCTCTGCGCACGGCCGCCGGAAGGGTGATCTGAAACTTCCTGCTCCAAAGCAATGATCAAAAAGTCGAGCATACTTTGCAACCACCCGGCGGGAGGTTCCGTCAAGAGGTGTGGACTTTCGCATCAGGCGGCAACCTCCTGGGAAGCCTCGACTCCATCCACGTACCGCACGCCCGCATAGACCTTCGCGAGCAGGTGCGGCGCGTTCAGGCGGCGGAAGCGGCGCTCCGCCACCATGAGCATCTTCCAAATCACCGCGGTGGCCCGGTCTGAGCGCTTGAAGCGCTTGGCCGCGTCCGTCCGCAGCCGCAGGGCTGCAAAGGGGGACTCCACCACGTTCACCGTTCGGAGGTGCACCCAGTGCTCCCGGGGAAACTGGTAGAAGGTCACCATCCGGTCCCAGTCCCGTCCCAGGGTCTCGGCGGCCTGGTGGTAGCCCCGCCTGTGGCACCACGCCTCGAACTCCTTCCGCT
>Ga0209478_1000779_pt1 | contig 32834 bp, 30 predicted proteins | sample DewCreD2012metaG_5_FD_184109 | JGI IMG/M metagenome (GOLD analysis project Ga0209478, IMG submission 184109) | Hot spring sediment bacterial and archeal communities from British Columbia, Canada, to study Microbial Dark Matter (Phase II) - Dewar... ...
TAGACGGCTCCACCTCGCTCGAGAACCAGCGTGAGCTGACGAGCCATCGTACCCTCAATATCGTAGTTGGCAATAAACAGCTCTTTGCCAGGACGCGCGTGCGTCTGCTTGTAGTTGTTCATTCCGTACTGAAGCGTCCAACGCAGCTGCGTGTAGTCGGCGTACCGCTCGTGGATGTAGTCGCATTCATCGTAAGTGAGCAACCATTTGTGGGGGATCTGACCGAGTATCTCTCGCAGACGCTCGTGGTCGAAGCTAAGGTGCAACTCGCCGCGCCTACCGTATAGCCGAGACTCTGCAACCGAATAGTAAGGAGGGTCAAGATAGATAAACACATTCTCCCCCGCCTGCTGAACGACGGGTGCGTAGTCCTCGCAGGTAATCTTCACGCCGCGCAAAAGATTGCCGAGTGGTCGTATGCGCTCGACGGCTGAGTGCGTAAATCGTCCGTGGAACGCTTGCTCTGAGTAGCCTCCCGAATCGACCGTGCCTGAGAAGGTGATACGATTCAGCACGAAAAACCGCACCGCGCGCTCGAACTCGTTTCCTTGCCCGTACTGCTCCAACAGGCGATAGAATAGCGTGCGCCCATCAGTCGTGTTCTGGCGCACTCTATGCACGGCATCTGCAAGGGCGTCCGCGCATTCCTGCGCAACTTTCCAAAAACAGTATAACTCGTAGTTGATGTCATTAATCCAGTAGCGTCGGTGGGGGAATTTTTGCTTGAGCGTAAGGAAAAGCGAACCGCCCCCTACCATCGGCTCGCGATACTCGTCGTAATCAGGTACAAGCGGTAGTATTTGCGCCACCGCACGCGACTTGCCACCAGGAAAGCGAAGCGGACTCTTTATCATCGCGAGCCACCTCCCACGGATGTGGTGTTTCCTCTCAAAACTGTTATCCACCGCGCAAAAGTTTACCTAAGCAGGAACTCCCCCGCCCCCCGCCGAATCTCCTATGTCGCTATGGAACGCATTCCCGAAGCGGAGTTGGCAGGGTATCTGGCACGGGCGCCGCAGTGGACGCGCGAGGGCATCGAAATCACGCGCACCTTCACCTTCCGCAACTTTCGCGAGGCGATGGGGTTTGTGGTGCAGGTCGCGCTGCTGGCGGAACGCGCCGACCACCACCCCGACATCGACATCCGCTACAAGCAGGTGACGCTGCGCCTAAGCACCCACTCGGCAGGCGGGCTGACCGAGAAGGACTTCGCACTGGCACAGCAGATCGACCAACTCGTATGATGCGCGGGATCCCGATTGTCGACACGGAGCAGATGCGGGCGTTAGACCGCGCCGCCATCGAAGAGGACGGCGTGCCGTCGCTGGTGCTGATGGAACGCGCGGGCTACGGCGTGTTCCAGCGCATCGCGGAGTGGTTCGCGCCGATTGCGGGCAAGCGTGTGGCGGTGCTGACGGGCAAGGGCAACAACGGCGGGGACGGGATGGTCGTCGCGCGGTACTTGCACGAGGCGGGCACGCAGGTGCATCTGTGGCTGGCGCACAGCCCCGACGAGTTTCGCGGCGACGCGGCGACGCAGTGGCGCATCCTGCAGGCGTATGGCGTCCCCGCGCTGCCGCTGCCCGACGCGCCCGACCCCGCGCTGTTCCGCGACGAAGACCTGCTGGTGGACGCGCTGCTGGGCATCGGCGCACGCGGTGAACTCAGCCCGCCCCTGCGTGCGACGATTGACGCCGTGAATCGGTCGGGACGCCCTGTGGTGGCGGTGGACATCCCGTCGGGGCTGGACGCCGACACGGGCGTCGCGCTGGGCGCGGCGATTTGGGCGACCTACACGGTGACGATGGCGCTGCCGAAGGCGGGCTTTTTCCAGAACGACGGGGCGCATTGCGTCGGGCGGTGGGCAATCGCGCCGATAGGCATTCCCCCGCGCCGACTGGAGACGACACCCTCCGTGGCGCGCCTGCTGACCGAGCAGGAGACGCTCGCGCGGCTGCCCTGCCTGCCGCTGGACGCGCACAAGGGGCATCGCGGGCATGTGCTGGTGGTGGGCGGGAGCGTCGGGATGGTGGGCGCGCCTGCGCTGACGGCGATTTCGGCGTTGCGGGTGGGCGCGGGGCTGGCGACGGTCGCGACGCCCGCGCGTATCCAGCCGCAGGTCGCGGGCTTCTACCCCGAAGTGATGACGCTGCCGCTGCCCGACGACGACACGGGCGCGCTCACCCCGCAGGGCGTGCAGTGGCTCGCCGAACGGCTGGGGCGGTTCGGCGTACTTGCGCTCGGACCGGGCTTGGGCGGGCACGAGGCGGTCGGCAAGGCGATGCTGGAGCTGCTGGAGGCGTGGCGCGCGCTGGATAGACCGCTGGTCATCGACGCGGACGGGCTGAACTGGCTGGCGCGGCTGGGCAAGGACACCCCGCTGCCGACGCATACGGTGCTGACGCCCCACCCCGGCGAGGCGGCGCGCCTGCTGCAGATTGAGACGCACCAGGTGCAGCACGACCGCTACAGCAGCGCGGAGCTGCTGCGCGAGCGGTATCGCGCGGTGTGCGTGCTGAAGGGCGCGTATACGGTGATTGCGGGCGAAGAGGGGCTATGGGTCGCGCCGTTCGCCGAGCCGAGTCTGGGCACGGGCGGGTCGGGCGATGTGCTGACAGGCGCGATTGCAGGGCTGCTGGCGCAGGGGCTGGAGCCGCTCGCTGCTGCGCAGCTGGGCGTCTACCTGCACGGGCAGTCGGGCGCACGGCTGGCGTGCAGCGGTCGCCCCGCCTACACCGCCGACGAACTCAGTCGCGGGTTGCGGGTGTGAGGGCAAAGGCGCGGTCAAAATTCACGAATCGCCCCCCTCCGTAAGGTTCCCCCCGCTTCGCGAGGGGAACCGTGCAGGGCGCAGGTGCGGGGTTGCCCCGCTTTGCGAGGGGAACCGAGAGCGCACCCGCTCGGTTCCCCCTGCGGGCAGGGGGAACCTTAAGGAGGGGGTGGCAATTACACTCTCTTCTACGAACTTTGGTTGTGCGACTGGTGTGAAAGCGAAACTACCGCTTCTCCTTCTCCCCCAGCAACTCCTTGCGCAGTTGCAGCGACGGCTCGTGTCCAGGCTTGAGCGCGAGCGCCTTCTCCAGCTCGACGAGCGCGTCGTCCTTGCGCCCCAGTTTCGCGTACACAGCGGCGAGGTGGTAGCGCAAATCGGGCGTGTCGGGCGCGGTCTGCACCGCGAGGCGCAACTCACGCAGCGCCTCGTCGTACCGCCCCAGTTTGTAAAGCACCCAGCCGTGCGTGTCGTGGTACGCGCCGACATTGGATTTGATCGCAATCGCCCGTCGCACGAGGCGCAACGCCTTCTCCAACTCGCGCCCGTCCTCCGCCAGCGCGTAGGCGTAGTCGTTCATCGCCAAGTGGTTCTGCGGGTCTAACTGCAGCGCTTTCTCGAACCATGGGGCGTACTCGTCGCGCTTGCCCGCAAGGAACGCGAGCGTGCCCAGCACTTGGTAGTAGCCCGCGCGGTCTATCTGCACGGGGATTTCGCCCGCGCGCGGCTCGTACTGCACCAGAAAGGCATACGCCTGCTCCGCGGGGCGTTCGGGGCGCGTCATGTAGGCGCGGTACACCTCTTGCAGGGCAACGGTGAGGCTGGGCGACTGGTCTACATACTGCTGAAACAGCGTCGCCGCGCCCTCATAGTCGCGCGTCTCCAGTTTCTGCACGCCCTGCTCCAGCAGGCTCTTCTGGGGCTGCGCCTGCTGCTGCGTGCGCCCGCAGCCCGTCAACGCCAGCCCAATCACAAGCAACCACGCAACGAATCGCATGCCTTAATTATGGCAGGCGGGCGCAGGGGAATTGGTTCGCATCAGCACGCGAAGCCGACAGGGTAGAATCAGAGCATGGCGTGGGACGGGGTTTCGGTCGAGGTGCTGGGTCGGTTGGAGCGGTATCGGTTCCAGCCCAAAAAGACGCACGCGGCGGCGATACGGGGCGAGCGACTGTCGCCGCGCAAGGGCATCTCCATCGAGTTCGCCGACTACCGCCACTACACCCCCGGCGACGACCTGCGCCACTTGGACTGGAACATCCTCGCGCGGTTGGATCGCGCCTACCTGCGCACCTATCAGGACGAGCAGGAGTTGCCCCTGCATCTGCTGGTGGACTGCTCGGCGTCGATGGCGTTTGGCGAGCCGACGAAGTTCGACGCGGCGCGTTCGCTGGCGGCGTGCTTGGGCTACATCGGGCTGATTGCGGGCGACGCGGTGTACCCGACCGCGCTGCACCACCAGCCTGCCGAGACGCGCCCGCTGCGCGGCAGGGTCGCCTACACGCGCCTGCTGGAGTGGCTGCGCACGCGCCAACCCGACGGCAGGCATCTCGCGGCGGCGGTGCAACGCTTCGCGCACGCGAACCTGCCCAGCGGGCTGGCGCTGCTGTTGACCGACGGGCTGGACGAGGCGTTCCCCGACGCGCTGCGCGCGCTGGGCAGCCGACGGCACGAGGTCGTGCTGCTGCATATCCTCTCGGAAGTGGAGTTAGACCCCGACCTGGAGGGCGACCTGAAACTCATCGACGCCGAGACGGGCGACGCGATCGACATCACAGCGACGGGCGGCGTGCTGCAAGAGTACCAGCGCAGGCTGAAGGCGCATATTGAGGCGATTCAGACCGCCTGCCGACGGATTGGCGGCATTTATATTCAGGTGCGCAACGACCGCGCGCCGCAGGATGTGATTGTGCGCGAGTTGTACGCGCATGGCGTGCTGGGCGTCTAACGCGGCGCAGGGAATTGCCCCACGCCGCGCCACCCTTCCTTCCCCGTTGGGGGCGTCCTAAGCGGCAGCAGGCTCCGCTGCCTCGCCCACCGCGCGGATACTGACCACGCGATCCAGGCGTATCTCCATGTAGTCGGTAATCAGGCAGATGCCGTACAGCGGCACGAAGGTCACATCCGACACGAACAGGTTCCGCTCTTGCACATCCCCGCGCCGATCGCGCCAAGCGATCACGCACTCCATCCCGACATACTGCTGTGCGTCCTTGAAAGACATAGCGCAGCCTCCCCAAATGGTGTTGCTATGGGAGATTCTGCCCGATTCGGGGTGGCTCTGCACTGGACGGAATACGGGATTCGGCTATTCGGGGTCGTCCATGCCGCGAAACAGCGGATCCAGCACCTCCGAGTATTGGTGTTCAATCGCGGCGAAGGTGAGGTCCAGCGCAAGCGTCCACAGCAGCATCACGGCGCGCTCGGCGGGCAAATCCAGCACATCCATGAAAAACTCCTTCATGACCTCTTCGTAAGTGCGGGCGTTTTCGACGGGCATCTCGTAGCGTTCGCTGTGGCGGCGTTGATTCTCCCACGCCTCCTGCTGGAGTTTGTCGAGAAACTCGCGCACATTCGCGGGCGTGGCGTTCTGCAGGTTCGGTCCGAACTCGGCTTCCACTCGTTGCTTGAATTCGCTCAGTCGCACAGGCGCACCTCAAAGGCAATTGTACCCTGCTTACGACTATTCGGGTGCAGGAGTCAGGCGTTGCAAGGTCGCCGCGCCGCCGATGCGGTCGTAGCAGGGCAGGTCTAACGGGTCAGGTTCGGCGAGGCTGGGTGCGTCCAGCGGGATTTGGGCGAGGGCACAGGCGATGCCGCTGAGGGTCGCCCACTCGCCCTGCGCGGCGACTACAAGGCGCGTCGCACGCGGCTTGAGACGCAGAAGGACGCCCAGCAGCGCGCGCGCCCGCGCCGTGTCGGGCGTCAGATTGTAGGTCGCAAGGTAGGCGTAGTCGGTCTTGGGCGCGGGGCGCGGTAGTTCGGGCAGGCGCAGTACGGCGTAGCCGTCGCGTTGCCAGCGGCGCACGCTCGCCTCGCCCAGCGCGACAACAAGGCGGGCATAGCGTCGGCTGGGCAGCACACCTTGCCATGCGTCGGGCAGCGGGTCATCGCGGGCGTCGTCAATGCGCTCCAGCCCCAGCATGCTTTGCAGTGCGGCGCGCGCCTCCGCCTCGAAGCGGCGCGTGCGCCGCCAGCGGGCAACCGCCTCGCCCGCCAGCCGCTGGTACAGGCGCAGCACGGCGTCGCCAGTCGGCGCGTCGCTCGGCTTGGGCAGCGCGTCGTCCCACACGCGCAGCGCGGGCACAAGGCACTCCCAGCGCAGGTCGGGGTCTTGAGGCGTGCGCGGCAGCCGCCACACACGGGCGACCCACTCGTAGTAGGCGCGACGCGGCTCGGCGCCCCACTGATGCCCCTCGCTGTAGTGCGCGTGCGCGAACTGCCCCTCGGCGTGGAACAGCCCGTAGACGCGCTTCAGGTAGGGCGCGACCACTTCGGGGGTGTCGCGTGTCCAATCGCCTGCGTCGGAAATCAGCAGCATCGGGCGCGGCGCGGTCAGCCCCGTAATCTCGGGGTTGCCCGCGAACAGGCGTAGCAGCGGCGCGTTCTCGCAGATGCACCCGCCCTGCATGACGCTGGAGACCATCTTCACGGGCGCGGCGCAACTCAGGCGCGGCTCCCACGCGCTCAGCAGGAAGGTCTGCGTGCCGCCGCCCGAAATCCCGCTGCAGCCAATGCGCTGCGGGTCGATCTCCCGTTGCTGGCGCAGCCACTCGAACGCGCATAGGCTGTTCCAAGTCTGCAGTCCCGCGCGGCTGAAGCCCCACCGCCGCCACTCCAGCGGCTCCGCGCCCCAGTGCGGGAGTTGGAACTGGTCGTTGTAGCCGACCATATCGTAGGACAGCACATAGACGCCTGCCTGCGCCAGCGCGACGGCGCGTAGCACATCCGCCTCGGTCAGCCTGCCCCCCTCGAAGTGCCCGTGCGGTTGCAGCATGGCGGGGGCGCGTGCGTCGGCGGGCGCGTCGGGCACAAACAGGCTCCCCGTCAAGTAGAAGCCCGGTAGCGTCTCCAGCGCGAAGCGTTCGATGCGGTAGCCGTCGCCGCGATGCGCTTCCGTCCGCAGGGCGCGCAGGGGCGGTTCGGGCAGGCTCGGCGTCAGCCCCAGCGACAGGCGCAGATGCTCGCGCAGGCGTCGCGCGAAGGCGTCCCAGCGGGCGCGAGTGGCGACCCGCGCCTCACGCGGCGGGTAGGGCGTGTCGTGCGTGCGCTCGAACGCCTGCACGAGTCATCCCCCCTTCAGGAATCGGCGCGTGCTGACAACGGCGGGGACGGCTTTGCTGCGAATCTCGACGGCGCAGGGCGTGCCCGCTTTCGCGTACTCGGTGGGCAGGTACGCCATGCCGATGCCCTGCTCCAGCGTGGGCGAGTAGACGCCGCTGGTCAGCGTGCTGACGGGCGCGCCGTCGATGCATACGGGGTAGCCCTCGCGGGGCACGCCGCGCTCAGTGAGGCGGACGCCCATCAGTTTGCGGGCGACGCCGTGCTGCTTCGCCTGCGCAATCGCCTCCGCGCCGATGTAGTCGGTGCGCTCGCTCACCAGCCAGCCCAGCCCCGCCTCGATAGGGTTCGTGTCGTCGGTCAGTTCGTGCCCGTACAGGTGCAGTCCCGCCTCGGTGCGCAGCACATCGCGTGCGCCCAGCCCGCACGGGGTCGCCCCTGCCGCCAGCAGCGCGTCCCACAGGCGCACGCCCACCTCCGCAGGGGCAATCAGCTCGAAGCCGTCCTCGCCTGTGTAGCCCGTGCGTGCAGCGAACAGGCGGATGCCCTGCCACTTTACGAAGGTCGCCCCGAAGCGCGGCGTCTCGCCCAGCGGCGCGTCCAGCAGCGCACTCAGCCGCGCCGTCGCCTCGGGTCCCTGCACCGCCAGCATCACTGTCTGCTCCGTCTGGTCATCAATCTGCACCCCCATGCCCCACTCGCCCCGCCAGCGATGGAACCAGTCCAAGTCCTTCTGGCGGTTCGCGGCGTTGAACACCATCAGGTACTCGTCGGGCGCGCGTTCGTAGAGGATGATGTCGTCCACGACGCCGCCGCGCTCGTTGGTCAACACCGTGTATTGTCCCGTCATCGGCGCGACCTTGCCGAGGTCGGAGGGCACAAGGCGGCTCAGGAACGCGCGGGCGTCCGCGCCGCGGAAGTAGGCGCGCGCCATGTGGCTCACATCGAACACGCCCCAGCGTTGGCGCACGGCTTGCACCTCCTGCAGGATGCCCGCGTACTGCACGGGCATCTCCCAGCCCGCGAAGGGCACCATGCGCCCGCCTGCCTGCAGGTGCGCCGCGTAGAGTGCTGTGCGTTGCATAAGACGGGGATTCGCGAGGCGAGGCAGAGTTCCTACCCACCTATTGGCAGTATCCTTACGCCCTTGCCCGAGAAACAGCGGTGCGATAGGGCGTAGGGTACACTCTCGCAGGTGACGCGAATGTCTCACACGGTTCAGGAGCGGTTGAGCGTTGCGGAGTTCGAACGACGCTATCTGGGCAAACGCGCCGAGCTGTGGCGCGGGGAGGTGCGCGAGTATATGCCGACAGGCGCGCGACACGGACAAACGACGGCGCGAATCACGGTGCGATTGGGCGCGTATCTGATGGGCGCGGATGAAGGCGAATTGCTTGCTGCCGAGACGGGTTTTGTGATACGCACCCCCGCAGGCGAGAGCGTGCTTGCGCCCGATGTCGCCTTCATCCGCCGGGAGCGCATTCCCGAAGGCGGGCTGCCCAGCGGCTTCTGCCCCATCGCGCCCGACTTGGTGGTGGAGGTGGTCTCGCCTCACGATACGGCGCGTGCGGTTCACGAGAAGGCGCGTGAATGGCTCACGGGAGGCGTGCAGGTGGTGTGGGTTGTTGACCCGCAGCAGCGCACCGTGACCGTGTGGGATTCGCACGGGCAAACGCAGACGCTCACCGAGCGCGACACCCTGCACGGCGCGCCCGCGCTGCCCAACCTGCAAATCCCCGTGCGGGAGTTGTTCGGGTAGGGGCGGCTCGAGGAGGCAGTCAGGGCAGAACGGCGGTCTGCCCCTACGCTACAGGCGCACGCCCGTGTCCCACTACTCCACCGCTACCGACGCGGGTCGCGTATGTCTTGCTGATTGCCATACACCGTGTTGTTTCGCAGCACGGCTTTCACGCTGCGCTCATGGACATAGATTCCGTAGTTTCTGTTATTGACACATCGGTTTCCCTCCACCTCGCCCTGCACACTGCCGAAAAGCGCAATCCCAGAGTAGGCATTCCCCTCACAAGTGTTGTTGCGGGCGATGAGGCGCGATTGGTCTTGAGCATAAATCCCGTATGTACCGTTGTTGCGACAGGTGTTGCCACTCACCTCCCCCTGCGCACTGCCGAAAAGCACAATTCCTGATTCCTTATTCCCCTCACAAGTGTTGTTACGGGCTATAAGAGACCGTCTAGCATTTCTTCTCCTCCGCCATCCGACGCACTAACCACCGCACACACGCCCACTCTATCCAACACGCCTCCACCTCACACAACCCATCATAACAACGCGACAACCGACGACAACCTAACACCCACGCAAAACTACGCTCCACCAACCAACGACGCTCCAGCACCACAAAACCCTTCCCCGCACGAAACACACAGTCCAACGCCACACAAAACTCCCCCAACAACCACTCCAACAATCCCTCCTTGTCATACGCCCCATCCGCAATCACTATCTGCGCCGACGGATACCGACAAAGGCACACCCTCCAACACCACACGCGCCCCACGCGCGTCCGACACATCCGCAGGCGAGACCCACACCCCAAGCACACTGCCTTGCGAGTCTACCACGATATGCCGCTTGCGCCCTTTCACCTTCTTGCCCCCGTCATACCCGCGTGCCCCCCCTTTGCGGTGGACGGGACACTCTGACTGTCCACCGCTAAATGCTTGGGCGCCGCTTTGCCCGCCTGCACCCGCGCCTGTTCGACCAGTGCATCGCGTATCTGCGCCAGCACACCCCGCTTTTGCCACCGCCGAAAGTGATAGTAGACGGTCTTCCACGGGGGCAGGTCGTGGGGGAGTTGTCGCCACTGGCAACCTGTTTTGAGGACATACAGGATGGCGTTCGTGATTTCGCGCAAGGGGTAGTGTCTGGGGTGTCCGCGTGTTTTGGTTTTGTTGCCGTAGAGGGCGCGTTTGAGGATGGGTTCGAGGATTGCCCACTCGTCGTCGGTCAGGTCTGTCTCGTAGGGTTTTCGCGTGATGGTCTCCATAGCCGATAGGATACCCGATAGTCAACAATTGCTCGACGGTCTCTTATTCGCGCCGACAGCTCCAGTCAAGGAGCACGGTGGGAAGCCGTCGATGCACACTCCGCTCGATGTACCCTCGTCGATGGCGACGTCATGGTGACGATGCTCTTCACCTTCAACGAAAAAGGGCTCATCGACACCGTGTATACAGACTCGCGCGGCCGCATAGTAGACGACAAAATTGTTCCGACCCCGTGGCAAGGGCGTTTTTGGAACTACGCTGAGCATAGTGGCATGTTAGTGCCGCTTGATGGCGAGGTAGCATGGTTGCTGCCCGATAGCATAAAACCGTACTGGCGTGGTCATATTACCAAGATAGACTATGAGTTTGCCCAATGACCAATCATCTGTTGGCGTCTCTTGAACAGGAACCTCACAACCCTGTTGCCTGCACAACGCTCAGGCGACCTGTTTTCTAAACCCCACTCCCTTGAGGTATAATGCCTATATGCGAGCGACGAAGCGATATTACGGGTTCACACTAATTGAACTGCTGGTGGTGATTGCCATCATAGCCATTTTGGCGGCGATTCTGTTCCCTGTGTTTGCACAGGCGCGGGAGAAGGCGCGCCAGACGATGTGTCTCAGCAACCTCCGTCAGGTCGGTACGGCGGCGATGATGTATGTGCAGGACTACGACGAGGTGTACCCGCTCGCCGAGAACCAGCTGATTCCCCCGCCGGGCTTTTGCGGCGGCGGCTACACGAGTTGCACCTCCATCGGCTACCTGTATTGGCTGCAGCCCTACTCGAAGGATAACCTCTACTCGCGTTGTCCGAGCGCGAAGCCGATTGCGAACCCCGACTCGGCGACGGGCAGGCGCCTGTCGTGCGAGGGTCGGATTGGCTACGGCGCGGCGTATCCCTCGCCGATGGGCTTCTCGGCAGGGTGTTCCTTCCCGCCACAGCTGTTCCCGCCCAGCAAGAGCCTGGCGCAACTGACCGCGCCCGCCAGCCATGTGATGGTGATGGACGCGGTGCCGTCGGGCGTCTCCAGCCGACCACTATGGGAGCAGAACGGCTTCTACATGAATGTCGTCCATTCGCCGTTTATGCGCACCGAGTGGCAACACTACGGCTTCAGCACCGTGCCAGGCTTCCCGCCCGCGTTCCACCAACGCCCGCACGGACGCCACGCGAAGCAGGTGAATGTGGTCTTCGCCGACGGGCACACGAAAGCGACCCCATTCGAGGCGCTGTACGGGCTGCCCGAAACGGAGTGCGAGCGCAACAACAACACCTTCTGCTCGACGGTGGAATACACGCGCACGCAGCGCCCCGACCTGTGGGAAAAGTGGGACTAATCGGGTATAACCCCGCGCTGTGGGCGAGAGTTTGCAACGGTTCTGGGCGCAGCGCGGCGACGCGATTATCCTGAACGCGCTGCAGATTGCGCTGATTGTCGCGCTGCTGCTTGTGGCGCGGTGGCTGGGTGCGCGGGTGATTGGCGTCATCACGCGCGCCCTCACCCGCAAGGTGGAAGCCTCTGAGCGACGGCAGGCGCAGATTCGCACCGTGAGCGCACTGCTAAACAGCGTGCTGGGCTATGTGTTGCTGTTTGTGGGGCTGCTGAGCATCTTGGGCGCGCTGGGGGTGAACCTCGCGCCTGTGCTGGCGACGGCGGGCGTCACGGGGCTTGCCATCAGTTTGGGCGCGCAGCAAATCGTGCGCGATGTGCTGAACGGCTTTTTCATCCTCGTGGAAGACCAGTTCGCCGTCGGCGACGAGGTGACTATCGACGGCGTTCGCGGCGTGGTGGAGACGATGGGCATGCGCATCACGCGCATCCGCGACGCGGAAGGGCGACTGATTACGCTGGCGAACAGCAGCATCAGTCGCGTGACGAACCACAGTCGCGGGGGCGCGCTGCTGAGCCTGGAGGTGAGCCTCGCCGCCGAGTACGGGCTGGACGCTGCGCGCGCGTGGCTGACCCGCACCTGCGCCGCGTTCGTGCACCCCGCCCTGCAGACGCCCATCGAAGTGCGCGGCCCCCTCACGCTGGAGACCGCCCGCTACACCTTCCAACTACGGGCGCACGCCGCCGCGGGGCAACTGGAGACGCTGGGCGACGCGCTGCGCGAACATCTGCTGACACACGCGCACGCCGACGGCGTCCCACTCGCCTAACGGGTATAATCCCATACGATGCAAGGGCAGTTCCGACCCCAGACGCCGATGCTGCAGCAGTATTTTCGCCTGAAGGCAGAGTACCCCGATGTGCTGCTGGCGATGCAGGTCGGCGACTTCTACGAGTTTTACGGACCCGACGCCGAAATCGCCGCGCGGGAGCTGGAAATTGTGCTGACGGGGCGCGAGGACGGCAGCAACGGGCGCATCCCGATGGCGGGCGTGCCCATCCACGCCTACGAACGCTACCTCGCCAAACTCGTCCAAAAGGGCTACCGCGTCGCCATCTGCGACCAAATCGAAGACCCCAAACTCGCCAAAGGGCTGGTCAAACGGCGCGTCACGCGCGTGCTGACCCCAGGCACCGTCGTGGAAGACTCGATGCTCGACGCGCGGGCGAACAACTACCTCGTCGCCGCCGTGCTGGGCGACCCGATTCACGGGCTGGGCGTCGTCGATGTCTCCACAGGCGAGTTCCTGACGACCGAAATCGCGGGCGAGGGACGCCAGCAGAAACTGCTCGACGAGCTGTTCCGCCTGCAGCCTGCTGAAGTGCTTGTGCCCGAAGACCAAGAGGAGCTGATACAGACCCTGCGCGAGCAGCTAAGCGCAACCATAACGCCCACGCCCTTGCAGGAATGGGTCGGGCGCGAGGGACGCGAGATTCTGCTGCGCCATTTCGGGGTGGAGTCGCTGCGCGGGTTCGGCTGCGAGGAGTTCACGCGCGGGCTGGACGCCGCCGCGCTTGCCCTGCGCTACCTGCAGCAGAACCAGATGACCGCACTGGAACATATCCGCACGCTGGCGACCTACTCGGTGGAGCGGTTTATGTACCTTGACGCAACGGCGCGACGGCATCTGGAACTCACGCAGAACCTGATGGACGGCACGCGCCGCTACACGCTGCTGGCAAGCATCGACAGCACCTGCACGCCGATGGGCGCGCGGCTGGTGAAACGCTGGCTCGACGAGCCGCTGCTGGAGCCTGACGCAATTGCCGCGCGGCTGGACGCAGTAGACGCGCTGGCGCAGCAGAGCATCCGCCGCGACGCGCTGCGCCAGATATTGCGCTCGCTGGCAGACTTGGAACGCCTCGCCGCACGCGCCAGCACCGGCACGGCGAACGCCCGCGACCTCGTCGCGCTGCGCCAATCGCTGCAGCGTCTGCCCGCCCTGCATGTTGAAGCGGACGCCCTGCTGCGCGAGTTGCCCCAGCCCCCAACGCTGCTGGCGACGCTTGCGCCGCGCCTCGCGCCCCTAAGCGACCTCTGCGCCCTGCTGGAACGCGCCCTCGTCGACGACCCGCCCGCCGACCTCAAATCGGGCGGCGTCATCCGCGACGGCTACGACCCCGAATTAGACCGCCTGCGCCAAGTGCGCACCGACGGCAAACAGTGGATCGCCCAACTGGAAGCCAAAGAGCGGCAACGCACGGGCATCTCCAGCCTCAAGGTCGGCTACAACGCCGTCTTCGGCTACTACCTGGAGGTCTCCAAGCCACATCTGAGCAAAGTGCCCGCCGACTACATCCGCAAGCAGACGCTGGCGAACGCCGAACGCTTCATCACGCCCGAACTCAAGGAGCAGGAGGCGATTCTGCTGGGCGCGGAGGAGCGCATCAACGCGCTGGAGTTTGAGTTGTTTTCGCGCGTGCGCGGCGAGGTCGCCCGCTGCACGCCGCAGTTGCAGTCGCTGGCGAAGGCGATTGCCGAGTGGGATGTGCTGTGCGCCTTCGCCGAGAACGCCGTGCGCTACCGCTATGTGCGCCCCGTCGTGGATACGGAAGACCGCCTCCACATCGTCAGCGGACGCCACCCCGTCGTGGAGCGATTCAGCGAGAAGCCGTTCGTGCCCAACGACTGCCGCTTAGACCCCACCCAGCGGCTGATTATCCTGACGGGACCGAATATGAGTGGCAAGTGCCTGTCGGGTGAGACGCTGGTATTCACGGAGCGCGGCATCGGGCGATTGCGGGACCTCGCGCCGCCCGACGCGCCACTGAACGCCTTCGCACCGATAGATGTCTGCGTGCAGACGCGCGAGGGTCTGCAGCGCGCAACGCAGTTCTACTCTGGGGGGGAGCAACCGACAATCCGGCTGACCACGCGGCTGGGATTCACGCTGGAGGGCACGCCTGACCACAAGGTATGGACGCGCCGTGAAGACGGTACGGAGGGGTGGACGCGCCTTGGCGACTTGCGACAAGGCGATTGGGTCGCCCTCGCGCGCGGATTCGAATGCTGGGGCAACCAGACGGAACTGCCCACTTTTGACCCCCCCTCCTTAAGGTTCCCCCCGCTTCGCGAGGGGAACCGCGTGCGAGTGAAGGTTGCCGCGCTTCGCGAGTGGGACTGTGGTTCCCCCTGCTTGCAGGGGGAACCTAAAGGAGGGGGTCAAAAAACCTTCATCCACCCGCGCGAGCAGGAGTGCAAAGTTCCGACCCATCTCACGCCTGATCTTGCCTACTGGCTGGGGCTACTCATCGGCGACGGCACGATTACTTATCGCAACGCTATCGTCTTCTCCACGAAAGACCCGTTCCTCGCAGAGCAGTTCTGTGAACTGTCTGAGCGACTGTTCGGCTACACGCCCACCCACAAGGCGAACGGCAAAGACTACTCCATTTCCAGCACCTACTTGAGGCGATGGTTGCATGAGATTGGACTGGATTACGCCACTGCTGCAACGAAGCGCACGCCTCGGTGCATTCTCTGCGCCCCGCGCGAGTGCGTCGTGGCGTACCTGCAGGGGCTGTTCGATACCGACGGCTATGTGGCGCGCAAGTACGGGAATGTGTTCCTTACCACCGCCTCGCGTCAACTCGCCCTTGAGACGCAGATGCTCCTGCTAAATTTAGGGATTGTGGCGTCGTTGCGGACAAAGACCCTTCAGAAGGGTTCCTATTATGATCTCGGTATTCACGGCGAAGATGCGATCAAGTTTCACCAGACCGTAGGATTCCGTCTTGCGCAAAAACAACAACGCGCTTCACTTGCCTCTGAAGTACGCCATCCTAACAAAGTGGGCATACCGCACCTTGCACCGCTTCTGAAAGTCATACATCAGCGGATCGTGTCCTCGCGCACAAAACGCAAATCATTGAAGTCTTGCAAGGCAGTCGAGTCGCTGTTTTACACTTACATCCCGAATGGTCGGAACCCAAGCTATGCAACACTCGGGCACTTGATACGCTACTGTCATGAGAATCAAATTGATTGCCACGAACTTGACGCACTCGTGCTTCAAGGCTATCTCTACGACCCTATCATCCGCCTTGAACCCAGTCGCGCTGTCGTCTATGACCTGAATATTGAGCCTGACCACAACTACATCGCGCAAGGCTTTATCAGCCATAACTCCACCTACATTCGCCAAAACGCGCTGATTGTGCTAATGGCGCACATCGGCAGTTTCGTGCCCGCCGAACGCGCCGAAATCGGTCTGGTGGACCGCATCTTCACGCGCGTCGGCGCACGCGACGAACTCGCCACAGGGCAGTCCACCTTCATGGTGGAGATGACCGAGACCGCCAACATCCTCAACAACGCGACCCCGCGCAGTCTCGTGATTCTGGACGAAATCGGGCGCGGCACCAGCACCTACGACGGGCTGGCAATCGCGTGGGCGGTCGCCGAGTACCTGCACGCGATTGGCTGTAAGACGCTATTCGCCACCCACTACCACTACCTCAACGAGTTGGCGAACCGCTTGGAGGGCGTCGCCAACTACCGCGTCGCCGTCAAGGAGCAGGGTGACCGCATCGTGTGGCTGCACAAGGTGCTTCCAGGAGGCACCGACCGCAGTTATGGCGTGCATGTCGCGCGGATGGCGGGCGTGCCCCCCGAAGTGGTGCAGCGCGCCGAGCAGATTCTGCGCGAGTTCGAACGGCGCGGCGTGCAAAACGCAACCCAGCCGCCCGCCAGCGACGCGCCGACCGTCCGCACCAAAAAACTGCAACTCACGCTGTTTGAAGCCGAAGCGCATCCCGTGCTGGAAGCCCTCCGCGCACTCGACATCACGACGCTTAGCCCCGTTGAGGCACTGCTGAAACTGGACGAACTCAAGCGGAAACTGGAGGAGTGATCCCTGTGAACCCTTTAGCCTCTCGGTATTGTCTGACGGTCAAGGGGGCGCTATGGATCTGAAAGCGATTCTGCAGACGCGCTTTGGCTTCGCCGCGTTTCGCGAGGGGCAGGAGGCAGCAATCCGCGCCGCGCTGGAGGGCAAGCGCGTGCTGCTCATTCAACCCACAGGCTGGGGCAAGAGCCTCGTGTACCAGATGATTGCCGCCACGCGCGGGCTGACGCTGGTCTTCTCGCCCCTGCGCGCCCTGATGCGCGACCAAGTGCGCCAAGCGACCGAGCGGTTCAACCTGCGCGCCGATACCGTCAACTCCGACATGGACGACGAGACGCAACGCGCCGTGCTGGAGCGCGCCGCGCAAGGCGAGTTAGACCTGCTCTACATCGCCCCCGAACGGCTGCAGAACCCCCTGTGGCAGGAGTTCCAGACGCGCCTGCCCATCCGCGCGGTGGTCATCGACGAGGCGCACTGCATCTCCATCTGGGGGCACGACTTCCGCCCAGAGTACCGTCGCATCGTGAACCTCGTGCGCCTGCTGCCGCACGAAGTGCCCGTCGTGGCGGTCACGGCGACGGCAACGCGCCGCGTCGAGCAGGATGTGCGCGAGCAAATCGGCGAGCCGTTCCATGTGCTGCGCGGCGACCTGATGCGCCCGAACCTGCGCCTGCGCGTCATCCGCACGGCAAGCGAAGCCGAGAAACTCGCGTGGCTGGCGCATCTGCTGAACCACCTGCCTGGCAGCGGGCTGATTTACACCGCCACACGCCATTCCAGCGAACTGGTCGCCGCCTTCCTGCAAGCGCAGGGCTACCCCGTGCGCTACTATCACGCGGGACTGAGCGACGAGCGCGTCGAGTTGGAGGCGCAGTTGCAGCGCAACGCGCTCAAGGCGCTCGCCTGCACCAACGCGCTCGGCATGGGGCTGGACAAGCCCGACCTGCGCTTCGTCGTCCACTACGAGACGCCCGCCTCGCCCATCCACTACTACCAAGAAATCGGACGCGCGGGACGCGACGGCGTCGAATCGCACTGCATCCTGCTCGCTGACCCTGACGCTATTGAGACGCAACGCTCGATGATTCGCAACAGTCGCCCCGACCGACAGGCGTACCTGCGCATCTACACCCTGCTGCAGACGGAGCCGATGCGCGAGCGCGACCTGCTGCTGGCGACAGGCTTGCCCCAGCACACCACCCGCGCCATCCTGTATGACCTGCAGGATCAGGGATTGATTACGCGCGACACGCAACGCTACTACCGCGCCATCAGCCGCCACGCGCCGAGTTTCGAGCAGTACGACGCGCTGTTGCAGGCGAAACTCGCCGAACTGCAGGCAATCGTCGACTACTGGGAGACGCCCGACTGCCGCATGCGCTACCTGTGCCGTTTTTTGGGCGACGAGGCGGCGACGGCATGCGGGCAGTGCGATACCTGCACAGGCGAGACGCTCGCGCCGCCGTCCCCTGCGCTCCAACGCGCCGCCGAAGTGTTCGCGTTCCATCCGCCGTTGAACCTCGACACCAAGCACCAGAAGGAGTTGGTGTACGCGGCGGGCGTCGCGCTGAGTTTCTATGGCAACACCCCTGTCGGCGAGGCAATCCACGCCTGCAAGTACGGCGCAGCGCGGCAACCGTTCCCCGATTGGCTGGTCGGACAGTGCGCGTTGCTGATTCAGCAGCGATTCGCAGGCGAGGGGCTGGAGGGGATTGTGCCCGTCCCGTCTACGGTCAGCGGCTCGCTGGTGGACGACTTCGCGAGTCGGCTGGCGGCGCGGCTGGGCGTACCGCTTCTGCCCGCCCTGCGCAAAGTGCGCCCGACGCAGCCCCAGAAGGACTTCACGAACGCCGCGCAGAAGGCGGAGAACATCAAGGGCGCGTTCGAGTGCGCCGCGCCTGTGCAGGGCAAGACGCTGCTGGTCGTCGACGATGTGTACGATTCGGGCGCGACGCTCAAGGAAGCGGGTAGAATCCTCAAGCAGGCGGGCGCAGGGCGACTCTATGCGTTCTGTATCGCCCGCACGCGCCACCGAGGCGACCTATGAGACTGGAGCCACGCGACGACTGGGTCTACTGGATGCTGCTGGCGCACTACGCCTCTACGGAGACGCGCAAGCGGTTCTGGAAGGAGCGTCCTGACGATGTGGGGCAGTTCCTGCGCACGCTGCCCGACTGGGACGCGCTGCAGGCGCATCTGGTGCAGGAGGCGTTGACGCTGAACCTGCTGTGCGAGCAGGGCGGCTGCCTGCTCACGATTGCCGACGACGCCTATCCCGACGCGCTGCGTCAGGCGCAGGGGCTGAACCCGCCGCTGGTGCTGTACGCGCTGGGCGATGTCGGCATCCTACACGAGCCGCTGCTGGTCGCGCTGGCAGGCTCGCGCCACGCCTCCGAGCAAGCCCTGCAGGAGGCACAACGCCTCGCCGCCGAACTCGTGCAGGAGGGCTACCACACCGTCACGGGCTTCGCGCGCGGGGTCGATGAGACCGTTGCGCAGACCACCCTGCACTATGGGGGCAAAACGGTCGGCGTGCTGGCGCAGGGGCTGCTGCACCGCCTCACGCAGCAAGCCGCCCGCGCCTATATGCACGCGCTCAACGACGACAGACTGCTGCTGCTCAGCGAGTTGCACCCCAACACCCCATGGGCGGGCAAGTTTGCGATGATGCGCAACCGCATCGTGGCGGGGCTGGCGGACTTCCTGATTATCGTCGAGGCGGGCGCGGAACTGAGCCAGCGCGACGGCAAAACGGTGCGCAGCGGCACTCTCGAGTGCGCCAAAATCGCCCACAAAGCGGGACGCCCCGTCTACGCGCTCGACTTGCCCGCCGCGGGCAACCAGCAACTGCTGGCGCAGGGCATCGCGCATCGCTGGGGCGAGCCGACGCCAGCACCCCAACAAGGCGCGCTGTTTTAGCACGCAGGAGACGCGCCTACACTGCTCTCTCAATTCACTCGCGCTGGAGGGAATCAAACTGCTGCACTGGGATAGACAGAACTGTCCGACCATCCAAGCTTAATTCCAAGATAAATCCCCTATAACGGTTTTTGCTCACGCGAGCCTCACCTCGCTGATGCAACAAGATTGCAAAATCACGCGACGCATTTAGCCAAAGCCATTCTTTCAGCTCACTGTTTGTGGTATAGCGCAAGCACACTTCTACACAGCGCCTGAGCCGCCCAAAGGGAACTTTCCTCAGGGATGTTGTTTGCTCGCTCAGCTTCCGTGTCATGCCAAACAGCGTTTCTACCCAGTACCAGGCAAACCACTGCTGACCTAAAGTCGCTAAATTCAGTTGACCAAGATGTTCGTCTTTGAAAGGTAGAGCTAAGTGTTGTAGGGCAATCAAGGGATCCAGCATCGCTAAGCAATCAGCTTGTGATGCCGAGATAAGGCGTCGCAACCGCTGAAAGTCCGAGGGGGGCTTCTGACCACCCTCCACCCAGCTAAGAATCGAGGCTAAGGGCAAATCGATCGCACGGTCTATAAAACTAAGCCAATTCCGAAAGATTAAAACCCCTTCCTTCGATTCTGCACGCCATATCCCGTTCGTACTCAGTCTGTGAGCTATGTCCATCAGTCCCACCTGCTGGTGAGGACTTCCCTCGGTCTCTAGCAACGCCCGCGCTGGGTAGACCTCAACGATCACCTCCTGTTGTTTCTCTGTTGCCAACGCTGCAATCCAGCTGTAAATTGACGGATACGATGGCAACTTGATTGCGAAATGCATATCTTGTTGCCATTTTAGTATTGCTTGCTTCAGCCAATCCCGATGAATCTCGGTGGCAACCTTGTACTTGTCTACAATCGATTCGTCCATTTCCTTGAAAACCGCAATTAGCGCCTCGGTGTTTATACCATATTCAAGTGTATACTCACAATGCGGTAAATCTACAGGTATTTTCTCGCTCCCCACCAAAAGATCCAGTGAGACTTTGAATGCTACTTCGGATGGAGCGAATTCACAGCTGAGAACAGCTATCGGGGAACTATCGGGTTTGATAGCGGCTTGATCATACTCGCTTTGTATACTCTCCCACTCCTCCTGCAAAAGCATTCGCAAGTGCTCATCGTTAGATGACAGGTGAAACACCTTGAACGCATAACCGTTTTGAAGCGACTCTTCTATCAGGCTAGCAGGAAAGTTTGCGATGAGACGCTCAAGCAGCATGTAGCGGCCTCTGTAGCGTCCAATCTCAGCGAGGGCGAACAGAGCGAACTTTGCCCTTACTGCTTCTTCCTCTCCGTAGAAGTATCTACCGAAATAGCTCCCATATGTCCGAATGAAAACATGCTGGTCTAAGCTCGCTTGCTGCTGCGCCCATTGCCGAAGCTCGGGTGAAACCTCCAGTTCAGCTGCATTCCGAATCTGCTTTGCCAGAAGCTCAACCAGAGTGCCAGAAGCCTCTTCCAAGTCTCCATGCTCCCGTTCCTGAGAGACTGCTCCGACTTGTGCCCTTGCTTGAAGGTACAGGTCGCGTAGATCTGTGTCGGTTATGGTATGAGGCAGACTTCTGAAAATCTCGAACATATTCAACTGGCGCGGTGGAGAGGCAGTTTTGCCTGCGAAGTATCTGGCAAGCCAATCTGCGAGTTGCTTTCGCATGAATTGCTCCTGCGAGAGAACCTTCCTGTCGCGCTCCAAAATCCATACTGCTCTAGACGCATTCGTGTCGACGGCGGGACGGATACGAAGGTCTAAACCATACTCTAATAGGTATCTTGTCTCCTCCCAAGTGCGGGGTCTCAACGAAAGAAAAGCGACTCTCTGTCGCAACGAAGGCTCGCAACGCACTTCGCGTGTCTCTGTGGACAGGCGCAGAGCAATCTGCTCAAACGAGTATAAGCCGGGCTCAAACCCAACTTTCGGCTCTCCCGCTTGAGCAAAGCCCAGCGCTGTCCACGCTGACCATACCGCTATCAAAAACAAGTATCTTGCTCTGTTGCGAAGAGGGTTTCCGCACCCTGCGGGGAAGCCAAGCAGGGGCGCGCACAGGTTCAACCACCTCGGCGCATGAGCAGGGGTCTGAGGATAGACAAGCTTCTTCGCAACAGAGCACAAGCATTTCATAACTGTCTCCGCAAGCCAGTAATCGAGAAGAGGAGCATCATACTGTACCCCAACAAAAGCTGCCAAGGGGTTGCTAATCGCCCTAACACAATCGGCGGCGCAGGCGGCACAGGAGGCGCGGGGACAGGTCCTGGCTTAGGGCAGTGTGGCCCAGATGTGCAGAAGTGTCTTGGATCATGTGGGTCTCTACCGCTAGTGCAGCCGTTATGGGAGGTACAGCCTGCGCCTATCGTGCATCTGATGCTTTTTGTGCAGCCCTCCCCTGCCGTGCAACGCCACCCTGCCGTACATCCCCTTCCCCTCGTGCAGTTGCCATCCACACCGCCCACGGTACAGTTTGCGCCTGCTCTACAGTTGGGATCCCAAGTACATCGCTGCCCGTAGGTACAGTCGCTTCCGCTCGTGCAATCTGTGTTTTTTGTGCACTGAACATCGCTGGTGCACCCACCAGCGCCTGTGCATTCCCCTGAAGTGCATTGCTCCGAAGTACAGTATGCCCCAGGAGTGCAGTCGCGGTAGTTTGTACACTCAGATCCAGCTGTACAACCCACCATCGTTGCAAGAGCAAGGCTTTCTGCATTCACATCAGGTTCCTGTCTATCCCGTCCGACTGATTGCTCTCTATCACCATCATCGGGTAGTTTACTCACATGCACAACAGTCCGTTCCATCCCCTTAGTGCTCAGTATCGCGATAGGTTGATACAGCGCACCACTATGCTCCTCAGCCAAGCTTAGCTGATGGAAGCACATTCCCAACGCGAACAGCGTTGCTCGCATAGCGTTCCTAATCGCTATCATCGTAGCACCACCGTGAATTAACAACGCTCAAAAGACACCTTTCGGGACATAGACATGCTTCTTTAGCCAAGCCTGCAACACATTCCTGCCGCGCACTCGCCCTATGTAGGTGTACTGCATTACTCCCTCTATAAGACCAACACCGCCGCGCCGTGAATCGTGCCCGTGCGCAGCGCCTGCAACGCCTCGTTCGCCTGCTCCAGCGGGAACGGTGTCGGGTGCGTCTGCACAGTGAAGGGGCGGATGCGCTCGAAAAACGCTGCACCGTCTTCGCGCGTCAGGTTCGCCACCGAACGCACGACTCGCTCGCCCCACAAAATCGCATACGGGAACGACGGGATGTCGCTCATGTGGATGCCGCCGCACACGACCACACCGCCCTTGTCCACTGCCCGCAGCGCGGCAGGCACTAACTCGCCCGCAGGCGCGAACAGTATTGCCCCGTCCAGCGGCTCTGGGGGGATTTGGTCGGAACCGCCCGCCCACCACGCGCCCAGCCCCCGCGCGTAGTCCTGAGTCTCGTGGTCGCCGGGGCGTGTGAAGGCGAACACGCGCATCCCGTCGCGGATGGCAATCTGGATCAGGATGTGCGCCGCTGCGCCGAAGCCGTACAGCCCCAGCCGATTACCCACCATCTCGCGCCGCGCCATCCGATACGAACGGTAGCCGATTAGCCCCGCGCACAGCAACGGCGCTGCGCCCACTGCGTCGTAGCCGTCGGGGATAGGGAACACATAGCGGGCGTCGGCGACGGCATACTCGGCATAACCGCCGTCCAGTGTGTAGCCCGTGAACTTCGCGAAGGGGCACAGGTTCTCACGCCCCGCCTCGCAGTACCGACACGCGCCGCAAGTCCAGCCCAGCCACGGCACGCCCACGCGCTGACCCACCTGCAGCGTGTTGACCTCCGCGCCGAGTTGCACCACCTCGCCGACAATCTCGTGCCCCAGAATCAGCGGCAACTTCGGGTTCGGCAACTCGCCGTCCACAATATGCAGGTCGGTGCGGCACACGGCGCACGCCTGCACGCGAATCAGCACTTGGTGCGCCTCGGGCTGCGGAATGGGCGCCTCGCGCAACACCAGCGGCTGCCCGACCGCCTCCAGCACCATCGCCCGCATCGTACTCATACGCGCTCAAAAAGTCCTGCCGCGCCCATGCCCAGCGCGGCGCACATCGTGACGAGACCGTAGCGTCCGCCCGTGCGCTGCAGCGCATACGCCAGCGTGACGACCTGTCGCGCGCCCGTGCAGCCCAGCGGATGCCCCAGCGCAATCGCGCCGCCCAGCGGGTTCACCCGCGCCATCGGCATCTCGAAGATGCCGTTCGACGCCAGCACCTGCGCTGCAAACGCCTCGTTGAACTCGATGTGGTCGATCGCGTCGATGCCGACGCCCGTGCGCCGAAGCAGTTTCGGGATGGCATAGGCGGGCGCGACACCGAAGTCTTCGGGGGTTAGCGCGGCGGTCGTGTAGCCCACGAAGCGCAGCATGGGCTTGACGCCCAGCGCGTCCGCCTTGCGTGCGCTCATCACCAGCACGGCAGCCGCGCCGTCGCTGCGCTGCGAGGCGTTGCCCGCCGTGATGATGCCGTCGGCGCGGAACGCAGGCTTGAGTTTCGCCAGCGACTCCATGCTCGTGTCGCGGCGGGGTCCCTCGTCGCGGGTGAGGGTAATTGCCTCGCGTTGCGGGCGTCCGCAGGCGTCCACCGTCTGCACTTCGGTCTGCACGGGGGCGATTTCGGCGTCGAACAGCCCCTCGTCTTGGGCGCGGACGGCTTTCTGGTGGCTCTGCAGCGCGAAGGAGTCCGCCTGCTCGCGCGTGATGCCGTACTTGCGGGCGAGTTGCTCCACCGACAGCCCCATGCTCAGGTAGGTGTTGGGCGCGTCGCTAAACAGCGTCGGGTTCGGGTGCGTGCGGATGTCCAGAAACGGCACACGGCTCATGCTCTCCACGCCCCCTGCAAGGATGACTTCTGCGTCGCCTGCGCGGATGCGCTCGGCGGCGATGGCGACGGCTTCCAGCCCCGACGCGCAGAAGCGGTTCACCGTCGCGCCAGGCGTGCTTGGGGGCAGCCCCGCGCGCAGGGCGGCGACGCGGGCGACATTCATGCCCGATTCGCCTTCGGGCGTCGCGCAGCCGAAGATGACATCTTCAATCTCGCTGGGGTCTACGGCGGGGCATCGGGCGAGGACGGCTTGAATCGCCATCGCCGCGAGTTCGTCGGGTCGGGTATGGCGCAGGCTGCCGCGGGGCGCTTTGCCGATAGGTGTGCGCGCCGCTGCCACAATCACGGCTTCGTTGCTCATGCGTGCCTCCATAAGCCGATGCGTTCATAGTCAATCAAGTCGCGCACGGGATGGGGCAGCGGCGGGTGCGAGTCGCGGATGCGGAACAGCGTCTCCATCGGCGAGGCGTCTGTCGTGGACACAGGCTCGCAAAATACGATACGCACCTCCACTTCGGGCAAAGGCTCGCCAGGCAGAGGGCGGATGGTCTTACCGTCGTAAACGCCACGAATCGTTAGCATACTATTCCCTCTGTGTAAAGTGTTGAAGCGCCAGCTTCAGCACTCCGAAGCGTGGGCTACGCCTTGTGGATGCAGTGTCCCGCCGCGTCGTGGAACGCTTCCATCAGCGCCTCCACCATCGTCGGGTGCGGGTGGATGGTGTCCACCAGCTCGTCGAGCGTCGCTTCCAGTTTGATGGCAAGCACCGCCTCTTGCAGCAGGTCGCTGGCGTGCCCGCAGCAGATGTGGACGCCGAGGATCTGCCCGTACTTGGCGTCGGCGACCACCTTGACCAGCCCGTCGCGCTCGCCGACCGCCATCGCGCGCCCCAAGATGCGCGGCGGGAACTTGCCGACGCGCACTTCGTAGCCCTGCTCGCGCGCCTGCTTCTCCGTTAGCCCAACGCCCGCCACTTCGGGCACGGTGTAGACCACATTCGGCACGGCGCGGTAGTCCATCGTCCGCCCGGCGCCGAAGCAGTTCTCGGCGGCGACAATCCCCTGCACGCTCGCCACATGCGCCAGCGGGGCAATCCCCGTGATGTCGCCAATCGCGTAGATGTGCGGGATGTTCGTGCGCATATGCTCGTCCACCGCCACATAGCGCTTATTCATCTGGACGCCGACCGTCTCCAGCCCGATGCCGTCCACATTCGGCTTGCGCCCGACGCCGATTAGCACCACCTGCACCTCAATCTGCTGCATGCCGTTGGGCGTCTCCACATGGCAGCGCCAGCGGTCGCCCACGCGCTCGGCGGACTTAAGCGTGCTGCTCGTAATGAACTGTATCCCCTGCTTCGACAGGGCGCGTTCCGCTTCCTTAGCGACCTCCTCATCGAAGGTGGGCAGGATCTGGGGCATCATCTCCACGACCGTTACATGGCTGCCCAGCGCGTTGAACACGAAACTGAACTCCACGCCGACCGCGCCCGCGCCCAGAATCAGCATGCTGTCGGGCACGAACGGCGCGTTCACGGCGTCGTCGCTCGTCCATACATGCTCGCCCTCCAGACCGGGAATGTTGATTTTCATCACGCTGGAACCCGTCGCGAGGATGATGTTCTTGCCGCGCACGAGGTCTTTGCTCCCGTCGGGGCGCGTGACCTCGATGGTGTGCGGGTCTATCAGTTTTCCTGTGCCCTCGATGCTCTGGACGCCGTTTTTCTTGAACAGCATGCCGATGCCGCCGCGCAGGGTCTGCACGATTTTGTTTTTGCGCGCCTGCATCTGGTCGAAGTCGTAGTCCACTGTGCCGTTGATGAGGATGCCCATCTCCTTCGCGTGCAGCACATGCTGATAGCGTTCGGCGTGGGCAATCATCGCTTTGCTGGGGATACAGCCCCAGTTGAGGCAGGTTCCGCCTAAATATTCGCGCTCGATACAAATCACACTGCCGCCGCCGTGTTCTTTGGCGAGTTGCCCCGCGCGGATGGCAGCCACATAGCCGCCCGGTCCCGCGCCCAGCACCACCACATCCGCTTCGTAAGTTGCCATAGACGCCTCCCTAACGGCGGGAAGTATACCCCAGCGGGGGCGTCTCTGGCGTCAGAACCGATACTGCGCCGCCAGAATTGCGCGGTCGTTGGCGACGCGGTTGCCGCGCTCTTCGGTATTGGATTCGTAGCGCAGGCTGAGTCGTATCCGCTCCTGCACGAAGTAGTGATAGGTCAGCGAGAGGGTCTGGATTCGGTCGCCGCCGCGCTTGGTGTCGGGATCGAGGTCCTCCCACGCCAGCACAATCTGGTTACGGGGGTTCGGCTCGTAGATTGCGTACAGGAACACCGTCTGCAGGTCGCTGGGGGTCAGAAAGCGCGGCGCGGTTCCGCCTGCGGGGTTGCGGTCGCGTCCCCAAATGTAGTCGGCGCGAATCCGCAAGGGTATGTTCGGGATGCGCTGCTCCAGTTCGGCGTAGAAGATACGGCGGTCGCTGTCGGGCACTTCGATGGGGTTGTTGTTCGCGTCGCGCGCCTGCAGGCGAGGGCGTCTGCCGACCAGTGCGCCCAGCCTCAGTTGCGTGTCGCCGCGGGTGTAGCGCCAGGTGAGCGTGCCCGCGACTGCCGCTTGACCGCCGCGCGCGTCCAGTTGCGGGTCGCGATAGGCAAGGCTGTTCCAGACGCCCGCCTCCAGCGTGTTCTGCGCGTTCACGCGGTAGGCGACATACCCGCCGCGCAGATATGCCCCGCCGAAGAAGACGCGCGTCGTGTTGCCCCGCTCCAGCGTATCGAGGAAAGCAACCCGCTCGCGCACATCGTAAAAGAGGGGCGCTAAAATCTGCCCTGCAACGACCGTTATCGTCGCGTTGGGCTGCCAAGTCAGGGAAGCGTCCACAAGTTCGGCGGCGCGCCCACCCTCGCCTGCAGCGAACTCCACGACGATAATCCCTGTGATCTGCTCATCCGCTCGGAAACGCGCACCGATCCGCGCCAGCCCCAGACTGAAGCCGTCGCTGCCCTGCGCGCCCTGCGCGTCGCTCCACTGCACGCGCAGCACGCCTGTCATCTGCACCCGCTCGTCAAGCGCCTCGCCTGAGTGCGCAAGGCTCCACAGCACGCACAATCCGCCGAAAAGTCCTAAAAGCCTCCTGCGTCGCATCGTCGCCTCCTTGCTTGCGCTACTATTGGGATACGCCGCGCAGGGCAGGTCTCCTGCTGCTATAGGCGTATTTCCACTCCCGCCCGTCGGGTACACTACCGACGGGTATGAAAACGGTCGTTATCGTGGGCGCGGGGATGGGTGGATTGGCGACCGCCGCGCGCCTGGCAAACGCAGGCTATGAGGTTGCCGTGTTCGAGGCGCGCCCCCAAGTCGGCGGGCGCATCGGCGAACTGCAACGCGACGGCTACCGATTCGACACAGGTCCCACCTTGCTGATGATGCTCGAACCGCTGGAACGCCTCTTTGCCGACCTCAATCGCCGCGTGGAGGATTACCTTGACCTCGTGCTGATTGACCCATCGTATCGCGTCTACTTCGGCGACGGCACGGTGTTCGACTCCACGCCGAACATCGCCCGCATGGTGCGCGAGATCGCCCACAAAATCAGCCCCGACGAAGTGCCAGGCTACCTGCGCCTGATGGCAGACCTTAGCGCGATGTACCACGCTGTTGTGCCCGCGTTCGTGCGCCGCCAGTACGACAGCCTCGCTGACCTGTTCACGCCGTACCAAGTCGGGCTGCTGCTACGCCATCGGCTACTCGGCAACCTCTGGCGGCGCGTGGGGTGCTATGTGCGCGACCCACGCCTGCAGATGCTGTTCTCGTTCCAGACGATGTATCTGGGGCTGTCGCCCAAAGACGCGCTGTGGGTCTACGGCGTGCTGACCTACATGGAGTCGGGCGAGGGCGTGTGGTATCCGCGCGGGGGGATGCACCGCCTGCCCGAAGCCGTCGCGCGAATCGCCCAAGAGGAAGGCGCACGGATTTACCTCAACCAGCGCGTGCAGGAGGTGCTGATTGAAGACGGGCGCGCGGCAGGCGTGCGCCTCGTGTCGGGCGAGGTGCTGAAAGCCGACTATGTGGTCATCAACGCCGACGCGCCAACCGCCTACCGCGAACTGCTGCCCCCAACGCCGTATGCCAAGCGCGAGTTCCGCAACTCGTGTAGCGCACTGATGTTCTACATCGGCTACACCGAGCCGCTGCCCCACCAACTGCACCACAATGTCTACTTCAGCCGCGACTTCGAGGCGAACCTGCGCGAGCTGTTTGTGGAGAACCGCATACCCAGCGACCCGTCGTTTTACACCTGCCTGTCGAACCGCACCGACCCCACCGACGCGCCCGCAGGCTGCGAGAACCTGTATGTGCTGGTTCCCGCGCCCAACCTAACGGGGGAAGACGCCCGCGCCGCCGCCCCGCGCGTACTGGAGACGGTCATCCAGCGCGTGGGTCTCAAGCGCGAGCGGATGCAGTTCGTGGAGATGCTGACCCCGCACGAGTGGCAAGCGATGGGGCTGTGGCAGGGCGCAGCGTTTGGCATCGCGCACACCTTCTTCCAGTCCACGGCGTTCCGCCCGTCGGTGCAGACGCCGTTCCGCAACGGCTACTTGGTGGGGGCAAGCACGCAACCCGGCAACGGTATCCCGATGACGCTGATTTCCGCCGAGTTAGTCGCCCAGCGCATTCTGGGCACTTGGGGGCGAAAGGCGTAGACTGCCGTACTGCAGCCCTTACAGCTGGCTCCAGTCTTCCACCGTGAGACCGTCAATAAACCGAAAGTGCCTATCCGCACTGACCAAAATCATATCGTAGACCAGCGCACTGGCGGCTATCCAGATGTCGTTGGTGGGGATGGGGCGTCCCGACCGCCTCAGATAGGCAAGGAGTTCCGCGTAGTGTGTGGCAACCGCTTCCGTGATGGGCAAGACCCCAGCCGCTTGCTCTAAGGTTTGTTCGTACAAGCGTTGCAGACGCTCACGGTGAACCTCGTTGACGACTACAACGACTCCCGACAGCATCTCACCCTGAGTAATCACCGACATGTAGAGCTGCGACTCTCTACTGAGCTGGCTTACACGCCCCATGACTGCAGGATGTCCCCGCTGCAGGTAGCTCCAGTGGTCTGTGTCCAGTAGGTACTTCATGGCTTCTCTTGCTGCCAGAGTTCTGGATCAATGCGGCGTATCTCCTCGTAGACAAACTTGCGAATCGCCTCCGCTTCCTCTTCGGTGAGCGTTCCCGCCAGCAGTTGCAACACCAACTGCGGCGAGCCTTTCGGCAACGGCGGGTCGCCAATCCCAACAATCTCAAGATGCACGCGCGTGCCTTCAGGCAACGCCAGCGGCTCGTCCAGTTCAATCACCGCGCCGCGCACAGTGCCTTTGAACGCCACGGCTCATCACCTCCACGCCAGAGTGTACCCCACATATGCGCAGACCATTGCCCGCGGTCTACAGACCACGACCCGCGGTCTGTAGACCGGCGCCCGCGGTCTGCAGACCACGACCCGCGGTCTGCAGACCGTGACTTGCGGTCTGTAAACCATCGCCTGCGGGGCAGCGGGCGTCCCGCTACAGCCGCTCCGCCGACGCCATCTGCAGGAACGCCTGCACTTGGGGGTGGTCGCTGGCGCGGATGGCGTCGGGCGTCCCCTCGGCGATGATACGCCCCGCATCCAACATCACGATGCGATGCGTCGTGCGCATTAGGCTCACCACATCGTGCGAGACCACCACCGCCGTCAAGCCCAACTCGCGGTTCAGGCGCGTAATCAGGCGGTCAATCTGATAGGCGTTCACGGGGTCTAAGCCGCTGGTGGGTTCGTCGAACAGCACGATGTGCGGGTCCATCGCCAGCGCACGCGCCAAGCCGACCCGCTTGCGCATCCCGCCCGACAGCTGCGACGGGTAGAGGTCTTCGATGCCCTCCAGCCCGACCCACGCCAGCCGCTCGCGCACAATCTCGCGAATCTGCGCCTTGCTCAGCCGCCGATGGCGCTCCAGCCCAAACGCCACATTCTGGAACACGGTCAGGTAATCAAACAGCGCGGCGTACTGGAACACGATGCCCAGTCGCAGGCGCAACGGCATGCGTTCGCGTTCGCTCAGGAGCGCGATATTGACGCCTTCCACCCACACCTCGCCTGCCGTCGGTTTGACCAGCCCGCACAGGCATTTTAGCAGCGTGGTCTTGCCGCTGCCCGACGCGCCCATAATGCCGACCACCTCGCCGTAGTCCACGCGCAGGTCAATCCCGTGCAAGATGGTTCTGCCGTCGACGGCGTAGATCAGTTGGCGCGTTTCGAGGGCGGGCGTCTTGCTCATTGTTTGGCAAACAGTAGGTCGGCGAGGAAGTAGTTCGCGGCGAAAATCAGCACCATCGACAGCACGACGGCGCGGGTGGTGGCGTGCCCGACGCCTGCTGCGCCCCCGCGCGTGCCCAGCCCCTGCTGGCAACTCACCAGCGACACAATCAGCGCGAACACCAGCGTCTTGAGTAGCCCGCCGAGGAGGTCAAACGGCTCGGTCAGCAGGCGGATGGACTGCAGGAAGGTGTTGGTGGCGACGCCGAACGCCTGCGCGACCGCCCAGCCGCCCAGCACGCCCGCCGCGTTAGCAATCATGCACAGCATCGGGAACATCGCCAGCGACGCCAGCACGCGCGGGATGACCAGATACTGCACGGGACTGACCGCCAGCGCACGCAGGGCGTCGATCTGCTCGGTGATTTTCATCGTGCCCAGTTGCGCGGCGATTGCCGACCCGCAGCGGGCGGTGACCATGATGCCCGTGAGGATGGGCGCAAGTTCGCGCGTCATGGCTAACGCGATTGCCCCGCCGACGAAGCCCCCACCGCCGACATCGACCAGCAGCGACGCCGAGTAGAGGGTGACCACCGCGCCTGTGAACGCGCTGGTGAGGGCGACGATTGGGGCGGACGCTGCGCCGATGAACGCCATCTGGTGCAGCGTCTCGCGCAGTTCGATTCGCGCCTGCAGAATCCCGCGCAGGCTGGCAAACAGCAGCAGTCCCAGCGCGCCCACAAACTCCAGCGACGCCTGCAGTGCGCCCTGTCGCCGCGGCGACCCCTCGTCCAGCCACACCAGCTCCTCGCGCACGGCATGAAGGGTACCTGACGGGGGGTGCGCCTGTAAGGTATCCTCATGGTATGTTCGAGAGCCTGACCGACAAGTTGCAGGGGATTTTCGAGCGCATTCGGGGCAAGAGTCGCCTCGACGAGAAGACCGTCGACGAGGTGCTGCGCGAGATTCGGCTCGCCCTGCTGGAAGCGGATGTGAACTTCCGCGTGGTCAAGGACTTTATCGCCCGCATCCGCGAGCAGGCGGTCGGCGAGGAGGTGCTAAAGAGCCTCACGCCCGACCAGCAGGTGATTCGGATTGTGCGCGACGCGTTGATTGCGCTGTTGGGGGGCGAGGCGGAGCCGATACGCTGGGCGGCGCGCCCGCCGACGGTGTTTATGCTCTGCGGCTTGCAAGGGTCGGGCAAGACGACCACCTGCGCCAAGCTCGCGCGCTGGGTCAAATCGCAAGGGCGCAACCCGCTGCTTGCTGCGTGCGACCTGCAGCGACCCGCCGCCGTCAAGCAACTCGAAGTGCTGGGGCAGCAGGTCGGCGCGCCCGTGTTCACCCCACAACTGGCGGGAACCCAAGATCCCGTCAGCACAGCGCAGCGCGCCCTTGAGTACGCCCGCACGCACGGCAACGATGTGCTGATTGTCGACACCGCAGGACGCCTGCAGGTCGACGAACCGCTGATGGACGAGCTGCAACGCATGCACGCCGCGCTGCAGCCCCACGAGGTGCTGCTGGTCGTCGATGCCACCACAGGGCAAGAGGCGGTGAATGTCGCGCAAGCGTTCCACGAGCGGCTCGAACTCACGGGCGTGATTATGAGCAAGATGGACGGCGACGCGCGCGGCGGGGCGACCCTCTCGGTCAAGGCGGTCGTTGGCAAGCCTGTGCGCTTCGTCGGCGTCGGCGAGCGCACCGACGCGCTCGAACCGTTCCACCCCGACCGAGTCGCCAGCCGCATCCTCGGCATGGGCGATGTGCTCTCGCTCATCGAGCGCGTCGAGCAGACCATGCAAGAGGAAGAGGCGAAACGCCTCGAAAAGAAAATGCGCGACGCCAGCTTCGACTTCGAAGATATGCTCGCGCAGATGCAACAAATCCGCAGGATGGGACCGTTCGAGCAGCTCATCAAGATGCTGCCGGGATTTAGCCAAATCAAGCAGCAGGTCGGCGATATGCCCATCGATGACCGCGCACTCAAGCGGGCGGAGGCGATTATCTTGTCGATGACCCCGCAGGAGCGTCGCCATCCCGAAATCATCAACTACAGTCGCAAGGTGCGCATCGCCAAAGGCAGCGGCGTCAAGCTGGAGGAGGTCAGCGCGTTGGTGAACCAGCTGTTTGAGATGCGCAAGCTGATGAAGCAGATGACCAAGCTACAGCAGCGCATGCAGAAGCGCAAGTGGTCGCCGTTCGGCAAGCGGCGGTAGTTATTCCAGCGCCTCATCGTCCAGCGCGGCGGTTGCCAGCGACGCAGGGTCGGGCAGCGCGTCCTCTACAATCTCGCTCGCGCGGGTCTGCGGGTTGCGCCGCACCCGCAAACACCGATCCGCCGACTCGTTGATCTCCTCGAAGTGCGAGATGACCAAGATTTGGTCGAACCAACTGCGCAGGTTGTTCAGCA
>Ga0209478_1000795_pt1 | contig 32318 bp, 31 predicted proteins | sample DewCreD2012metaG_5_FD_184109 | JGI IMG/M metagenome (GOLD analysis project Ga0209478, IMG submission 184109) | Hot spring sediment bacterial and archeal communities from British Columbia, Canada, to study Microbial Dark Matter (Phase II) - Dewar... ...
GCGGGAGCCCGTTCCAGGGCGGCTTGGCGGTAAAACGCATCCCAGTCCCTAGGCATGCTTGCGCAAAGCCAGAAGGCTTCCCCCCAAGAGGATGAGGAGGGTTACACCCCAGAAGGCAGGTTTCGGCAGGTGCCAGGCCAGCTCCGGGCGGTGTAGGAGTTCCGCCAGGGTGGCGCTCCCTTCCGAAAGGAGCTTGACCCCGGCCCAGCCCACTAGAGCGTAGGCCACCTTCTCCAGGCTGGGATAGCGTTCCATCACCGCCACCACGTAGCCTGCGGCCAGGCGGATGAAGAGGATGCCCAGGGCCACGCCCAGGAAGACCAGGAGGAGGTCCTTGGAAAAGGCCACCACCGCCAGGATGGAGTCCACGGCGAAGGCCAGGTCCACCAGGTTGATGAGGAGGACCACCCGCCAGAACTCCCGGGCGGCGGCCTCGGGTAAGGGCTTGGCCTCCGGATGGTCGCGGAAGTGTTGGAGCATGAGGAAGAGGAGGTAAAGCCCTCCCAGCACTTGGACCCACCATAGTCGGATCACGTACACGGCGAAGAGAAGGGCCAGGCCCCTTAGCAGGTAGGCCCCCAGGACCCCGTAGAAGAGGGCCTTGCGGCGGAGGTGGGTGGGGAGGGGTTTGACCATCACCGCCAGGACCAAGGCGTTGTCCCCGGAGAGGAGGGCCTCGAGGGCCGCCACGGAAAGGAGCACCAGAACGGTTTCCGGATTCATGCCTCCCCCAGCAGGTAGCGAAGCCCTGGGGCCAGGGCTTGCTTCCACGTTACCCAGTTGTGCCCCGAGGCCCTTTCCCGGTAGGCGTGGGGGACCTTGCGCTCAGCGAGGAGGGCGGCAAAGCGGCGGGCCGGGGCCAGGAGCCATTCCAAAAGACCCACCTCTAGATAGATGCGAGGCAGAACCTTAGCCTCAGCGTATTGTTCCAAAAGCCACTCCCGGTCCCGGTAGGCGTCGGTACCCCCTGGGTGGGCCTTCAGGGCCGGGGAGAGGGCGAGGACCTTTGGGAAGCGGCCCGGGTGGCGCAGAGCCTGCCACAAGGAGAAAAGGCCTCCCAAGGAAGCCCCCACCAGGAGGATCTCCCCCAAGGGGCCCTTGCTGCGTTCCACTTCCCCTAGCACCCGGTGGAACTCCTCCTCGTAGGCCTCGGAAAACCGGTACTCCCGGTTCCGGTCTATGGGCTCCACGAAAACCAGGCGCACCGGGGGGATTTCGCCTGCCTCCACCAGGGCCTGGGCCACCTTGTGGAGGCCTGCGGTGCGGTAGAAGGCCACTCCATCCTGGGCCACCAGGGTGGCCTTAGGATCCTTCCCGGCTTCGGCCACGTAGAAGCGCCTTTCCCCGAGGCGGTGCCGCTCCACTTTGGGTTCCTCCCTGGGCTCGGGAGGTGCTTCAAAGCGGTGCCCGGGAAGCCGAACAGCCCGAGGATAGGTCCACCAGGGATTGTCCGCTCGCTCAGGGTTTTCGGGGTCGGGGAAGGGCCTACCCCGTTCGTCCAGGAAGGCGTATTCCACGTAAGCCCCTTCCGGAAACTCCAGGGTGACGGGGCCTTGGAGGGGGATGGGATTCCTTTCCCAGTCGGTGAAGTCCCCTATCAGGGCCCTGGCCTGGGCCGGGGGAAAAAAGGTGACGGTGCGCTTGGAAACCCGTACCACGGGAATACTCTACCCGGGCCTAGGCCGGAGCTAAAGCTTCTCCAGCTCCGGGTAGAGGAGAAGGAGCTCTTCCTCCGTCAGGGCCTCGCCTTCCCTTTCTGGGGTCCAGGAAAGGTACGCCGCCAGGAGGGTGAAGGAACTGGATCCCGCCAGGTCCATGAGGGCTTGCCTGGCCCGGGACCGGGTTAAAGGGGATTGGGGGGGAAGAAGCCTGCGGTCGGCGAGGAGGAGGCTTACCACCAGGTAGCGCCCGCCGGGCTCCACCTGAGCCGGGTATGCCTCCAGCGCGTGCTTCTTGCCCTCAAAGTGGCGGAAGGTTTCCTGGTACTTGCTCCGCTCCTCCAGCATCCAGGCGTCGAACCGGGCCAGGACCTCCTCCTCGGAACCCACGGCCACCTGGTAATCCCCAAAGCGCCAGGCGGGCTCCTCCCTGAGGAGCAAGAGGGCCGCCTCGTCCACCAGGTCCGCCAGGCCCTTGGCCGAGGTGGTGTCCGCTTCCTCGGCCAGGCGCCTTAGCGCCTTTTGCATCTGGGGGCGGGCCAGGAGGGCCAGGCGCAACCTGGCCCCACTGGCGGTGGGCCCTTCCCCCGCTTGGCGGAGTCCCCGCACCATGTAGACGGTCACCAAGACCAAGCCCAAGACCACCAGGACGGGTACAATGCCTAGGCTTCCCCCTCCCCCGGGGTAGACCACCACCGGGCCGGGATAGGGGGGGTAGAAAGGCGGAGGGGTGGGGAAGACCGGGGCTGGTCCTGGGCTCATGGGAGGTGGGGTGGGGCTGTAGGGACGTCCGCCTGCGCCGCCCCCGCTTTTCTGGGCTAGGGCCAAGGAGATTGCCAAAAGAAGGAACCAGACGAGGCGGCGCATGGTCTTCAGCATACCCCAGGGCCAGGGGCTTGGTGCTAAAAATAGCGATGCAGTAAACTTGATATAGGTAGGCTTAGGCTATGGACGAGAAAGGAGGGAAATCATGCTGCCGGAAACCTTGCCCGTCTGCCCGGTGAGGGGGTCGGTCATCTACCCTACCATGGTCATGCCCATCGATGCAGGGAGGCCCGTTTCCATCCGGGCCATCGACGAGGCCTTGACCCGGGAGCGGGTGCTTCTCATCGTGAGCCAGAGGGACAAGGAGGTGGAAAACCCCAAGCCCTCGGACCTCTACGAGGTGGGCACCGCCTGCAACATCCTTAAGATGCGTAAGAACCCGGACGGTTCCGTTCAGGTGCTGGTGCAGGCCTTTGCCCGGGTGCGGGTCAAGGAGTGGTTGGACCTGGGGGACCACCTCGAGGCTAAGGGGGAGGTCCTCTCCGATGAGCCCGCTGACTCCACCTTGATCAAGGCCCTGGTGCGGGAGGTGAAGGACAAGTTCCAGGCCCTTCTCAAGGAGGGTAAGTACCTGGTCCCCGAGGTGGCCCAGTTCGTCCTGAACCTGGAGGACCCGAGCCAGCTGGCCGATTACATCGCCTTTCACATGGACTTCCGCCTGGAGGACAAGCAGAGGGTTTTGGAGACCTCCAATGTGGCGGAGAGGCTAAAGCGGGTCTTGGTCCTCCTCGAGGCGGAGCTGGAGCTCATCGAAACGCAAAGGCGCATCCAGCAGCAGGTCAAGGAGGAGATCGACCGTAACCAGCGGGAGTACTTCCTGCGGGAGCAGATGAAGGCCATCCAGCGGGAGCTCCACGGGGAGGAGGGTGCCGAGGAGGTGGAGGAGTTCCGCAGGAAGGTGGAGGAACTCAACCTGCCCCCTGTGGTGCGGCAGGAAGCGGAGCGGGAACTGAACCGCTTCGCCCGCATGCACCCCGATTCCGCCGAGGCCAGCGTCATTCGCACCTACCTGGACTGGATCGTGAACCTTCCCTGGAACACCCGCACCGAGGACAACCTGGATCTAAACCGGGCCAAGGAGATCCTGGAAAGGGACCACTACGGTCTGGAGAAGGTGAAGGACCGGGTCCTGGAGTACCTGGCGGTGCGGAAGCTAAAAGCGGAGCGGGCCAAGCGGGGGGAAATCCCACCGGACGAGGTGAACAAGGGGCCCATCCTCCTCTTCGTGGGGCCTCCTGGGGTGGGGAAGACCTCGATTGCCAAGAGCATCGCCGAGGCCTTGGGCCGCAAGTACGTGCGCATCTCCTTGGGCGGCGTGCGGGATGAGTCCGACATCCGGGGGCACCGGCGCACCTACATCGGGGCCATGCCCGGGCGTATCATCCAGGGCCTGCGCCAGGCGGGCACCAAGAACCCCGTCTTCCTCCTGGACGAGGTGGACAAGCTGGGCATCTCCTACCAGGGGGACCCTGCGGCGGCCCTTTTGGAGGTGCTGGACCCCGCCCAGAACAAGGAGTTCGTGGACCACTACCTGGGGGTGCCCTTTGACCTTTCCGAGGTGATGTTCATCTGCACCGCCAACTTTCCCCAGAACATCCCCGCCCCCCTTTGGGACCGGATGGAGGCCATCGAGTTCACCAGCTACATCGAACAGGAAAAGCTGGAGATCGCCAAGCGCTACCTCCTGCCCCGGCAGATGCGGGAGACCGGCCTCCTCGAGGGCCAGGCGGTGATCACGGAGGCAGCCCTAATGCGCCTCATCACCCACTACACCCGGGAGGCTGGGGTGCGCCAGCTGGAACGGGAGATCGGGTCCCTTTTGCGCAAGGCGGCCCGGCAGATCCTGGAAGAGGGCAAGAAGCGGGTACGCATCACAGAGAGGGACCTGGAAAAATACCTGGGCCCGCCCCGCTACTTGCCGGAAACCGAGGCCCGCGAGCCCCAGGTGGGTGTGGCCACGGGCATGTACTACACCCCGGTGGGCGGGGACATCATGTTCGTGGAGGTTTCCGTGATGCCCGGTAAGGGGAACCTGATCCTCACCGGGCAGCTTGGGGATGTGATGAAGGAGTCTGCTCGGGCGGCGCTTTCCTACGCCAAGCGGAACGCCGAGCGCTTCGGCATCCCCTTGAAGCGCTTTGAGGAGTCCGACATCCACATCCACGTGCCGGCGGGGGCCATTCCCAAGGAAGGGCCTTCGGCCGGGGTGGCCATCGTGAGCGCCTTGGTCAGCGCCCTCACGGAGGTGCCCGTCCGCCACGACATCGCCATGACCGGAGAGATCACCCTCACGGGCAGGGTGCTTCCCATCGGTGGGGTCAAGGAGAAGGTGCTGGGGGCCAGGCGGGCAGGGATAAGGGAGGTGATCCTTCCCAAGCAGAACGAAGCCGACCTCAGCGACATTCCCAAGCCCCTGCGCCAGAACATGACCTTCCACTTCGTGGAGCACTTGGACCAGGTCCTGGATCTGGCCCTGGTGGGTGGGCTCAAGGCCTTGGAGCATAGGGCCCGGGAGGCCAAGGCCAAGGGGGCAAGGGCGCGGTCCAAAAAGGAAGTCGTGGCCCATGCCTAGGGGTGGCCTCTAGCGGGTTAAGGGGTGCTCTTTCGCCCCGCTGGCTGGCTTGCCCGGCGGGGCTTTGTTCCTAATTCAGGGGGAATCCTCCAGGGCCTTTTGGTACACCTCCAGGTAGGCCTGGGTGATCCTCTCTGGGTGAAAGCGGGAGATGGCGTACTCCCGGGCGGCCTTGCGCATGCTGGAGAGCTTGGGGTGGGCGAGGAGGTCCAGCACCGCCTGGGCGAAGCCTTCCAGGTCTCCAAGCTCCACCAGCCGGCCCACCTCGGGCTGTACCAGCTCGGGAACCCCTCCCACGGCGGTGGCCACCACGGGAACCCCGCTGGCCAGGGCCTCGAGGGCCGCCTGCCCGAAGGATTCCTCCTCCGAGGCCAGCAGGAAAAGATCGGCGGCTCCCAGGATCTCCTCGGGATGGGGAGTGGGGGGATGGAAGGTGACCCAGCGCTCCACCCCGAGCTCCTCCGCTACCCGCTTCGCTTCCCCTTCCTCCGGTCCCTTCCCCAGAAGAAGGAGTCTGGCCTGCACCTTCCTCCGCACCTTGGCGAAGACCCGCACGATGTCCGGCACCCTTTTGATGGGGCGGAAGTTGGAGGCGTGCACCAAAAGCCACTCCCCTTCCTCCGCATAGAGCTTCTTGCGCTCCGGCCTGGGGTAGAAGCGGTCCGGGTCCACGGCGTTATGGATGACCACGGGGCTAACCCCGAAGGCCTTCTGGGCCTCCTGGGCTAGGGCCCGGCTCACCGCGGTGGTGGCCTTGGCCCTTTGGAGGGCCTTCCGGGTGGGTCCGTGGAAGGCCGGGTCCATGCCCAGCACCGAGACATCGGTGCCGTGGAGGGTATGCACCAGGGGGAGTTCCTCGCCAAGCCCCAGGTAGGCGGCGGCAGCGTGGGGGATGGCGTAGTGGGTGTGGACCAGATCCAGCCCCAGCCCCTTGGCTTCCCGCTCCAACACCCCGGCCAGGGAGAGGGTGTAAAGGGGGCCAGGGAAGACGGGGTAAAAGGGCAGGTCCACGGGGATGTAGACCACAGGGCTTTCCTTGGGCAGGCGGAAGGGCCTTTCCGTGGCGAAAAGGTAAACCCGGTGGCCCATCTGGGCCAGGCGGTGGGCCAACTCTGTAGCCACGATGCCGCTACCCCCGAGGCCGGGGTAGGCCACCAGGCCCAGCCTCAGCACCCTCACGCCCAAACCCGCAAAAGGGGAGAGGAGAGAACCCATCCCCCCAGACCCTTGCCCATGGGAGACGCACCTTCAGGATGTTCCCCGATTGGTTGGCCAAAGAAGGTCATGCTCCCAGTTTACCGTAGGGGATGAGGAGCACTCAGGGCCGCCAGCCTGAGGGGCTTGCGGGATAAGGGGGATTGGCCCCGCGGGGGACCTCGAGGCGGAATAGCCGCGAAAGGAGGACCACGCCCCCTGTGGTTTGAGCCTGGGTAAGGGCCTGGTGCAGGAGTTGGGAAAGCTCCAGGAGGAAGCGATCTTGCCGTTCCTTGGGCACAGGAAGGGCCCCAAAGGTGAAGCAGGCGGGGTTCACCGCCGGGCAGTGGGGTTCAAGCCTTAGCTTCCCCCCAAGGAAGTAAACCCGCCAGGCCCCGAGGTCCACCCGGTATCCCGCGCGCAGGTAGTCCTGGTACTGGCTGGAAAGCCTGCGCCAAAGGTCCTGGGCTTCCTTGCCCGAAGGGCCAAGGGTGTACCGCCACTCCCGGGCCCCCGCCTGGGTTAGGGTTTGGCTGCGGGTAAGCCGCCAGTCTTGGGCCAGGGCCCCGGGCAGGGCCAGGAGGGCCAGGATCGTCAGCCACCTGGATATCCGCGCGCCCATGCCTTCAGGGTGCCATGACAGGGGCAAAGGGCATGTGAGGAATGGGCCTGAATCTTGGAATAAAGAGGATGCCCTAGCCCCTCAAAGGCTTCTTAGGATTTCCTCCCCCTCCTCCATGTAGGCATCCCAGGGAATCAACACGTACTCCCGGCCTGAATGGGCGGCGTAGTAGGGGAGGTCCAGGCAAAGGGGTGTGCGCACCTGCTTAAGCTCCTGCACCAAGGCGGGAGGGGGTTTTAGGTAAAGGCGGGGGCGGAGCCTTTCCAAAAGAAGGCTGAGGCGGAAAGCCCGGAGGGCTTTCCCGTTCTCCTTCCGGTGAGGGGTTCCCTGGTGCCTCAAGGGCTTCATGGCTCAGTTCCTTCGGACCTTCTTGTTGAGGAAGTCCAAAAGGAGGTACCTGCCGATGTTGCCGGGGTGGGTGAGGTAGGCCTTGCCCCGGGTGATCTGGGAAAGCTTTTTCACGAAGGCCAGGAGCTCGGGTTCCCGGGCCAGCATGAAGGTGTGGATGGGGATGCCTTCCTTGCGGGCTAGGGTGGCTTCCTTTAGGGTTTCCGCCAGGATCACGGGATCGAGGCCCCAGGCGTTTTTGTAGATCTCCCCGCTGGGAAGGGTGATGGCCGAGGGCTTGCCGTCGGTGATGAGGATGATCTGCCGCATCTCCCCGCCCATCTTCTTCAAGAGGGTCCTGGCCAACTCCAGCCCCGCCTTGGTGTTGGTGTGGTAAGGGCCCACCTGGGCCAGGGGAAGCCGGGAAAGGGGGATTTCCTCCGCGGTATCGTGGAAGAGGACGAAACGCACCCGGTCCCCGGGGTATTGGGTGCGGATCAGATGGGCCAAGGCCAGGGCCACCTTCTTGGCAGGGGTGAAGCGGTCCTCCCCATAAAGGATCATGGAGTGGGAGCAATCTAAGAGGACCACGGTGCTCATGCTGGCCGTGTACTCGGAGAGGTCGATGACCAGGTCCTCGTGGGAAAGTTCCCTAAGCCCCTTGGCCATGGCCTTTTTGAGGGTTTCCGGCACATTGAGCTCCAAGGGGTCTCCCCACTCCCATTCCTTGGTTTCCCCTGTCTTCTCCACCCCTGGGGCGTAGTGGGGAGTAGGATGGAGCCCGGGAGGGTTCCGGCCCAGGGCTCCGAGGAGTTCCCTAAGGCTTCTTAAGCCCAGGAAATCCGAGGCCTTTTCCGTGAGCTCAAAGCGGGCCTCACCCGCCTCGCCCTTGTACCCGCCCTGAACGGGGTTGGTGGGATCCTCCCCGGGAAGGCGGATATACCCAGCCTCCCGGAGCTTCTCCATCATGCGGGTAATGGCCTGATAGAGCCGGGTTTCCTCCTTTCGGTCAGCGAAGCGGGCTTCCCTAAGCCAGTCCTCCGGTACCAGCTGGTTTTTGAGGAGGGCCTCGAGGAGCGCATCGTAGAGATCCTCCAGGGTGGGCTGGCGCTCGGGGTCAGGGTCGTAGCGCTGGAAGGGATCGGAAAACCCGGAGTCCAGGAGGAAGTCCTCGATTAGGCTCAGGATCTCCTCGGGGGAGAGGTCCTCGAGGCTTCCCTCGTAGCGGCTATAGCGAATGGCCTTCATCCATCCTCCTCAGCACCCGGCCCATAAGCTCCGCGTAGCTTCTCAGCCTACGAAAGATGGCTTGGGCCAAGACCTCGTTGTAGGTGTGCACCGTTAAGTTGCGGTCATCGGCCATGGCCAGGGCCAGGCGGGCTTCTTCCTCCGCCATAAGGCCGGTTTCGTGGGCCAGGCGGAAGGCCCGCTTGGGGCTTGCCACCTCCAGACCCTCCCTTTCCCGCAAGAAGGCTTGGAGTGCCTTCCAGAAGGTCTCAAAGGTGTACTCAAACCGCTGGATGGCGGCATCCCGCTCCAGGGGGCTCGGCTCCTCCAGGTAGGCTACCTCCTCCAGCGTCCTGAGGGCCCGTCTGGCTACCTCAAGGCGTTCTAAAACTCGGCCCATACCACTCCCTCCCTCAGGACCCTTTCCCGGAAGGTGGGGTCCACCTCCCCTAGGTCCACCAGGTCCACCCGCCTCAGCACGGGGGCCTCCTCGAGGGCCTCCCTGAGAAGGGGAAGAAGCTCCCCAAGAGGCTTGGGCCCGAGGAGGGCCAGGTCCAGGTCCGAACCCCGCCCTGCCTCTTGCCGGGCGTAGGAGCCGTAGAGGATAAGCTTTACCCCTCGCCCCTGGAGGTAGGGCGCCAGGGCTTGGAGCACCGCCTCCTTATCCCGCTCCAGGCTAGTTGCCATAGCTCCGCGTCCTCTCCGCCGCCTGGTAGCTCATTTCTCCCCGGGCGAGCTTCTTCCTTCCCACGAGCCCCTCCAGGACGAACTCTGCCGCCGAAAGGAGCACCTCAGGCTCCTGGCTTTCCGCCAGGCTCCTTGCCGCCTCCAGGAGGCCCGGCACCTCCTCCATGGCGCTTAGGGCTTCCTCCACGCTTCCCTCCGGCAGGGTGAGGAGGTTTCCCTCTTCAAAATAAGCCACGATGGCGTCGGTCCTAAGGCGGTAGCGGGGGAGGACCATGCCGAAGGCCCTTTGCACCAGGTCCCGGGCCACCTTTTCCGCTCCCTGGAGCTCTCCCTCGTACTCCAGCTCCAGCTTGCCGGTGATGGCGGGAAGCCCCGCATAGAGATCCAGGGGACGGGCCACAGGCCTGGTGCCCTGAAGAAGAGCCCGCCTTTCGGCGCTGGCAGCCACCACCTCCAGAAGGCTTATGGAAAGGCGCTGGGAGACGCCGGCCGTCTGGTCCACCCGGCGGTCCTCCCGGGCGGCGAAGGCCACCGCTTCTACGGAAAGGCGGATCCATTCGGGGAGCACCACCTCCTCCGGCACGTAGGCTTCCTGGGCGCTGATCCTAAGGCCCTCCTCGAGGGTTTTGGGGTAATGGGTGCGGATCTCGCTGCCGATGCGGTCTTTGAGGGGGGTCACGATCCGCCCCCTGGCCGTGTAGTCCTGGGGATTGGCGGTGAACACCAGCCAGACATCCAAGGGCAGGCGGATGGGGTAGCCCCTTATCTGCACATCTCCTTCCTCGAGGATGTTGAACAAGGCCACCTGCACCTTGGGGGCTAGGTCGGCCAGCTCGTTCACCGCGAAGATGCCCCGGTTGGCCCGGGGAAGAAGGCCAAAGTGGATGCTTTCCAGGTCCGCCATCCCCGTTCCCTTGCGGGCTGCCTTGATGGGGTCCATGTCCCCCAGGAGGTCGGCCACGGTGGTGTCGGGGGTAGCCAGTTTCTCCACATACCGCTCCTCCCGGGTTATCCAGACGATGGGAGCCTCGTCCCCGGCCTCCTCCAGAAGCCGCTTCCCTTCCGGCGAGATGGGCCTTAGGGGGTTGTCCCTAAGCTCGGTGGCCAGGGCGGGGATCTCCTCGTCCAGAAGGTTAACCAGGCTGCGAAGGATGCGGCTTTTGGCCTGGCCCCGGGTGCCCAGGAGGATGAAGTTCTGCTTGGCCAGGATGGCCTGGACCAAGGCGGGGATGACGGTGTCCTCGTACCCGTGGATGCCCGGGAAAAGCCGCTCCCCTTTGCGGAGCTTTTCCTTAAGGTTTTCCCGGGCCTCGTCCTTGACGGTGCGCTTAAGCTTCTCCAAGGGATAGGTGCGCCGAAGTTCGCCGAGGGTCTTGGCCTTCACTCCTCCAGTTTAGGGCCAGAGGGAGGTGGGGATTTGTGGCGGAGGGTGGTAAGGCGTTAGCATGGAGGCGTGAACCGGGCGAGGGAGTGGGTGGAGCAAGCCAGGTACAACCTGCGCCATGCCAGGGGAAGCCTGGGCCTCGAGGACTACGCCTGGGCTTGCTTTGCTTCTCGGCAGGCTGCGGAACCAGCGCGGAAAGGGCCCCATCTCGCCCGAGGCCAAGTGGCTTGGGGATGCCCTATCCAAGGATCTCCTGGCCGGTCTGCCGGGGGAGATATGCTGGAAGACCTCTTGGAGGCGGCCAAGGTTTGGGACAAGGATTACATCCCCATCCGGCATCCCGATGCCTACCCCTTAGGACCTGCTGCCAGGGCCTGTGCCCGTGGGGAGGCGGAGGAGGCCATCCGCTTGGCACAGAATCTGATTGTGGGGGGAGGCCTTGTGACGTGGATTTTTGCCTTTGATCCGCAAGCCCGCCGTGCGGGGTTGGAACGGGCGGCAGCCAGGTTGGCCGAGCGGCCAGAGGTCTTGGCGGTGGTCCCCTTCGGCTTCCTAGCCCGGGGGGAGGCCACGGCCATGAGCGACGCGGACCTCTTTGTCCTTTTGGGAAGCCCCCCTCTTGCCCTTCCCCGAGCGCCTGGTCCTCTACCGGCCGGAGGGGATTCGGGGGGTAGAGGTCTTCCCCTACACCTGGGAGGAAGCGGTAAGGGGTCCTTCGAAGGGGCACGGCCTGGTCCAAGCAGCCATGAAGAAGCGTGTTCCCCATTTTTGAACGGGGGGAGCCTGGGCTCGCTTGAAGGGCATGGCGTCCTTTCCCCCGTAACCCTCGCCTAACGCCCTTCTCATCCCTTCGCGGTATGGTTCCTCTCGTGGAGATCCATGGCACCACCATCTTGGCCGTGCGCAAGGATGGGGTCACCGCCTTGGCCGGGGATGGCCAGGTCACCTTCGGCCAGACCGTCCTCAAGCGGGGGGCGGTGAAGGTGAGGCGCCTCGAGGTGGGGGAAGGCATCCTGGTGGGTTTTGCCGGTGGGGTGGCGGATGCCTTAAGCCTCCTGGAGCGCTTTGAGGAGAAGCTCAAGGAGGCCAAGGGCAATCTGCTCAAGGGGGCGGTGGAAACCGCTAAGCTGTGGCGCACCGACCGGGTGCTGCGCCACCTTCAGGCCATGATCATCGCCGCCGACCGGGAGGGGATGGTGCTCCTTTCGGGAAGCGGCGAGGTCATCACCCCGGAAGAACCCCTTTTGGCGGTGGGGTCTGGGGGCCCCTACGCCTTGGCGGCGGCTAAAGCCCTCTACCGGCATTCCAACCTTTCCGCTCGGGAGATCGCTGAGGAGGCCCTTAGGATTGCAGCGGAGGTGGATCTTTACACCTCGGGCCAGGTAACGGTTCTAACCCTGGGGGAAGCATGAACCTCACGCCTGCGGAGATCGTCCGGGAGCTTTCCAAGCACATCGTGGGACAAGAGGCGGCCAAGCGGGCGGTGGCCGTGGCCTTAAGGAACCGGTACCGCCGGAAGAAACTTCCGCCCGAGGTGGCCCGGGAGGTGACTCCAAAGAATATCCTCATGATCGGGCCCACGGGGGTAGGCAAGACGGAGATCGCCCGCCGCCTGGCCCGCTTGGCGGGGGCTCCTTTTGTCAAGGTGGAGGCCACCAAGTTCACCGAGGTGGGCTACGTGGGCCGGGATGTAGACTCCATCGTGCGGGATCTGGCGGAGGCCAGCTACCAGCTGGTGATGGAGGAGATGAAGAAGAAGGTGGAGGAAAAAGCCCTGGCCTTGGCTGAGGAGGAGCTGGCCACCCTCCTGCGCACCTCGGTGGCCGATGTGCGCTCGGGCCGACTGGATAGCCTTTCGGTGGAGGTGCAGGTGGAGGAGGAGATGAGCCTGCCCTTCATGGGCGTCTTCGGGGGTGAGGGCTTTGGCGGCATGGGGGAGATGCTCAAGGGCCTGCTTCCCAAGCGGCCGGTGCGCAAGCGCATGACGGTGAAGGAAGCCCGGGAGGTCCTCAAGAACCAGCACGCCGAGCGCCTCATCGATAAGGAGGAGCTGAAGGAGGAGGCCAGGAGGCGGGCCCAGGAGGACGGTATCGTCTTCATCGACGAGATCGACAAGGTGGCCCGCCGAGAGGGCATGGTGGGGCCGGATATATCCGGCGAGGGGGTCCAACGGGACCTCCTGCCCATCGTGGAGGGCACGGTGGTTTCTACCCGCATCGGTCCGGTGTCCACCGAGCATGTGCTCTTCATTGCCGCGGGAGCCTTCCATGTGGCCAAACCCTCGGATCTGATCCCCGAGCTCCAGGGACGATTTCCCATCCGGGTGGAGCTTTCTCCCTTGGGCCCCGAGGAGTTTTACCGCATCCTGAAGGAACCGGAAAACTCCTTGATCCGCCAGTACACGGAGCTTTTGAGGGCCGACGGAACGGAACTCGTCTTTCACGAGGACGCCCTAAGGGCCATCGCCGAAGCGGCCTACCGGGCCAATCAGGAGCTCGAGGACATCGGGGCCAGAAGGCTGGCCACGGTCTTGGAGCGGGTACTGGAGGAGGTCAGCTTCCAGACGGACCTGGGCCGGGTGGAGATCACCCGGGCCTACGTGGAGCAAAGGCTGGAGGCGGTTTTCGCTTCCCCAGACCTTACGCGGTTTGTGCTTTAGGAGGACAGAGATGCGCTGGATCCTTTTGGCTTTGGGTTTACTGGCACTACCCAGTCTGGCCCAGACCCCACCGCCCCCGGCCAGCCAGGTGGAGAAGCAGGATGCCTTCCGGCTTGGGGTGCAGCTTTACGCCCTGGGCCGGTACGAGGCGGCCTTGGAGCTCTTTGAGCGGGCCTTGAAGGAGAAGCCGCAGGACCCGGATGTCCTCTACTGGCTGGCCCGGGCCCAGCTTAAAGTCGGGCTCCTTAACCCCGCCTTGGAGAACGCCAAGGGGCTGGTGGCCAGGAACCCCCGGTACATCGGGGGGTACATGGTCCTCTCCGAGGCCTACGTGGCCCTCTTTCGTGCCTCGGAGGATCGGGAGAAGGGGAGGGGCTATCTGGATCAGGCTCTCACCGTACTTCGCGATGCCGAACGGGTGAATCCCCGTTACGCTCCCCTTTACGCCCAGCGGGGTCTGGTCTACGCCTTCCTGGGCCAGGTGGACAAGGCGGAGGAGGCCTTTAAGAAGGCCCTTAGCCTGCAGGATTCCGCGGAGGTGAGGGCGGCTTTGGCCGAGCTCTATCTAGCGGCGGGCCGCTTGGACGAGGCCCTGGAGCAGTATGTCAAGGCAGTCCAGCTTTCACCCCAGGATGGGGATCTAAGGGTCCGCTATGCCTCGGCCCTCCTGCTGAAGGGCCGGGCGGAGGAGGCGGCGAGGGTTTTGGAGGAGGGCCACCGCCTCAAGCCCTTGGATGCCGAGGGTTGGTACACTTTGGGCCAGGCCTATTTCGTCCTGGGCCGCTACAAGGAGGCAGGGGTGGCCCTGGAGAATGCGGTGGCCCTGGCTCCTTTGCGCTTCCCCGTGGCCTACTACTACCTCGGTCAGATCTACCTGGCCCTGGGGGATGCCCAGAAGGCCAAAAGCCGCCTCACGGTGGCGGTGCGCCTCGAGCCCAAGCGGGCCGAGTACCGATACCAGCTCTGCCTGGCCAACGAGAAGCTGGGGGACAAGGAGGGTGCCCGCTACCAGTGCCAGGAGGCTTTAAAGCTGAGGCCTGGCTACAAGGAGGCGGAGGAGGTGCTTAGGCGCCTGTAGGGTACTGGGTGGGGAAAATGTAACGGATGGCCTCCTGGCTTCCAGTGCCAGGAGTAACCTTTATTGAGGATGTGGAGGTTTGAAGGGGGTCGCTTTCAGGAGGAGGCCTATTCTTTGCCGGAGGAGGAGCGATTCCTCCTTTTGGTGAACGGCAGGCCCTGGGCTTCCTTCAGCTATACCCCTGGGGATGAGGTCTACCTCGCCCTAGGCCATCTCTTCCTGAGCGGGGTGCTCTCGGGCCTCGAGGGGGTGCGCTGGTTAGTGGGCGAAGGGGTGGTGGCCGTGGACCTGCCGGGGGATCCCGAGAGGGGGGTGGGGGTGCGGGATAGCGGTTGCGCTGCGGGGCTACGGTATGGTGAACCCAGGCTTTCTCCCTTGCCGAAGGTACCCCTGGATCCCGAACTGCCCCTAGAGCTCATGGCCCAACTGCGCCAGCATGCGGTGCGCTACGCCCGGACCCGGGGTATACATGGAGCGGCCCTCTTTGACCTTTCTGGGCGGCTTCTCTACGTCAACGAGGATATCGGTCGCCACAACGCTGTGGACCGCCTGGCGGGGTACATGCTCCTAGAGGGTGTGCGGCCTCCCGTGCTCTTGGCGGTAACCGGCAGGGTGAGCCAGGAGATGGCGGGAAAGGCCATCGGCATGGGGGCGGTGCTCCTGGCGAGCCGGACGGGGGCCACCCTTCCTGCCGTAAACCTAGCGCGCCACTATGGCCTGGCTTTGGCGGCCTACGTGCGCCCAACAGGCTACCGCCTCTACGCCCCAGGCGGTATGCCAGTGCCCGAGGGAGTCCTCAGGCCTTAGGCTCTTCCTTCTTTTCCTCGCCCTCCTGAAGGCCCTTTTTGAACTCCCTGGCCGACTGGCCAATGCCCCGGGCCAGCTCGGGAAGCTTCTTGGCGCCGAAGAGGAGGAGGATGACGAGAAGGATGAGGAGGATTTCCACCGGACCTAAGCGCATGGGGCCATTGTAGCATGCCTTGACCCTCTTAGGGTCAAGTGTTATCGTGGCCTCTGGGGTGGCCTTAGGCCCCGGGGCGTAGCGCAGGCCGGTAGCGCACCTGCTTTGGGAGCAGGGGGTCGCCCGTTCAAATCGGGCCGCCCCGACCACGCGGGAGTAGCTCAGGTTGGTAGAGCATCGGCCTTCCAAGCCGAGGGTCGCGGGTTCGAGTCCCGTCTCCCGCTCCAGATGGCCGGGGTGGGGCTTCACCCCGGCCTTGCTTATGGGCCCGTAGCTCAGTGGACAGAGCAGCCGCCTTCTAAGCGGTAGGTCGGGGGTTCGAATCCCTCCGGGCCCGCCAGGTCCAGGACGCAATGCTTTACCCCCCGGTAGCATGGCCGGGGGGTCTTTGTACGGTTGGGGTACTGCTTTTGCCGCCGGTTCCCTTTGCCGAAGGGGCCGGGAAGGGGTCTTAGGCGTGGTATCCTCAAGGCCGGCCCTTGTGGCCCGGTCCATGCTGAAACTGGAGAACATCACCAAGCGCTTTGGTTCCGTGGTGGCCAACCGCCGGATCACCCTCGAGGTGGCCCGGGGGGAGGTCCTGGCCCTTCTGGGGGAAAACGGGGCGGGGAAGACCACCTTGGTGAGCATCCTCTACGGCCTTTATGCCCCGGATGAGGGGAGGATCCTCCTGGAGGGTCAAGAGGTGCGGATCCCGTCCCCCAAGGCCGCCCAGCGGCTGGGCATCGCCTTGGTGCCCCAGCACCCTGAGCTCATCGAGGCCCACACCGTGGCCGAGAACCTGGCTTTAGGCCTAGACCTGCCCCTGGCTTTCTCCCGCCGGGCTCTGGTGCGGCGGCTTGCGGCGCTTTTGGAGGGGCATCCTTTGGGCGTGGACCTCGAGGCGCCCGTGGCCCGCCTTTCCGCAGGGGAGAAGCAAAGGGTGGAGCTCCTTCGCGCCCTCCTTAACCGCCCCCGGGTGCTCGTCCTGGACGAGCCCACCAGCGTCCTTACCCCCAAGGAGGCGGAGGGGCTCTTCCAGGAGATCCGCCGCCTCAAGGCCTTGGGCCTGGCGGTGATCTTCATCAGCCACAAGCTGGAGGAGGTCCTGGCCATCGCCGACCGGATTGCCGTGCTTAGGGCCGGGGAGAAGGTGGGGGAGGTTTGGCGGCAGGAGGCGGACAAGGACCTCCTGGTGCGCCTCATGGTGGGCCGGAGCCTGGCCCCGCCCCCCAAGGTGCCCCCGCCCCGGGAGGAAGTGGTCCTCGAGGTGGAGGACCTTCTGGTGCCCCGACACGGTTTTCCCGTCCAGGGGGTTTCCTTCACCTTGCGGGCAGGGGAGGTGCTGGGGATCGCGGGGGTGGCGGGAAGCGGGCAGGCGGAACTCGTGCAGGCCTTGGCGGGTCTCAGGCCCCACCAGGGCCGGATTCGGTTCCTTGGCAAGCCCTGGCCCCGGGATCCCATGGGCCTCTTCCGCCAGGGGGTGGCCCATATTCCCGAGGAGCGGAGCATGGGGGTGGTGGGGGGTATGAGCGTGGCCGAGAACCTGGCCCTTAGAACCTACCCTCGCTTTGTTCGCAGGGGCTTGCTGGATTACCGGGCCATGGAAATGGAGGCGGAGGGCTTGATCCAGCGCTACGGCATCCGCACCCCCTCCCCCCGCACCCCGGTGCGGTTCCTCTCGGGAGGAAACGTGCAGAAGGTGATCCTGGCCCGGGAGCTTTGGGGGGGGCCTCGCCTTCTCTTGGCCATGCACCCCACTTACGGGCTGGACGTGGGGGCCACCGAGGAGGTTCACGGGCGTATCCTGGAGCTTGTGCAAGGCGGTGCGGCCGTGCTTTTGGTCAGCGAGGATCTGGACGAGATCCTGGCCCTCTCCCATAGGGTGGCGGCCCTGTACCACGGGCGCTTCGTGGGGCCTGTTCCCCGGGAGGAGGCGGACCGGGAGCGGCTGGGGCGGATGATGACGGAGGGGCGGGTATGAGGTGGGAGCTGGATCCTAGCCCAAGCCCCTGGAAGGTGTTCTTGGCCTATAGCCTGTTCGTGGCCCTGGCCTTGTTGCTTTTAGGCCTTCTTTTCCGCCTCTATGGGGTATCCCCGCTAAAGGCCTACGGGCTTCTCCTCTCCCCCCTGGGGGATTCCTTGGGCCTGGCCGAGGTGGGGCGGCGCACCATCCCCCTCCTCCTCATCGGGGCAGGCTTGGCCCTGGCCTTTAGGGTAGGGTTTTTCAACATCGGGGCGGAGGGGCAGCTTCTCATGGGAGCGGTGGGAGGAACCTACGTGGCCCTTTTCCTGCCTCCTGGACCCTGGACCCTGCCCCTCATGTTCCTTTTGGGGGGTGGTCTGGGGGCGGTTTGGAGTGGGCTTGCCGCCTGGCTTCGGGTGCGCTTTGGGGCCAACGAGATCCTAACCACCCTCATGCAGAACTACCTGGTCTACTACCTGGTGGTCTACCTGGTGGCGGGACCCTGGAAGGGGCAGATGGTCTTCGGCTTCCTCTACACGGATCGGTTTCCCCCGGAGGCCCAGCTTCCCCGCCTGGGGGATACCCTGGTGCACTGGCCCACCCTGCTTCTTGGGATTGCGGCGGCCTTGGGGCTTCAGCTCCTGCTCTTCCGTACCCCCTTGGGCTTTGAATGGCGCGTCCTGGGGGAAAACCCGGAGGCCGCCCGGTACCTGGGCCTTAAGGGGGGCAGGCTGATCCTCTTGGCGGCGCTTCTTTCCGGTTTCCTTGCGGGCCTGGCGGGGGTGGGGGAGGTGGCGGGCATCCACCTGAGGCTTTTGGAGCCCGCCCAGATCTCCCTGGGGTACGGCTTCACCGCCATCCTGGTGGCCTGGCTGGCCCGGGGAAGGCCCCTTTGGGCGCTCTTTACCGCCCCCCTTCTCGGCCTCATCCTGGCCGGGGGGGATGCCTTGAAGCTCGCCCTTTCCATGCCCTTTCGGGTGGTGGACGTGGTGGCGGGGCTTTTGCTCCTTAGCCTCATCGGGGCCGAGGCCTTGAGCCAACGTCGCTTGGTCTGGAGGCGCTGATGGAAGAGGCTCTGGTGCGCGCGGTGCTTTTCGGAACGCCCATGCTCTTGGCCTCCCTGGGGGCCCTTCTTTCCGAGCGGGGAGGGGTGGTGAACCTGGGGGTGGAGGGCATGATGGCGCTTTCCGCCCTGGCCGCCTTTGCCGCGGCCCTCGAGGCCGGGCCGGTTTGGGGGGTTCTTTGCGGGGTTGGGGTGGGCTCCTTGCTGGGCCTTTTCCTGGGCGTCTTCGCCGTGTTTCTCCGGGCCAACCAGTTCGTGGCGGGGCTTGCCCTGGCCGCCTTGGGCCTTGGGGCCTCGGGGCTTTTGGGGAAGCGGTACGAGGGAACCCCCTTGCCCGACCCCCTGCCGGAAGGGGTGTTGGCCGGGCTGGCTTTGATCCTGGCCCTGGGCCTCCACCTCCTCCTTTCCCGCACCCGGTATGGCCTTTACCTGAGGAGCGTGGGGGAGAATCCCAAGGCGGCGGACCTCTTCGGGGTGAGCGTGGATGGGGTGCGGTACCTGGCCTTGGCCCTGGGGGGCGGGATGATCGGCCTGGCTGGGGCCTACCTTTCCCTGGCCTACCGCCCCTCTTGGACGGACGGCATGACCTCGGGGCTGGGCTGGGTGGCCATCGCCCTGGTGATCCTGGCGGGCTGGCAGCCTTTAAGGGCCGTGCTGGGGGCCTACTTTTTTGGCCTCCTGTTCTTCCTGCAGTTCCGTTTGCAGGGCAGTGTACCTATACCGTCGGAGGCCTTTGCCGCCATGCCCTACCTTTTGGTTATCCTGGTCCTGGCCCTCTCGGGCCGCGCCCGGGCCCCCAAGGCCCTGGGCCAGCCCTTTGACCGGGGGAGGTGAAGGATGAGGAGGATTCTGGGTTTGCTGCTATTGGCGTTGGGGTTGGCGTGGGCCCAAGGGGATAAGCTCAAGGCCTGCTTTATCTACGTGGGGCCCATCGGGGATGCGGGCTGGACCTACGCCCACGATCAAGGGCGGAAGAAGGCGGAGGCCGCCCTTCCCTGGCTGGAAACCCGGTATGTGGAAAGCGTGCCCGAGGCCCAGGCCCTTCCGGTCATCGACCGGTTTGTGAGGGAAGGGTGCCAGGTGATCTTCGCCACCAGCTTCGGGTACATGGAGGCGGTCCTCGAGGGGGCGAAGAAGTACCCGAACGTCATCTTTGCCCACGCCACCGGGGTCAAGCGGGCTCCCAACGTGGCCACCTACATGGCGGACTTCTACCAGGTCTACTACCTGAACGGCCTGGCCGCCGGGGCCCTTTCCAAGACGGGCAAGGTGGGGTACGTGGCCGCCTTCCCCATCCCTGAGGTGAAGCGCCACATCAACGCTTTCACCCTGGGGGTTAGGGCGGTGAACCCCAAGGCCCAGGTGCTGGTGCGCTGGATCAACGCCTGGTACGACCCGGCCAAGGCCCGGGAGGCCACGGAGGCCCTTCTGGCCCAAGGGGCGGATGTCTTTGCCTTCACCGAGGACACCCCTACGGTGATCCAGACGGCGGCCAAGAAGGGAGCCTACTCCTTCGGCCACTACACCCCCATGCTGAAGTTCGCCCCGGACCACGTGGTCTCCGGCCAGATCGTCCACTGGGATGTCATCTACATCGACTTTCTCAAGAAGGTGAAGGAGGGGGTCTACACCGCCAAGAACCTGCAGAATGTGGATTACTTCTGGCTCCTGCAGCACAAGGCGGTGGAGATGGGGGCGGACTACGGGGTGCCCATAAACCCCAAGCACGTGCCCCTGTTGCAGAAGGCGGAGATGACGGTGGGCGGGAAGAAGGTGAGCGTCTACGACCGCATCATGAGCCTGCTTAAGGACATGCAGAGCCCCAAGCCCACCTTCGACCCCTTCACGGGTCCCATCCAGGACCGGAAGGGGGTGGTGCGGATCCCGGCGGGGAAAAAGGCCACCCTCCAGGAGCTCCTCACCATGGAGTGGGCGGCGCCAGGGGTGGTGGGGGACTGGCCCGGAGAACCCAAATAGAACCCGAAGGTTTGGGGCCAGGGAGGACCTCCCTGGCCCATTTTCCATCTCCTGGCCTTTGGCCGAACCGCTTCGCTGGGTATTGCGCCCTGTAGTCCTTCCGGCATGGCCCCGGAGAAGGGTCTTCTGAACCCCTTGCCCTGGGGCAGGAGGGCGCTAGAGCGCCTGGAAGACCTCCTCGAGGATCTCCAGACCCAGGGCCGCCTCCTGTTCCGTGAGGATGAGGGGCGGGGCGATGCGGAGGGCGGAAGGCCCGGCGGGGAGGAGGAGAAGCCCCTTCTTGAAGGCCAGCTCCACCGCCTTGTCCCTGAGGTCGGGCCGCTCCTCCGTTGGGGTGCCGAAGTCCAGGCCGATCATGAGCCCCCTCCCCCGCACATCCCCCAGGAAGGGGAAGCGGCCCTGCATGGCCTTGAGCTCCCTGAGGAGGTAGGCCCCCACCTGCCTGGCGTTTTCCATGAGGCCCGCCTCCAGGAGGTCCAAGGTGGCGTGGGCGGCGGCGGCGGCCACCGCCTGGCCGCCAAAGGTGGTGCCGTGGGCCCCGGGGCGCCAGCTTGCGAGCTCCTCCCGGAAAAGAAGGGCGCTCAGGGGGTAGCCGGAGGCCAGGCCCTTGGCCAGGACGTAGACGTCCGCCTTGACCCCCTCGTGCTCGAGGGCGAAGAAGAGCCCGGTGCGGCCAGCGCCCGACTGCACCTCATCCGCCACCAGGAGGATGCCGTGCCGTTCCAGAAGAGCCTTGAGCTCGGGGATGAAGCCCGGCGGAGGCACCAAATATCCCCCTTCGCCCTGGATGGGCTCCAAGAAGAAGGCGGCCACCTCCTCCGGGGGCACCACGGTGCGGAAGAGGTGCTCCAGGTATTCCAGCACCGCTTTCCCCACCTCTTCCGGCCTTGCCCCCAGGGGGGGGCGGAAGGGATTGGGGAAGGGGACGTGCACTACCCCGGGAAGGAGAGGGGAGAAACCCTTGCGGTAGGCGCTTTTGCTGGCGGTGAGGGAGAGGGCGCCCAGGCTCCTGCCGTGGAAGGCCCCGGTAAAGGCCAGGAGGTAGGGCCTACCCGTGTGGTGGCGCACCAGCTTGATGGCGGCCTCGATCCCCTCGGTGCCGGAGTTGCCGAAGAAGACCCGATAGCCTCCGCCGAGCCTCCCCGCCAGCCTTTCCGCCAGGGAAAGGGTGGGCTCGTGGGTGAAGTCGGAAAAGCACACGTGGGCGAAGCGCTCCGCCTGGGCCCGCACGGCTTCCAGCACCCTGGGGTGGGCGTAGCCGGTGGTGTTGACCGCTATCCCCGCCATGAAGTCCAGGAAGATGTTCCCGTCCACGTCCTCCAGGAACACGCCCTGCCCCCGGGCGGGGACAAAGGGGTAGGGGCGGATGTAGGAAGGGGAGAGGACCGCCTGACCCCTTTCCAGGAGGGCCTTGGCCTTAGGACCGGGAAGCGGAGTGTGGATGCTGGGTTTCATACGGGGCCAGTCTACCAAGCCCCTGGCCCCTTTCCCAGGCGCGTTTTATGCACCCAGATACGGCTTTTTATACCCCTTCCCGCCACATCGTGCCCCACAGGGGTATCCGGGCGAGGGCAGGGTGGGGGGTATTACAGGAGGCCTTCGGCTTCCAGGTGGGGGCGGGCGTAGAAGAGGGTGAGGGCGGTGGAGGCGTCCTGGATCTCCCCGGCCTCCAGGAGGCGGTAGACCTCGGGAAGGGGGAGTTCCACGGTTTCCAGAAGCTCCCCGTCCTCGAGGGCCGGCTTGGCCACCACCTCCGCCTGAAGGGCCAGGAAGGGGTGGAAGACCACCGCGGTGAAGGAGGGCTGGGGGTGGAAGGGGGGAAGGGGGAAGAACCGCCTGGCTTCGGCGCCCACCTCCTCCAGAAGCTCCCTTTGGGCGGCCTCCAAGGGGGTTTCCCCGGGATCCACCTTGCCCGCGGGGATCTCCAGGAGGAACTTGCCCGTGGGGTGGCGGTACTGGCGGATGAGGAGGGCGGTGGCCTTTTCGGTCACGGGAAGGACGAAACTCGCCGCCACCGGCCCCGGGCGGTAGATGTAGGTGAGCTCCTTGCCGGTGTGGGTGCGCAACCTTTCCCGCACCAGCCTTACGGGCTCGGAGAGGATTTCTTCCAGCTCGAGGCGCTTCCAGGGGCTCATTTCGCCAAGCGCTCTATCACCCGGCGCACCTTCTCCCCGGGGGCCCTGGGGCCCAGGGCCTTGGTCACCACGCCTATGGCCGCTAGGGGGGTCTTGAACTGGGACAGGTCTATGTTTTCCCGGATCCAGGCCTCGATCTCCTCCTCGCTCATCTCCTTGGGGAGGAAGCGGTCCAGGAACTCCACCTCAAAGGTGTTGCCCTGCTCCAGGGCGATCTCGCGCAGGGCCTTGAGCACCTTCACCGCCTCGGCATCGGGCAGGGGTTTGCCATCCCCTTTTCGGTCCAGCTCCGCCTTCACCACCCGGGCGAAGTCCAGGGTCTTCTGGTCCCGGGCCTTCATGGCCTCCTTGATGGCTTCCTTGATGGCCTCGTAGATGCTCATCCCCCTTAGTGTAGCCGGTAGAATGCGCCTTATGTGGGCGCTTCTTTCCGTTTCCGACAAGAGGGGGCTCGTGCCCTTCGCCCAGGGGCTTTTACGGCTGGGTTATAGGCTCTTGGCCACGGGGGGCACCCACAGGGCCTTGGTGGAGGCGGGGCTTCCCGTCACCTACATCTCGGACTTCACGGGTTTTCCCGAGGTCCTCGAGGGCCGGGTCAAGACCCTCCACCCCAAGGTGCATGCGGGGCTTCTCGCCCGGCCCGACCAGGAGGAGGAGCTCAAGGCCCTGGGCTTTGAGCGGATCGGGGTCCTGGCGGTGAACCTCTACCCCTTCCGGGAGACGGTGGCCAGGGGGGCGGATTTCGCCGAGGCCCTGGAGCAGATCGACATCGGGGGCCCCGCCATGCTCCGGGCGGCGGCCAAGAACCACATGGCGGTCCTGCCCGTGTGCGACCCTGAGGACTACCCTCGGGTGCTTCAGGCCCTCGAGGAAGGCCCTTCCCTTGAGTTCCGCAGGGAGCTTGCCCGCAAGGCCTTCGCCCACACCGCCAGCTACGACGCCGCCATTGCCGAGTGGCTTGCCGGGGAGAAGTTCCCCCCCGAGAAGTTTTTGGTCCTCAGGCGGGAAAGCCCCTTGCGCTACGGGGAAAACCCGCACCAGGAAGCGGCCCTTTACCGGGTTTATGGGGAAAAGGGGCCCCTTTTGGAGGCCCGGGTCCTCCAGGGCAAGGCCATGAGCTTCAACAACTACCTGGACGCCGAGGCCGCCTGGAACCTGGTCTCGGAGTTTGAGGGCCCTGCCTGCGTGGCCATCAAGCACCAGAACCCCTGCGGGGTGGCCTTGGGGGAAGGTCCTTTGGAGGCGTACCGGAAGGCCTACGAGGCGGACCCGGTTTCCATCTTCGGGGGCATCGTGGCCTTTAACCGGGAGGTGGACGGACCCACGGCGGAGGCCATGAGGGAGGTCTTTTTGGAGGTGGTCCTGGCCCCGGGCTTCACCCCGGAGGCCCTGGCGGTCTTTTCCCGCAAGAAGAACCTCCGGCTCCTCGAGGTGCCCTTCCCCGCCCAGGGAGCCTACCTGGACTTGAGGCGCCTTAGGGGTGGGGTGCTTCTCCAGGATGCGGATACCCTGGATCCCATGGAGCCCAAGGTGGTCACGCAAAAGGCCCCCACCCAGGAGGAGTGGCAGGACCTCCTCTTCGCCTGGAAGGTGGTGAAGCACGTGCGGTCCAACGCCATCGTGGTGGCCAAGGGGGGCCAGACCCTGGGCATCGGGGTAGGGCAGACCAACCGCTACGCCTCCGCCAAGCATGCCCTGAAGACCGCCAAGGAGAAGGCCAGGGGGGCGGTCTTGGCCTCGGATGCCTTCTTCCCCTTTGACGACGTGGTGCGCCTGGCGGGGGAGTTTGGCATCAGCGCCATCATCCAGCCTGGGGGAAGCGTGCGGGACGAGGATTCCATCCGGGCGGCGGACGAGCTGGGCATGGCCATGGTGTTCACCGGGGTGCGGCACTTTAAGCACTAAGCGCACATGGGGTATGATGTTACGTGTGAAAGCCCATGTGCGCTACACCATAAGCCTGGATCCTGTTCTGGCGCAGTACGTGGAGGAGATGCGCACCCGCCTGGGCCTTACCAGAAGCGAGGTGTTCGCCTTGGCCCTGAAGCGTTTGAGAGAGGTGGAGCTTGCCCAGGGGTACCGCGCCCTAGCCAAGGATGCTGATTTTCTCCAGGATCCCCTCCTGGACTCCGGCTTGGAGGAAACCCTGGCAGAGACCTCGTGGAGCTGAGAAGGGGCGACATCCTCCTGGGGGACTTTGACCCGGGAGGCCCTGGAGACGCTTCTTGGGGACCTTCTAGAAGCTTTGGACATTCGGATTCGGGAGCATTTGGGTCTTGAGTAACAAAAAAAGGAGCCCGGCAGGGCTCCTTTAAACCTAAGGGGGCACTTAGTAGGCCTTCTTGCCTTGGGTTTCCCTTAGGCGCTGGTGAGCCTCCTTAAAGCCCACCAGCTTCCGGCTTTCCTCATCGTAGAGGTGCATGTCGGCGAAGGCGATCTTGAAGGCATCCTTGAGGGTAACCGTGGGGGCCACCTTCACGAGGTCCACCTCCTCCTGCACCTTGGGCAGGAGGTAGTTGGGGATCTTGGGGGCCAGGTGGTGGATGTGGTGGAAGCCGATGTTCCCGGTGAGCCACTGGAGCACCCTGGGGAGCTTCAGGTAGGTGCTTCCCTCCATGGCCGCCTTCAGGAACTCCCAGCGGGGGTCGTGCTCCCAGTAGACATCCTCAAACTGGTGCTGCACGTAGAAGAGGAAGATGCCGATCATTCCCGCCAGGTACTGGATGGGCAGGTAGACGAAGAGAAGGGTCTTAACCCCGAAAAAGACCGCGATCCCCGCCAGCAAGAGGGCCAGGAAGAGGTTGGTTAGGGCCACGGAGTTGCGCACGGAAGGCTTGTCCGAGCCGTAGCCTAAAGGAAGCCGGTAGGAGAGCATGAAGACGTAGATGGGCCCCAGGAGGAACATGACCCAGGGGTTCCGGTAAAGGCGGTACTTGAGCCTCTCCCAGGGGCTGGCCTTGAGGTACTCCTCCAGGGTCATGGTGTAGATGTCCCCCACCCCCCGCTTGTCCAGGTTGCCGCTGGTGGCGTGGTGCCGGGCGTGGGATAGCTGCCAGTGGTGGTAGGGAACCAGGGTGAGGACCCCGGTGAAGAAGCCCAAAAGGTCGTTGGCCCACTTCCTGGGGAAGAAGGAGCCGTGTCCGGCGTCGTGCTGCAGGATGAACAGGCGGACCAGGAACAGGGCGGCTGCGAAGTCCAAAAGGAGGGTCAGGGCCAGGGAAACGGAAAGGGCCTTGTGGGCCAGGTAAAAGAGGAGGAGAAGGGGAAGAAGGGTGTCCGCCACCTGGCGCAGGCTTCTTAGGGTGTTGGGCTTGGCGTAGGGCTTGATGAGGGGGATCCAGTCTTTGGGTTCTACTTTGCGCATGCTCACTCCTCCCTGTTTTTGGGAGTGATTCATGGTACCTCCTTGACGGATGAGGACCATGAGGAAACAGAGGAGAGGGTTATCTCCATTAAGCAATTCTTAACGAATCGGAGTTAGGATACAGGTACGTAGTCCCATGCCTAAGCGGACCCAGATAACCCTTCAGCTGTCCCGGATCCTCCTAAAGGAAGCTCCCTTAAAGGCAAGGGTGCAGGAGTTCCTCCAGGCCTTCCTGGAGGTGCCTTGGCTTGGTTTGCAGGCCAGAGGGGCCATCTTCCTCAAGCAAGGGGAAGGCCTCCGCCTGGTGGCGGAGTACCGTTTGGATGAACCCTTGAAGACCTCCTGTGCCCTTTTGCCCTTGGGCCGGTGCCTGTGCGGGCGGGTGGGGCTCACGGAGGAGCCCCTTTGGACGTCTGAGGTGGATGAGGCCCACGAGATCACCTACCCGGGGATGCCTCCCCACGGCCACGCCATCCTTCCCCTCAAGGTGGGAAAGCGGGTTCTCGGGGTCTTGAACCTGTACCTGGAGCCCGGGGTGAGGCTCTCCACAACAGTCAAGGCCACGTTAGAGATGGCCGCGGGCCTTCTAGCCCTGGCGGTGCTCAGGGAGCGGGCGGAGAGGGCGGCCAGGGTTTTGCACCGGGCCAGCCAGGTGGCCCTTGAGGCCCAGGACGAGGCCGAGTATTTCCAGCGCCTGTGCGGTTTGCTGGTGGAGGAGGGATACGCCCTGGCCTGGGTGGGGGAGGCCCTGCCCGACGGCCGGGTGCGCCCTCTGGAAGGGGCGGGGGCGGTGGGGTACCTGGAGGGACTGGTGGTGCGCCACGACGAAACCCCCGAGGGTCAGGGTCCCACGGGAAGGGCCATCCGCCTGGGCAAGCCCCAGGTGCTGAGGGATGTGGGCACGGACCCGAACTACGGCCCTTGGCGCCTTCGGGCCCAGCGCTTTGGCTTTGCCTCCAGCGCCGCTTTCCCCTTGCGAATAGGGGAAAGGGTCTTCGGGACGCTCAACGTCTACGCCCCCGAGCCCGATGCCTTTGACCCGGAGGAGGTGGCCCTCCTCCAGGACCTGGCTGATATGGCGGGGAAGGCCCTGGAGCGCTTCCGTGCCCAAGCCTTGGCCCATCTCCTTTCCCAGGTGGTGGAGCAGGTGCCGGAGGCCATCTTCGTCACGAACCTGGAAGGGCGCATCACCTACGCCAACGAGGCGCTATACACCCAGACGGGCTATTCTCCTTCGGAGGTCCTGGGGCAGAATCCCCGCATCTTCAAGTCGGGGAAGCATCCGGAGGCTTTCTACCGGCACCTTTGGGACACCTTGCAGCGAGGCCAAGTATTTCAGAGCCTCTTCTATAACCGCCGCAAGGATGGGCGCCTGGTGGTGGAGCACAAAATCCTCACCCCCATACGGGACCTTAGGGGCCAGGTGGTGGCCTACTCCTCCACGGGGCGGGACATCACCCGGGAGTGGAGCCTTTACCGCATCCAGCAGGTGCTCATCCAGATGCTGGAGCGCTTTTTGCAGGAGGGGATGGGCCGCTCCTTCTTCCAGCACTTTCTGGACAGGGTCCTGGAGGCCATCCCCGGGGCGGAGGCGGGAAGCCTCCTTTTACGAAACCAGGACGGGAGCTTCTCCTTCGTGGCCCTTACGGGGCATGACCCCGGGCTAAAGGAGGTGCGCCTTGCTCCCGAGGAGGTTTACGCCCTACAGGCCCAGGCTTCGCAGGGCCGGGTGTCGGGAGCGGTGCTTGGGGAGTTCCTCCGGCACCTGCCCCCGGAAAAGGGGGAGATCCTTAGGCAAAGGGGGCGTTTTGGGGAGCTTAAGGAAACCCTTTACGCCCGCCTCGAGGTGGAGGGGGAAGCCATCGGGGCCCTGTACCTGGATGCCTTCCAGGCTCCTTTCCCTGAGGAGGCCCTGGATCCCTTCCGTTTCCTGGCCCGTTGGCTGGAGATGGTTTTCTCCTGGGAGCGGGCCCAGGTGCAGGCCCGGTACCTCCGCTACCACGATCCCCTTACCGGCCTGCCCAACCGCGCATTTTTGGAGGAAGCCTGGCGGGAAAGGGAGGAAACCCTCAGCCTGGTGCTGGCGGATCTCAACAGCTTTGGGGAAATCAACCAGACGCATGGCCGGAAGGTGGGGGATATGCTTCTCGCGGCAGCGGCCCGGGCCTGGGCGGAACTCCTTCCCAAGGGTGGGGAGCTTTACCGCTTGGGGGATGACGAGTTCCTCTTTGTGCTTCCCCTTGAACCGGGAAGGGTCCTGGGGTTCTACCAGGACCTCACGAGGGCCTTAGAGGCCAGCGCCCCAAGCGCCTTGGAAAAGGCCAAGCTGGGGATCTCCGTGGGGGTGGTGGCCTACCCCTGCGACGGGCGGAACCTGGGCGAACTCCTCCGGCGGGCGGACCTTGCCCTGCGGGAGGCCAAGAAGGGCCGGGGGATCGCTTACTTCAACCGGGAGCTGGAGGCTGCCTACATGGAGCGGGTGGAGGTCCTGGCCGCCCTGGAGGAAGCCCTGCGGGAAGGCCGGTTGATCCTGTTCGGCCAGCCCATCGTGGATCTTTCCACCCTCGAGGCCGTGGCCACGGAGGTGCTGGTGCGCTGGCCCAGGGAGGGAGGCTTCTGGCCTGCGGGGGCCTTTATCCCCCTGGCGGAGGAAACCGGGTTGATCCGGGAGCTGGACCTTTACGTGCTCCGCCGGGTGGAGACCCTGCCCGAGAGTAGCGTCTGGCACGTGAACCTTTCCCCGCAGACCCTGCGCGACCCCCGGTTCCTGGAGGTGGCCTCCCGCCTGCGGGGCAAGGGGGTGCGGTTTGAGATCACCGAGTACGCCCTGGTCCAAGGGGTGGAGGAGGTGCTAAAGGAGCTGGTGGAGATGGGGTTTGGGCTGGTCCTGGATGACTTTGGCCAGGGCTACGCCTCCCTCAACACCTTGATCCAACACCCCTTCTGCATGGTCAAGATGGACCGGGGTTTCACCGCCGGGCTTGGGCAAAATCCCAAATCCCATGCGGTCCTGCGGGCCTCCTTAAGCCTGGCCCGGGAGCTGGGGTTGGAACTGGTGGCGGAAGGGGTGGAAACCGAGGTGCAGCGGGACTGGTTGTTGCGCCTTGGGTACCGGTTAGCCCAGGGGTACCTCTTCGGGACTCCCCAGCCCATCAGCGGCTCCTGAACCTCTCCGCTTTTGCCTCCGAATCCAGGATGAGGGTCACGGGGCCATCGTTCACCAGGTGCACCCGCATGTGGGCCCCGTAGACCCCGGTTTCCACGTGCACGCCCTGTTGCAGGAAGGCCTCTATGACCGCTTCGTAGAGGCGCCTGCCCAGGTCGGGCGGGGCCGCCTGGACAAAGGAGGGTCGGTTTCCCTTGCGGGTGTCCGCGTAAAGGGTGAACTGGCTCACGAGGAGCACCTCCCCGCCCACCTCCTTGAGGGAGAGGTTCATCTTTCCGGCCTCGTCGGGGAAGATGCGCAGGGCCACGATCTTGCGCGCCAGGTAAAGGGCGTCCTCCACCGTGTCCCCGTGCCCCACCCCCAGGAGGACCAGAAGCCCGAGGCCGATCCTGCCCACCTCCTCGCCTTCCACCTCCACGAAGGCCTCGGAAACCCGTTGCACCACCGCCCGCATGCCTTACCCCCTGGGCCCGGCGAAGAGGGCCACGGTGCCCGGGCCCGCGTGGACGCTCACCGCAGCCCCTGCCCGCAAGGTGCCCAAGACCTCCACGCCTTCCGCCCTCAGGGCCTCGCCCAAGGTCCTGGCGCCCTCCGGGTTGCCCGCATGGGCCAGGTAGACGGGTCCCCCATCCGGGAAGTCCCGGCGGAAGAGCTCCACCAGCCTGCGCAGGCCCTCCTTGAGGCCCCGCACGCGCGGACCAGCCAGGACCTGGCCCCCCTTGACCTCCAGCACCGGAAGGATGCTGAGAAGCCCGCCCATGAACCTTTGCAGGCCGGAGATCCGCCCGGAGCGGTGCAGGTAGATAAGGGTTTCGGGGAGGACATAGCCCCGCACCCTCTCCCGGTAGGGGGCAAGGGCTTCCTCCAGGTGTTGCCAGGCCACCCCTCTTCTTAGAAGCCGGCGGGCTTCCTCCAGCACCAAGAGGAGGCCCCCGTTCAGGGACCAGGAGTCCAGCACCTTGACCCTTTCCCCGAACTCCCGGGCCACCGCCATGGCGGTGGCTACGGTTCCCGAGAGGTGGCCGGACACGTGGACGGAAAGAACCCGCTCGTGGGTTTGCAGGAGGGTTTCGTAGGTGGAGCGCAGGTCCTCGAGGGCTACCTGGCTGGTGGAAAGCCGCTCCCCTCGGCGCAGGAGGTCCAGGACCTCCTCGTCGGCGATGGCCAGTTGGTCGCGGAGGGTTCTATTCCCCCAGATCACCTGCTGGGGCACCACGTGAATACCCTGCTTTAAGGCCTCTTCCGGGCTCAGGCCTAAGGTGGAGTCGGCCACGAAGGCTACTTTAGAGGCTGTAGGCATAGAACCCGTAGGTGCCGGGCCCGGTGTGGCTGGCGATCACCGCTCCCAGCTCGCTCACCAGGGCTTCCTCCACGGGAAGGCCCGAGGCCAGAACCATTTCCTTCAGTTCCCTCACGGCGCTTGCCTCGGCGCTGTAGAGGAAGTAGGCCCGGATGCGCTCCCGTCCCCTGGCCCAGGCCTGGAAGTCCTTGAGGATCTCCTCCCTGGCCTTCTTTTCCCCCCGGGCCCGGCCCGCCGCCTCCACCCGGCCTTCCTTCAGGGTCAGGATGGGCTTGATGCCCAGGAGGGTGCCCAACAGGGCCTGGGCCCCGCCGATGCGCCCCCCTCGCTTCAAAAACTCCAGGGTGGCCACGCTGAAGCGCACGAAGTGGTCCTGGCGGATGCGCTCAAGCTCGCGGATGACCTCCGGCAGAGCCTGGCCCGCTTGCAAGAGCTCGTGGGCCCGCAGGACCATCATGCCTATCCCCAAGGAGGCGGCCTGGCTGTCAAAGACGGTGATCCGCTCGGGAAAGTTTTGCGCCGCAAGAAGGGCGGACTGCACCGTTCCCGAGAGCTTGGCCGAGATGTGGATGGAAAGCACGTGGTCGGCCTCCTGCAGGGCCTCCCGGTAGGCCCGCTGGAAATCCTCAGGGGAAGGCTGGCTGGTGGTGGGAAAGGCCTCCCCCTCCCGCACCTTCGTGAAGATCTCCTCGGGGGTGATCTCCTCCCAGTCCCTGTAGATGCGTCCTCCCAGGTTCACGTAAAGGGGCACCACCCCTACCCCCAGGCGTTCCCTTAGGGGCCTGGGTAGGTCAGAGGTGGAGTCGGTGATCAAGGCAACCTTCATCACTCCTCCTTGTGCTCCCGGACAAGATACCACAGGTAGGTGGTGTAGTGTAGCGGCCTGGTTGCTTGAAGAAGGGCTTTCTGCTAGGTTCAAGGGTATATGTGGCGGGTCTTGGTGTCCGACGAGATGCGGCTTGGGGATGTGAAGTACCCAGGGGTGCTTTTGGACTACCGGCCGGGGATTGGGCGGGAGGAGCTTTTGGAGATCATCCCCGCCTACGATGCCCTCATCACCCGGAGCCGAACCCAGGTGGATGCCGAGCTACTGAAGCGGGGCAAGCGGCTTAAGGTGGTGGGACGGGGCGGGGTAGGCGTGGACAACGTGGACCTCGAGGCGGCAAGCCGCTTGGGCATCCTGGTGGTCAACGTTCCCGAGGCCAACACCCGCTCGGCGGCGGAGCTGGCCTTTGGCCTCCTTCTGGCGGCGGCCCGGGGCATTGCCCTTTCCGACCGCAAGATCCGCGCCGGGGAGTGGGACCGGAAGTTCCTGGGCCTTGAGCTTAAGGGGAAAACCCTGGGTATCATCGGCCTGGGGAGGATCGGAAGCCAGGTGGCCCGCTTTGCCAAGGCCTTTGAGATGCGGGTTTTGGCCTACGACCCCTACATCCCCCGGACCCGGGCGGAGAGCCTGGGGGTGGAGCTCCTGGAGGACCTTTCCGACCTCCTCCGTCAGAGCCACTTCCTCACCGTCCACACCCCCCTCACCGAGGAAACCCGGGGGATGATCGGGCGGAGGGAGCTCTACCTCCTCCCCCGGGGGGCGGTGGTGGTGAACGCCGCCAGAGGGGGCATCGTGGACGAGAAGGCCCTGTTGGAGGTGTTGGAGGAGGGCCACCTCTTTGCCGCAGGCCTGGACGTGTTTACCCAGGAGCCTCCCCCCAAGGACCACCCGCTTCTTAAGCACCCGAGGGTGGTCCTCACCGCCCACCTGGGGGCCAACACCTTTGAGGCCCAGGACCGGGTGGGGGAGGCGGTTTTGGAGCGGGTGGTGCGCACCCTGGAGGGGGATCTCTCCTATGCCCTGAACACCGGGTTTGATCCCGAGGCCCTCGAGGCCCTGAGGGGTTTCCTGCCCCTGGGGGAGGCGTTGGGGAAGCTTCTTGCCCAGATCACCCGGGGCCGGCCCGAGGTGCTGGAGGTAAGCTTCCTGGGCCGGTTTGAAAAGGACCCCGAGCCCGTGGCCAGCGCCGTGGCCAAGGGCTTCCTCTCCCGGGTGCTGGGGGAGGAGATGGTGAACCTGGTTTCCGCCAGGCCCCTTCTTAAGGACCGGGGCATCCGGCTTGTCACCCGCAGGCAGGAGGAGGCGGGGGAGTACACCAGGCTTCTGGAGGTGCGCCTTGCCACCGACC
>Ga0209478_1000799_pt1 | contig 32216 bp, 18 predicted proteins | sample DewCreD2012metaG_5_FD_184109 | JGI IMG/M metagenome (GOLD analysis project Ga0209478, IMG submission 184109) | Hot spring sediment bacterial and archeal communities from British Columbia, Canada, to study Microbial Dark Matter (Phase II) - Dewar... ...
GGGCATTTTGGGGCTTTTGCTGGTCCTGAGCGGCCCTCAGGTAGGGGCTGCTTGGCGTTACTTTCAGGCCCGCCGGGAACTGGCTGCCTGGCGCCCGGGACAAGCGCGGCAAGCCTTGCAATTCTGTCTGAAGCTGTGGCCCTGGTCTCGCTGGAGCGCCACCCATCTGCTCTACGCTCAGGCCCAGCGGCAGCTCGAAGATTACGACACCGCCCGGCAGCATCTGCATTTCGCCCAGCGCTTGCGCGGCGGCGCGGATGAACAAACCGCTTTGCAGTGGGCTTTGCTCGAAGCCAGCGCCGGCAACGTCCTGGAAACGGAAGAGTATCTGCAAAAGCAGGCCGACCGCTGGCCGGAACTCCGCCCGCTCATCTGGGAAGCCCTGGCCGTGGGATACTTCCGCGTCTCCCGCCTGCCGGATGCTATGAGCGTGCTCAATCACTGGCTCAAACGGGAACCGGATCAGGTGCGGGCCTTGGAACTGCGGGGCCAGACTTACATCGCCGGCCAGGGTGTCAGCCGGGGGGTGGAAGATTACAAGCGGGTGCTGGAATTGGCCCCGGAGCGGGAACTCACGCGCTGGAAACTGGCCGAAGCGCTCATCGCCCTGAGCGCCTATCAGGAAGCGGCAGGCCACCTGGAAATCCTGCGGCAGAAATGGCACGATGACCCCACGCTCCTGGCTCACCTGGCCCGCTGCTACAACATGCTCGGCCGGCAGGACGAGGCGGAACACCTCCTCCAAATCGCCTTGCGGCAGGACCCGCAGCATCCGCTCTGCCTACGGACGGCAGCGCAGATCGCCTTGAGCCAGCCCCAAGGACCGGACCTGCCCCGCGCCATCGCCGCCTTGCGAGAAGTGGTCCGTCAGCGCCCCACGGATTATCTGGCCCAGCAGTTGCTGTTCCAGGCCCTTCAGCACTCCGGAGACACCGAGGCGGCCCGCCAGCAGTTGGCCGTGGTGGAATCCCTGCGCGAACGCCAGGCCCGCCTCAGCGAATTGCAAACCCGCCGCTTGCCGGAACAGCCTCTCAACCCCGCCTTGCACTACGAAATGGCCGTCCTGCTCCTCCAGAATGGCCAGGAAGCCGCCGCGGAAAACTGGCTCAAATCGGCGCTCAGTCTAGACCCGCACTTCCGCCCGGCCCACGCCACTTTGGCCCGCTTGTATGAGCAGCGTGGCGAAGAGGGACGCGCCGCCTTCCACCGCGCCTTCCTGCAATCCCCCGCGCCGTGAAACTTCCCCGCGCCGTGAGATTCCCCGCGCTCCGTATCCGCATTCCCCGCTAGCGTGGGGCTTTCCCCCCCCGTTCCTTACCCGCCCGTTATCCAATTCCTCGCGTCGCTTTTCTCTCGAAGTGAGCCGCCGGGGAGAATGGTCTTCCAACCTCCTCGAGCGATGCGAGGCGTCCGGTCACTTGCCCGGACCGGCATTGTGCCAAATCCACAGGGGCTGTTGATCCTGGGGATGGCTGTAATTGCCGACGATGAGGTCGAGGCGGCCCTGGCCGCTCAGATCGGCGAGGCAGCAACTGACGGCATCGCAATCCCCCCGGAGCAGCACGTGTCGGTCAAACTGGCCTGGTGCGGTCTGGCGGAAGAGCACGACGGCATCCGCCTGCATCTGGTGGCGATCGCGGAACTTGTCGGCCGGGAGGAAGCTGACGGCGAGGATGTCGGGCAGGGGGCCGCCGCAGATCGGTCCGGCTACAGCGTGATGGATGCCGTACATGTCGGCGATGCGATGGTAGCGAAAGCGGAGGCCGCCGAGGTTTTCCAGCCAGCCTAAGCCGTGGTACGGCTTCCACAGATACGGTTCATCGAGAATGTCGCCGTTGGTGGAAAGGATGTCCAGGCGTCCGTCGCCGTTGAGATCGACCAGCTCGATGCCGCTGCTGCCCCAGCCGGGATGAGGGGCGGAGTAGAGGGTTTGCTTGCGGAACTGGCCTTGGCCGTCGTTGAGGAAGGCGACGATGGTTTCATGTTCCTGGGCGAAAACGGCGACGAAGTCGGGGCGCCCGTCCTCGTTCAGGTCCGCCACGGGGACGTGGATGGCGCCGGTGCGGCCGTCGAGCTGGCGGGGGACGAAGTGGGGCCGGTGCCAATCGCTCGTGTGGTTTTCCAGGAGGAGCACTTCGCCAACTTCATGCAAGCCGAAGACGGCCACGACCAAATCGAGGCGATCCGGACGGCGGAAGGGAGCGGCTCGGACGTCCGCCACGCGCCCGACGTTTTCCAGGAGCGTATGAGGTTGGAAGGTGCCATCGGCTTGTCCGCGGAGCCAGACGACCCGGCCGCAGCGCTGATCCGTCGGCGGAAAGCTGCCCAGGTCCGCCACCACGAGATCGAGAATACCGTCGCCGTCCAAATCGACGACCGTGGCCCGCGCCGGATTGCGTACACTGCCTAGCAGTTGCCACTGCGGGGGCGAAGCGGCGGGGCGATAGAGCAGAATCCGTCCCCCTTGCATGTCACACGCGAGCAACTCTAGAGGGGCGGCGGCCCGTTGCTCCGGCGTAGATAATCCACGAGGCAGCCGTACCGCCTGGACGTGCGAGATCATTGCCCGGCCTGATCCCACCGGCGGCGGTACTTTCCCACGTTCCAGCCGGATTGGCAACGGCTCGCGGGCATACTGGGCCTTGAGCGGCGGGAAGTGTTCCGGCGCCCGTTCCTGATAGTACCGGATCACATCAGCCATCCGCGGCGGCGTCATGGCCATCCCGGAACGCTCGAAAAAGCCATAGGCCCGCTCCACCTCCATACGCCAGTGTTCCCGCGGGAAAGTATCCGGCGGCGGATAGGCATGGCAGGCGGCGCCGCAAAAATGCTGAATGCGCTGCTCCAAATCCGCCGGCGGCGGTGGAGACGATGCAGACCCTCCGTCGCCACCAGGAGGGGTGGGGGCCGTCGGTTCCTGGGAACCCTGACACCCCGCGAGCAGTACCACAAGACCCGGCACAATCCACCAGCTCCAGACGAGATGAGGACAGCGCATCGGAGGACTCCTGCGGAGGACTTCCGGGGAAAAACAACATCCGAAGGATGCACTCATAAGGCTGCCTTCAGCGGCGGCTCAGGGAGCAGCTTCCGGTAGCGCTCCAGAAGGTGCCGGCCCGGGTGATTCGAGCCGGGGGCTTCCTCCTCATGATAACCGCGGTCGGCCTCGGTGAGAACACGGCGTGCCAGGGCGAAGTCTCCGCTTTCCAGGGCGAGCAGGCCGCTAAGGAGGGCGAAATCGGCCGCAGCCAAGCGGAGGGTTTGGGCGTGTTCCCAGCTTTGGGTGAGGCGGGCGGTTTTCCAGTGTCCCAGCCAGCGGAAGGCGAGCAGGCCGCTGCCCGGAGCGGATAGCCCGACCTCGCTTCCTACCGCCTGAGCCAAGGCGACCGGCAGGGAAGCGGGGAGCAACCGTTCCCGTTCCTCGTGGAGGAAACGGCGGATGGCCTCCGCCGCCTCCTGAGCTTGGCGATACTGTCCCGCGGCGGCTGCGGTCAGCAGCTCGAACCAGAGATAGGCTGGCAACTGGTAGGTGCGAGGACGGGAGCGGGACCGCGGGCCAGATGATTCCGGCAAGGGCACCTCATACAGACCCAAGGACAGCGGCTGCCGACGCCATTCCTCCCGATCCAGCAGGATGCGGGCTTCCGCAATCCGGCCTGTTTGCACCAGCAGTTCCAGGAGCAGGACCACGCCTTCCGGCCCGTACAATTCGGCGGAGGAACTTTGGAGCACCTCCAGAGCGGTCTCGTAAAGACCCAACTGGGCTGCTAGCCGTGCACGCAGCAGGGGCTGTCCGGCCAGGCCGCTACTGCGTAAGACGAAGCGATTCTCGTTGTCCCGGAGTTGTTGTTCGATCTGGGCGGCTAGCTCCTGCCATTGGGCGCAGCGCTGCTGGAAGGCGGCGGCATCTTCCCCCGCGAGCGGTCCCATCTGCCGTTGCCAATGCAGGACCTGTTGGGCATGGGTCCAGGCGATGTCCCAGGCGGGTAGGTTGAGCCAGGAGTGCACGAGGGTTTCCTGCACGGCGAGCCAGTAGGGCTGGCGGCGGGCGGCTTGCACCAGCGCGGCGCGGTACTGGGCCAGGCGCAATTGTTGCAACGGCGGGAAGGGCGGCGTGCTTTCCCACGGATGCTGGAGGAGTGTTTGGGCAGCACGGGCAGCGAGGAGCCAGGCCAGGGCATCCGTCGGGTCCTGTTCCAGGCCGCAGCGGGCGGCGCGCACCGTCAGCAGGGCTGCCCGCGGTTCGGATGTGTCCGCTGGCAGCAGCTCTTGCAACCGCAAGTACACGCTGGCGGCCTCCGCTTGGGGGGAACCAAACCGGCTGCGCGGCCAGGACCACCGCCACCAGGGCTGCGGCAGGGCGAGAGATGCCGGGCCGCTCCCCTCCGGTTGCAATTGCGGGTCCTGCCAATCCCGCTCCAGGAGCTGCTGCCAGTCCTCGGCACGTCCCGGCGCGCGGAGCACCAGCAGGGCGCTGCCGGCGACCTGCACAGGCCGCCACGTGCCGCGGTTCTGATAGACCTGCTTCAAAGCCGCACTCCAGCGCCCGCGATCCGGATCGTACAGCACCGCCAGCAGGCCGGGAGGGACCGCCGATTCGACGGCTGCCGTTGCCTCTGCGGCTGCCCCATCCGTGGCTACAGAAAGCAAGCCGAGTTGAACGGCGATTTCTCGGACTTGCGGGGCGCGGTCGGCAAAGAGTGTCAGGCGGGAGTCATAGGTGCTGCGCACGGCGGGGGCGAACCAGGCCAGATAGTGCGCCACATCGGGGTGCGTGGTGAACAGGGGCGGGGCGGCAGAACCGCCGCTGGCCTGCCACTGCTGCACAGCTTCCGCAACCCGGCGCAAGGTGGGATGCTCATAAATCCGCCAGCTCAAGCCGTCCCGATCCCGCGGCCAGAGACTGGAACTTCCAGGGAAGATCATCGCTCCCAGGAGGGACAGGGCGGCCAGGGCTGTCAAAGCGAAGGGACCGCGCGCCTCTTGCCAGGCGGTGAAGAGCCGGCCGAGGTAGGCTGCGATCAGGGGAATGGCGGTGACGGTCCAGAAGGGCACCAGGCGTGCCTGCCACAAGGCCAGGGGGCATAGCAAAAGGCCTAGCAGCAGGGCGGCGGACCACTGCCGGCGGCGAACGCTAGCAATGGCGGCCAGCAGCCACAACGTCAGCAGCAGGAGAAACGCTGCGACGGGCAGCGGTATGTCACCGGTTCTCCACCGGACGCCGGCCCACGGCGCGGCAAAGACGCCGGAGAGGCGCGGATCGCTCGGCCAGCCGTACCACCACACCGCCGGGGACAACTCCACCGGCCAGGTCCAGGCGTGCCAGTGATGCGGGCTGCATAGACTGGCCAGCCCCGTCGCAAGAAGCACCCCCCAGGGCCGCCTCCTGTCCTCCGCTTGACGCGGGCGTAACACTTCCGCCAATGCTGCTAACGGGCCGAGGAAAAACCAACTGTCCAGATTCACCCACCCGGCCGTGAGCAGGGGAAGCCCCCAGAGCCAGCGCCCCCCTTGCTGGCAGCACCAAAGCACCATCGTCAGTGCCACCAGGGACAACAGCGTCGGTTGGAGCAGCAGGCGGGGACTGAGGGCGAGGATGGCCAGCAGGACCAGGGCTGCGGCGAGCCAGTCCCCGGCCCCGCGCCGGCTCATCTGCCAGAGCAGCCCAGCCAGGAGGGCGGCCAACGCGGCCTTAACGGCCATCACCACTTGTTCCCCCGCGTATTTCCACAGGACGTACAAACCCCAGTCGTAAAGCCAGGCGTGGTTCGTCCAGTACCGCCCCGCGGTCTCTTGCCCGAAGGGATCGACGCCGAACTGGTACTCTCCCTGGGCCAGCAGCCGCCCGACTGCCCGATGGAGCCAAACGTCCGAATTGCGGGCGACAAACGAAGCGCTGGCGCCAGCTACCATCGCCACCAAAATCACCAGGAACCGATCCCGTGCCCGTGTCCAGGACCGGATTGGCCCCACCACGGCGGCTGGCCTAACCGACTGCACTTCGCTTTGCGTCACCATAACGATCGCCCTGCGTCGGACTTCCGTTTTGCCGGAGATGGGGGTACTTACCTTTAGCTGGTTTTACAGTTCCTGGTCATTCTGCCGTTGCCATTTCGTCACGGTTCCTGGTCATTCTGCCGTTGCCATTTCGTCACGGTTCCTGGTCATTCTGCCGTTGCCATTCCGTCACGTTGTCCGGGTTCTGCCTCTCGTGGTTTGCCGGCCGTGGAGCGGATTCCCTTCACGAGGAGTACGAGGAAGGCGAAGTCGTTCCCGGTTTGGCGATGGCCTCCATCGAATGAATGCTTCCGTGGAGCGCGTGGCCTCCCTTGAGCCGATGGTTCTGCACCCCGGAGGCTGGCCAGGGTCGTTCATGGGCTTGCACGGCTCATTCACGGCGTCCAGTCCAGGTCGGGGGTGAGAGAGGCGCAGAACTCGGCGAGGAGTTGGGCTGCTTGTACCAGGTCCTGCCGGTGCACCACTTCGACCGGGCTGTGCATGTAACGGTTGGGGATGCCGATGAGACCGCAAGCGACTCCGTGACGGCTGATCTGGATGGCGTTGGCATCGGTTCCCGTGGCGCGCGGGACGCCCCGGACCTGAATGGCCAATTCCAGGCGGCTGGCTGCCGCTTCCAGGCGCTCAAAGACCCGCGGGTTGATGTTCGGACCGCGAAAGACGACCGGTCCGCCGCCGCAGTGGATTTCCCCCTGAGTCTTGCGATCGTTGCCGGGCGTGTCCGTAGCGTGGCAAACGTCCACGGCGATTCCCACCGTGGGTTGCACGGTGTAAGCGGCGGTGGTCGCGCCGCGCAGGCCGATCTCTTCCGCCACGGTCGAGACGGCGTAGAGGTCCACGTGTAGAGGGCGGTCGCGCAGCAGCCGCAGGGCTTCCAGGCAAACCCACAGGCCGACTTTGTCGTCCATTCCCGGCCCGGCGAGCAGATCGTTGCGCAGCGGCCGCCAGCCCAAAGCGAACGTCACCGGGTCGCCGATGCGCACCCAGTCCTCCGCCTCGATCCGGTTACGCGCCCCAATGTCCAGCCAGATGTCGGGAAAATCCGGGACCTTGTTTTTCTCCTCCGGTTTGAGCAGATGGACGGCCCGTCGAGCGACCACGCCGCTGATCGGTCCCTGCTGCGTCCAAACCGTCAGGCACTGCCCCAACAGGATTTGCATGTCCCAGCCGCCGATCGGCTGCACGTAGAGAAAACCTTCGTTGTCAATATGCTGAACCATCAGGCCGATCTGGTCGCAGTGCCCGGCTAGCATCACGCGCACGGACCGTTCCTGCCCCCGCTGCGCCCGGCGGATGGCATAGACGTTGCCGTGAACATCCGTCCGCACCTCGTCGGCGAAATTCCGGGCATACTCGCGCACCACCTGCTGGATCGGCTGCTCGAAGCCGGATGGACTCGGCGTATGCAACAACCGGTGGAAGAACTCTTCCGCCTGCGGCTCCATATTCCCTCCCGTGTTTGGCCAATACCCTGAGCGCCCGGAGCTTCCCCCGCTCCGGAGTGCGATGCCGTCTGGCTCTGTGCTCTGCAGTTATGCTAGCATTCCGCTCCCGCAACGGGATGGGTGCTCTGGTGTTCCCTGGCTGCTTTTCCGCCGGCCGGTGGTGGAACCGGACTCTATTTCGTTTTCGGTTGCATTCCGCTGGCATCGGCGGGCGGGGGCCGCCACGCTGTTAGCGGGACAGCCGCTGTTGGGATGGCGGGTTTTCTCGGAAGGCGGAGGCCAAGGGGCGGAGGATGGCGCGGAGACATGCCACGGCGCCGGTGGTGAAGAGGGCAGGGGGGCCGGGCCAGGTGAAGTTCCCGCTCCGCCGGGGTTCTGTGGCCGGGCTGTCGGCAGGGGCATGATAATAAATGCTACAATCCGCATTGGGGGGAGTACTGCATCATGAGCGACGCCTTGGGAATTGCCGTGGTGGGATGCGGGACGGTGGGCGGCGGGGTGGTGGAAGCTCTGCTGCGGCACCGGGATCGCCTGGCGCAACGCGCGGGCCGGCCCTTGCAATTGCGCCACATCGTCGTGCGCGACCGGCACAAGCCCCGCGAGCCGTTCGTTCCCCGCGAGTTGCTCACGGATAGCCTCGCCCCGGTGCTCCAGGATGCGGCGGTGCAGGTGGTGGTGGAACTGATCGGCGGGACGACAGCGGCGCGCGAAGTGGTGCTCTCCTCCCTAGCGGCCGGCAAACATGTGGTGACAGCCAACAAAGCCCTGTTGGCGGAGGCGGGGCCGGACATTTTTGAAGCCGCCCGGCGCGCCGAGCGGACCGTCTGCTTCGAGGCGGCGGTCGCCGGGGGAGTCCCGATCATCCGCGCCCTGGGCGAAAGCCTGGCCGCCAATCAGATCACCGCCATCCAGGGCATCCTCAACGGAACGAGCAATTATATTCTCACGGCGATGGCGGAGCGCGGCTTGCCCTACGCTCAGGCCCTGGAGGAAGCCCAAGCGCACGGCTACGCCGAGGCCGACCCCAGCCTCGATGTCGACGGCTCCGATGCCGCCCACAAATTGGCCATCTTGGCCCAGATTGCCTTCGGTGTCATCGCCCGGCCTCAGGACATCACCCGTCAGGGAATCGATCAGCTCCACCCGATGGACATCCGCTTCGCCCAGGAACTTGGTTACACGATCAAACTGCTGGCCGAGGCCTGGACCCGCAGCGACCCCCAGCATCCGGACGGGCCGCGAGGCGTGGCCTTGCATGTCGCTCCGGTCCTGTTGCGGCATACCGATCTTTTGGCCCAGGTTCGTGGGGCTTACAACGCCATTGCCGTCTATGGCGATATTGTGGGCGAGACGCTCTATCAAGGCCCCGGCGCCGGCCGCGGTCCGACGACCAGCTCCGTGCTGGCCGACCTCATCGACCTGGCGGTGGGCCGTGCCCAACGTACCTTCGCCGCCGCCCGACTTTGGTCCCGCGCTGATCGCGGCTTCGTCCTCGACCCGCCGGAACAGGTCCACAGCCGCTTCTACCTCCGCCTGCTCGTCGCCGACAAACCCGGCGTCCTCGCCGACATCGCCCGCATCCTCGCCCAGCACACCATCAGCATCTCCAGCGTGGTCCAGCACGAAGCCCCGGAAGGCGATGGCGAACCGGTCCCCTTGGTCATTGTCACCCATTACGCCACGACCGGCCATTTCCTCGCCGCCGTCGAGCAGATCAATCGCCTGCCCACCGTCGCCACCCCCGCCGTCTATTACAGCATGGGGGACTGATTTCTCCTGTCTCCTGCAGCATGGGGGACTGATTTCTCCCGGCGTTTTTGCGGCCCTGGTGCGGTCCCGGCCTGCTGTGCTTGTATCGCCGCCCCTGGGTCCTTTACAATCACACCGAGTGTTGAGCTGGCGGGGACGGCAGCCACGCCGCCCCTTGGCCAGCCTAGGGAGAAACCAGACGAGCCTCCTAGGACCCAAAACATGAACCGACCTGCCCCGCCGAATTGGACCGACCAGCCGCCCCCAGCCGTTGCCCTCCAAGAGGACGAGGAGCAGTGGAGCTACGAGGAGTTGCAGGAGCAAGCGGAAGACCTCCGCCAGCGGCTCCATCTTTTCCGTCAGTCCCTGGGTCGTTTTTTCGTCCAAAAACAGGAGATCATCGATCTGATGTGCGTGGCGGCGATCGCCCAGGAACCGCTGCTGCTGGTCGGCCCGCCCGGCACCGCGAAGTCCGACCTGGTCGTCAAATTCAAGGAAGCGCTGGGTGTTCCCGATGCGGAGTACTTCGAGTACATGCTGACGCGCTTTACGGAACCGAGCGAAATCCTCGGCGCTATCGACATCCAGGAGCTGCGCGAAGGGCGCTACGTCCGCCGCAAGGAGGGGAAGCTGCCGACCGCGCGCATCGCCTTCCTCGACGAAATTTTCAAGTCGAACTCCGCCATTTTGAACATTCTGCTAACCATTCTCAACGAGCGGAAGTTTTACCAGGAAGGCCGGCCGGAACCGGTCCCGCTGCGGATTCTCTTCGCCGCCACCAACGAGATACCGGAGCACGGGGAACTGGCCGCCCTGCGCGACCGCTTCGTCCTGAAGGTGGAAAGCCGCTCGGTCCATCCTGAGGCGGAGAGATTCGTGGAGTTGATCGACCAGGGCCTCCGCAACGAAGCCTGGAGGATGCTCAACCAAAAGCCCTGGTGCCAGGGACATGCCACGTTGGCGGATTTCCTCAAGGCCCACCGCTACTTCATGTACCTCTTCAGCGAGTCCCGCCAGGACTTCCCCAGCGGCGAACTCATCAACGACCGCACCCAGTATTTTCCGGAAGATGTGCTGCGAGAGTTCTACCGCCTGATCCGCACGATCAGCAAGGAGGACGGCATCTTCGTCAGCGACCGCAAGGTGGTCAAGCTCTACAAGCTCCTGCGCGTCCGCGCCTGGCTCTTTCATGGCGGCGTGGTCTGCCGGGAGGACCTGCAACTGCTCCAGTATCTGGGAGAAACCCTGCAAGAGATGAAGTTGCTCCGCGAAAAAATACCGCAATATCTCGGCCTCCACTGAATCTCGGCTTGAGGGGCAGCCAAGCTCATCCCGTCTCTCGTCCCGTTGGCGGCTCAGGCTAAGGCAGACCTTCCGAGCGTCCGCGCCGTTCAGGAAGCCGCATCGATTTATGAGGAGGACCGGCCCTCCGCCTTGCCGGGAGGGGTGTGGTCCGGGGTCAGAAGATGGCGGTTGCGGGCGGCGGCGCGCAAGGTGGTCCAGCCGATGGGCAAAATTTTGGGCCGGGGGACGATGGCCGCCACGATCCCGCCATGCCGTTCCGCCAACCTCCGGGCGTCGTAGCGCAGGAACTCGTACACCTGGGGCTGCCGATGCCCGCGGAGATACTCCTGGGCTAAGCGGTGCATGTGGGCATCATACGATGCCTTGGAATGGGTATGCAGGCAGTAGCGTCCGGCATGGCGGCGCAGGTCCCCATCGAAGGCCGGATTGATGTGATACAGCTCGTGGAAGACAGTCGTGAGTTTTTCCGCGAAACTTTGGTCCAAAAAGCGGGGCAGGCAGAAGGTGATCAGGTAGAGGATTTCCCGGCCCTCGACGAAGAAGCGCTGGACCTGGTATTCGCAGGCGCCTTGGCGGCGGGTGAGCGCCCCGTGGCGGAAGCGTAAGGGGGTGACGCGGGCTTGCAGGCCATAGCGGCTGCGGCTACGGCTAGGAGTGAAGGTGACCAGTACCTGCTCCATGCGAATATGGGACAACTCCGGGCAGCGGGCAACGATGTCGGCACAGAGGCGGGTCATCGCTGCGGAAAAGTCCCATGGCGAAGGGGGGTTAGAATGGGGGCCAGCGTGGCCAGGACGGGGCCGGCGGACGGCCAGCGGTGGAACAGTGCCCGGCACGGCCACCCACCGCCGGGGCAGCGGCTGGCTTCCCCCCCAATGCAGCTCCAACGCCGATCGCTCCTGTGGCCGCAGCGCTCCCATTGCTGATCCTCGCCTCCTCCAGCTTCCTCTCCGCTTTCCGCGGCGATACACTCCATGCGGTTGCCATGCTAGAAAGCCGCGGCAGGCCGGTCAACAGGGGACATCCGTTTCCCATCCGCTTTCACCGTCTCCCACTTGCATTTTTGCCGTTTCCCCGCATTTTTCCCCGGGAGCGCGGCTTTCCCATCCTGTCCATCGTTTCGTCCTCTGTCCTGAACAAGTTGGCAGACTGGACAAAGGGAAGGGATTGAGACGGACCGACTGCCTCCCCATGTTCCTACCTTGATCCCTCAGCTTCTCGTCAGGAAGGGCCATATTTCTGGCAAAATCCTTTCAAGTTTTTCAGGCGGCGGAGTCGATACCACAGGCGCGAGTGGTATGGACCTGAGGAGAGCAGGCAGTGCCAAGCCGCTTTGGCGGTTGCGGCCGGGAGGTGGGCATGAGTCGAGCGAAGGTCGGGCAGTGGCTCCGGGGATTGGGGGGTGCGGTCGGCGCTCTGGTGGTGGCGACGGGGTGCCAGACGTGGTACGGCGGCATGACTCTCCCCAGCGGGCGCTATTTGCAGCATTATCCCCAGTATTTTGCTCCGGACCCGGCTCATCCGCTGCCTCGTGAGCTGGCCAGCATGGCCACCGCGGAAGACGTAGCGGGTGGCGGTCCGCGCCTCGGTGGCGGCGCCGCTCCTGCCCCAGCTCCCCCTCCGGCTCCCGTTCCCGCCCCGGCTCCAGCTCCGAAGCAGTGAGCGCCTCGTACTCTCAGCATCGGTGCTTCCCTGACAGGTTTTGCCAGCCCCTGCGTTCGCGGGGTGATGCCGGTTCCTCTTGCACGGTCGGCGCACCGCTGCTATGGCCCCTCCACGCCGGAGTCGAGGGGACACGGATGGCTCGCTTCGGACTCCGGCCTTACCACCCAAACACGGGGGAACCTCCATCATGGGCCAAGGATGGCGCGTCAGGGGCCAAGGAAGGCCCGCCTGGACTCCGGGATATCCGCTGCGGCGGCTCGGCATCGCCGCGTGTTTTGGCAGTTTGTTTTTGCTAATGACTACAGGGTGTCGCACGCCGGAATGCGACGCGTGCCGCTCCCGTGGACCCGGACGCCTCCTCTCCTCCACGTCGCCGCCCGCGGTCGGCTTGCCGGGGACGCCGACACTGCCGCCAGGTCCGGCTTCAGCTTCGACCGCGCCGGCCTCAACACCCCGCAGCTCGGATTCCCGCCTGAGTAGCGGCATGGTGCCGGCCAGTCCGGCTTCGGCAGCGCGCCGGGTCCCACCTCCCGCGGGGACCGCTTCCGGGGGCAGCACGGTGATGCCCGCCAACGGTTCCGCGCCGCAATTCCCGCCGCCGCAGGATTTGTCCGCTCCCGTGGGTGGTCCGCCGGCTGCCGGGACGTCGGCTCCGGGGAAGAGCAACTGGGCGCCGGCCACCCCGTTGTCACCGGCTCCGCTCGGCTTGCACGACCCCGGTCCCCTGCCGCCTCCGCCGCCCGGTGCGATGGGCAACATGCCTGTCCTGCCTCCCACACCGCCGCCTGGCTTGCCCCAGTGAGTCGCCGCAAACTGCATGGACCATGCTTTTTCCATCCCCGCGGAGTGCAAAGAGGGGGGAATGAGTGCAAAGAAGGGGGAAGGTGGGTAATCAAAAGGCACCTTCTTCCCACCAGATGAGACGGCGAAATACCGGGGAAGTTAGGGGGAGGAGCATGCCGGATCGGTAGGGGTAGAACGGGGGGCGGGAACCGGAGCAGCTCCAGCGGCCCGGCGTGCGATGCGCGCGGCAATGTCCCCGGCTTTGAAACCCGCGTCGATGTTGACAACGGCTACGCCGGCGGCACAACTGTTGAGCATGGTCAGAAGCGCCGCCAGCCCCCCGAAGGAGGCCCCATAGCCGACACTGGTCGGGCAGGCAATCACCGGGCAGGAGACCAAACCGCCGACAACGCTGGGCAGAGCGCCATCCATTCCGGCGACCACGACCACGGCATCGGCCTGAGCCAGCCGGTCCCGCTGCCGCAGAATCCGGTGCACTCCGGCTACCCCCACATCCACGATCATCTCCACCGCCGCTCCCATGACCCGCGCGGTGACCAGCGCTTCCTGAGCCACGGGCAAGTCGCTCGTCCCGGCAGTGACCACGCAGACGCGCCCCTGCGGTGCGGGCCGTTCCCCGGCAGCCGGCCACCAGAAGGTCCGCGCCAGACGATCCTGCTCCGCCTCCGGAAAGCAGGCCGCCAGATGCCGGGCTTGTTCCTCATTGACCCGTGTCACGAAGCAGTCCTGTCCTGCCTCCCGCAGGCGCCGAACGGCCCCTTCGATCCATTCCTTGGTTTTTCCTTCCGCGAACACCACCTCCGGGAAGCCGCAGCGCTGCGCCCGCTGCAAGTCCAGCGTGGCGTATCCCAGCTCCGCCACCGCCGGCTGGCTCAAACGCTGCATCGCCGCCTCCACGCTCAGCGATCCTTGACGCACCGCTTCCAGCAAACTCCGCAGCTCACCTTCCGCAAGCATCGCATCCTCCGCCCCTTCTGCTGGGCGAGCCTTTTCCCCTCGCGGGATCATTCGCCGCATGTCCTGATCTGGCCAGGAAGGGACCGCAAAGCCCGGATCTTCGCTGCCTTCGCCAGTCTCGCTTGATTCCTTTCATTCGGATTCAATTTTCCAACCCCGCGGACCGATACAAACGGAAGAGGCGCGGGTGTGCGCCTCGCCCTAAGGGGGAAAGCGGCAAACCCGCTCGTCCACGGGAGGGGGCGATGTCCTACGCGATAGTCTTTCTTATGGGATGGAGTGTGGCCCAACCACCGAACCCTTCGCCCGGCGGAGACTACATCCCGATCAACTCCCGTACGCTCAAGCTGCCCATCAAGTACGAAAAGGACCGGCGGCACATCCGGCAGATGAAATTATTCGTCGCCCGCAATGGAGAGAATACCTGGTATCAGGAAGCGGCGGTCTCGCCAGATCAGGACCATTTCACCTTTCACGCCAAGGAAGACGGGCTGTATTGGTTCATCATGGTCGAGGAGGATGTGCAGGGTCGGCAAGTGCCCGCGGATTTGACCCGCACGCTTCCGGACCTCAAGGTGCTCATTGACACGACGCCGCCTCGTGTACGTTTGACGACTTTGCAGCGGCAGGGAGAGGAGATCGTCGCGGAGTGGATGATCGAGGACACCTATCCGGCGGAAGCCAAGACGCAGGTCCACGTGCGCCCCGTTGGCTCCGGCGGAGAATGGCAGGAAGTGCGGCTGGCGCCGGGGGTGTATCATGGCGTCCGCTTCCCGATGCGTGCGCCGCAAGCCGTGGAGCTGCGCGTCACCGCCTATGATCTCGCGGGGAACAAGGGGGAAGTGGTCCAGGTGGTACCGGCGGCGGAGGGGTGGCGCGCAGGGGCGGCTACCGCTAGCGCTGGCCCAGGAACCGGGCCGATTGCACCGGCTTCTTCCACGGGGGTGCCCGTTCCCGAAGCGGGGGGCATTCCTCCGCCGGCGCCGCTGGCCCCGTCTGCACCCGCCGCGCCCGCGGTGCCGGGACCGGGCACGCCGCCGTTCCCGGTAGCTCCGACGCTACCGCCTGCTCCGCCGCTTGTTCCCCCAGGAAACCTGCCCACTCCGTCCTCGGCTTCGCCGCTCTCTCCGATGCCGCCTTTGGCCCCAGGATCCGCTTCCTCGCCGCCTCCGACGGCCCCCGCTGGCGAACGCCCGTTGCCCACGGTGGAATCCCGCCTGGCGCCGGCGGCCCCGTTGGCGTCTTCGGCCTCGCCGCTGACAAGCGCCCCAGTTCCGACCTGGGCTTCCCCGACCGCTTCTGGCCCGCCTCAGGTCGAGGAGACCCGCGCGACCGTCATCAATTACCTGGCCTTCGATCTGGCTTACGAAGTCGAAGCCCGTGGACCCTCCGGCCTGAGCCGACTCGACCTCTGGGTCACCCGCGATGACGGCCGCACCTGGATGAAATGGAGCCAGCACGAACCCCACGGTTCTACCGTCCGCGTCAACTTGAATCTGCCCTCGAATCCCCAGCCGGAGGGAAGTTACGGCTTCCGCATTGTGCCGGTCAGCGGCGCCGGGCTGAGCGAGCGCGAACCCGTCAGCGGTGATGCCCCGGAACTACGCGTCATCGTCGATGTCACCCCGCCGCAGGTGGAAGTCTATCCGCCCGTGGGGGACCCGCAGCAGCCCCAGACCTTGCTCTTGCAATGGAAGGCGGTGGACAAGCACTGGGGCGCCCATCCCATCCTCTTGCAGTGGAGCGACAAGCCCAACGGCCCCTGGCAGCCGGTTGTCACCAGCACCAGTGAAGTCCAGCAAGCGGCGGCGAGTGCGGCCGCCGGTCCTTCCACCGGCCAGTGGATCGCTAACACCGGCAGCTATGCCTGGCGTGTGCCGGCTGGATTGCCTCCCAGGGTTTATCTCAAGGTCACCGCCCGCGATGCCGCCGGGAATGTCCGCGAGGTGGTCACCCGTGATCCGATCCTCGTCGATCTGGTCAAGCCGAAGGCCCGTATCAGCGGGATCGTCGGGCCGGCCTTGCCCGCCGTCTCCGGCCAGACCCCTCCCTGACACCGCCTCGCCGCGCCGCTGCCCTGGGACGCCGGTGTCCCGCCCGCCCCGGTTCGCCTCCAAAGGGTTCGCCTCATAGCACCGGAGAAAAGAGCCGGGCGCCATTCTCGAAGATGCGGCTCATCCACGGCCTTTGGGCAAACACCTCCCGGTCCACCCGTACCGCCTGGGCTAAATCGGAGAGAAACTGCTCCTCCAGCTTCTGCGTCACGGCGGTGTCAAAGAACTGGCAGTTGACCTCGAAGTTGAGAAAGAGGCTGCGGTTGTCGAAGTTGGCCGTCCCCACCGAAGCCCATTGTCCATCCACCAGCAGATATTTGGAGTGGAGCATGCCGGGAATGTACTGGTAGATTTTGCCGCCGGCGTCGAGCAGGTCGCTCCAGTAGAAGCGGGCGGCGAGAAAGGGGAGCCATTTGTCCGGGCGGAAGAGGGTGAGGAAGCGCACGTCGACGCCGCTGCGGGCCGCCAGGCATAAGGCATCGCGCAGGCCGCTATCCGGGACGAAGTAGGGACTGGCCAGCCACACCCGCCGCCGGGCCTGCACGATCGCCGCAAAATACGTCTCCCGGATCGCCTTGTATTCCCCGTCCGGACCGGATGCCACCACCTGGGCCAATACTTCGCCCTGCGGCTCGGACCACTTCGGATAATACTCCTCGCCTTTCACCGCCTCGCCCGTTGCGAAATGCCAGTCTTCCAAAAACAGCCGCTGCAAACCCGCCACCACCGGCCCTTCCAGGCGCATGTGCGTGTCGCGCCAAAACCCGTAGCGCCGGTCCAGACCCAAATACTCCTGCCCGATGTTGAACCCGCCGGTAAACGCCACGCGGCCATCCACCACGACGATCTTGCGGTGATTGCGGAGATTCACCCGCAGGCGGTAGAGCGGATTGAGCACGGGGAGGAAGGGGGCATGCCGGCCGCCTGCTCGGCGCACGTGCCGCAACAGCCGCCGGGACAGATCATGCGCCCCAATCGAATCGTACAGGAAGCGGACGATCACCCCCCGCCGCGCTGCCGCGCTCAACGCTTCGATGAACTGTTCCCCGCAAGCGTCGGACCGGAAGATGAAAAACTCGATATGCACGTGATGCCGGGCCGCTCCGATGGCCTCCAAAAGCGCCGCATACAGCGGCTTCCCCTCGTGGTAAAACTCCACCGCGTTCCCCGCCGTCACCGGAAAGCCTTCCGCATGTTCCGCCAGCCGGGCCAGCATCTGCCACCGCCGCGGCACGGGTACGCTCGCCTCCGACGACCAGGCGCAAATCTGCCGGAATAATCGCCGCCGCTGTTGCTTCCGCCGTAAAGGCCGCGCCACCCACTGATAGCCAAACAGGAAAAATAAAAACGCCCCCAGAAACGGCACCAAAATCACCGTCAGGCTCCAGGCGATCGCCGACATCGTCTCCCGCTTCAAATGGAGCACCCACACCAAAGTCAAGCCAGTGACGATGATGTCGATGAGCAGCGCCCAGGCGGCTATGTCCTGCCAGAATCGCTCGATGAATTGCATCGCCGTCATGACCTCAGTATAGCAAAAGGGACGGTGCTGCCGCCGCTTTCCCACCGCTGACCTCGGCGGCCCGATCCTCCCCTGGAATCTGCACGAGGAGCGCTGCGCGTGAAACGATTGGTCTTTGAACAACCCGGCGAACCGCGCCAGGTCCTCCGCTTGCAGGAGGATGTCCCCGTGCCCCCCTTGCAGCGCGGGGAAGTGCTCATCCGGATGCTCGCCGCCCCGATCAACCCCTCCGACCTGATGTACATTTCCGGGCGCTACGGCCTGCAACCGACTCTCCCCGCCGTGCCGGGCTTTGAAGGCGTCGGCGTGGTCGAATCCCACGGCGGCGGCTGGCTGGCCCGCCTCCGCGGCGGACGCCGCGTCGCTGTCCTTGGACCGCGCCTCGGCACCTGGGCCGAGTACACCATCGCCTCCGCTCGCCAGGTCTTCCCCGTTCCCGATGCCTGGACCGACGAGCAAGCCGCCACCTTCTTCGTCAATCCCGCCACCGCCCTGGCGATGGTCCGCTATGTCCTCCAGGTGCCGCCGGGAGAATGGCTCCTCCAATCCGCTGCTGCCAGCGAAGTCGGCAAAATGATCATCCGCCTCGCACAGCTCTATCGTTTCCGAACCCTCAACGTCGTCCGCCGCCCGGAACAGATCGAGGAATTGCGCCGCCTCGGCGCCGATGCCGTCCTCCTTGCTTCCGGCGAACCGCTCCCTCAGCAGGTGGCGCGCCTGGCTCCCCAAGGCGTCCGCTATGCCGTCGATTGCGTCGGCGGGGAACTCGGCTCCCAACTCCTCGCCGCCCTCGCCCCCCAAGCCCGCTGCCTCATCTACGGCTCCCTCGCCGAGGCCCCTCTTCAGGTGGACCCCCGCTTCCTCATCAGCACCGGCCTGCACATCCAGGGCTTTTGGCTCGCCCGCTGGCTCCGCCAACAAAACGTCCTCCGCCTCCTCCGCTTCTTCCGCTCCGTCCGCCAGCTCATCCAGCGCGGCGTCCTCCAGTCCGCCATCGCCGCCGTCTATCCCCTCGAACAGTTCCGCGACGCCCTCGATCACGCCCAACGCCCCGGCAAAGGCGGCAAAATCCTCCTCCGCATCACCTCACGCTGACACCCTACGGGCACACCCGTCCTGCTGACCCTACGCGGAACGAGACCATACCACTCCAACAGCAACCCGCCACCGAAAAGGGGACAGCTCACTCCCCGTCCCTCTCCCCCTTCATCTGCCAACCAAAAAACTTTTACCTATCCCTCTTGCTCGCACTCCGAAGATCAATTACGCTTATGGTTGTAACAACATCTTCCCATCGTGTTTGTTCGATATCTTGCGTTCTCCGTATTTCGGAGGACCTATCTCCATCAATTCCCAGGTGAACCCCGAAGTTTCGGATGGTGAGGGGGAGGTTCTGTCATGTCAATGGTTCGTCACATCAGGAAGAGAGGAGCTGGGGAAAACACAAACCCTGGAGGATGCGAAAACCGCCCGGCGCTCAGCCTGCTGGAGTTTTTAGTAGCGGTTGCCATTGTGGCGATCCTGTTGGCCCTCCTCCTGCCCGCGGTGCAGAAGGTGCGGCTCAGTGCCTCCGTGACGCGGGAGAAAAACAAGGTTAGACAGATCGCCCTGGCTCTGCATATGTATGCCGATAACCATGACTGGATCGGTAGTGATAAACCATTTATCGGTATCCTGCCCTATCTCGAACAAGGTGTCTATTACAAAATGGTTTATCCTAATGGTCCCAACGATACGACATATGAAACTATCAAAATGCCACCCTATCTCAACCAAGATGACCCTTCGCTCTTTATCCAGGAAAATCAAGTATCTAGTTACGGCGTCAATGGATTGATTCACAAGGAGTTCAATTCCCGGAGATTAGCTATAATCCGTGATGGGATGTCCAACACCATTGAAATCACAACACACTATGCAAATATCATGAAACAAAAAGGACAAAAAACACATGTCTCTAAGAAATTCTGGAATTGGTTTGTGAATCGGCCCCTATTTGGCGTGGGGGGAGGTGAATTCGATATTTTGCCGCCGACGTTTGCCAATCCGTATTGTCGGGATGTCTTGCCGGGGTCGGCGGAGGCGCAGAGCGTGACCTTCCAGCTCCGTCCCAAGATCGAGGAGGCCGACCCCCGCATTCCGCAGAGTCCCTACACGCATGGCCTGTTGGCAGGACTGGCAGACGGCAGCGTGCGGATGATCTCTCCTCAGATCAGTCCGCAGACGTTCTGGGCGGCGGTGAGTCCCAACGGCGGCGAAGTCCTCGGCCCCGACTGGTGACAGCCCTATGTCCCATCCTCCTCTTCCCGCACGTCCAGTCTCTGGCTGAAAAAACTCAAGCCTTCGGCAGAGACGGCTTCGGCACTTCTGCGGCAATCCGAGGGAAGGACGGCCATGCTCCTGGACGCTCAGCGTTCGCTGGCGAACCAGACCTTTTGCCAATAGGAACGGCTGTATTCGCCGCTGCTGGCTGGGAAAGCATCCGGGGGAAGGCGGTCGAACAGTTCCTTCATCTGGTCGCGGATTTGGCGTTCGCGGACGGGGTCACCCTTGAGTTTGAAGGCGTGATACATGAGGCTGAGGATGATGAGTTCCTCCACGGTGCCGCGGTGGTGTTCGCGGAGGCGGTCGGCCTCGAAGAGGAGTTCATTGAGGGATTTTGGGGTATTCAGGAGCAGGTAAGTTTGCAGGAGCCGCAGGTGGGCCTGGAGGCGGAGCCAGGCTTGCCGTTCGTCGAGTTGGCCGTGCCGCTGGTGGTGGCGTTCCATTTCGTCGATGACTTGACGGAACAGTTGGGCGGCCTCTTCACGCAAGCGTTGGGCGGCGGAGGGGTCGGGCTGAAGCGGCGGCGGGGCAGTGGAACGCTGCACGAGGCAAATGCCCAGGAGCAAGCGGGCCAAGGGAGCTTCGGGACCCGCAGGGTAAAGGGCGATCTGCTTGCGCAGCCAGACTTCGGCTTCGGCGAATCGTCCGGCGCGGATGTGGTCATGGGCCAGCTCGATGAGGGCGCGTTCGTGGTAGTCCCGCTCGGTTTCGGAGAGGGTCTGCTGGGTGGCGATCTGTTCAAAGAGGGCGAGGGCGAGGGGGCGCAGGCGGTTGTCCCGGCTGTCGATGAAGCGGCGGGCCAAGCGATAGCGGACGCGTGTGGCAGCGGGACCGGAACTCGCCAGGGCTTCGTTGAAGGCTTGGAGGATGTCGGGAAGGGGCTGTTCGGCGGCAATGAGGGTTTCGGCGAGTTCCGCCCAGAGTGTTCCGGCGAGGGATTCGGGCAGGTCAGGGAGCCGGACGGCCCGGCGAAGCGTGGCGATGGCCAGCGGCAATTGTCCAGCCTGGCGGTAGAGGAGGGCAGCGCGGCGGAGCCATTCGCCTTGTTGGGCGGACGGCGCGGACACGCCGGCCAATTGTTCGTATTCCTGCGCGGCGGCCATAGCCCGCTCAGCCAGCGGTTCGCCCCGACGCTGCAACGCCTCCACCCAGGCGGATAGCACCTCGGCGCGCTTCTCCCGCTCCCGTCCTTGCTGACAGAGGGGACGGTAGGCTTCCACCACGCTCAGAGCGGCCTCGAACTGTCCATCTTCTGTCAGCACTCCTGCGGCCAGCTCGAAGATGGGCACCGCTTCATTCAGGCGCAGAAACGGATTGCGCCAAGACTGAGGGCCGGACAGCCCGCGGGTAGCCTGTTGCAGATACGGGACGGCCCGCCGCCGACGCTCCGAGGTCGGCTCTTTGAGCAGCAACTCAGCCAGGCGCAAGGCTGCCGCTTGGGACTCCGGCGGTTCGCCTCCCGCAGCTTCTTCGTAGAGGGACAGTGCAGCGTGGTATTCCCGCATTTGCTGCTTGCACCAGGCCAAATGATAGGCGGCCCGGCGGCGCAGGGACGGATCAATCCCGCTCAACCCGCGGAGCAGCTCCAGGTCTCGTGCGGCACCTTGCCAGTCATCCTCCGCAATTTTGACCTGAGCTAGGAGAAAGCGGCCCGACGCCTGCACAGCTACGGCCGCCTCCGGACCGATCTGCTCCAGCCACTTGCGGGCCTGGGCCCAGTCTTTGCGGCGGACGAGGAGTTCCCCCAGCTTCAGCTTGGCGCGGGCAAGGGATGGCGGCGGCGTCGCCAGACCCGCACCAAGCAGATACTTCGTCAATCCCTCCCGTGCTGTGGGCCAATCCGGCGGGGACAGGCGCAGGGCCAGCTCCGCTTGCAGGCGCCCTGCGTCCCCGGCATCTTCCCCGTAGGGCACCGCGGCGAGCACCGCGATCCAGACGCGGATGTCCCCCTCGGCGGGCGGAGGTTGCTGTTGCGCCGCTGCCCGCGCCTTAGTCAGCCGGAATGTCCACCGCGGACGCTCGCTGGGGTCCAGGGCCTCAGCCTGCACCTGTTCCAATTGCTTCAGCGCGGCCTGCCAGTAGGACTGCGCCTCGGTTTCGTCACCGGTCAGTTCCGCCAGCCGAACGTAACCGCTCCCCAAAGCATACCGCCCCTGCTGCTCCCACTGTGCCGGTGGGTCGCCGCGCGCCGCCAGTGCCTCGACCAGGGTCCGAATCTCCTCCCGGTCTGGCGTTACCCGCTGGCATGCCTCCTGGAGTTGCTCCACCAGCCGACCGTAGGCCGACGCTTCGTCCTCCGTCCACGACGGCAGCCAGCCCAAATGCGCCGCCGTAAACACCGCCACTCCGAGCAGAAACACAGGAATCTGCCAGATTTGCCCTAAAGTCATCCTGCCGCTCTTCGCCTCGTGCCACGTCACAGCTAACTCACCTATCCGAGCCATTGAGCTATCCCTTCCCTTCGCCCCACACCCTGCCTACTACACCCCACCGCTTCCCTCGCCGTCAAGCCCAACCCGCCAAGTCCTACACATTGGGTGCAGCCAGATTTTCTGGAGGGTCCCTGCCGGGCAGCTCTGCTAGTCTGGGGAAACACCTCGCGGCTTCAGCCCCCACCCCCAGAGAATCTAGGTACACCCGGCTTCGTCCCGATACTCCCGAAGACCACAGGAGGCGGGAGGCTCCACCCGACGATGGAGCAAAGGCCCCACACTCTGCACCGGCAGACGCCGTCGACTACGGAGCAAAACATTGTATTCCAGCAGCCGCTGAGGAAGGGTGGATTCCCAACTCGATTGGACTTCGAGATGGAGGAGGTAGGGTTGGGGGTAGTGGAGCGGAAGACTCTGTCGGGGAGGCGTGGGATGGTGGCGAGGGCGGGGTCGGGGTTTTCGGGTTCGATAGGCGGGATGAGGTGGAGTCGGGGGGCGAGGGCGGCGAGCCAATCCTGGCCGCAGGGTTCGAGCAGGATGCGTGTCACCGTGTCCTACTCATCGGCCATCGGGTTTCTCCGGGGAGGCGGGCCGCCTCCTGCTGCCTCCCCCGCCAACTCACCCGCAGCCACAAGCCCCGCCGTCTGCTCGCCTACAACCTTGATGGCTGATTGGTCGGATTTCACCGACGAAGTAAGAGGAAGGGGGTTCCCTCTCGGAGGGTGGCGGACGGAGTCGCTTTGGGAGTTTGAGGGATTGACCGACCCGGTTCCCCTCGGAGCGGAGGATGCGTGGCGGTGTCAGCGGAGTTGCTGGCTCAGCCGCGGTTTTTGATGATCATGACTTCGACGATGGTGATCGCTTGGTCCCCGCTGATTCCTAGGATCTGCTGGAGTTGGTTGAGGTATTCCTTCTCCTCTTCTTCCACGACGCCGTCGGCGAGGATGAGATCGCAGGCGTTGGCAAAGGCCGTCTCGTGGAGCCGCTCCGGCAGCACCTGGGCGCAGGCCCGCAGCACGCTTTCCACCCCCTGCCGCTTGATCATGCCCAAGAGGCGATTGAGCATGTTGTTGAATTTCTCATCAGTCCAGTTGTCGTACAGTTTCATGCGGGAGAGGATGGTGCACAGTCCTTGGGCCTCTTCGCTACTGATGTGGCCATCCGAAGCGATGGCTCCCATCAGGATGCCTGCGAATGCTTCTTGCTTGGTCAGCTCCCGCTGCCCGCGTTCGCCGAAGATACTGTCAAACAGACCCATGGGATACCTCCTCGTCAAGGAACCAAAATGGAAGATGGACCACGCTTATTCCGGGACAACGGGAGACTTTCCGGGGCGCGATGCCGGGGAAATGCGCCGTTGTTCCGATGAGTATGCTGGAATGTCTCCTGGGATAAGAAACGGCACGGGCAGAATCCCCGCTCAATCTGCTTTTATCGGAAGCCCACACGGGATGCCCGCCAATCTCTTTCACCTTATCCGCGGGCCGACAGTTTGTCGAGTCAAAAGGGGAACACCCGGCCGCGTGGACCGGTTTGGCTCTGGCCGTTTCCCCGATTCAGGTTGACCGGTCCGGGTATCCGCAGAGCAGGCTCTGGTCCGTGTTCGTGACGGGCGGGTTGTTTCGCGAACGGTCCGCTGGGCTGGGAAGCGGGAAAGGCGCCAGGTCGGCGAAGTTTCCCATCCTCGGACGCTTGTCAGGCCAAGTCCCGATCCTCGAAGAGGAGAAGGCCCACGATGAGGGCGATGGCTGCGTAGAGGACGGAATAACCCAGCACAGTGAGGACGTAGCCGCCGAATCGCCACAGGTCCAGCGGAGCTTCGCGGATGATGGCCGGACCCATGTTGAAGAACTCCAGGGCGGGCAGGAGCACGTCGAAGAGCCTGCCGAGGAAGGCTACCAATCCCGCCCCTACCGCTGTGCCGGAAGCTGATTCCGTCACGCGGACCACCACCGGCGCCAAATGCCCCAGGAAGTAGATGAGCAGGCAGAGCACGATATTGACGACGAAGCTCAAGCGTGTCGCCAGCGCCGCAGCAATGGCCACGAGGATCATCACCTTGCCGAAGCCAAGCATCTGGCCGAGGGTGTGGGCCGTTACGTCGGAAAACCACAGGCCCGCCCCCCGCGCCACCGCCTTGCCAGGCGAGGAAGGCACGGGAGTCTCGAACAAGGGCACCACACTCCGCTGGGCTTGGAAAGTCATCGGATCGACGACCTTGCTCAGCGGCGCATAGGGATCCACCGGGTCCGGATCGTTGTTGATCTGGTCGAACTCCCGCACAGCTCGCAAGGCATACGTCAGGTTCCAGCCCAAAAACAGGGTCAGGATCAGGCAGGCGAGTATGATCCCCACATACTTGCCGATCAAAAACTGCCGCCGATTCACCGGCTTGCTCATGAGGGTGACCGCCGTCCGGCCCTCGATCTCCTCGCTGATCGACATGCTCGCCGAAAGCACGCCGAAGATGATCGCCGCTAGCATGGCGATGTCGAAGCCGATCTGCTTCATCATCTTGTAGTCGTCGCCGAAGGTGAAATAGGGGATGCAGACCGACAGCCAGGTCAAAAGCACGCCGCCCAGGGTGATGAGCCAGAACATCGGCTGCCGGCACGCCTCCCGATAGGCCGCGTAGGCCACCGCTCCACCCTTGGGCCAGAGCGCCACCACGCCGTAGGGAATCACGATGAGCAGGTCGATGAGGAGTTGCAAATGCAACAGGCCGCCGTAGATGTACCGCCCGTTCCAGGAGAGGGTCCGCGAGTCCGTGTTGTAGCCCATGTAGATGGCCAGGGCCACACCTGCTGCCAATAAGCCCAATCCCACCGACATCATCGCCGAGGGAGTGACCAAAGCTCGGCGGAAGCCCCGCGGGTCCACCACATACAGCCACGGCAACGCCGCCAAAAATTGCACCAACGCTAAAAACAAACCCGCCAGGAGGATGCTTGGATCGCTCAGCCACGCGCCCATGGCGTTGCTCCCGTTCCGCTCGACAGCCCTCAACTCTGCCACTTACCGCTGGTCTCAGCGGCACAGCCGCAATCCGCCCGCTCTCCGACACCTTGCGGGCCGTCTCCCCGCACCGTGCCATGCGTCGGATGGACGGATATGTTTTATACGCCCGCTCTGTCCGCGGCGTTCGCTTCCGTCTTCTCTGGAGTTTCTCCGTCTCGCCCCGCCTCTCGACCTGCCGCTGAGGTTTCTCCTTCCCCCGCCGCAGTCCGACCGACGCTCCAGGACTACGGTTGGTCCTCTTCCGCCGAGGCTTTCCCCGTAAGTAGCAGTCCCTGGCCAGCAGGAGCAGGTGGCAGTCGTTGACCAGCAGGAACCATTGGCAGTCCTTGGCCAGCAGGAGCAGGTGGCAGTCGTTGACCGCCGGGAACCGCAGCTTCTCCCGCGAGGGCGGAAGCAGGCCGGTGACATACCTCTGTCCCTCATATCGATTGCGGGCGGTCCATTTCGGCGATGCACCGGGCGGCCGGTCTGTCAAGCCGGGGAGGGACGTGTCTTGCCGGGGGAGGTCAGGAGGAAGAGGAAGGGCAGTCGGAGTTGATGGTAGTAGGAATTGGAGGAGGATAATTCCTGGAGTTTGGGTGTTGCGGGAGAGTAGAATGGGGTAAGCTAGGGGTGAGAGTCGAAGAGCCGGGGAAAAGCGGGATGTGACGGAACGCAAGCAGGACGCGGCACCTTCAACCGGGGAGGAACGATCATGGCGGCCATCGTGGCTCAGGAAGCGTGGGAGCATTTGCGATGGGAACGGGATGAGCGTGAGGTGGAGGTGGTGACTTTCGATGTGAGCGGTTCGCCGGTGAACATCTTCACGGAGGGGTTGTTTGCCGAGCTGCGGTCGCTGGTGGAGCGGTGGGAAAGGAGCCTGCCGCGGGCTGTGGTGTTCCGCAGCGGGAAGGCGTCGGGGTTTCTGGCCGGGGCGGATGTCAAGCAAATCCAGCGGTTGCAGACGGAGGAGGAAGTCGAGGCGGTGCTGCGGGCGGGGCAGGATTTGTTCACGCGCTTGGAACGGCTGACGTGCCCGACCCTCGCAGCGATCCACGGTCCGTGCTTGGGGGGCGGCCTGGAGTTCGCTTTGGCCTGCCGCTTCCGCATCGCACGGGATGATCCTTCGACCCGCTTGGGCTTGCCGGAGGTGCAATTGGGCTTGATTCCGGGTTGGGGCGGAACACAACGGCTGCCGCGGCTGATCGGCTGGCGCCGGGCGGTGACGATGATCCTTGAAGGCTCGACCCTCCATGCCCGCAAAGCGTGGGAAGCGGGTCTGGTCGATGCGGTGTATCCGCCGGAGAGCTGGGAGGCCGGGATTGAGTCGTTCCTGGCAGATCGCTTGCGGGGCTTGCCGGTGCCCTATCCGCGGCGGAGCCTGACGGACCGGCTGGTGGATGGCACCTGGGCGGGGCGCTGGTGGCTGCTGGTGCAAGCGCGCAAGCGGCTGGGGATCAAGGCGGAGCATTATCCGGCGCTCCTGGCAGCGCTGCGGGCCATCGAAGCGGGGATGCGCGGCGGCGTGGAGCAGGGATACGCTGCGGAACGGGAAGAGTTCCGCCGAGTGGTCTTTACGCCGCAGTCCCGGCGCCTCATCGAGCTGTTCTTTGCACGCGAGAAGGCCCGGAAAGCTTCGACCTGGGTGCGTGCCGCCGTACGGCCGAGAGCCTTCCAGAAAGCCGTGGTGGTTGGCGGCGGCGTCATGGGCAGCGGCATCGCCCAACTGCTCGCTGTCAACGGCCTGTCTGTAGTCATCAAGGAGATTCAACCCGACCTGGCCGCGGCGGCCCGCCAGCGTGTCGAGGAGCTGACGCGCGCGGCGGTCAGCAAAGGGGTCTTGCCCGCAGCGGAGGCGGAAGCCGCCTTGCAGCGCCTGACAGCGACAGCGGAGTGGGGACCCGCGGCGGGAGCCGACCTGGCCATCGAAGCCGTCGTCGAGAAGGAAGAGGTCAAGCGGGAAGTGTTCCGGCAACTCGCGGAGCAGTTGGGAGCGGAGGCGGTGCTGGTGTCGAACACCTCGGCCCTGTCGATCACGCGCCTGGCGGAAGCGGTGGATCAGCCCCCGCGCGTGGCCGGCCTGCACTTCTTCAACCCGGTCCACAAGATGCCCCTGGTCGAAGTGGTCCGCACCCCGTTCACCAGCGAAGAGGCCATCGCCGCCCTGGTGGAACTGGTTCGCAAAGTCGGCAAGGTGCCTGTGGTCGTGAACGATAGCCCCGGCTTTGTGGTCAATCGCATCCTCTTTCCGTATCTGGACGAGGCGGTGCGTTTGCTGCGGGAGGGGATAGCGGCGGAGGCAATCGATCGGGCCGCGGTGCGTTTCGGGATGCCGATGGGGCCGCTGGAACTTCTGGACCAAATCGGCGTGGACATCGCCGCGGATGTGAGCCGGACCTTCGCTGCCTTGGCCGCCGAACCCAGTCCCACCCCAGAGTACTTCGCCGCGATGGTCGCGGACGGAGCCTTGGGCAAAAAGAGCGGGCGCGGCTTCTACCGCTATGACGGGGAGAAGAAGAAGGGGGTCAGTCCCTGGGGGCAAGTCCGCGGCGGGGAAGCTGTGGCCAGCGTGAGCGATGAAGAGGTGGAGAACGGCCTGAGCGAACTCCAGCAGCGGCTGATCTATCCGATGATCAACGAGGCGGCCCGGTGCCTGGAAAGCGGCGTGGCCGAGGAAGCCTGGATCATTGATCTGGCGATGGTGCTGGGGACTGGTTTTGCACCCTTCCGAGGCGGCCCGCTGCACACCGCCGATGCTTTGGGCATCCCCCGCGTCGTGCGGGAATTGGACGTGCTCCAGCGCCGCTTTGGCCCCCGCTTTACTCCTGCGGCCCTCCTCCGCATGCTGGCCAGCGAGGAGCGGGATTTCTACCCCGCCGCCTCCTCCGAACGCGTCCCCGCCGGGGCGGCCCCCGCCGCTCAGTCCTCTCATCCCCAGGAGGCCCGGCCATGAGGGTGTCTTGTCCTCCGGCGTGCCTGGCAGGGTCTTTGTTCCCGCTAACCTGTCTTTGGAGAAGCGGCGATGAGCACTGAGAGCCGTCCTGGCGTGCTTCCACCGGGAATCGAACCGGCCTCCGCGGATGGAGTGGCCGGGAGCAGCCGCCCGTCGTTTGCCGAGGAGGCTTTGCGCCTCAGCGGCAAGAGCGCGGAGGAGGTCCGCCGCCTGGGGGCGGTCGATGCCGCGGATGAACAGGTGGAAAGCCTTTTCGCCAGCCGGTATCAGACGGCGGCCAGCCCCATCCACCGCGCCGTCTGGGACGCTCAGGTCCAAGCGGAGCAATGGGACCTGCGTCCCCCGCCCCTGGACGAAACCAGCGCCCGGGCCATGCGGGAAGCCCTGGAGGTGGTCCAGCGCCACCGCCAGGCAGGAACGCTCTGGGATGAGCAGGGGAAGATCGCCCCGGCGGTGCTGGAGGACCTGGCCGAGACCGGCTACTGGGGCCTTTTGGTGGACAAGAAGTACGGCGGCCTCGGCCTGCCCTTCGCCCACTTCGCCCCCTTCTTGACTCGCATGGCCATGGTGGACCCGACCGTCGCCGGCTTGGCTTCCGTCCACGGCTGCATTGGGGCCGTCGATCCCATTCAGACCTTCGGGACCGAAGAGCAGAAGCAGCGCTGGCTGCCCGAACTGGCCTCCGGACGCCGACTGTCCGCCTTCGCCCTGACCGAACCGAACGCTGGCTCGGACCTGACCGCCCTGCGCACCACCGCGGTCCAGGATGGCGAGGATTACGTCATCCACGGCGAAAAGCTCTTCATCACCAACGTGCTGCCGGGCCGAACCATCGGCTTGGTTTGCCTGATCGACCACAAACCCGCGGTGCTGATCGTGGACCTGCCCCCCACGGAGACCGCCCAATTCCGCCTGAAGCGCTACGGCCTCTACGCCCTCAAGCACGCCCACAACTACGGCATCATTTTCGACGGTCTGCGGGTCCCCGTGAGCCACCGCCTTCAGGCTCCCGGCGGCGACGGCCTGATGATCGCCTATCACGGCCTCAACCGCGGGCGGGTCGCTCTGTGCGCCACCGCGGCGGGCACCATGCGGCTGATGCTCGCGGACATCCTCCCCTGGGCGCGCTTCCGCATCACCTATGGACAGCCGATTGTCACGCGCGAGCTGGTCCGCCGCCGCATCGGCCACTTGGCCGGCCTCATCGTCGCCTGCGATGCCCTCACGGCCTGGGGAGCCGCCCTGCTCGACGCCGGCTACCGCGGCGAGATGGAATGCATCGTCGCCAAAATCTTCGGCAGCGAAGCCCAGAAAGAGGCCGCCATCGAGCTGCACATGAAGACCCACGGCGGGCGCGCCTTCCTCCACGGCCACCTCTTCGGCGACAACGTCCACGACTTCCTCGCCCCCTGCATCTACGAAGGGGAAGGGGAAATGCTGGGCATGGCCTTCTTCAAGTCCCTGGTCAAGCAGCATGGGCGGCAGTTCTTTGAGCCGATCGGGCGCATCCTCTCCGCCGCCGGCATCCGCAAGCCGAACTTCCTCAACCCGGTCCATCTCTGGAAGCTCAAGGCACCGCTGTGGGCCTATACCCGCTGGCTGCTGGGCCGCTTCTTCCGCCGCAGGGTCTGCGAACTGCCCCCGTTGCCCCCGGAGTTGCAGCGCCATGCCCGCTTCGCCGCCGAACAGCTCGCCCACATGGCCGCCGAACTCTCCGCCGCACTCCGCAAACACCAGCTCAAACTCGCCGACCGCCAGTGCCGCATGTCCGAACTTTCCGCCCGCGCTCAAATGCTCACCGTCATCCTCTGCACCGCCCTCTACGCCGGCCGCCAATCGGACAGCCTCATCCGCGCTGCTGCCGACAACCTCTGCCGCACCCTCACCCGCCAATTCCTCGGCCGCCGCCCCTCCGACCGCGACTTCCGCGATCTGACCGAACTCGGCGCCGCCATTGCCGACCACCCCGATACTCTCGCCGCCGGCATCACCGCCCCGCCCATCCTCATGCCCTACAATCCCTGACCACCCGCTGACACCGGACCCACGGATGTCAACTGACCGGGCTGTGTCATCAGCCCCGTCCCGGCTCCCTGCTCCCGGAGCAGCCCCGCGCTTGCCGCCTGACCCTTCCCGAATTTTCCGCCGGAAAACTGTTTCCTTTTCTGAATACCCGTATATAATGTACAAATGATCCAAAATGGCAGTCAAGCCCCCGCCCGCTTGCCGGGAGGTTTCCGTGCTCCCCTCGGCTTTCACGGTGGTCTCAGCGGAAGGAGGGAACGCCTCGGCGGAAGCGCCCGTGGCGGTGTCACCGGCAGCGCCTCGTCTCCGCCAGTACGGCGCCAGCGAGGGCAGCACCCGCTGGGAGCAGGAATCGAGGGGCGTGGACGCCGCAGAGTCCCATACAAACTCCCACGCCGCGGGAGCAGGGCCAAGCGGCAGCGAGACGGTCGATCGGGAAGGAAGAGGGGACGGGCTTACATGAGTTTCTCTTTCAGGGCCTTCAGAGCACGCGCTGTCACCCGCACGGAAGCCGGCTTGTCCTTGGTGATCATCTTCTCGCCGGTGAAGCGATTGATCATCTCCTTGCCGCCCTTCTGCGCGGGGACGTACTTGGCCCGCACCTTGAGCAGGCCGGGCAAGGTCAGCGACTTGACCGAGTCGTTCTTGCTGACGCGCAGTTGCTTCTTCATGATGTCGGCGATGGCATCGAAGACCTTCGCCACATCGGCCTTCTTCAAGCCCGTTCGCTCTGCGATCTCGGTGAAGAACTGGCTCTTGGTCAGAGACTTGCTCGCACTCTTGGCACCGTTGGCTTTGGCCATGACATGCTTCTCCACTACTAGGGGACAGATACCCCGGAACCTCCGGCAAAATTGGCCAGAGTCGCCGCGACTTGGCCGTTCTTCCCTCAAATATGAGGCATTTTTCTATCTTTTCGGCTCTTGTCAAGCGATTTTTGCTAGTTTTTACCGCTTTTTTCGCCCGTTTGTGCCAGAAACGGCGACTATTCCGACCTCCTGGGCGCCGTGGCCCGCCTTGTCCGCCTCTCGCCGGGGCCGGGGCAGCCTTCCTATCATCATCGGCAACGGGGCTGTTTTTCCCGATCCCTGCTGTGTGAGGAGATGCATGGAGGAATTCACCGATCTGGATCGCCTGGCTATCACCACCATTCGGACTCTGGCGATGGACGCCGTGCAGAAGGCCAACTCCGGCCACCCCGGCGCCCCGATGGGATTGGCCCCCGCCGCCTACGTCCTCTGGTCCCGCTTCCTCACCTATGATCCCGACGATCCCCTCTGGCCCAACCGCGATCGCTTCGTCCTGTCCAATGGCCATGCCTCCATGCTGCTGTACGCCCTGATCCATCTGGCTGGCATCCGCCATGTCGATGACCAGGGACGAGTCACCGAGGAACCGGCCTTGCCCCTGGAGCAAATCCAGGCCTTCCGCCAGCTCGGCAGCCGCACGCCGGGACACCCCGAATACCACCTCACCGCCGGTGTCGAGACCACCACCGGCCCGCTCGGCCAAGGGGTGGCCAATGCCGTGGGGATGGCCATCGCCCAGCGCTGGCTGGCCGCCCACTTTACCCGCCCCGGTTTCGAGGGTCTCTTCGATCACCACATCTACGCCTTCTGCGGGGATGGCTGCCTCATGGAGGGCGTCGCCGCCGAAGCCGTCTCCCTCGCCGGGCATCTGCGCCTGGGCAACCTGACGCTCCTCTACGACGACAACCACATCACCATCGACGGACCGACCGAGCTGGCCTTCACCGAAGATGTCGCCGCCCGCTTCCGCGCCTGCCACTGGCACGTCCTGCGCGTCTCCGACGGGAACGACCTCGACGCCATCACCCAAGCCTTCCACGAAGCCCGCCGTGTCCGCGATCGTCCCACCCTCATCTGCCTGCGCACCCACATCGGCTACGGCGCCCCCCATAAGCAGGACACCCATGCCGCCCATGGCGAACCCCTCGGTGCCGAG